>FLNY01002456.1_pt1 | contig 25097 bp, 19 predicted proteins | sample 1140381 | NCBI WGS metagenome assembly FLNY01 (sample SAMEA3878172, study PRJEB12797) | bioreactor metagenome | biome: Moose rumen | place: Sweden | collected 2011-10
TGTAGATTGTTCCAATGCAATAGACAAAAAGAGCATAAACTATGTACAGAACACACACTTGCGGGGAGCTCCGCATTGAAAACGTTGGGCAGCAGGTCACCCTGGCCGGCTGGGTGCAGAAAGCCCGCAAACTGGGCGGCATGACCTTCGTGGACCTTCGGGACCGCTACGGCATTACGCAGCTGGTTGTGGAGGCCGACGCCCCTGCCGCCCTGGTGGAGACCGCCACCTCCCTGGGCCGTGAATTCGTGATCCAGGTTACTGGGGAAGTGGTGGAGCGGCAGGCCAAAAACGCCAAGATGCCAACCGGCGACATCGAAATAAAAGTATCGGCCATCAACATCCTGAACAAGAGCGTCACCCCTCCCTTCACCATCGAGGAAGAGAGCGACGGCGGCGAGGACCTCCGCGCCAAATACCGCTATCTGGACCTGCGCCGCGGTCCGCTGCAGCGCGCACTGGCCCTGCGTCACCGCGTGGCCCACGAGGTTCGGAACTACCTGGACGCCAACGGTTTCATGGAAATTGAAACCCCGTATCTCATCAAGAGCACCCCGGAAGGCGCCCGGGACTTCGTGGTGCCTTCCCGCATGAATCCCGGCCAGTTCTACGCCCTGCCGCAGAGCCCCCAGACTTTCAAGCAGCTCCTCATGGTAGCCGGCTACGACCGCTACTTCCAGATTGTGCGCTGCTTCCGCGACGAGGACCTCCGCGCCGACCGCCAGCCGGAATTCACCCAGATAGACTGCGAAATGTCCTTCGTGGAGCAGGAAGACGTCCTGAACATGTTCGAGGGCATGATGCGCACCATCTTCAAGAATGTCCTGGGCGTGGACATCCCCAACCCCATGCCCCGCATGACCTGGTACCACGCCATGGACAACTATGGCTCCGACAAGCCGGACGTGCGCTTCGGGATGACCATCCACGAGCTCACGGAAGTGGCCAAGGGCAAGGGCTTCGGCGTCCTGGACGGGGCCGCCTACATCGGCGCCATCTGCGTTCCCGGCGCGGCCGACTATACCCGCAAGCAGGTGGACGAACTCACCGAATGGGTCAAGCGCCCGCAGGTGGGAGCCAAGGGACTCATCTACATCCGCGTAAATGCCGACGGCTCCTTCAAGAGCTCCATCGACAAGTTTTACACGCCGGAAGACCTGGCCGTCATAGCCAGGGCGGCCGAAGCCAAGCCCGGCGACCTGATCCTGGTCATGAGCGGCGACGCCCGGCGCAAAGTGCAGACCATGCTGGGCGTGCTGCGCCTGGAGATGGGCGGCCGCCTGGGCCTTCGGAATCCCAAGGAGTTCGCTCCGCTGTGGATCGTGGACTTCCCGCTCCTGGAGTGGGACGACGAAACCCAGCGTTTCTACGCCATGCACCATCCCTTCACCGCCCCCAAGCCGGAGCATGAGAGCTGGTTCTACAGCAACAAGAAGGAAGACCTGGAGCGCGTGTGCGCCAATGCCTACGACTTCGTCCTCAACGGAGCGGAGCTGGGCGGCGGCTCCATCCGAATCCACAATGCCGACATGCAGAAGCGCATGTTCGAGGTCCTGGGCATCGGCCCCGAGGAAGCGGAATACAAGTTCGGCTTCATCATCAACGCCTTCAAGTTCGGCGCTCCGCCCCACGGCGGCCTGGCCTTTGGCTTCGACCGCGTATGCGCCCTCATGGGCGGGCAGGACACCATCCGCGACTACATTGCCTTCCCCAAGAACAACCAGGGCCGCGACGTGATGATAGACTCCCCGTCCGCCATTGACCAGGAGCAGCTGGACGAGCTTCAGATTGCCTTGAACCTCAAGGCCGAATAAGTCTTGCGTCCCCACACCAGGCCCCCAGTGCGCCCACTGTCCCGGATTTTGGGACATTAAGCACACAAAAGCATGATAACAGTACAGCATTCATACGATCTGTCGGCACGGAACACATTCAGGATGAGGGTTCGGTGCGCATGCTTTGTGGAGGTGACGGAGGAGGAGGACCTCCCGGCCCTGGACTGGGACGCCCTGCCCCAGCCGGTGCTGGTCATGGGCGGCGGCTCCAACCTCCTCTTTACGCAGGATTTTCCCGGCACTGTGCTGCACGTGGCGGCAGGTATCACTGCCTTCGGAGGAACTCCGTTCGCTTCGTTCTCTCCGGCCCCTCCCACCGCTAAAGCGGCGGGCCCCTCCCCCTACCCATGTGCGGGGGTGCACATGTCCTCCGAAGAGTGCTTTGTCACCCTGCCCGCCGGGACGGTTTTCGACGATTTCTGCGCCTGGGCTGCGGCCGAAGGCCTTTGGGGGCCGGAGAATCTGTCCTTCATTCCCGGAGAGGTAGGGGCATCGGCCGTGCAGAACATTGGCGCCTACGGGGTAGAGGCCAAGGACATCATAGAAAGTATCCGGGCTTATGACCGGGAAACGGCTGAATTTGTGCAGATTAACCCGGCCGACTGTGCCTACGGCTACCGCACTTCCCGCTTCAAGACGGAGTGGAAAGGCCGATACATCATTACGGCCGTCACCTACCGGCTCAGCCGCACTCCCCAGCCCCGGCTGGACTACGGCGGCATCCGGAAGGCGCTGAAAGCCAGCGGGAAGGCGGTACCTTCTGAAAACTGTCGCCGCCCACGGCACATGAGTGGGAGGGCCCCATCTGAGATGGGAGGGACTTGGTTTTCAGAAGATGCCGCCTTCCCGCTGAGCCCTATGGACATCCGGGAAGTCGTCATCGGCATTCGGCGGCAAAAGCTGCCGGACCCGGCCGAGCTGGGCAGTGCCGGGAGCTTTTTCTGCAACCCGGTCATTCCGGAGGAGCATTTCCGGCGCATCGTCGCCCGGGCCAGGGAAGAGAACGGCCCGGACTGCGAGGTGCCGCACTACGAAACGCCCCAGGGCGTGAAGGTGCCGGCGGCCTGGCTCATCGACCAGTGCGGCCTGAAGGGTGCCGCGAACGGCGGTGCACAGGTGTACCCCCATCAGCCCCTGGTCATAGTGAACCGGAGCGGCCGGGCCACCCCGGAGGAAATCATCGGCCTGGAGCAGCGAATCGTAGCTGCCGTTGCCGCCAAGTACAACATTGTCTTGCACCCGGAGGTGGAACATGTCTGACAGGGAAACTTTGCAGGAAGCCCTGGGCCGACGGATTCTGCTTCTGGACGGCGCCATGGGTACCATGATCCAGCGGCAGGCTCCGCCGGAGGCCCTTTGGCACGGCAATCCGGAGATGCTCAACCTCACCTGTCCGCACCTTGTGCGCAGCATCCACGCCGCGTACATCGCCGCCGGGGCCGACATCCTGGAAACCAACTCCTTCAGCGCCAATGCCATCTCCCAGGCCGAATACGGCTGTGCCCACCAGGCCGGCACCATGGCCCGGGAAGCCGCCCGGACAGCCCGGGAAGCCGCCGACGGAGCCTCCCGCAAAGTGTGGGTAGCGGGCAGTGTAGGCCCCACCACCCATTCGCTCAGTCTGGCCCCGGACGTGGACCGGAGCGCCTTCCGTCCCTACAGCTTCGACGATTTCGTCAAGGCTTTCCGGGAGCAGATAGAGGGCCTGGTACAGGGCGGGGTAGACTGCCTGCTGCTGGAAACCGGCATCGATGCGCTGAACACCAAGGCCATGCTCTATGCAGCGGCCGACTGGGACATCCCCGTGCTGATATCGGCCACATCGGCCGACCGCAGCGGACGCACCCTCACCGGACAGACGCTGGAGGCCTATTTCACCGCGGTGCGCCGGGACAATGTGCTGGCCTTCGGCATCAACTGTTCGCTGGGGCCCCGGGACATGCGCCCCCTTCTGGAAGAGGTGGCCCGTTTTGCCGATGTCCCCGTGCTCTGCTACCCCAACGCCGGCCTGCCCGACGAGCTGGGCCGATACACCCTGGGACCGGAGGAAATGGCCGCCGCCATGGAGCCCATGCTCCCCTTCGTGAATATCCTGGGCGGCTGTTGCGGCACCACCCCGGAACACATCCGCGCCCTGGCGGCGCTGGCGGAAGGGCACAGCCCCCGCCCCGTACCGGAGCCAGAGAAACGCCTGAAGGTGAGCGGGTTGGAGGTGGTTACCGTGGATCCGGCCAACAACTTTACCAATATAGGCGAGCGCACCAACGTGGCCGGCTCCCGCAAATTCGCCCGCCTGATTGCCGGCGGGCAGTACGAGGAAGCGCTGCAGGTGGCCGCCCAACAGATTGAGGGCGGCGCCGGCGTGATAGACATCAACATGGACGATGCCATGCTGGACGCCCCCAGGGAAATGGAGACCTTCCTGCGCTACATTTCCGGAGATCCGGCGGTGGCCAAGGCCGCACTCATGATAGACTCGTCCCACTGGGAGGCCGTGCTTTCCGGGCTCAAAAACGCCCAGGGCAAGTGCATCGTGAATTCCATTTCCCTAAAGGAAGGGCCGGAAGTGTTCTTGCAGAAGGCTTTGGAAATCAAACGCTTGGGCGCCGCTATGGTGGTAATGGCCTTTGACCAGGAGGGACAAGCCACCAGTTTCCGCCGCAAAACAGAAATCTGTGAGCGAAGCTATCGGCTGCTCACGGAGGCCGGCATTGCGCCCCGGGATATCATCTTCGACTGCAATGTGCTGTCGGTGGGAACCGGTATAGCCGATCATGCCCGCTACGGGATCGATTTCATAGACGCCGTACGCTGGATCAAAACCCATCTGCCCGGCTGTTACACCTCCGGCGGCATTTCCAACCTGTCCTTCGCCTTCCGGGGCAACAATCCCGTCAGGGAGGCCATGCACGCCGTTTTCCTGTACCATGCCGTGCAGGCGGGGCTGGACATGGGCATCGTGAATCCCGGCCTGCTGCTGCCCTACGATGCCGTGGAACCGGCGCTGCGGCAGGCCGTGGAAGACGTCATCCTGTGCCGGGATCCGGAGGCCACGGAACGGCTGCTGGAAATGGCGTCCCGGGTGACGGCCGACGCGGCGGCCCCGACGGAAACCCGCCAGGAGGCATCCGGGAGTCCGGCCGAAAGGATATCGGCCTGTCTGCTGCAAGGGCGCAGCGAAGGCCTGGCCCCGGCGGTGCTGCAGGAGCTGGAGAGACTGGGCAGCGCCGTCCAGGTAATTGAAGGCCCGCTCATGGGTGCCATGGAACAGGTGGGCCGGCTCTTCGGGGAAGGCAAGATGTTCCTGCCGCAGGTGGTCAAGAGCGCCAAGGTGATGCGGGAAGCCGTAGGGGTGCTGGAACCGTATTTCGGGGCCTCGGAGACCACGGCCGGCAAACCCAAAGTGGTCATGGCCACGGTGAAGGGCGATGTACACGACATAGGCAAGAACATCACCGGCATTGTGCTGGGTTGCAATGGTTTCCAGATAATAGACCTGGGCGTGATGGTAGATAAGGAAACCATCCTGGAGGCCGCAGAACGGGAAAAGGCCTGTGCCGTGGCTGTCAGCGGGCTCATTACGCCCAGCCTGTTCCAGATGGAAGAGCTTTGCCGGGAAATGGCCCGCCGGGGACTCTCCACGCCCCTTTTTGTGGGCGGCGCCACCACGTCGGCCCTGCATACCGCCGTCAAACTGGCTCCGCTGTACCCCCATGTCTTCCATGGCAGCGATGCCTCTGCGTCGGCCGTGCTGCTAAAGCGTTGCCTTTCCAACCCGGAAGCCTTTGAGGCGCAGCAACATGCGGCGCAGCAGGCCCTGCGGGACAGCTACAGCAGCCCCGCCCGCAAGCCTGTCCCGGCCAAACAGGCCGGCCTTGCCGGGCATCTGTCCGGCTGCCCCTGGCGCAGCATGCCGGTGCGGGAAGTGCCCCTGGACACCCTCCGGCCCCATTTCAGCTGGAGACTCTTCGCCGCGGCCGCCGGGCTCAAACGCTTTCCCCGCCCCGGAACGCCCGGCTACGAATACATCCAGCAGGGGCAGGAAATCCTGGACCACTTGCAGGCCAGTGTCCGCGTGGGCCTGTTCCTGGGTCCCGCCCATGCCCAGGGCAACACCATTGTCCTGGATCGGGGCGTCCGCCTGCCCATGCTCCGGCAAGAGAGGCCGGAAGAGCACGGCGGCGAGCTCCGCTGCTGGTCCCTGGCCGATTTCGTGCCCGCCCAGGGCAGCGGACCCTTCGGCGCCTTCGCGGTGAGCGTCACCCCAAAAGGCCCCTCCTGCCGCTGCCCTGCGTGCGACAATCCCATCCTCAGGCGGGCGGTCACCGTTACCCTGGCCGATGCGGCCTCGGCCTGGCTGCGGCACAACCTGCGGCGGCGCTGCGGTTGCCCGGTGGCCCTGCCGGCCCTGGGTTATGCCTCCTGTCCGGACCACAGCCTGCTGGCCCAGGTGCTGCCCCTGGTCCCGGGACATCAGCGGCTGGGCATCCGTTTCACGGACAGCTTCGCCATGATTCCGGAGGCCTCCATCTGCGGGCTGGTGGTCATGCATCCCCAGGCCTGGTATCCGGGTATCCGGGAAATCGGCCCCCAGCAATATGAGTCTTACCGGAAAGAGCGCGGCCTCTCTCCGGATCAGGCCCGGAAGTTCCTGGGCCATTTGAAAGTAACTCCGGAGCTTTCCGGAACAGAAAACCCTGCGAAATGAAAATTGCCGACATGCTGAAGGAGGCCGTCCGGCCCTTCCCCTCGCTGGAAATTGTGCCGCCGCTCAACGGCATTCGCAAAGACCAGCTCCTGGCCACCATCGGGCAGTTCATGGACTTTGCCCCGCGCTACATCAACGTTACCAGCCACCGCGACCAGTTCGAGTACCGCCGGAACCCCGACGGCAGCTATACCCGCCATCTGGTGCGCAGCCGCCTGAGCCCCGTGGCCGTCTGCGCCGCCGTCATGGGCGCCTACCGGGTAGAGGTGGTGCCGCACCTGATTTGCGCCGGTCTCACGGAGGACCAGATTTACAACCAGCTGTACGACTACCATTTCCTGGGCGTAGAGAATGTGATGGCCCTGCGGGGAGATTCGCTGCAGGGAGAGAGCCGCTTTACCCCCACGCCGGGTGGCTTCAGCCATGCCGACCAGCTGGTGTCGGCCATCCGCCGCTTCGAGGGCAGCATGGACGCCTCCTTCTGCGTGGGCGTGGGCGGCTACCCGGAAAAACATTTCGAGGCCGCCAACCTGGCCGATGACGTGGCCCGCCTGAAGGCCAAGGTCCAGGCCGGCGCCGATTACGTGATTACGCAGATGTTCTTCGACAACGCGGCCTTTTACCGCTTTACGGACGCCTGCCGCGCCGCCGGCATCCAGGTGCCCATCGTCCCGGGCCTGAAGCCCCTGTCCAGCCGGCGCCAGGTGGAACTGCTGCCGGGCAGCTTCTCCATCGACCTTCCCGAAGAGCTCACCCGGGCCGTGCAGGAGGCCCGGACCGAGGAAGCCGTCTATGAGCTGGGAACGGAGTGGTGCATCGGCCAGTGCCGGGACTTGCTCTCCCACGGGGTGAAGGCGGTGCATTTCTTCACCATGGGAAAGCCCCGGAACATAGAGCGGGTCCTCAAGGCCTGCTTTTAGGAAGTTGCACAGAAAGGGAGAATTGCCTACATTTGCAGAACCATGAGCAAATTTATCATAGAAGGCGGGCACACGCTGTCCGGAACCATTACCCCGCAGGGCGCCAAGAACGAGGCCCTGGAGGTCATCAGCGCCGTGCTGCTCACCAGCGAGCCGGTAACCCTCTCCAACGTGCCGGAGATCCTGGACGTGAAGAACCTCATTTCCCTGCTGCAAGGCATGGGCGTCAAGGTGAACCGCCGGGCCAAGGGCGTTTATACTTTCCAGGCCGACGAGGTGGACACCACCTACATAGAAACGGAGGAGTTTGTGCGCAAGTGCGCCTCGCTCCGGGGATCGGTGATGGTGGTGGGACCGCTCCTGAGCCGTTTCGGCCATGCCTGGTTTGCCAAGCCGGGCGGTGACAAGATTGGCCGGCGCCGGGTGGACACCCACCTGGACGGCATGCTCAAGCTGGGCGCCCGGATGGACTACGACGCCTCCAGAAGGGCTTTCCACCTAACGCAGGAAGGCCGCCTGGTGGGCCGGTACATGCTGCTGGACGAGGCCTCCGTTACCGGTACGGCCAACATTGTGATGGCGGCCGTGCTGGCCAAAGGCACCACCACCATCTACAACGCCGCCTGCGAACCATACCTGCAGCAGCTGTGCAAGATGCTCAACCGGATGGGCGCCTTCATAGACGGGGTGGGCTCCAACCTGCTCCGGGTGCACGGGGTAGAGTCCCTGCACGGGACAGAGCACCGGATTCTGCCGGACATGATCGAGGTGGGCTCGTTCATCGGCATGGCCGCCATCTGCCAAAGCGCCATCACCATCAAGGACGTGAGCTACTACGACCTGGGCATCATCCCGGACGCCTTCCGCCGGCTGGGCATCAACCTGGAGCAGCGGGGCGACGACATCTTTGTGCCCGCCCAGGAAAGCTACGAAATAGATTCCTTCCTGGACGGCAGCATCATGACCCTGGCCGATGCCCCCTGGCCGGGCCTCACGCCGGACCTGCTGTCCGTGATGCTGGTGGTGGCCACCCAGTGCAAGGGCAGCGTCCTCATCCACCAGAAGATGTTCGAGAGCCGCCTGTTCTTTGTCGATAAGCTCATCGACATGGGCGCGCAGATTATCTTGTGCGACCCGCACCGGGCCGTGGTCATCGGCCACGACCACCGCATCACCCTCAAGGCGGCGCGGATGGTGTCGCCGGATATCCGCGCCGGCATCGCCATGCTGCTGGCTGCCATGAGCGCCCGCGGCACGTCCACCATAGAGAACATAGAGCAGATAGACCGTGGCTACGAAGACATCGAAGGCCGCCTGAATGCTCTGGGAGCCCATATCACCCGGGCCTGATATGGACTATAACAAGTTTTTTTCGGCCGATGTGCCGTCTTTCCTCCGCAGCCCCGTCCGGGAAATTTTCCGGAAGGTGGACCTGGGTGCCATCTGCTCCTTCGCTGGGGGCTATCCGGCGGCGGTCACGTTCCCGGTGGAGGATGTCAAGCGGCTGTCGGCCCTGGTGCTGGAAAAATATGGTACCAAGGCGCTGCAATACGGTGCCACCCAAGGGGTTCCGGAGTTGCGGGAGGTGATAGCCCGGCGCTACGGCGTGCCGGTTTCGCAGGTGCAGATAACCACTTCCTCCCAGCAGGGCATCGATGTCTGCACCCGTGTCTTCGTGGATCCCGGCGACATAGTGCTGGCCGACAACCCCGTCTATCTGGGCGCCCTCCAAAGTTTTCGCGCCTACCGGGCGCAGGTTCTGCCGATAGAGGCTTATGTTGCCGCAGGGGCAGGCATGGCCTCTGAAAACCAAGTCCCTCCCATCTCCGATGGGTCCCTCCCACTCATGTGCCGTGGGCGGCGACAGTTTTCAGAGGCCATGCCTGCTCCTGCAAAGGCCAAGTTCATCTATGTGATTCCGGACTTTAACAATCCGTCCGGAGAGACCATGACCCTGGAGCGGCGGGAAGAGCTTGTGCGGGTGGCCAGGGAGCTGGACTGCCTGATTGTAGAGGACAGTCCGTACCGGGAACTGCGCTACAGCGGAGAGCCGGTGAAAACCATCCGGGAGCTGGCACCGGAGCGTACGCTGCAGCTGGGCAGCTTCTCCAAAATCTTCGCCCCGGGCTTCCGGCTGGGCTGGATCATCGGCCCGGAGGAACTGCTGGAACAGATTTACATCTGCAAGCAGTGCCTGGACCTGTGCCCGCCGGTGTTCGACCAGTACATGGCGGCCGAATTCATGGGCTCCGGTGCGCTGGATGCCAATTTGCAGAAAACCATCGCGGAATACCGCCGTCGGCGCAATCTCATGGTTTCGCTCCTGGAAAAATACATGCCCGAAGGCGTTTCCTGGACCTACCCGGAAGGCGGCCTGTTCCTCTGGCTTACACTTCCGGAAGCAATTGATACCGTGGCTCTTTACGACGAAGCGCTGTCCCGGGGCGTTGCCTATGTGGCCGGATCCTTCTTCTATACCGACGGCTCTCACCGCAATACCATGCGCCTGAACTTCTCCTTCATTGCCCAGGAGAAGATGGAGCCCGGTATCCGGCTCCTGGCCGATATCCTCCGCCCACGCTAAAGTCAAGTTGGACCTGGCCTTACCAGGCTATTTTGATGTTACGGCATTTCTGCTTATATTTGAATCGGCATAATAATCCCCACCATGATCAATCCTGTCTATTCCCCTTCGGCCACCCGCTACCAGAGCGGCATCCGTTACCGCCGATGCGGCCGCAGCGGCATCCGCATTCCGGAAATTGCCCTGGGCCTTTGGCACAACTTCGGCGATGTAAATCCCCTGGCCCGTTCTTTCGAGATGGCCCATTACGCCTTCGACCACGGCATCGTGCACTTCGACCTGGCCAACAACTACGGTCCGTCTTACGGATCGGCCGAGGAAACTTTCGGCCAAATTATGAAAAAATCTTTCGCACCCTACAGGCACGAGCTGTTCATTTCCACCAAAGCAGGTTATGACATGTGGCCGGGGCCGTACGGGGAATGGGGCTCCCGGAAATACCTCCTCAACAGCCTGGACCAGAGCCTGAAACGGATGAACCTGGATTACGTGGACCTGTTCTACAGCCATCGTTTCGACCCGGAAACGCCCCTGGAAGAGACGCTGCAGGCGCTGGTGGACATCGTGCGCATGGGAAAGGCGCTGTATGTGGGCATTTCCAATTACCCGGCCGACAAAGCCCGCTTTGCCTATCAGTACCTGAAGGAACGGGACGTGCCCTGCCTTTTGCATCAATGCCGATATAACCTGATGAACCGGGAGCCCGAGCAGACCGGAATCCTTTCCGACGCCCGGGAGAACGGCGTGGGCTTCATTGCCTTCTCTCCGCTGGCGCAGGGCCTTCTTACAGGCCGGTACCTGAACGGTATCCCGGCCGACTCCCGCATGGCCCAGGAGCGCTTCCTGAAGTCTTCCATGCTCACTCCGCAGCTGCTGGAAGGCCTGCAGGAGCTGAACAGGATGGCACAGCGCCGCGGCCAGACCCTGGCCCAGATGGCCCTGGCCTGGTGCCTGAAAGACCATCTTGTAACCAGCGTGATTGTGGGCGCCAGCTCTGTGGCGCAGCTGGAAGACAACTTCCACGCCCTGGAAAATACGGCCTTCACCCCAGAAGAACTCGGCGAGATAGAAGCCTGCCTGGTCAGATGACGCCCAGGCATTCGGCCGGGCCGGTGAGGAAAACTTCCCGGAACCCTTCTCCGGCCGGTTGGAACGCTACGGAAAGCCAGTCTCCCCGGCGGCACTGGAGCCGGTATGCTCCGCCTTTCCCGGCTGCTCCTGGAATTCCCGCATAGCAAGCGGCCAGGGCGCTGGCGGTGAGCCCTGTTCCGCAGGCCAGGGTTTCCCCTTCCACGCCTTTCTCGAAGGTGCGAACGTGCAGCCCGTCCGGAGCCGCCTGCACAAAGTTCACATTGGTGCCTTCCGGGGCAAAACGCTTGTCCCAGCGCAGTGCAGGGCCTTCTTTCTCCATGTCAATGGTGTTCACGTCGGGTACGAACTTCACAAAATGCCGGGTGCCCGTGTTCAGGAAGAAGCCGTCTTGCATCGGCTCGATGCCTTTCACGTCTGTCATCTTCAGCCGGACGGTCCACTTGTCATCCTGAGCGCCAGCGAAGGATCTTTCCAGAATCTCCGCCGTGTGCCAGCCGTCCGGGGCGCGGAAACGGTAAATTCGGCCGTCGGAGGGCCGGATGCCCAGCCTGTCGGCAAAAGCCACGATGCAGCGGCCTCCGTTGCCGCACATCATGCCGCCGGAACCGTCCGGGTTGTAGAATTCCATGGCAAAATCGGCCTCCGGGTCCTCGTCCAGGATCATCAGCCCGTCGGTGTGGTGCTCTTTGCACAGCGCACCGATGCGCTCCGCCTCTCTGTAGGCGGAGACATCGGCCTTCCGGCCATCCAGAACCACGAAATTATTCCCGGCCCCGGTGAACAGGTGCAACTTTTCCATACAGACTGCAAAGATAGGAAAAAAAGGGAAATAAGGTGCTTGTGAAGGCTATTCCGCAACGGCCTGGGCCATGAGGTTTTCCAGCTCCTCCCTGTCCATCTTTCCATCGATGGCGATAAAGGCGGTCTCGCTATTTTCCTGGGCCAGCATTACCAGGGAAGTGACAGTCTTTTCGTCACCTACGGTGTAGATGCGGGCTACCTCGCCGCTCTCCTTGGCCTCCATCAGCAGTTCGTATTTTCCCTTGTCGACGAACTTGCGGACATCGGCATAGAGCTTTTCTCCGATTTTGGTGTCCGTGGCGTTGATTACATAGAAGCCGGACATGGATTTGATGATGGAAGCAAAGTTGATGTCTTTGTCCTGGAACTCCACATCAGGGATTTTTCCAATCATGCGGAACATGGCGGGGGAGATATATACGGCCTCCACGCCGTCCAGGTCGGAGTACTTGTTGTCCGCGGTACTCGTTTACCAGCGTTTCCACTTTCCCGGCCCAGGCACAGCCAAAGGTGCCAAACACGATTAATAAGGTCAATAATGCTTTTTTCATACTCGTTTCAAGCGCTTGCAACTATAAGACGAAGTTCCGGGCCGATTGTTAAAAAAAACCATGCCGAAGATTGGATTTTGCGTAAAAGTAGTGAAAATGTTTCATATCTTTGTAGTTCCGGAAATAATTTCAGTTGGTTATGAAAGAGCAATTCTTCAAAGGATGCGGGACGGCCATGTTCACGCCGTTCAAAGGCGGAAAAGTAGATGTGGAGGCCCTTGCGGCAACAACCCGCAGGCAGGTGGAAGCCGGCGTGGACTTTCTGGTTCCCCTGGGGACCACCGGGGAAACCCCAACGCTCTCGGACCCGGAGAAACTCCTGGTATACAACACGGTACGGGCTCATGCCGCCGGTAAGCCGGTGGTAGTGGGCGTGGGTACCAACAGCGTGGCCGGCACCCTGGCCAATATGGAACTCCTTAAGGAGGCCGACGCCTTCCTGGTGGTGGTCCCCTTCTACAACAAGCCGCCGCAGCGGGGCATCTACGCGTATTTCAAGGCCATTGCATCGGCCACGGACAAGCCGGTGATTCTGTACAATGTGCCGGGCCGCACCGGTGCCAACTGCGAGGCCGACACCACCCTGGCCCTGGCCCGGGACGTGCCCAACATCGTGGCCGTGAAGGAAGCTTCCGGCAAGCTGGAGCAGGTTCGCGCCATCCTGGCCCGTCGGCCGGAGGGCTTCCGGGTGCTTTCCGGCAGCGACGATGACACCCTGGCCATGATGAAGGACGGGGCCGACGGCGTCATCTCCGTGGCTTCCAATGTCTGTCCCGGGGAAATGGCCGCTTTCGTGCAGGCCGCCCGGCAGGAAAACTGGCCGGAGGCCGAACGGCAGGAAGCCCGGCTCCGTCCCTTGTTCGAGGCGCTCTTCGTGGAGCCCAACCCCATTCCCGGCAAGGCGGCCATGGCCCGGCTGGGGCTCATGGAAAACAGCCTCCGTCTGCCTTTGGTGCCCGCTTCGCAGGAAACGGAAGAATTGATGAAGGAAGTATTATGGAAATTACAATAGAAAAGTTCAACGAAGTGCTGGACGCCCTGGAAAAGGGCGAGCTCCGCGTGGCAGAGAAGGTGGACGGGGAGTGGAAGGTAAATGCCTGGGTAAAGGAAGTGATCCTGGCCGGATTCCGGCTGGGGGCGGTCACGGACATGTCCCAGGGGCAGTTTTCCTATTTTGACAAGGAGACGTTCCCAGTCCGGCGGTTCTCCCTCTCCGACGGGGTGCGCATCGTCCCGGGCGGCAGCAGCATCCGCCGCGGGGCCTACCTGGCTCCCGGCAGCATCGTGATGCCCCCCGCCTATGTGAACGTGGGCGCCTACGTGGGCGAGGGCACCATGGTAGACAGCCATGTCACCATCGGGTCCTGCGCCCAGGTGGGGCGGAACATCCACATATCGGCCTCCACCCAGATTGGGGGCGTACTGGAGCCGGCGGGCGCCCTGCCCACCATCGTCGAGGACGGTGCGTTTGTGGGTGGCAACTGCGGCATTTACGAGGGAACCATCGTGCAGGAAGGCGCCGTCATTGCCTCCGGGGTGGTCATCACCTCCTCCACCGCCATTTTTGACGCCACCACCGGGACGTTCATCAAGCGCAATGCCGATGGCCGCATCGTGGTGCCCCGTGGCGCGGTGGTGGTAAGCGGCTCCAAGCCCATCGTGCGGGACGGAAAGCCGCTGGAGAGCGGGGTGCACCTGTATTGCCCGGTCATCGTGAAGTACCGCGACGAAAAAACCGCCGGCAGCGTGCACCTGGAAGACCTGCTGCGCTAGAACAGGGCGTTCGTCCACGAAAAACGCCTGAAAGCATGGACGAGCCCGGCACTTGCTGGAAAACGTAAATATATAACGATATGAAAGTTGCAGTTGTAGGAGCCACCGGCCTGGTGGGCTCAAAGATGATGGAAGTGCTGGAAGAGCGGCATTTTCCTGTTACTGAATTGCTTCCGGTTGCATCGGCCCGTTCCTGGGGCAAAAAAGTCACCTTCCAGGGAAAGGAATGGACGGTGATGAGCGCCGACGAGGCCATTGCCCGGAAACCCGTGCTGGCCATTTTCAGCGCCGGCGGGGCCGCATCCGGAGAGCTGGCCCCCAAATTTGCCGCCATCGGCTGCTATGTGGTGGACAATTCCTCCTACTGGCGCATGGATCCGTCTGTGCCCCTGGTGGTTCCGGAAATCAATGCCGATGTGCTCACGCCCCGGGACCACATCATTGCCAACCCCAATTGCTCCACCATCCAGATGGTGCTGCCGCTGGCCCCCCTGCATAAAGCCTACGGCATCAAGCGCATCGTGGTAAGCACTTACCAGAGCGTCACCGGCGCCGGCCAGCGGGGCATCGAGCAGCTGGAGGCGGAACGCGCCGGCGGGTCCGGGAGCAAGTTCCCCCATCCCATCGACCTGAACGTGCTGCCGCATATAGACTCTTTCCTCCCCGACGGCTACACCAAGGAAGAGATGAAGATGGTGAACGAAACCCGGAAAATTTTGCGGGATGTGTCCATCGCCGTAAGCGCCACCACGGTGCGCGTACCGGTGAAGGGCGGCCATTCAGAGAGCGTGAACCTGGAATTCCGCAAGCCCTACGATCTGGAGGAGGCCCGTCGTCTGATGGCCGGCATGCCCGGGGTGGTGCTGCAGGACGACCCGGCCAACAACCTGTACCCCATGCCGCTGTATGCCTGGGGTAAGGACGAGGTCTTTGTGGGCCGCATCCGCCGGGACCCGTCGGTAGAAAACGGCATGAACCTCTGGTGCGTAAGCGACAACATCCGCAAGGGCGCGGCCACCAATGCCGTCCAGATTGCCCAGGTGCTGCTGCAAAACGGCTGGCTGGGCTAGCGCCTGTCATTCTGAGCGAAGCGAAGAATCTGGCGAAGCGAAGAATCTGGTGAAGCGAAGAATCTGGTGAAGCGAAGAATCTGGCGAAGCGAAGAATCTGGTGAAGCGAAGAATCTGGTGAAGCGAAGAATCTTATGAACTGGCAGTTTTTTAAAGAACTTTTGGAGATTGATTCCACTTCCGGCCAGGAGCGGGAGGTGGCCCGGTGGCTGCTCACACAACTGGAAGCCCCGGTCATGGAGCCGATGGAAGTGGGCGACGGTACCTTGAATCTTCTCCTCAAGTGGGGTAGCCCCAAGGTGGTCTTCTGCACGCACATGGACACGGTTCCGCCCTACGTTCCGCCGCAGTTTCCGGAGGGGATGAGATCCTTCGTCGCAAAAGCCCCTCAGGATGACATGTCCATTTCCCCCTGTCATTCTGAGCGCAGCGAAGAATCTGCCATCACCGGTCGGGGAAGCTGTGATGCGAAGGGGCAGCTGTTTGCCCTGTACACGGCGTGCAAGGAACTGGAAGCCGGCGGGTTTACGGACTTCGGCCTGTTGCTCCTCTCCGGGGAGGAAACCGGCAGCTGGGGCGCCAAGGCCTTCTCCAAGACCGGCTTCCGGGCACCGTTCCTGATAATTGGCGAGCCCACGGAGAACAAGATGGTGAGTGCCTCCAAAGGGACCAAGTCCTACGAGATCCGGTTCACCGGCCAGGCCTTCCATTCCGGCTATCCGCAGTATGGCGTCAGCGCCGTGGACCTGTTCAACCAGTTCTATAACGCGCTTAAGGCCAAGGATTTCGGCCTGGATCCTAAACTTGGGGAAACTACCTGGAACATCGGCCTTCTGCACAGCGACAATCCGCAGAACATCCTGTCCCCGGAGCTCACCTGCCGGCTGTACTTCCGCACCACCTTCGTTTCCCACCAGGCGGTGCAGGACTGGATGGCCGATCAAGCCGCCCCCGTTGCCCCCGACGATGTCTCCCCAACCACTCCCGCCCAGACCGGAGGCCTTGCGGTTACACCCAACGGCGTCGGGGACCCTCCGGCTCATTACATGACGCTGCCGGGCTTCCCGTCGGCCCCCGTGGCGTTTGGCAGCGACGCGCCGCACCTGACGGGCTTCGGCCACAAGATTATCTGCGGCCCCGGATCCATCCGCTTTGCGCACCGCCCGGACGAGCACGTGCTGGTGCGCGACCTGGAGACCGCCGTGGCGCAGTACATCCGCATGTACCACGCCCTGATGGTGGAGGATAAACGCTTCTAAATCTGTCACTTACGGGGTGGTCCCGTGCACAAAAACATGCACGGGCACTATACTTAGAGATTTGATTATTAACCACTTAACCTCCACGCACAATGATTAAAGTAATCATCAGTGGCTACGGAAAGATGGGCCACATGGTAGAAGCAGAACTCAAACGCAGAGGCATCCCCCTGGTTGCGGCCAGCGAGGACATCACCGCCACAGATCCGGCGCTGGCCAAGGATTGCGTGTGCATAGATTTCACTACGCCGGACGCCTTCCGGGCCAACTACCCCTTCATAGCCAAGCACTTTCGGGCGGCGGTCATCGGCACCACCGGCTGGAACGATATCCGGGCCGATGTCTTCCGCGCCTTCGAGGAAGCCGGCACCCCGCTCATCTATGCCTCCAACTTCTCGCTGGGGGTGAACGCCCTGTTTGCCGCCGTGAAAAAGGCCGGGGCCCTGCTGAAGGGCGCCGGCTATACGCCGGAGATTGAGGAAATCCACCACATCCACAAGCTGGACGCTCCTTCGGGGACGGCCAAGACCCTGGGTGCCATCCTGGAGGAAACCCTGGCCGAAAAGCCGGAAATCACGTCCGTAAGGGAGGGGGAAGTACCTGGGATACACACCGTTACGCTGGAATCGGCCTGTGACAAACTCACCTTCCGGCACGAGGCGTTCTCCCGCGAGGGCTTTGCCAAGGGCGCCGTGGTGGCGGCCACCCTTACGGAAGGCCTGCAAGGGGTGCACGAATTTGGGGACTTGCTGTAGGGGCCTTACCTTAAAATGTCTCCCATAATGCTTGACGCGGCTTCGCGGGCGCCTTCGCCGGGGCCCTGGATTACCAGGGGATACGGGTGGAAGGCGCTGCGCACGATGATGGCGTTCTCCGTTCCGCGCAGGTGATAGGCCGGATGCACCGGCGCCACGTTCTTAAGGCCGATCCCGGCCCGGTAGCCATCCTCCGTCTTTTCCAGCGACGCCACGTAACGGCGGCGGAAGCCCTGGGCCTCGGCCTCCCGCGCCGCCTGGGCAAAGGCGGGTTCGGCCGCCTCCAGGCCTTCGTAGAACCGGTCCATGGGTACCTCGAAGAGTTCGGCGGGAATTACGGGCTCCACTTTAACATCGGCCTCCTCCAGGCGCACCCCGGCCTCGCGGGCCAGGATGAGCAGCTTCCTAAGGGCATCCCGGCCGCCCAGGTCCAGGCGCGGGTCCGGTTCCGTGAGTCCCGCTTCCTGGGCCCTGCGCACCAGCGCGGCGAAGCTTTCCCCGCCGGGGCGGTAGTCGCCCAGAATCTGGTTCAGCGTACAGGACACCACCGCCTCCATGGACAGGATCTGGTCGCAGCTGTTGGCCCCCCGGGAGATGGACTCCAGGATGGGAAGGGCGGCGCCCACAGTGGTTTCGTAGCGGAAGGACACGCCGTTCTCCCGGGCCGAGGCCAGCAGGGCGGCGTAGGTGACATACGGTACCGCAAAGGATCGGCGGTTGGAAGAGACCACGTTGAGTCCGGCGGCAAATAGCTGCGGGTAGCGCTGGTAGAGCGTTTCGCTGTTGGTACAGTCTACAAAGAAGGAGCCCTTGGGGGCGCTGGCACAGACGGCCTCTACGTAGTCGCCCTCCCGGGAGGGTTCTCCAGGTCGGCCGCCCAGGTCTATGCTGTAATGGCGGGAAGAAGCCAGGCCCACAATCCGGAGGGCTTTCCCGGTGCGGCTGGCCACCGTGCCGGCGCTTTCCTCCACCATCCGGACCAGTTCCCGGCCCACGGCGCCGTATCCGGCCACGAAAAGAGACACCTGCCGCACGGGCAAGGTTTCGAAGAAAGCCCGGTGCAGGGCCCTGAGGGCGGGAATTTCCACCGCCGGGCGCACGGTCAGGAGCACGTTCCCGTCTTCTTCCCAGGTGCGCAGCGGGGCCACGCCGGCCCCCGTAAGGGCGGCTTCCACCGCCGGTACCGCCCGGCTTCCCACCAGGCAGATTTCCACCACGCTGTCCCGCGCAAGGGACGCCAGACCCACCGTTTCCCGCTGCGGGGCCTTGGCGGAAATGACGGTTTTTCCGCTGTCCGGGGCAAAGGTGTTCAGGATTTCTATGGCAATACCCGCTTCCATGGCCGGGGCCACCGTGGGCGCATACAGCACCTTGGCTCCGCGGAGGGCCATCTGCCGGGCGGCGTCGTAGGTCATTTCCGGAATGGTCCGGGCCCGGGAGACCTGCCTGGGATTGGCGGTCATGATGCCGGGAACGTCGGTCCAGATCTGGAGCGATTCGGCCTGCAGGGCGGCGGCATACAGGGCGGCGCTGTAGTCCGACCCGCCGCGGCCCAGGGTGCTCACCCCGCCTTCCGGTGTACCGCAGATGAACCCGGGCGCCACAAAGATGTCGGCCTTGTTTTCCCGGACCGCCTCGGCGATATTCCGGTAGGTGAGGCCCTGGTTGCCCTGTATCACCAGTTTCCGGGAGTCCAGCCAGCAGGTGCGGTAGCCGTCGGCCTCCAGCTTGGCGGCCAGGATGGTGGTGGAGAAGATTTCCCCGTAGGTGACTTTCTCCGGGCCCGGTGCCGAGATCATTTCCTGGAACAGGGCGTTCAGGCGCTCCTGCATGCTCCGGCGTTCCGTGCCGGTGAAAAGGCGGGTGATGATGTCCCGGTGCCGCTGCAAAAGGCCTTCCAGGGGCTCCGGATGGCCGTCGGCCATTTGCAGCAGCGCATCCGTGCAGCCGCTGATGGCGCTGCTCACCAGCACCACACAGCCCTTCTGCGCCTCTTTTCCCACCAGGTCCAGCACCCTGGAAATATTGGTTGCGGAGGCTACCGAGGAGCCGCCGAATTTCAGTACGCGATACATACAAACCGATTGACCTTACAAAGGTAGTGAAAAAATTACTATCTTTGTAAGCTATGATTCCTGTGCTGGGCATATTCGGTTTCCTTAGCTTCGGATGGGACGATGTGTTGGACATCCTCATGGTGGCCGCCATCATCTATTTCCTGATCCGGAGCATCCGGGGCGACAGCACGGTGCTGAACATAGTGCTCATCCTGGTGGTGCTGCTGGTGGCCCAGGCCGTGGTAAGCGCCCTGAACATGCGCATGATGACGGCTTTGCTCAATACCCTCCTGGACGTGGGTATCCTGGCCATCATCATCCTGTTCCAGCCGGAAATCCGGCACATGCTAAACCGCATGGCCGTGAATTCGGGCCTGGCAAAACGCACCGGGGACCTGTTCAACCGCCTGCTGGGCATCAAGGAAGAAAAGCTGGGTGCCCGTTCCGTGGTGGAACTCTCGGAGGCGGTGCGCGCCATGGCGGCCGAACATACCGGCGCCCTCATCGTGCTGCAGAAAAAATCGTCCCTGGACGAATACATGGTCACCGGAGACCGTTTCGACGCAGAGATTAACCGGCGCCTGGTCATGAACATCTTCTTCAAGAATTCTCCGCTGCACGACGGCGCCATGATCATCCGCGGAGACCGCATTGTGGCGGCCCGGTGCCAGCTGCCCATGACAGACCGCACGGACATCCCCGCCCATTACGGCATGCGGCACCGGGCGGCCATCGGCGTCACGGAGAATACAGATGCCGACGTGGTGGTGGTGTCGGAGGAAACGGGCAACATTTCGTTTGTCCACGCCGGGGAAATCCAAACCGTCAAGGACCTCCAGGAGCTTCGGGAACTGGTGGGAGATTCCATGGCCCGGAAAGAGGAGGAATGATGGACGAAAGGCTGGAGGCAAAGCTGGGGTTTGACAAGGTACGGACGGCCATTCAGGACCGCTGCTCCACGGATTATGCCGCCGCCCGGGTAGGAAACGAAGACTTTTGCACCAACCCGGAAGAGATTCACCGGCGCCACCTGCTCACGGACGAGATGCGCCTCATCCTCATGTTCGAGGACAGTTTCCCCACCAGCGGCTACATAGATGCGCTTCCTTTCCTGGAGCCCATCGGCAAGAATGCCTCCATAGACCTGCTTTCCCTGGGAAAACTGCGCACCCTGCTGGATACGCTGCACAAGGCCCTGGGCTTCTTCCACAGCGTGAAGGAGGGGATTTACCCCAACCTGCAGCACCTGGCCTCCGGCCTGTCGGCCCCCCTGGAAGTGTCGCGGCGCATAGACGCCATCCTGGACCGCCACGGGGAAATCAAAGACACCGCCTCGGACCAGCTTTACAGCATCCGCCGCAGCATCAAGGAGCAGGAAATCAATATCTCCAAGCGCATGAACGCCATCCTCCGCCAGGCCCGGCAGGAGGGTTTCACGGATGCCGATGCCAGCGTTTCCATCCGCGACGGAAAAATGCTCATCCCGGTGACGTCGTCCAAGAAACGGCAGTTCGCCGGCTTTGTGTACGATGAGTCGGCCACCGGAAAGACCACCTTCATGGAACCGGCCGAGATTGTGGCCCTGCAGAACCAGATTTCGGAACTGCATTTTGCCGAAACCCGGGAAATATCCCGCATCCTGCGCGAATTCTCGGAATTCCTGCGTCCCTACGTGCCGGAGCTCATGGAAGGGGCCGCTTTCGTTGGGGAACTGGACTTCAACATGGCCAAGGCCCATGTGGCGCTGGAGTTCATTGCCGGCATGCCGCTGCTGTCGGAAAACGGGGAACTGCAGTTGCGGAAGGCCCGCCACCCGCTGCTGGAAAGGAGCCTCCGCCGGGAGAAGAAGTCCATCGTCCCGCTTACGGTCACCCTTACCCCGGAAAAGCGCATCCTCCTCATTTCCGGCCCCAACGCCGGCGGCAAGAGCGTCTGCCTCAAAACGGTGGGCCTTTTGCAGTACATGTTCCAGTGGGGGATGCTCATTCCCACTTCAGAGACTTCGGAACTGCCTGTTTTCGAGCGTATTATGGTTTCCATTGGGGACGACCAGTCGCTGGAGAACGACCTCTCTACCTACAGCTCCTTCCTTTCCGACATGAAGCGGCTGCTGGCGGTGGCCGACGGAAAGACGCTGGTGCTCATAGACGAGTTCGGCTCCGGGACGGAACCGGCCGCCGGCGGCGCCATTGCCGAAGCCATCCTGGCGGAACTGGACCGCCGCGGGGCCTATGGAGTAATTACCACCCACTACACCAACCTGAAGCTGTATGCCTCCGGGGGGGAAACGGGCGTGGTGAACGGCGCCATGCAGTTTGACGCCGCCACGGTTACTCCGCTGTTCCAGCTGGAGACGGGGCTGCCGGGCTCTTCCTTCGCCTTCGAGCTGGCCCGGAAGATGGGGCTGCCGGAAACCCTGGTGCACGATGCGGAGGAGCGGGCCGGGGAGCAGTACGTGGGCATAGAACGGAACCTCCGGAAAATTGCCCGCAACCGCCGCGCCCTGGACGAGAAGCTCACCAAGATCCGCGCCACGGACAAGACGCTGGACACCCTCACGGACCGTTACCAGAAGGAGCTGGAAGACATCAGGCAGATGCGCCAGGACATTCTGGAGGAAGCCCGCCGGCAGGCCGAACAAATTATCAAGGACGCCAACCGGCAGGTAGAGAGCACCATCCGCACCATCCGGGAGTCGCAGGCCGGGAAGGAGGAAACCCGCGAGGCCCGACAGGAACTGCAGGGCTTCCTGGGTGCCCTGGCCGACAGCCGCCGTTCCCGGGACGAGTACATAGACAAGAAGCTGAAGACCGTCCAGGACCGCAAGGAACGGGAGCTGCAGCGGAAAAAACGCCGGGCCCCGGAGGAAACCCTCCGGAAGATGGAGCAGGAAGAGGCCGAGTCCAGGAAGTTGCAGGCCTTCCGGGAAGCGCCCCTGAAGGTGGGCGAGAAGGTGCGCATTAAGGACAATGGCCTGGTGGGCGAGGTGTCCAAGGTGTCCACCAAGGCGGTGACGGTGATTGTGGGCAACGTTACCACCAAACTGCCGCTGGACCGGGTGGAACGCATCACTTCCAACGAGTTCAAAGCGGCTTCCAAGCCTGTCCAGAGCCGTCCCAGGGCCGTGTACGACGCCGCCATGCAGGAACGGAAGGCCCGTTTCAAGATGGAGCTGGACGTGCGCGGAGAGCGGGTGAACGACGCCCTGGAGCAGGTGATGCGCTATATAGACGATGCTATCATGCTGAATGTCGGTTCGGTGCGAATTTTGCATGGAAAAGGAACGGGCGCCTTGCATGAGGAAATACAAAAATATGCAAGGACGGTACCCGGCGTGTTATCCGTAGCGGACGAGCAGGTCCAGTTCGGCGGTTCGGGCGTTACGGTGATAAAATTTGGCTAAACCTACCTAATGAACGTACTAACAACCAGTAAACTGGGAGAACTGGGAGAACAGATGGCGTGTGATTTTCTGGAAACCAGGGGACATCAGATCCTGGACCGGAACTGGAGGGGCGGGCATCTGGAAATTGACATTGTTTCGGAAGCGGCCGACGGCCTGCACTTCGTGGAAGTGAAAGCGCGCAAGGCCCCTGTCACAACGTCCATCTGCGACCAAGTGAACTCCGTGAAGCAGAAAAGGATTTCTGCCGCAGCCCTCAAGTATCTGAACAAAAAGAACCTCTCTGGCAGGGAAGTGTTTTTTGACGTGGTGTCGGTCCTGTTCAACGGACAGGAGACCACCGTCCGCTATATCCCCCAGGCCTGGATTCCCATGTACACTTGATTATGTCCAAACACAGGTATTGCGTCATCATGGCCGACGGAACGGGTTCTCCCTTCCGGCTGCGCATAACGTATGAACGTTTTCTGAGGGTGCTGCCGCCGGACCATATTCTTGTGGTGACTTTGGCCCGCTTTGCCGGCGAAGCCCGGAAGGTGCTGCCGGAACTGCCGCCGGAGAACCTGCTGTTGGAGCCCATCCCGCGCGGAACGGCGCCCTGCATGGCCTATTCGGCCTATGCGCTCCGGCGCCGGGATCCGGAGGCCGTCATCATCGCCACGCCCTGGGACTCCGTCATCCGCGACGAGGATCTGTTTGCCCGCACGGTGTTGGACGCCTGTTCCTACGTAGAGAAGAACGACGTGCTCATGACCCTGGGCGTAATTCCCAGGGCGCCGGAAGTGAAATTCGGCTATATCCAGGTGAAGGAGGGCAGGAAGGCCCATGAACTGCCGGGCCCGCTGAAGGTGAAGACCTTCACGGAAAAGCCGCCGCAGGAACTGGCCGATGTGTTCTTCCGCACCGGCGAATTCTTCTGGAACAGCGGTGTGTTCATCTGGCGGGCCTCCACCATCTGTACAGAGATGGAACGCTACATTCCGGAGGTCACGGAGCTCTTCCGCGGCTGGCAGGACCACCTGGACGAGCCCGCTTTCCTGGAAAGGGCCTATGCCGAATGTCCCCGCCTGTCGCTGGACAACGGCGTCATGGAACACACGGACCGCGCCTGGCTGTACCCCGCCCGCTTCGGCTGGGCCGATGTGGAGCAGCTGTAGGCTGTTTCCCGTTCCCGTTCCTATTCCCGTTCCTGTTCCCGTTCCTGTTCCTGTTCCTGTTCCTGTTCCTGTTCCTGTTCCCGTTCCGGTTCCGGCCCGGTTCCGGTTCCGGTTCCGGTTCCCGTTTTCGGTTCCGGCCCGCTTGTGGCCCGCAAATCTGCTTCCGGGCATCTGCAGCGTCGCAGGTCCGGGGGTAAAGTGTCGCAGGTCCGGGGGCAAAGTGTCGCAGGTCTGCGTTTTTCCGTTCACCTGCGACGGGAAACGGCCACCCAGCGCCTTGCAGTGTCGCAGGTCGGTTGCCAACTGTCGCAGGTCCGGGGGCAAAGTGTCGCAGGTCTGCGTTTTTTCGTTCACCTGCGACGGAAAACGGCCCCTCAGCGCCTTGCGGTGTCGCAGGTCGGCCGAATTTTGCGGACCTGCGACGTTCCGTGCCTTCACCTGCGACGGGAAACGGCCACCCAGCGCCTTGCAGCGTCGCAGGTCCGGGGGCAAAGTGTCGCAGGTCTGCGTTTTTTCGTTCACCTGCGACGGAAAACGGCCACCCAGTGACTTGCAGTCTCGCAGGTCGGCCGAATTTTGCGGACCTGCGACGTTCCATGCATTCACCTGCGACGGAAAACAGCCACCCAGCGCCTTGCAGTGTCGCAGGTCCGGGGGCAAAGTGTCGCAGGTCTGCGTTTTTTCGTTCACCTGCGACGGAAAACGGCCACTCAGCACCTTGCAGTGTCGCAGGTCGGCCGAATTTTGCGGACCTGCGACGTTCCGTGCTTTCACCTGCGACGGGAAACAGCCCCTCAGCGCCTTGCAGTGTCGCAGGTCCGGGGGCAAAGTGTCGCAGGTCTGCGTTTTTCCCGTCACCTGCGACGGAAAACGGCCACTCAGCGCCTTGCGGTGTCGCAGGTCCGGGGGCAAAGTGTCGCAGGTCTGTGTTTTTCCGTTCACCTGCGACGCATACTGCGGCGTTTTTGCACATGGGAGGGAGGGGTGTGGGGTGCCGGGGAGACTTCGTTCCGCTGCGCTTCACTCCGGCCCCTCCCACTGTCTCCTGCGTCCCCGCTGGCGCGGGAACTTGTATCCAGCGGGCCCCTCCCCCTACCCTTGTGCGGGGGTGCACAAGCTCCCCGGCACCCCA
>FLNY01000493.1_pt1 | contig 25074 bp, 14 predicted proteins | sample 1140381 | NCBI WGS metagenome assembly FLNY01 (sample SAMEA3878172, study PRJEB12797) | bioreactor metagenome | biome: Moose rumen | place: Sweden | collected 2011-10
ATCGGAGGCTGGATGAATAGACATCGGACGCATAGCGAAGAGCGTCCAGCCGTCAACTCGAAATCAATCGGGTATCAACGTGATTTTAATTGGGTATGAAAGTCGAATCAATCGGGACCGAAATACGAATCATTCCGATTGATTTGATGGGGATAGGTTTAGTACGAACTGCTGCCGTTCGTTGAGCGTGACCTCTTCCTCCAGCACCATTTGTCTGACGACTTGGGCAAACTTTTCTCTGTTGAACCCCGTGATGTCGAATTCCCGTGGGAAAAGGGGACGTAGACTAAGCTGTTTTATGACTGCCTGCCGAATGGCATCGGACTCGGATGTGGTGGGTGTCTGACTGGTACAGATGTCGCATCGTCCGCAGTTGCAGGTATCGTTTTCCCCGAAGTAGCGGAGTAGGAAACGGCTGTGGCAGATGTCACGGTCGGTGACGTACTGTATCATGGACTCGATGCGCTGCTCGTATTGTTTCTTCCGTTCTTTATACACACTTGCGGGAAGTTGCACTTCTTCTTTCTCTACCCTTCGGCAGCGGAAGGTGATGTAGTCCGTCTTCTTTCGGGGAATGTATTCGGCAATGCGTTGCTTGGCCAGTTGTTTCAGTGAGCGATATACCTGTTCGACCGTTAGTTGTGTATCGCGAGCCAGCAGGTTTTCGTCAATATATACAAAGTCACTGAACAGACCGCTATATTTCCGCAGCAGTGCCTGGATGACTTTTTCGATGGTCGGTCCTTGCTCGTGTAACCGATAGAGCTCGTCACGTGTCAGCAGGAACCTGATGCGACTGGTGATTTCGTCCTGGTCGGTGTACTCGATGTATCCCGCATTGTTAAGAAGCAGTAATGCGTTGTGCGCAACGACGGGGAAATACTTGAAGCGATAGCAGAACTCCATCAGGTCGAACTCACGTGTAACGCCTGCTCCGTCTCCCATGGCCATCTGGAAGTAGTAACACATGTGCTCGTAGACATCACGGATATACTCAGGCTCGGGATAGGTTTCGGGGATGCGACGCAGGAGTTTCTTGCAGTCCTTTTCGTCGTAGATAAGCACGGCATAGGCTTGAGCCCCGTCGCGTCCGGCACGACCTGCTTCCTGAAAATAGGCCTCCGGACTATCGGGCACCTCGGTATGTAATACGAGGCGCACGTCAGGTTTGTCTATGCCCATTCCAAAAGCATTGGTGGCTACCATGATGCGGTATTCGTTGTTCTGCCAGCGTTCCTGCCTGTCGTCTTTTTGTATCTGCTGCAGTCCGGCATGGTAGTTCGTAGCCGTGAATCCTTCGTCGCACAATTGCTGGGCCAGTTCGTGGGTTTGCTGTCGGTTGCGTGTGTAGATGATGGCCGAGCCTGGTATGCTTTTGAGAATATGTACAATCTCCTGAAACTTGCTGGCTGTCCGTCGGACGATATAGGTGAGATTCTTCCGCTCAAAACTCATACGGAAGACATTCCCGTCACGAAAGTTCAGTTTTTCCTGTATGTCTTCCACGACTTCCGGTGTGGCAGAAGCCGTGAGTGCGAGAACAGGAGCATGGGGTACGATCTTTCGTATCTCGACGATTTGCAGGTAGCTGGGTCGGAAATCGTAGCCCCATTGCGATATACAGTGTGCCTCGTCGACTGTGATGAAACTGACCTTCATGTGGCTCAGTTTCTTCAGAAACAGCTCACTCTCCAACCGTTCCGGCGACACATAAAGGAACTTATAGTTGCCAAGGATGCAGTTTTCCAGTGCCGTGAGAATCTCCTGATGGCTCATCCCGGAGTAAACGGCCGTTGCCTTGATACCATGTGAGCGCAGTTGTTGAACCTGGTCTTTCATCAAGGCAATCAGCGGGGTGACTACAATGCAGGTACCATACGTAAGCATTGCCGGGACTTGGAACGTGATGCTCTTTCCACCACCCGTAGGCATCAGTCCCAGCGTGTCGTGTCCAGAGGCAATGCTCTCAATGATTTCCCGTTGAATGCCCCGAAAATCGTCATAGCCCCATATTTGCTTTAAGACATTCCTATATCGGTCGTCCATTAGTCGTTTTCTGTGGGCTTTATGTCTTCTATCTGCAATTGAACCTCGCCTCGCTTGTGTGTGTTCTCTTCGATGGCGTAGACGATGTTGAAAGAACGTTTGGACTTGATGTATCGGGCCTGACTGCTTTGCCCAAAGGCAATGCCGTTCATCACGTTGTTGCTCTTGTTGTCCACCAGTTCCAGCTTTATATGCTCCTGCTCGCGTCCCACCACCTTGCTGGTTCCGTAGTCGAATACCTGCATGGTACAGAAATTGGGGCGCGGATTGTCGGGACCAAAGGGAGCAAACTTCTTCAGGTCGAGGAAGAACCGTCGTGTAATTTCCCGAAAATCGATGATGGCTTCAATATTCAGTTGGGCTTGCGTCTGTACGGGTTTTATATGCTGTTCCACGTACGTCTCAAAGCGGCGTTGGAACGCTGGGATGTTCTCTACTTTTAAAGACAGACCCGCTGCATAGGTGTGTCCGCCAAAGTTTTCCAACAGGTCGCGGCAACTTTCCACGGCTTTATATACATCGAAGCCAGCCACCGAACGTGCGGAACCGGTAGCCATCTCGTCGGAACGCGTGAGCACGACGGAGGGACGATAGTATATCTCAGTAAGACGGGAGGCGACAATGCCAATGACTCCTTTGTGCCATTCCTCGTTGTATATGACAATGGCGCGTTGCTCATTTTTGCTGTCTAATGACTCTACGATTTTGTTGGCCTCCTCGGTCATACTCTTGTCCAGGTCTTTACGCTGGTCGTTGTAGTGGTTGATGAGGTTAGCTTCCCTCATGGCCACCTTGATGTCTTTTTCTATCAGCAGTTTTACCGCCTCTTTGCCGTTTTGCATTCGTCCGGAGGCATTTATTCGGGGGCCAATCTTAAAGATGATATCGTTCATGGTAATCTCGCGGTCTCCCAATCCGCAGATATCCATGATGGCCCTCATTCCCACACTGGGATTTGCGTTGAGCTGACGAAGGCCATGGTAAGCCAGGATGCGATTCTCGCCCATGATGGGGACAATGTCCGAGGCGATGCTTACGGCACACAGGTCGAGTAAGGAGGTGAGTTGCGAGAACTCGATGCCATTGCTTTGGGCAAATGCCTGCATGAACTTAAAGCCGACGCCGCACCCTGAAAGGTCCTTATAGGGATAGGTCCCGTCGACTCGCTTGGCATTCAGTATGGCCACGGCAGGTGGGAGGGTGTCATCGGGAACATGGTGGTCACAGATGATGAAGTCGATGCCCTTGTCTTTGGCATATTGTATGCTATCCACTGCCTTGATGCCACAGTCCAAGACGATGACCAGTTTTACTCCTGTTTCATAGGCAAAGTCCACACCTTGTTGTGAAACGCCATAGCCTTCCTCGTAACGGTCGGGGATATAGTAGTCGATGTTGGAGTAGAACTGCTGGAGAAACTTATAGACCAGGGCGACGGCGGTTACACCATCCACGTCATAGTCGCCGTAGACCATAATACGCTCTTTTCGTCCGAGAGCCTCGTTAAGACGGGCCACGGCAGTGGCCATATCCCGGAAAAGGAAGGGGTCCAGCAGTTCGCTGAGTTGTGGACGGAAGAATCGTTTGGCCTCGGCAACGGTGCTGATGCCGCGATTGAGGAGTAGCTGTCCAAGAATTGGGCTGATTCCCAAATCCTTAGCCAGTACCTTGGCGGCAGCTTTTGCCTCAGAGGTCGGTTCTTCGTAATTCCACTTATAATTCATGTGTTCAAAGTTACAACAAAAAAAGCAATTTCCCATCGATAATAACGGGAAATTGCTTTTTTTAACTTGTTATAAGGATGTCCTACTACTTCAGAGAGAAGCTGTCGAACTTGACACTGGCCTTAATCTGGCTGGGACCAGCTACCAGACCGACACCCTTATGAGTGATGGGCTTGTTCTTCAGCGTGAAGGCCACTTCACCGTTAACAGTGAAGTTGATACCAGCCTCAACGTTACGGATGCTCATGCGAATCATCTTCTTCAGGTCCTTGCCCTCGATGGTAGTCTCATACCAATCGGCAGCCTTTCCGTCGCGGAACAGAACGATGCTGGCCTTGTTGTTCTTCAGTACGAAAGCATCGTAGTTGCCAGTCTGACGATCGTAGTTGTAAACCAAGCCAAAGATTTGGGTCTCAAAGGATGTGGGCTCAGCGGTTACAGCCATATCGAAGTCTGCGGTATTGGCGGTATCCTCCTTGCGGAAGACGCTAATCCACTCAGAGTCAGTGGTGTTTACGATACTCATCTTACCGTCAGTTACCACACCCTGGCCCTTCTCGTTGTACACCAACTCCCAGTTTGCCATGGAAGTGGGATCAAAGTTGTCCGTGCTCTGTGCAGAAACTTGCATGGCACCAGCCAATACAAACAATGTCAAAAACAGTTTTTTCATAATAGTTATTTTTAATGTGTTAATTTATGGTTCTGTACTGCAAATGTAGCGTTTTTTGTGCAATTGCCAAATAAAAGGCTTGCTTTTTTTGTTAATCTGGCACTTTTTTGCCGCTTAAATGCCTAATTTCTTGCGAATATCCTTAGGAACAGCGTTCTTATTGATGACAATGTTCATGGTTTTGTAGGCCACATAGGGTTTGGACACATACCAGAAACCTTTGTATGGACCATAGTCGCCCCAGGAATTCTTCATCATGAAGTACTCTTTCCCGTTCTGGTCCTTGGCGATACCATAAATCTGCATGCCATGGTCGTCGGTGGTTTCCCAGTTGTCGTAGCCCAACTGACGCATCTCCTGTGTGATTTCCATCTCACCTTCGTTGTCGGATTCGGCAATCTTGGCACCGGCTTTCTCACCTGTCCATCGGCTCTGGTCGCTACCTACGCCAGCTGATGTCGAGGTCTTGGGAACGGTAGCCACGCACTTGTTCTTTCCTGTACGGCGGCTGAAACCACTCTCGCTGACATCGGCTCCCCATGCAAAGGTCCAACCCTTCTTTACGCTCTCCTCCATGACACGCATGAACTCGTCGAGTGGCAAGTTATAACTGCTACCCCAGCGCCAGTTGTCCTGAATCTCCAGAATAAAACTCTCGTAGAAAGGCTGGTGGGTATAGCTGGTCAGGCTGACATAGTCGTCGGGGTCCAGACCCAGATACTCGACAAACGACTGGGGGGTGTATTTCTTTCCTTTGTACTCAAATTCTGTAGGGCACTCGCCAAAGTAGTTGTCCACCATGCTTTGTACACTCTTCTTCCATGCGGGGTTGATTTTCTTTGCCTCGCTTTTGGAGATAGCCGTAACATAAGCCTCCATGGGGGGAAAGAAACTGGTGAAGTTGAACAAAGAGTCACCATAGGCTGTCATGGGATAGGGCATAATGCCCTCAGGGATGAGTCCGTAGTTCTTCATGCAATAGATGGCATCATAGAACGAACCGCCTTGTGAGAAGCTGGCATCCCCGTGGGTACGGATGTTGCGGTCGGCACGGTCGACATAGGTCTTGCTTACCAAGAAGGATTCGGCAAGGTCGATGTCGGTCATTTCAGGATGTTTCTTCAACACTTCGCTCTCCAAGAAAGCCAATGCCGAATAACTCCAGCATGTGCCGGAATTGTTTTGGTTCTTGATACTGGTGATGGGGTTCTCAATCACCGTCGTGAAGATAAGCGTGTCCTTGGGGATGCTGTCAGTTGCAGCCTCTTGGGCCGATAGGGACAATGCTGTGCATGCCGTCAAGGCGAGGGAAACGAGTTTTTTCATTTTTCTTCTTTGTTTTATTTGTTGTTGATGAATTCTTCTACGTCATTGATGTGATAAGGAATCAAGTCCTTGCCCAGGAAACGACATCCGTCCTTGGTGATGAGAATGTCGTCTTCCAAACGAATGCCTCCAAAGTCTTTATAGGTCTCCAGAAGGTCGAAGTTAAGGAATTCCTTGCAATGGCCAGTCTTGCGCCAGTCGTCAATCAAGGCAGGAATGAAGTATATACCTGGTTCGTCGGTCATTACCCATCCTTCCTGCAGTCGTCGGCCACAGCGAAGACAATTGGTTCCGAACTGTTCGAGATTGGGTCTTACCTCGTCGTCGAATCCTACATAGGTCTGCCCCAGTCCTTCCATGTCGTGAACATCCATGCCCATCATGTGTCCCAGTCCATGAGGGAAGAACATGGCATGCGCTCCGGCTTGCACGGCTTCTTCCGTATCTCCCTTCATGAGTCCCAGTTCCTTTAGTCTTTCTGTCATCAGACGGGCAACGCCGAAATGTACGTCCCACCATTTCACACCGGGTTTAGCCAGGCTGAGCGCATAGTCGTGACATTCCTCTACGATGCTGTATATTTCCCGTTGACGTTGGTCGAATTTCCCATTTATGGGGGTCGTTCGTGTGTTGTCGGAGCAATAGTTCTCGTTGGTCTCCGCACCCGCATCGCACAACATCAGTCTTCCTGCTTCCAGTGGTCGTGGTGAAGGATAACCATGCATAATCTCTCCATGCATGCTCAGTATGCTGGGGAAGGAGACAATGCACCCTCTGCTGCTGGCAATACCGCTAATGACACCGGCTATCTCCTGTTCGGAGATGCCTGGACGGCAGAGTTTCATGGCGGTGGTGTGCATCTCGTAGCCGATAGCGCAAGCCCGTTCTATTTCTGCAATCTCTTCGGGAGTTTTCACTGCACGCTGGTCGACAATGGCCTTTATCAGTTCCACGCTGGCTTCCTCGCGTTGTCTGCTTGGGTGAATACCTGTGAGGTCCATTAACTGAATCATCAGGTCGTGACGATAGGGTGGCAGGAAATGGAGCTTTCGTCCTTGAACCTTAGCTTCCTTTACCAAGGTCTCCAGGTGAGCCATCGGTGCGCTATGTGCTACGGCGGTCTGGCGTGCCATGTCGCTCACACTGTCCACCTCGCCATACCATACGATGTCCTCGATGTCGATATCGTTGCCGATAAGCCATTCGCTATCGTTGTCCACATCGATGACACCTACCAGTCCGTCACGATGCAGACCGAAATAGTACAGGAACGAACTGTCCTGACGGAACTTATAGGCATTGGAGGGGTAGTTTACGGGTGACTCGTTGTTTCCAAACAAAACGATGAGTCCATGTCCGACTCGCTTTTTCAGCGTCTGTCGGCGGTTGCAATAGGTTTGTTTGTCAAATAACATGGTTGGTTGTGTTTATTGGGTTAAAGCGTCTGTGCAAATTCCCGACTGATGTAGTTGTTCGTGCTTTTGCATGCTTCTGTTGCGAAGTAGCAGGCTGTGGTTATCAGCTTTTGCCATTGCGCCTGTGTTATATCTTGTAAGGCATTGCGTTTGATGCCTTCTTTCAATAATCCGTAGATGAATCCTGCGTTGAAGTTGTCACCGGCCCCGACAGTACTCACTACATGCTCAATCTTGGGTGCAGGGAAGAGATAATGGGCCGTGGGTGTGCAAACGGTGATATCTCCCTCTCCTGCAGTGCAGATGAAGATGGGACAATAGGCAGAAATGTGCCGTTTGTAAATCTCTTGTGCATCGCGGGTACCGTACATGATTTCGAAGTCATCGGCCGAACCTCTCACGATGGTGCTGTGTCTGAAATTGTACTGTATGGCAGGAGTCAGGGCTTCGAGTTCGTCTTGGTGGCTTCGGCGGAAATTCAGGTCGTAAAAGACGATGACATTATTCTCTTCTGCCTTTGTCAGCAACTCCTTAATCTTGGGATGGACACCTTGGCAAATGGCGAAGTAAGAACCCATAATCATGATATCGTCGGAGCCCAAGAAGGGTAGAGGCCAGTCCTCTGGCACTGATGGTGTTCCTTTATAGAACAGGTAACTGGCGTCTCCGTGGTTGTCCAGATAGGCCAACGACAAGGCACTTTTCTCATTGTCACGCAGTTCGAAGTAATCTGTCGATACACCATTGTCCTGCAAGAAGTCAAATGTTTGTTTTCCCACGACGTCGTTCCCTGCATAGCCGACGAAATAACAGGGGGTATGTGTTCGTCCAATGGAAATGATGCTGTTGAAGCAACTTCCCCCGGGAACGGCAGCTATGGGTTGTTGATTCCTAAACAATATGTCAAGAATTGTCTCTCCTATGCCGATAACTTTACGCATTCTTTGGTTTATTTGTTGCAAAGATACAAAAAAAAACATATCTTTGCCCTGTTGTTTTAAACAAATGATGAAACATTCACCTTCTCGGCCCCTGTTTTGTGTGCTGGTGGCGGTCGTTTTATCGTTTCTCCCTTGTATCGCCGCGAGCGGACGAGGTGGGGCGGTTGTGCAGCGGAATCCCGCTGCTATAACTGGTTTACTCAATCGTATCGGTGGGAAGGGTGCGAGTCAGCGTTTTGAAACAGCATATTGTACGGATTTGTTTCCAAACGGACAAGAAGGTTTCCGAATCTCCACCAAGTCGGGTAAACCCTATATCCAGGGAAGCAGTTATTCTGCACTAACTGCTGGCATCAACTGGTATTTGAATCATTATGCTCACGTCAACCTGTCATGGAATTGTCTGACCACCGATCTCAGTCAGGTCTCTTTCCCCTTGCCTGCGATGCCAGAGGTACATACGTGTAATGCCGGATATCGGTATTACCTGAACTACTGCACTTTTTGCTATAGTATGTCCGCGTGGACGTGGGAGCGTTGGGAACAGGAAATTGACTGGATGGCGTTGCATGGAGTCAACATGCCACTCCAAATCATTGGGTTAGAGTCGGTATGGCGGTCTTTCCTTATGGAAGATTGCGGCTATAGTGAGACGGAAGCCGAGGCTTTTGTTCCTGGTCCTGCTTACACGGCTTGGTGGGCCATGAACAACCTGCAGGGGTGGGGCGGTGATGGTCCCGACCAGTCGAGAGGCGTGACCAATGATGCCTGGTATCGTCGTCAAAAGGAGTTGGCCCGGAAGATTTTGGCTCGTGAACGGGAACTGGGAATGGACCCCGTCTTGCCGGGTTTCTCTGGCATGATGCCTGTGGGACATCCAGGAGCAGAGAGTCAAGGCAGTTGGTGCGGATTTACGCGTCCCTATATGCTCGACCCTACTACCTCGTTTTTCCAGACATGCGCAGCAAAATACTATGCCCAGTTGGCGAAGGTGATGGGGACAAGCCGCTATTATTCCATGGATCCGTTCCATGAGGGGGGAGTCATCCGCAGCGGAGCCTATGCCGATGGTTATCGTGCGGTGTATGAGGCGATGAACGTCAATTGTGGTTCTGACACCAAGTGGGTCATCCAGCAATGGCAGTGGAGTGCAGCTCAGGCTTCGTCCTTACATGCTGTGCCCGGTGGTCGACTGATAGTCCTGGACCTTTTCAGTGACGGAAATCCGTCTTTCGACACCTATCAAGGCTATGCTCCACAGGAGGCGGTCTATTGTGTCATTCCCAATTTCGGGGGACGTACGGGTTTCTTCGGACGCATTCCCAAGATGGTGGCCAACTACTATGCCTATAAAGATAAGTATACGACCGTTCGAGGCATAGGAGCGGCTCCGGAGGCTATCGAACAGACTCCCGTTGTCTACGACCTGCTCTATGAACTTCCTTGGATGGATTCGTTGCCGAGTACGTCGGCGTGGATGCAGCATTATGCCTTGTCGCGTTATGGCATGGATGCCTCGGATGTTTGGGACCTTTTATGTCTCAGCATATTAAACGACACGACAGCGTTACAGGGACCTCATGAGGCAGTGGTATGTGCCCGTCCGTCGTTGACGGTTGACAGAGTGAGCAGTTGGGGTGGGACTGCACTATTCTATTCCCCCTCTCTTGTGTCCGATGCTGCGTTTCGATTATGGGAATTGGGTAGGCCCAACACCATTGTGGGAGCATCCAATTACGATTATGACATCTGTGACCTCACGCGTCAGGCTTTGACCGATTATGCTCAGAGTTTGCTTGTCTCGCTTCGGGAAGCGCGTGGAGAGGAGTTTGTGGCTTTTCGCGACTCCTTTTTGCAGTTGATACTTGACATGGATACCCTGCTGGGTACGCATCGGATGTTCCGTTTAGGACATTGGACCGAGATGGCCCGACGGGCTGCAATGGAAGTGGACGGAGCTACCTCAGAGACTGCCGATTGGCTGGAACGGACCAATGCTCGTCAACTTATCACCACATGGGGCGGACAGGAGCAGAGTGAGCGAGGAGGACTGCATGACTATAGCTATCGTCAGTGGCAAGGTATGCTGCGTGATTTCTACTATCCTCGATGGAAGTGGTGGTTTGCTCACGAAATGAGCGTTCCTCCAGAAGGGTGGTTCCTCCGTGAATGGGCATGGGCACATGAATCCTCACGCTATTCGGAGCAGCCCGTAGGGGATACTTATACTATTGCCGGACAACTATTGCACAACTACTTTGATAAAGGAAATAACAGCAATAAAACTAACTAAACAAACGAGAACATGAAACAAAAACTACTAATCCTTTGGGCCTTCCTGCTCACCTCATTGGGAGCAATGTCTCAAACCGACGTGACAGACTTGTATCTGACAAACGCCGGTTTCGACGACAGCAGTAGCTGGCAGTCTGGAAACATTGCTGCAGGCGGTTCTGCCAATCCCGTCAACGTGGCTGGTTGGACACAAGCCAGCAGCGCAGCCTGGTCATCCAGTGGCGCGCTGGGCTTTGGCACCAGTGGTCAAATCAATGGTGTGACTGTACCCTCTACGGGTTACAATGGCAGCACAGGCGGTGCCCTCGGCATCAGTACCGGTTGGGGCGGTGTGTGCCAGTACACGCAGGATGTAACCCTTCCTGCCGGTAAGTACCGTATCTCGTATGCAATCTACAATGGTCTTGACGGTAAGTACCAGAGTTACAACTACATTGGTTTTATTCCCAACAGCGGTACGGCCAAGTATGGTGTCATCAACAACTTCGTTTACGGTGCGTGGATGACCGAGGATATTATCGTGGAACTGACGGAGGAGACCGGCGGTAAGATAAGCGTCGGTCTTGGAGCCGTTAGTGGCGGTTCGGGTGACAATGCCAAGGTCTTTATCGACTATGTGAAGATAGAGGCTTGGAATGCGGCAGAGACCATGATGCCCGGCAGTACGGTAACGCCTGGCTCCTGGACGGGCAACACGGGTTCCTATCAGAACACCTATCAGGAGTATTTCGGTGAACATTTCACGGGTGATGCGATGACCAGCACCACCACGGTGGACAACGGTACGTACAGTGCCGATGTCTATTTCCATTCCCACATGGCATGGAAGACACAGGTTGCCACAGACGGCTCGCTGAACTCTTACATCACCGCCAACAACGTTACCCGTCAGGTGGGTATCGTGAACAATACAGGCTTTGCCGCCTACGAGCCCACGCTCTATCATCTCGATGATATTACGGTAACCGACGGTTCGTTGGTCATCAAGGTCGGAAACAGTGCCGAGGGCGGCAACTGGCTTACGGTGAAGACGGACAAGATTACGCAGATGACGACTCCTTACGTAAGCTATGGAGCCTTCCCGCTACCCACGACGGTAGTGACGGCAGGCTATTGGTATCAAGTGAGCGTTCCCGTGGCAGGTGATTACACGCTCACGCCGGGCACGTCGGCCACCCTGAGTTATACGCAGGACGGTACGGCATTGACCTCTGGTACATTCAGTACTACTACTGGCGGCACCGTAACACTATCTGCCGGCACGCTCTATGTGAAGTCCAGTGCGGCCACCACGATAACGTTGGCCGCCGCCAGCTATGGTTATGACACTGGCGCAGCCGTAGTGGACCGCACTTATGTGCAGGGCGGTGAGACGATGACCGTCTCTTATCCTGATGCAGTGACCAACGATCCCAGTGCTTCGCTTACCATCACGACGACGAACATCAAGTTCAATGGCACTAATGTTACGGCTACTGCTACAGCAGACGGTTTCACCTTTACGGTACCTACGGTTAGTGCTGCTTCGAGTTACGTGCTCAGCATCCCTGCTGGGGCAGCCAAGTATGGCTCACATGCCAGCAGTGCGGCACAGACCTTTACTATTTACACCCCTGCCGTGTTCGATGGCACCTACTACCTTCAGAATGAGGCTGGTCAATATCTGAGTCGAGGTAATGACTGGGGTACGCATGCTATCGTTGACGACTGGGGATTGCCTCTCAACGTCGTTACGGATGGCCAGGGTCACATGACCTTCCAGTACTTTGATACCAACAATCTCGATACCAAAGAATATTTCTATGCGGCTGGCACGGGGGCATGGGCTGACGGCACAGATCCGACGAACTCAAACACGCAGTGGACGGCCACGCTTTACAATGGTAAGTATCGACTGAGCAACCTGACTTCCCCCACAACCTTTGTGAAGCAGGATAGCGGCGATCCGAATCTCTATGTCGATGGTACGGATGCCAGCGTCATTCAGAACTGGACGTTCGAACTTCCTTCTGCCCATCCCGCTAAGATGGAGGCCCTGCGTACTGCCGCTAAAGCCTTGAGCAGCGAGGTGAGCGGACTGGCCAGCAAGACCTACGTGGAGGCTACGACCTCGGCCACTGCAGAGGAGTATCAGGGGGCGAGCTATTATAAAGGCTCATCCCTTATCTCGGGCAGTATTGCTGTCTATCCTGGCATCTACAAGTTCTCCATACCTGCCTTCCATCGCATGAGCACCAACCCCGTGACGTTGCCTATGCGAGAGGCCGGCACCGAGTGTCCGCCCGTCTTTGCCTACTTCGGCGACGCTAAGGTTCAACTCCATTCGGTTTACGATTACACCACGACAGAAGCCGCAGGGTGCTACACGCCTGATAGCGTAAGTTTCTATCCCAATACTCAGGCTACCGCACTGACCGCATTCAAGGCTGGCAGTTACGTCAACGAAATCTGGGTACGTGTCACAGAGGCCACAACGCTCAATTATGGCATTGCCAACCAGGGCGTGACCAAAATGGGTGGCCGCTGGACGTGCTATGCTTCCGACGGAATTGAAATTACCCGTTACTTCGATGCTTCTACCGAGACTTTGAGTGATGGTGATGACCTCACTGCGCTTATCCAGAATCCTACCATCGAATCGACAAACGAAGCGCAGCGTCCCTCGGGATGGAGTGGCACCAACAATGCTTGGCGTTGGACAGATGGTACAGGCGACACCTACATGGAGTGTTGGAATGGCAGTGCCGCTACCGTCAACTTCAACATGTACCAGACCATCAACGGCTTGCAGGAGGGCGTTTACGAAATTACGGCCGACATGTTCAATAGTTCGAACAGCGAAGACCTGGCCGCTCAGTTCACGGGTGGTGAGTGCGGACTCTATGCCACGACGCCCTCTGCCCATGCCTTTGTCGGTGTGACGACGGACAGCGATAGTGATGCCATGTCGAACTATACATTATATATATATGTAAACGAAGGCGAGTCGCTGACGCTTGGTGTGAAGAATATGGCAACGCCCACGGGACGCTGGTTCGGTTGCGATAACTTCACACTGAAGTACCGCACACTGGATGCCGCCTCTTCCTTGCTCATCGCATCGGTACCCACTTCGCAGGCCAACTCTTCGCTGAAGAGTGCCATGAGTTCGGCTAACATGAATTTGAGCAATGCTTCGACAAAGACGGGCGAACTCTTCAACGCCCTGACATCGGCCATTGCCGACGTGCGCGTCAGTGCCGCCAACTACGGTCACTTGCTCTATGCACTCGACACGGACGACAGCCGACTCTCCGACACGCCCAGTGCCGTGCAGACGGAATATGCTTCGCTGAAGAGCGACTATCGTTCACGCTACTACACCAACCAGACGGCTTCTGGCACTTGTGAGACAGAGATAGCCATCGTGAAGGCAGCTTTGGCACAGGCTCTCATCAACAAGGAGGAAAGTCTTAACTACTTGATTGTGAATAACAGCTTTGAAACGGGCGATCTAACAGGATGGACCACCACCTACAGCAGTGACACTGGCGTGAAGGGCAACAGCGGCTCGACCTACGGCACCGACGGTGGCGATGGCAGCTATCTGTTCAATACCTGGGCCACGGGCTATCCCCTGAAGCAGAATATTGGCTACATGCCTGCGGGCACCTACAAACTCACGGGGCTCGTCGCTACCAGTGCGGGCACAGTCTATCTGCTCTTCAACGACTATAACAGCGCAGGTACGGCTTGCACTGACCAGACCACATTCCTTACCGCAGCCATGACAGTGACGCTCGATGACGTGACTGAGGTGACCATCGGCGTGGCTGGTGGCGACGGCGACGGACTCTACACGGGCAGCAGTTACTGCTGGTACAAGGCTGACTGCTTCCAACTCAATGCTGTCGAATCGGAGTCGGGTGGCGATGATGACGACGAGGTGAAGGTGACAACCAACCCCTATTTCGCACGCGGCTCTCAGGACATCTACGGACGCTTCACTATCACAGGTAGCAGCACAGCCATCACGGCACAGGGTCTTTGCTACAGCACCACCAACCAGGAGCCTACCGTAGCCGACCAGACTACTACCGAATATCTCTCTTATTGCGGAAAGATGTTCCACATCTCCGGCCTTACGCCATCCACGGCCTACTACGTGCGCCCATACGCCACCATCGACGGCGCGCTCTACTACGGCAAGACGCACAAGGTTTATACCTTGCCTGCCGGTAGCATCACCTATGGCATCCGCTCCAGTGACAACTCGACCTATGACACGAACATCACCAATGCCATCCAGACTTGGGCTGAGTACTGGAATCGCTACACCAGTATCTCGGGTTACTACTGCAGTGCCGGCTACGTCGATGGTGTTGCCACGGCCGACTGCTCCTATGGCGGTTATGTGCGCTTCGGCTCCAACACCAGTTACCAGCAGTGCGGAACCGCCATGCACGAAAACCTCCACGGCATTGGCATGGGCACGTCAACGGAATGGACCAACTTGGGTTCTGGCAAGACGTGGGTCGGTCCTCGTGTGAACGAATTTATCAAGTTCTTCGAGAATTCCGACGGTGCCACCATGTATGGTGACAAACAGCACGCCTGGTGCACCAACTCCAACGGTGGCCTCTCCTACACCATCAACGGAGCCCACGAGGATGCCTATAGCGTCCTCCAACGCACGGCCAACTCCCTGCTGGCACAGGCCTACTGTGAGGACGGTCTTCGTCCCACATCTTCGGCTTACTATTTCACGCCATACTATAGCATCGAGCAGGAGGAGGAAGATGTGTTCTACATCAAGAACCGCTCTACAGGCAAATATCTCGTTGATGGCAATGGTACACTGAGAGCCCAGACATACTCCTCACTTGACGATGCCAAGAAGGTGGACGGTGCAGGCTGGAAACTTACCTACGACCCTGTTACACAGTGGTATCACATCGAGAGTGTGAAGTACGGCAACAAACTCAGCCATGCTAACTACTCATGGGGACTGAACAAGTCGGACGAGAATATCCTCCTTGTCAAGAGCGTCAACGATGGCTATTACTACATCAATACGCCTACCACCAACGGACGCAACCTCCTGAGCGACCTCTCCTGTGGCACGACATCACCCGTCGATACCACCAATGCTAATGGTCAGGATTGGGTGTTCTACCGCGAACAGCCCGAAGAGGAGGTTCTCTATGGTGATATCAATAAGGACGAGAAGGTAAGCCTCTCTGACCTCACCTGTCTGATAGACATTCTGCTGGGCAACGACAGCGACCCCAACTATGACTATAAGGCAGCCAATGTCAACCAAGATGCTGGCATCAACTACTCTGACATCCGTGCTCTCTACAACATTCTGTTAGGGAAGTAGACTTAGAGGATAGTTTATAGCAAGCACTTAATCACTGGGAGGAGGAACGCAGGCAGGCGTTCCTCCTCTCTTTGTGTTATTTTTGATGGTGCGTTTCGGTGGGGACGTTTTGTTATTCGCGTTAATTGTTGTATCTTTGCACGCGAAACAAGTACGTTAACGTTATGACATTTTCTGAATTAGGTCTGCAGGAGGAACTGCTTAAGGCCATCGACGAACAGGGCTATGAACACCCTATGCCTGTGCAGGAACAGGTGATACCTCACCTCTTGCAGAACGAGGGTGACCTGGTGGCCCTGGCGCAGACGGGGACAGGAAAGACTGCGGCTTACGGTCTTCCCCTGCTGCAACTCATGAAGGGGCTGGAACCCTCTTCCCAACCACGTGTTCTCATCCTTTCGCCTACGCGTGAGCTCTGTTTGCAGATAGCTGACGACCTGGAGGGTTTTGCAAAGTACCAAAAGGGCCTGCGCATACTGGCCGTCTATGGTGGTGCGAACATAGAACCTCAGATACGTGCCTTGCGCCATGGGGTGGACATTGGGGTGGCCACGCCCGGTCGTCTCATTGATCTGATGAAACGCAAGAAGGCAGCAGACCTCTCGGCGGTGCGGTATCTGGTGTTGGATGAGGCCGACGAGATGCTGTCCATGGGATTCCAGGAGGACTTGGATGAGATATTGGAAGGCGTGCCTGGTGAACACCACACGTTACTTTTCTCTGCCACCATGAGCAAGGAGATAGAACGCATAGCTAAGAACTATCTGCACGATGCCACCACCATACAGGTGGGTAGTCGTAACGAGGGGGCGGAGAACGTAAACCATATCTATTACATGGTACACGCCAAGGACAAGTATCTGGCCTTGAAGCGTGTTGTGGATTACTACCCCAAGATTTACGCCATCATCTTCTGTCGTACACGCATGGAAACTCAGGAGGTGGCCGATAACCTGATACGCGACGGCTACAATGCCGACTCGCTGCATGGTGACCTCAGTCAGCAACAGCGTGACCTGACGATGCAAAAGTTCCGTACCCATCGCACCCAACTGCTGGTGGCTACCGATGTGGCGGCCCGTGGATTGGATGTAGATGACCTGACACACGTCATCAACTACGGTATGCCTGATGACACGGAGAACTACACCCACCGCAGTGGACGTACGGGACGTGCCGGGAAGAAAGGTACTTCCATCTGCATTGTACACACCCGTGAGAAAGGAAAAATCAAACAGGTGGAGCGTACGATACAGAAACAATTCCAGCAAGGTACCTTGCCAGAGCCCAAGGAGATTTGTGGTAAGCAACTCTATCACGTTATCGACCAGATAGAGCGTGTGGAGGTGGACGAGGAACAGATAGCCCCCTTCATGGAGGAGGTGAACCGTCGCTGGGAGTGGCTGGACAAAGAGGACTTGGTGAAGCGTATTGTCAGTCGTGAGTTCGGACGCTTTCTCCAGTATTATGCTAATGCCCCCGAGATAGAGACACCTACGTCGGGCAAGGGAGAGGGACGTAAAGGAAAGAACTCCCGAGGCGGTCAGCGCGAGGCTGAGGCAGGTTATGCCCGTCTGTTCCTCACGGTGAGCAAGATAGATGGTTTCTACGCCAAGGAAATCATAAAACTACTGAATGACCACGTACGCGGACCGAAGGTAAACATCGGGCGTATCGACCTGATGAAGAACTTCTCGTTCGTCGAAGTCCGTGAGGAGGATGCCGACCGTGTCATCCAGGGCTTGAAAGGTATTCGCGTGAAAGGACGTAACGTCAATATCGAACGCGCAGAGACTGGTGGAGACTCTTCACCGAATACCCGTTCAGAGCGAAAGAATCGCAGGGAACGTCGGAAGGAAGCCTTTGCCCGTCCCGAAAAACAGCAGAAACAGAAGAAAACCAAACCCTCGCGCGAGGAGCGTGGCTATACCGCTCCGCGTGGGAAGAAGTTCAAGAAGGAGGACTGGATGAAGTTTCTGCATCCCGAACAGAATGAGAAATAACGAAAACGAAAAGCTTCGCTACGAAAACGAAAACTGAAAAATTAGTATGAGACATATACTTGTATCTTTATTGCTCGTATGCAGTGTGGTTGCTCGTGCCGACGAGGGCATGTGGATGCTGAACCGTATCGACCAACGTACGGCCGATGTCATGAAGGAGTTGGGTCTGCAACTCACGCCCCGTGAATTGTATAATCCCAATGGTCTAAGTCTAAAGGATGCAGTGGTGGATTTTTGTGATTATTGCACTGGTGTTGTGGTAAGTCCTGATGGGCTGGTGTTCACCAATCACCATTGTGGTTATCGTGCTATCCAACAACTTTCAACACCTAATGATGATATACTGAAGAACGGTTTCGTGGCTCGTAGTCGCAGTGAGGAACGTCCTGCAGAGGGGCTCTTCGTTCGCTTCCTTGAGCGTACGGTAGACTGTACCAGTCGTGTCCTTAGCGCAATGAATGGATTGGACAACACAAAGTTGGACTCCGTGATGACGGCTGTTGAGAAAGAGTATCAGGAGGCTAACCCCGACCGCTATTGTGTCGTCAAGTCCTACTATACCGACAATGCTTTCTATGTTTCTATATATAAAGTATATAAAGACATCCGTTTGGTCTTCACACCTACGGAGACGCTGGGCAAGTTCGGCGGTGACACCGACAACTGGATGTGGCCACGCCAGACATGCGACTTCAGTGTTTTCCGAATCTACGCCAAAAAGAATGGGGAACCGGCCAGTTACAGCACGGACAATGTGCCCTTGCGCCCTCGTCGTTACGCTCAGGTAAGTCTGGACGGCTATCAGCCGGGTGACTTCTGTATGACTGTGGGCTTCCCTGGAAGCACCGACCGTTACCTTTCGTCGTATGGCATCAACGAGCGTGTGAATGCAATTAATGTCTCCATGATAGACGTGCGTGGAAAGAAGCAGGAGGTATGGAAGAAGTGGATGGATGCCGAGCGCTCCATCGGTATCAAGTATGCTTCCAAGTTTGCTTCGTCATCAAACTATTGGAAAAACTCCATCGGCATGAACAAGGCCGTGGGCGACCTTGATGTGATAGGTCAGAAACAGGAGCTCGAACAGCAGCTGAAGGATTGGTATCTGGCAGACTCCTCACTTACGAATCGTTTCGGTACGATGCTGGACGACTTGAATAAGGCTTACAGCAGCCGTTTCGACGGTGTGCGAGCACGTGGTTTCTTCAACGAGACCTTTAAGCGAGGTATCGAGTTACGTCGTGTGGCAGACATCGTCAGCCATGCTCCCGCTGAGCCTGATAGTGCCGAGATGGCAAGTTTGTGTGAGCAACTGGAGAGTTTCTATAAAGATTACGACCCTCGTGTCGATGAGGAGGTGATGGCCGTTCTGTTGCAGAACTATCGTAAGCAGGTGTCTGCCAAGTATCTGCCAGCCTGCTATGATATTATCGATAAACAGTTTGGCGGTGACTGCAAGGCTTATGCCCATGATGTGTTCAGTCGTACGGTTCTTGTCGATGCCAACTGCCTTGACAAGGTGTTAGCCGACAGCACACTGTTGAAGAGCGACCCGGGTTTCGTCTACGCCGATGCGTTGCCAGAAACAGAGACGGACATTGCCAATAGCATAAAGCAGGAGCGTGAGACCATAGACTATGCTGAGCACCTGCTTACTCAGGCTATTCTGGAGCGCGACCAAGAAACGCCTCACTATAGTGATGCCAACTTTACCATGCGCCTCTCTTATGGTTTTATCCAAGACTACACGGCTGGTGGCACTCATTACGATTATTACACCAACAGCCAAAGCCTCCTGACCAAAGCCTCGCGTCAGCACCAGATTCCCGACTATGAGTTGGAGGACAATATCGTGAAACTTCTCCGTCAGGGCAACTTCGGTCGTTATGCTGACCGTCGTACGGGTGACATGCAACTTTGTTTCCTTTCAAATAATGACATAACAGGTGGAAACAGCGGAAGCCCTATGTTCAACGGAAAGGGCGAACTCATAGGACTGGCCTTCGACGGAAACTGGGAAGCCATGTCGGGCGACATCTCCTTCGATAGTGACCTCCAGCGTTGCATTGGTGTGGACATCCGCTTTGTGCTTTACCTGATTGACCGATGGGGAAAGGCCAGTCACCTTATCAAGGAACTGGGACTGTGAATCTGGTAATTCCCCGTGAAAAGTTAGAGGCCACATTGGCCGACCTTCCTCCGTATGAAGGTCCGGAGCGTCCGCGACTTCGTTTCCTAGGTACAGGAACATCGGCAGGTGTGCCCATCCTCGGTTGTCAGTGTCCCGTATGCCGTAGTTCCGACGTGCGTGACCGAAGGTTCCGCACATCGGCATTGTTGGAGACACGTCATGCCCGTATTCTTATCGATGCGGGTCCCGACGTACGCCAGCAACTCATGCCCCTGCCTTTTTATCCGTTAGATGCAATATTGCTTACTCACATCCATTACGACCATGTAGCGGGTTTGGATGACCTTCGTGGATTCTGCATCTTTGGCGACCAGCACATCTATACCGACCACCAGACTGCGGTAGGTGTACGTCAGACCATGCCTTACTGTTTCGCCGAGCACCTCTATCCTGGCGTGCCTTTGCTGAGACTCCATGAGGTGGAACCGCATCAGCCGTTCCGTGTGCAGGATGTTGAAGTGATGCCTATTCGGGTTATGCACGGAAAGATGCCCATTCTTGGTTTCCGTATAGGCAAGTTGGCCTACATTACCGACATGAAGAGCATGAGCGACGAGGAGCTTCCCTATCTGGAAGGAGTGGAAACGCTGGTGGTGAATGCTCTTCGTTGGGAAAAGCCGCACCATAGTCATATGCTGGTCTCTGATGCCTTGGAGTTTATCGAGAAGGTTCGTCCGCGGGAGAGCTACCTGGTTCATGTAACTCACCATATTGGTTTTCAGGATGAGGCTGAGTGTCGCCTGCCCGAGCACGTCCATCTGGCCTACGACGGACTGGAGATAGATGTGTGATAGGGGGAATGATTAAAGTTGGTTCAGCATAGCCTGGGCGACGAGCGTCATCACGTCTACGTTGATGGCGTTGCCCAAGGCTCCATAACTGCGGACGAGGTTGAGGACCGGTTCCCCTGTCTCGTCTATCCATTTCAGTCCCTGCATTCCTTGCAGACGTGCACATTCTCCCAGTGTCAGATAGCGTCCGCAAGGTGGTTCGCCTGGCTGGCGTAGTTCGGGACGAACGGGAATCCAAGGTATGAAGGGTGTTTCGGTGGTTACGCAGGTAAGCGTGGGGACATACTTGCGCTCGCGGATACGTACACCGCTGGAACGGAACTGCACGATGTGGCGGTAGATGTCTATGTCTTCGGCAGGTCGTTCTCCCAACCGCCATTCCATGCGTTGTTGGTTAGGCAGTTGGTGGTGTATCTTCTCCTTCCACGGGTCTATCCAGTCGCGGTTGCGCTCGTAGATGGCACGGTTGCTTCGTATGATGCGCCGTTTCTCTACGGCCATGGGACGGCGTGCGTAGTCTGGCAGACAAGTCATACACTCCTCTGCCGTTTGTCCCTTTACTTCCTGGCCGTAGGCTCCGCGTGTGCCGCGCAGTTGTTCGGCATCCAGTGTGCAGGGGTCGGCCTCCCAATAGGGATAGGTAGCCCCCATCTCCATGGCCCAGATGGGGTGGTTGGGGATGATACCATCCCGTTCGTAGAGGTGGTGCAGAAACTCGTTCCACAATTCCAGTGTGGTCCATTTGTCGGGCAGCACGGGGCGGATGTTCGTTTCCTGCGGGTCAAGGAAATCATTGATGTCCGTTTTCGTATCCAAGGGTTCAGGGAAACAGAAAGAATCCATTTCTTCGTCGGTGCGGTCACGTCGGCAGACGATGTACACACGTTCGCGATGCTGGGGTATGCCGAATTGGTGGGGGGAGAGGATGGCAATACGCACGCCGTAACCCAGTTGGTTGAGCTTTTGGTGGATGGTTGCCCATGTGCGCCCCTCGTCGTGGTGGAACAGCTGGCGCACATTCTCCAGCAACACATAGCGTGGCCGATGGTACGCCATCACCCGACAGACGTGCAAGAAGAGGTTACCCCGCTGCTTCTCGTCGTCGAAGCCTTGCTGCTTGCCTGCCAGAGAGAAGGGCTGGCAGGGGAAGCCTGCGCACAAGATGTCGTGCGCAGGGATGTCGCTGGCTGCCACTTTGGTGATGTCGCCCACAATGGGCGTATCGGGGAAGTTCAGTTGATAGAGTCGGCGCAGCTTTTTCTTCACCTCGCAGGCCCACACGCACCGACACCCCACCTGGCTCAGTGCCAGATGGAAGCCGCCAAGGCCGGCAAAGAGGTCGATGAAATGTAGTGCGTCTGCCACGGATGTCTCCAGCTGATTACGTACTGCAAAGGTAGTGATAATCTCCGAGGAAAGAGACGATTCCGTGGGAAAAATTGTGCGATTATGCCTCTTCGTTCCAGATGTTTTCCCAGTCGCTGTTCTCCTCCTTCACGTCGAAGCCTCCCTCACCGCCAATGGGGATGAAACTTCCTTCCAGCAGGGGCCTGACAAACGAAACGATTGTCACCTCGGTCACGGGCTTTTGGTATGCTCTTTTCTCCTTATCTCATGCCAATAGATGTGCCCGCAGAAAAGCAGGATAAGCAGGGTATTGACGGCCAGTCGCAGAACTATGTGCCACGTGGCGGGCACAAGTGTCATCAGCCAATAGAAGAGAGCCGTCAGCAGTACGTAGGTGGCGATGCTCCGCATCGGATACGGAATGGGATTCTTCACCTGACCGACGATGTAGGAGAGCACCATCGCCGTGCCGTAGCCTGCCACACCGCCCCAGGCACAGGCCATGTAGCTGTACTGCGGGATAAAGAGTATGTTCACCAGGAAGAGCACGGCGCAGCCGATGAGGGAGAATACGGCTCCGTAGATGGTCTTGTCGATGAGTTTGTACCAGAACGACAGGTTGAAATACACGCCCATCATGATTTCCGCAACCATGACGATGGGCACGACCTGCATGCCCTCGCGATAGCCCCGACCGAGGATGAACTGCAACACGTCGATGTAGCCCATGACGCAGAGGAAGGCCAACAGCGTGAAGATGAGGAAGTACTTCATGGCCACGGCGTAGTATTCCGTGCTGTCCTTGTCCTTGGCCTTGGCGAAGACGATAGGCTCGTAGGCATAGCGGAAAGCCTGCGTAATCATCGCCATTATCATCGCTATCTTCACGCATCCACCATAAATACCCAGTTGGACATTGGCGTCAGCCTTGTCGGGATAGACAAGGGGGAACATAATCTTATCTGCTACTTGGTTCAAGATGCCTGCCACGCCCAAGATGAGTATGGGCCACGAGTAGGAGAGCATCTTCTTCAATAGTTTCCCGTCGAAGTGCCATTGTATCTTGAACATTTCGGGAATGAAGAGTAGGGAGATGAGGCTTGTGCATGCCAGATTGATGACAAAGACATAGAAGACGCTGGTTTTGTGCAGCAATACGAAGTAGATGACATTTAGGGCGATGTTGAAGAAGATGAACAGCAACTTCAACGAAGCAAAACGGATGGGCCGTTTCTGGAACCGCAGATACGAGAACGGCAGCGCTTGCAACGCGTCCATAGCCACTACGACTCCCATCATCAGCAGGTAGTTGTGATGTTCGGCATATCCCAGATAGTCGGCAATCGGCGTGATGAACCCGAATAGGCAAGCGAGGAACACCGCCGTCAACGCCGCAATCACGGCAAAGCCCGTCGAGAACACGGTGTCGGGCCACACTTTGAATTTTGAATTTTGAATTTTGAATTGAGGCTCCTCATTGGCGAAGCGGAACAATGTCGTCTCCATGCCGAACGTCAGCAGCACCAGTATCAGGGCCGTGTAGGCATAGACGTTGGTCGAAATGCCGTAGTCGCCCGACGTGGACGGCATGTAGTGGGTATATAGCGGCACAAGCAGGTAGTTGAGGAACCGCCCGATGATGCTCGACAGGCCATAGATGGCCGTATCTTTGAACAAGGACTTTAGGTTAGGCATAGTTTTACGTTATATCGTTATCACGTTATGACGTTATATCGAAATTAGTAGAAGAACAGATACGCCACGGCGATGGCGGCGATGACGCCGACGAGGTCGGTGAGCAGGCCTGCGGCGACGGCATGGCGCGTGTTGCGGATGCCGACGGAGCCGAAGTAGACGGCGAGGATGTAGAACGTCGTGTCGGTAGCTCCCTGGAAGATGCAGGAGAGGCGACCGACGAAGGAGTCGGCACCGTAGGTGGTCATGGCATCCACCATCATGCCGCGGGCACCGCTGCCGCTGAGGGGCTTCATCAGAGCCGTGGGCAGTGCGCCTACGAAGTCGGCATTGATGCCCATGAACTGAAATCCCTTCTCGATGCCGCTAATCAGCACATCCATAGCCCCCGAGGCACGGAAGACGCCGATGGCCACGAGTATGGCAACGAGATAGGGGATGATGCGCACGGCAGTCTCGAAGCCGCCCTTGGCTCCCTCGATGAACGCTTCGTAGACGTTCACCCGCTTGCGCATGCCTGCTACAATAAAGGCCACGATGATGCCGAACAGGAGGACATTGGCCACGGTGGTGCTGTAGAGGCTGAGCTGGTCTTTGCTGAGTTGGGTGCTCACCCATACCATACCGCTCACCAAGAGGCATAGGCCCAACATGGTGCCCATGATGGCGCGGTTCAGCAGATTGATGCGCTGGTAGAGACTGGTGATAATGATGCCCGCCATGGTGGCGATGGTGGTGGCTATCAATATAGGTATAAATACATCGGTGGGTTGTGCGGCACCCAGTTGGGCACGATAGACGAGGATGGAGACGGGGATGAGCGTTAGTCCGCTGGTGTTCAGCACCAGGAACATAATCATGGCGTTCGTGGCGCGGTCCTTCTCCTTGTTCAGTTCCTGCATGCCCTCCATGGCTTTCAGTCCGAGGGGCGTGGCGGCGTTGTCGAGGCCGAGCATATTGGCACCGAGGTTCATGAAGATGTGGCCGAAGACGGGGTGACCCTCGGGAATCTCGGGGAAGAGACGTTTAAATAGAGGATTAAGCGCGCGCGCCAGCGCGTTGACAAGTCCTCCCTTCTCGCCTATCTTCATGATACCCATCCACAGGGCGAGCGTACCCGTGAGGCCGAGTGAGATTTCAAATGCCGTCTTTGAGGAGGCAAACGTAGCGTCGATGATGGCAGGGAACACTTCGGTGTTGCCCATGCACAATTGTACCGCGGCGATGACGAACGCCACGAGGAAGAATCCTATCCAGATGTAATT
>FLNY01003067.1_pt1 | contig 25069 bp, 24 predicted proteins | sample 1140381 | NCBI WGS metagenome assembly FLNY01 (sample SAMEA3878172, study PRJEB12797) | bioreactor metagenome | biome: Moose rumen | place: Sweden | collected 2011-10
CAGCAAAGTTTGAAACGCAGGTGGAGTTTCTCAGGATTGGCTACCATGGTGAGAATTGTGCTCATGTACTATATCAATCTGGACTCATTCCTTGAAAGTCCTGACGAAGACTTGAAAAGAATGCTTGAAGAATGTGCAGAATCATCGCCGGATTTGGGAGGTTAATACAAATTTGGGGCTTACTGAAAAAGGAAAGTCACTCAACTCCTGGGTTTCAAGGGGTAAAGTGACCTTGTATAATGTTTAGCGGACAGTAATAATTTGAAATAAGAAAAAGTGGTGAACCTTATTTCGTATCAGGCTCACCACTTAAGTATATTGAGTAAAAAGGAATTATCGAGGTTGTCTCAGCGACGCGTCTCGACAAGACCAATTTCAGAAATCATCACTATTGAATTTCTGCCGTCTCCTGCTCCGCATCCGCCTCCTTATTCTCTTTCTTCTTAGCGAGATACTCCGGTAATGCCAGTCCAGCCTGATCGAACAGGTCATTCAAAGGAGGGACGCTCTTGATGAGACCAGAGAGAAAGTTAGCCGTACTTCCCTTGCCGTCAGAGCCCTGTCCGCTATCCCAAACAGTGACATGGTCGATGTTGATGCCCTTGACAGCCTCAACCTGAGTCTTGACGAGGTCAGGCAGTTTCTCGAGCAGGAGTAACATATAAGCCTTGTTGGCGTCGCCTCCAGCAGCCTGTACCATCTTATCATAACCGGCAGCCTGACGAGAGAGGATTTCAAAGAGACCTCGCGCCTCAGCCTCCATCTTAGCGTACTGTGCGTCAGCCTCACCCTTAGCGTTGACTCTGACCTTCTCAGCCTCTGCCTCAGCCTCGATAATCCTACGTTTCTTCTCGATTTCCTGACTGACGAGGACGTTAGCGCTCTGAGTAGCTCGCTCACGCTCTGCTCTCGCTTCCTCGGCAGCTCGCTCAGCGGAGTACGCCTCCTCGAGTGCCTTAGCCTGAGCCACCTTCTCTGCGGCAGTGGCCTTACGCTGTGCCTCTGCTTCTCTCTCACGTCTCTCCGCGTCAGAGTCAGCGATCTGCACCTTAGCCTCGTTCTCACCGCGCACGGCCATCGCATTGGCCTCAGCCGTCCTGACACGTGTCTCACGGTTGGCCTCAGCCTTACCGATTTCTCCGAACTTCTCCTGCTCAGCCACACGCACCTTAGCCTCGTTGATGGCTTTGGCGGCAGCTTCCTGACCCAAGGCCTCGATATAGCCGGACTCGTCATTGATATCCGTCACGTTGACGTTGATAAGACGGAGACCTATCTTCTTCAGCTCACCCTCCACGTTGCTGGATATAGCCTCCAGGAACTTGTCGCGGTCGCTGTTGAGCTCCTCAATACTCATCGTGGCGATGACGAGACGGAGCTGTCCGAACAGGATATCACGAGCCAGCTCCTGAATCTGACCCGCTGACAGTCCCAAGAGACGCTCAGCCGCCGCATTCATGCAGTCGGGGTCAGTGGATATGGCCACGGTGAAACGACATGGGACGTCGACTCGGATGTTCTGACGAGAGAGGGCGTTGGTAAGGTTAGCGTCTATGCTTATCGGTGTGAGTGAGAGATAAGCATAATCCTCGATGATAGGCCACACGAAAGCACCGCCACCATGCACACACTTGGCTGACTTCTTGTTGCTTGAGTTGCCACCGTAGATGACAAGGATCTTGTCAGAAGGACAACGTCTGTAACGATTAACGATTGCCGCTAACAGAATCACAAGGACGATTACTGCGGCTAAGATAACATACATTTTTTCCATAAATATTTAGGTTGATTCTATACTAACTTGACCAATAACGTCTTACCGTCTAGCACCTCGACGACCTTAATCCTCGCTCCCGTCGGTATCTCCTCGTCATGCGTGACAGCCGGGTACTCGAAAACCGAGCCGCGGAGACTGATCTGCACCTTGCCGGCGGCTGTGCCGCCAGCCGGTATCCTAAGATAGACGTCCGCCTCCTTGCCGACAGCCTCATTGATGTTCACGGCACCGTTTGACTCAAAGGTCATGAGTTTCTTACGAAGGAAAAAGAACATATAACCGAAGAGTAGTCCAACACCTATAGCTACGATGAACACAAGGATCTTGGCGGAGAACGCATTGTAGAAACTCACTCCTGCCCAACCGAAGCCCACGAAGAAATTCACTAGGCTTCGCATCGAGAAGAGACTCAATGCTCCTCCCGTGTCCATTGTGTCACCGTCAAAACTCACATCGAGGTCCGACCCAGCATTGTCCATTCCGATTATAGTCAAAACAGACTGCAATGCAAATACTAATGAACTAATCAGGGCACAACCCCAAAACACTTGTAATCCGGAATCCAGTCCGTAATACCACGTGGCAAAATCATTCATTGATTAGACTATTTTAGTTAATTATACTTGACGCAAACTTAACATAATTTTCCGTAAAAAAAATATATGTGTCACAAAAAAGACTCTGATTTACCCAAAAAACAGTAACTTTGTAAAAAATTAACACACACTGTCATCTCTGATGATGGACAGACTAAGATAACATAGTAAATAATGTCAACAATAATATACCCATCACCAATCTTCGGCCCCATTCACAGCCGACGATTAGGAGTGTCACTTGGCGTCAACCTGCTGCCTGATGACGGTAAGGTATGTACTTTCGATTGTATCTACTGTGAGTGCGGATTCAACGGCGACCACAAGGCTAACAACAAAATGCCGGACAGGGAGACAGTGAGAAGGTCGCTGGAGGAAAGGCTACGCTCTATGAGGGAAAACGGACCGCAACCCGACGTCATCACTTTCGCTGGCAACGGCGAGCCAACAGCCAACCCTGCCTTTCCCGAGATCATAGATGACACGATAGCGCTCAGAGACACATACTTCCCGGACGCTAAGATCAGCGTGCTGTCAAACGCCACACTGTGCGGCAGGGAAAGGATACGCGAGGCACTGATGAGAGTCGACAACAATATCCTCAAACTTGACACTGTGGACGCAGACTATATCGAGTGTGTTGACAGACCGGTGACACACTACGACGTGGACAAGATGATTGAGGACCTCTGCGCGTTCAAAGGACAATGTATCATACAGACCATGTTCATGAAGGGCACGGGGATGAACGGCGAGAACGTGGATAACACGACGGACAACTTCGTGTTACCATGGATTGAGAGCCTCAAGAGGATTAAGCCGCGACAGGTGATGATATACACCATCGACAGAGAGACACCAGACAAGGGACTCGCTAAGGCGACACATGACGAACTGGATAAGATCGCGGAGATGGTTAGGGCTGAGGGACTAAACGTGAACATCTCTTACTGACACTTAGAAGGAAGAATGAAATGGCACAACTGATAGATATAGAGGCAGTGGTAAGGAACAAGTTTCCTAAGCAATATGAGAAAATCCCGAGCTTCGTCTTCTCCTTCGTCAAATGGCTGATTTGCCAGAAGCGAATGAACGAGATTCTGACGCAGCTCGACGGACAGGAAGGCGTGAGTTTCGCCGACGGAGTGACTAAGATCCTCAACGTCAACTACAGAATGCACGGAGAGGATAACATGCCGGAGCGGGGACGGCTGATTTTCACGTCTAACCACCCTCTCGGCGGATTCGACGGCATTTCGTACATCAAGATTCTCGGGAAGAGATATCCTAAGATGAAATTCATCGTCAATGATATGCTGATGAACATTAAGCCTCTGAAGGATGTGTTCCTGCCCGTCAACACTCTCGGCAAACAGAAACGAGGAGACATGAACGCCATCGAGAGCGCATACCATGACGACGAGACGCAGCTGATGACGTTCCCTGCCGGTTTCTGTTCACGGTATATCGACGGCAAGATTCAGGACATAACATGGAAGAAGTCGGTCATACGTCAGGCGGTGGACTCACAAAGGGATATCGTGCCGATGTTTTTCGACGGCAGAAACTCCATCACGTTCTATGCGGTGGAGCTGCTACGAAGGAAGCTCGGCATGAAATTCAACATAGGTCTCGTGCTGCTGCCATGGCAGACGGTCAAGACGGCAAGCAACAAGACGTTCGACATATACATCGGCAAGCCTATTCCGTGGCAGACGTTCGACGACTCGAAGACGACAGCGCAATGGGCGGAATGGCTGCGAGAACAGACCTACTCGCTGAAGAAATGACAAAAGCAATCCGGGCCACCTTGTGACCCGGATTGCTTTTATCCGAAACTCCAATCCACATTCTCTAACGACCCGTCTCTCTGCACCTCTTCACTCTCGGCTTTCATCATCACCTCATGAGCCTTCTCATAATCCTCATCCCGAACCAGCACGTCAACGCCCGTGAAGGCTGAAATCACACCATGATAGAGATTGGTTATATTCTCATTGCCTAACATACACGCTATTCCTTCAGCATTTAACGATCCCTTCAGCACTTGTGCCTCAAAGTCACTATTGCAGGTCTTCAGTTTTGACAAGTTACTCATAATTAATGTTTTTTGATATTAAACAAATGACAGAGTCAGTCTCTTTACTATCTCTCCACCGTCTCCGAAAAACCACGTCACCCACCCTGTCTCGACAGGTGAGGACCACGACGGCATTCCCTCCTGTTATCAATCGTCACTTCTCAGACGCAAATATATTTATTCGCTTGGCCAAAACAAAAAATAACCTATTTTTTCAACACACATGGAGAAAACACTCTCCGACGCGGGAAAAAAACAAAGTATTTGCCAACAGCACAGAACAAATCAGGCTGTCATGCCGAACTCCATGGCCAATCGACGCAGATTGTGCACCGCATAATGCATACGGCCCAGAGCGGTGTTGATGCTGACTCCGGTCTTAACGGCAATCTCCTTGAATGACAGATTATCGTATATGCGCATACACAAGACCTCACGCTGAGCCGCTGGCAACAGTCTGACGAGATACTCAGCATCAGACAAGGTCTGCTGGTCTATCAGCTCTTGCTCACGATTGTCCGTCACCGCCACAGAGCTCTCATTGAAGATGTCCATGTCGGGATTGTCATTGGCGACCATCTTCAGACCATTAGCGTTGCGACGATGATGGTCGATGATGAGATTGTGAGTGATACGCATAATCCACGGCGCAAACTTGCCGTTCTCCACATATCGGCCATCACGCATATTCATAACAATCCTGACGAAGACATCCTGGAAGAGGTCTTCGGCTAACTCCCGGTTCTTGACTGAGTACAAAATGTACTGAAAAACCTTACTTTTATATCTATCCAGCAATACATCAAAAGCATTGCCATTGCCTTTTACGTATAAGCTCACCAACTCCTCATCCGTGAGCTTGTTCATTGTTTTCATTAAGCTTGTAATTAAAATTAGCGTAATGTATTCCCTATAGGCAATAATATTTATAAAAGTAAGACATCATGTTAAGCCGTACCGTACGGCTAGGCAAAGTAAACACCTTTTAACTGAAAAAACAAGATTTTCAGTCATTATTTAACAGGTGTTCACTTTTTATTCACTCAAATCTGGCGTTCTCCGGCAGTCTGAAGCCTCTCAGCAGGTCCTCCACAGACATTCTCTTCTTGCCCTCCACCTGTATAATCTTAACGTCGATGTAACCATCAACACACGCCACCTTAATATATTTCTTGCTGTCGGTCACTATGGCTCCCGGCTCGTCATCATGTGCGACAATCTCCTTTTCCGTCTCAAGTATCTTTACAGACTTGCCTTCGAGAGTAGTCCATGCGGCAGGGTAAGGACTGAGTCCTCTGACGAAGTCATACACCTTTGCCACCGGCTGTCTCCAGTCTATCATACATGTGTCACGGAAAATCTTCGGGGCAGGCGCCATCAGTTCCTCGTCTGTGAGGAGCGGGTTAGCCTCTTTCTGTCTCTTCAGCAGCTCGTCCTGACTGATGGTCTCCAACGTGCCTTCTATCATCTTATCGACGGCGCTGATGACCATCTGTCCGCTTAACGTCATCAGTCTGTCGTGTACCACCTCCACATTGTCCTTCTCTCCTATTGGTACACGCACCTGCTCTATGATGTCACCAGTATCTATTTCATGTCTCAGCATGAACGTCGTCATTCCTGTCTCCTTCTCTCCGTTGATGACAGCCCAGTTGATTGGGGCTGCGCCTCTGTATTTAGGCAACAGAGAAGCGTGTGCGTTGAACGTGCCCAGTCTCGGCATACCCCATACCACCTCAGGAAGCATACGGAAAGCCACGACAATCTGGAGGTCGGCGTTGAGCCCCCGCAGCTGCTCGACGAACTCCGGACTCTTGAGCTTCTCAGGCTGCATGACCAGAAGACCATGCTCCACGGCGTACTGCTTCACAGGACTGGCCTGCAGCGTGTTGCCGTGTCTGCCTACAGGTTTGTCAGGCATGGTGACGACTCCCACGACATTATATCCGCCCTCAACAAGTACTCTCAATCCCTCCACAGCGAAATCGGGAGTTCCCATATATACTATTCTCAAATCACTCTTTTCCATAATCATTCTTGACTGAAATCTTTTAACGTTTGCCTGTAACTCTTAAACATTCCCGAACGAGAGACGAAACCGAGATACGCACCCTTCTCGTCCACCACCGGCAAGTTCCAGGCATTGGTACTCTCAAATTTAGCCGTCACAATGTCAAGCGAGTCGTTTATCCTCACTATTGACGGAGGATCTTTCATGAACATGCCAACGGTATACTTATGATATAACTCCGGACGGAAAATGTAACTTCTCACAGAGTCTAACGACACAACACCCATGAACATTCCGGCCTTATCCACGACAGGGAAGATATTTCTGTGCGACTTGCTGATCACCGACGTGAAACGCATGAAGTCCATATCGGCCTGCACCGTCTTGTAGTCAGACTCCACCAGTGAAGAAAGACTGAGGAGGGTGAGTATGGCCTTGTCCTTGTCGTGCGTGAGCAGCTGACCACGACGAGCCAAACGATAGGCGTAGATGCTGTGAGGCTCGAACATGACAATGGTCAGGTACGCGATGCTGGACACAATCATCAACGGAACAAAAAGCTTATAGCCTCCTGTCAGTTCGGCAATCAAGAAGATACCAGTCAAAGGGGCGTGCATGACACCTGACATCAGACCCGCCATTCCGAACAGTCCACAGTTTCTTGACGACAGGAAGAAGATGTCATTCATGCCAAGTCCAAACATCATGTTCCACAGATTACTGAATATGAAACCGGTGATACATCCGAGGAACAGACTTGGCGCAAACGTACCTCCACATCCGCCACCACCGTTGGTCGCCGTAGTGGCGAACACCTTAAAGACAAGCACGAAGCCAAGGTATATCAAAAGGTTACTGTCTCGTCCGTAAAACAAGGAACCTTGCATTATCTCATCCGCCGAGGCGTCATTTATCAGTTTGTTGATAACGTCATATCCCTCTCCGTACATGGCTGGAAAGAAAAAGATGAGAACACCAAGCACCACGGAGCCGAGAAGGAACTTATAACGTTTCTTGCTGAGCTTGCCGAAAATCTCTTCAAACCAGTTCATGGCACGGGTGAAGTACAAAGACACCAAACCACAGAACACTCCAAGAACCACACATCCAGGAATCATGTCGATGGTGAATTCCTTGGACAGACTGAAGTCGAACTGAGGGTCCGTGCCGTAGATGGCATAAGACACACACACGGAGGTGAGACTGGTGACAAGAAGAGGTAACAGCGAAGCCATGTTCAACTCGAGCATCAACACCTCAAGCACAAACATCAGACCGGCGATCGGTGCCTTGAAGATGGCAGACACAGCGCCAGCGGCACCACATCCAACCAACAACATGATGCTGTTAGGTGCGAGATGGAAACGTTTTCCCAAGTCAGAGCCCCAAGCCGAACCGGTGAGGACAATTGGCGCCTCTGCTCCCACCGAACCACCGAACCCGATGGTGATGGCACTCGCAATGAGACTCGACCAGCGGTTGTGCGACTTGATTCGGGAACGTCCACGCGACATGGCATACAGTATCTTAGTCACTCCATGACTGATGTCTCCCCTGACGATGTACTTGACAAACACCATGGAGACTAATATTCCTATTATCGGATAGATGAGATAAAGCCAATTTATCTCCTCCGCCAGGAAATTAGACGTCAGCTGATGCCTGATGAGCTCAATAATCGTCTTGAGGACAAAAGCGGACAGACCCGTACATACACCCACGATGAGACTCAGAAGCAACATGACATGCTTCTGACTTCTGTGCTCTTTTATCCTCTCTGTGATAAAATTAGCGAGTATCAACTCCTTACGACGAAGACCAAACGTATTTATCATGCCTCCTCCGTCTTATTCTCTGATTATGACAAACTCACCGTTATCCTTGATCTTTATAATGCTTGACGGCTTGTGCTTCTCCTTACAGCGCTGGTTATATCTCACAACATAATCAACAGACTGCTTTATTTCATCGCTGATCTCATCGAAGGTCTTCGCTGTCGGCTCACCGCTGATATTGGCGCTGGTTGACACCACAGGCTTCTGAAAACGGAAACACAGCTCCTTGCTGAACTCCTCCCTCGTGATACGGATTCCCACACTGCCGTCATCCGCTAACAGATTTGGAGCAAGACCCGTGGCGTTGTCAAAGATCACCGTGAGAGGCTTGTCTGACATCTCTATCATGTCCCACGTCACGTCAGCCACCTTGCGCACATAACGTGACAGACGAGCCTCGGAGTCAACAAGGCATATCAACGCCTTGCTCTCCTCACGCTTCTTAATCTCATACACTTTCTTCACGGCCTCAGAATTCGTGGCGTCACAGCCAATGCCCCACACCGTGTCTGTCGGATATAAAATCACTCCGCCGTTTCGCATGACCTCCACGGCTTTTTTTACCTCATCTTGCAACATACTTAAAATTCACTTGTGAAATGGAACTTTATGTTCTTGAAATCTTGCTGCGCCATCTGCAACACATAGTTGGAGTCGGCAAGGAACACGTCACGTCCCTCCTTGTCCTTAGCCATGTACTGGTACTTGCGCTTCTTGAACGCCTCGAGCTCAACGTCGTCGTCACTCTCTATCCAGCACGCCTTGTAAAGACTCAACGGCTCCCAACGACACTTGGCGTTGTACTCGTTCTCCAACCTGTACTGAATGACCTCGAACTGCAACTGTCCCACAGTGCCGATAATCTTTCTGTTATTAAACTGGTTAACGAACAACTGGGCCACACCCTCGTCCATAAGCTGGTTGATACCTTTCTCCAGCTGTTTGGTCTTCATAGGGTCGGCGTTCTCTATATACTTGAACATCTCAGGAGAGAAGGACGGCAAGCCTTTGAAATGTAACTGCTCACCCTCCGTCAACGTGTCACCAATCTTGAAGATACCGTTGTCCGGTAAGCCGACAATATCACCTGGGTATGCCTCGTCAATGGTCGACTTCTTCTGCGCCATGAACTGAGTAGGACTTGAGAAACGCACCGTCTTGCCATTACGCACATGCAGATAAGGGGCGTTCCTGACGAACTTACCAGAACACACCTTACAGAATGCCGTACAAGACCTGTGGTTAGGGTCAATGTTAGCAGTGATCTTAAAGACGAAGCCTGTGAACTTAGGCTCCTCAGGCTTGACTTCCCTCTCCTCCGCCATGGTAGGTCTCGGATTAGGAGCTATCTCCACGAAACAGTCGAGCAACTCCTGCACTCCGAAGTTGTTGAGGGCTGAACCGAAAAACACTGGAGCAACCTCACCGCTCAGATACTTGTTCACATCGAACGGGTCATAGACACCATCAATCATCTCAAGGTCCTCACGAAGCTTCTCCGCGTCGTCACCGATACGCTCGTCCAATTCGGATGAGTTGATGTCCACCTCCACCTTCTCTGTCACCACCTGCTTGTTTGGCGTGAAGAGGTTGAGGTTGTTCTCGTATATGTTATACACGCCCTTGAACCTGGCACCCTGGTTTATCGGCCACGACAGAGGTCGAACCTTTATCTGCAGCTCTTCCTCAACCTCGTCAAGAAGGTCAAACGGGTCCCTACCCTCACGGTCCATCTTGTTGATGAACACGATGACCGGCGTCTTCCTCATGCGGCAGACCGTCATGAGCTTTCGGGTCTGAGCCTCCACTCCCTTGGCTCCGTCAATGACAATGATGGCAGAGTCTACGGCGGTCAGCGTCCTGAACGTGTCCTCTGCGAAGTCCTGGTGACCCGGAGTGTCAAGAATGTTAACCTTGTACAGACCTCTCTCTCCGTCCGGAGTGACCTTGCTGGCAGGCGTGTAGTCGAACTCCATCACAGAGGTGCTCACTGATATACCACGCTGCTTCTCTATCTCCATCCAGTCCGAAGTGGCGGATTTCTTTATCTTATTGGATTTCACCGCTCCGGCCACCTGTATCTGACCTCCGAACAGCAAAAGTTTTTCTGTCAACGTTGTCTTTCCCGCATCCGGATGCGAGATAATCGCAAATGTTCGTCTTCTTTCTATCTCGTTCATATATAATAACAGTAATTTCGGCTGCAAAGATAGTCAATTTTATTCATACTATTTTCGATGGCTTAACGTTTTTAGCTGATAACATAAATCACCGGCTGACTTTGCAACTGAACACACGCGCCCACACCAAGACGAAAAGGACAGAACGACCAAGGCAAACTCATGTGGTCCGAGTATTAGAAAAAATACACATTAGAGGTTTAATCTCACCTAATCGGTAAACTCAACCCTCACCTCATGTTACTGTCTTTTCACCTCTTCCATGAAAGATGACATCCGATTTCCTGTCGTGAGTTCTCCTCATGAGTATATTCACCAGACAAATTTGATATATCTTCTTACAGCCACAAAAACTTATCCTACACATAAACGCCACAGAACTTGTGCGTAACTAACGTCTTTATGCTAGCCTACTGACACACGTCTTTAATGTTGTCACAGCACATCATCAACGACAAAACGGTTAAGTTTGGATAAACAGACAGACTTGAGCCCAAGGCCCGACAATTACACTCTACATTCCGCTTTTATCTCCTCACTCCACATATATTTAAGAGCAGATTTTCTGTAACAACAAACTCCCCGCAATCACACAAAACAACAACAGAATTGACAACTCTCTCTCTTAATGAGAAAGGCAACCTCCGGAACAAGGAAAAACATGGAGAATATATAATCATGAATGACAATATGTTACTAACAGAAAGAAGAAAGATAACATTCTAATTTAATGTCTTTACATTTTTACTTTTCTACATATAAATGTTATATTGTTATAATAATTTTATTTAATCATCTTATAAAAGCAAAAAGTAAAGATTTAATGATTTGTTCCACTTTTTATATTAAAATTTAATGTCTTTGAAACATTTTTAAATCATTAAAGCGTGAAAAGAAAAAGAAAATGATAATTTCGCGGACAGAAATTAAAAAACACAAATTCTCACTTATGGCTAAGATAATAGCAATACTAAACTTCAAAGGCGGCTGTGCAAAAACCACGACAGCAATCAACCTCGCCGCCGCTCTGCAAATTCTGAACAAGAAAGTTCTTGTGGTAGACCTCGACTTCCAATGCAACGCTACGAGCAACCTCGGATTCAGACCTAACATGGGTAACACCATATACGAGCTGCTAACACAAAAAGGCATCGAGGACATGCCTATCTATGAGTTCAAAAAAGGATATGACTACATACCTTCCAGCAAGGAGATGAAAAACATCAATAACATACTCGTCAACAAAAACAACAGAGAGTATATATTGAGAAAAATACTACACCTTGTACAGCCTCTTTATGACTATATCATTATAGACTGTCCACCTAACGGCGGTCTCCTTAACAAAAACGCTATGGCTGCAGCAGAGAGTCTTCTCATACCTGTCGAGTGCGAGGCATACTCTATACAGGGTGTCGGTACAATCCTCGATGAAGTGAAGGAAGTGAAAGACGACGAAGTGAACGCCGACCTTGAGATTCTCGGTTTTCTCCTCACCCGATACGACTCAAACCTGTCAATACATAAGGCCATCGCTTCTGAGCTTAGAAGTAAGTTTCAAGACAAGGTATTCAACGCAAGAATTAGAAAGAACACAGCACTGTCCAAGGCAAGCGCTGCCCACCAAACAATCTATGACTACGACAAGAACTCATCTGGAGCTGACGACTATATGCAATTAGCAAGAGAGCTAACAGGCACGAAACCAAAGAGTAAGGCAAGATAATTAATTTACATTATTAAATTAGAAAATTATAATGCAAACCAGTGATTAAATAAAAACAAGAAACGGTGAAAACATTTTTACAAGATGAAATTTCTAAATTATCAAGGGCAAACATTATAACCTTACACCAAGAATTTGTAAATCAAGAATATAAAATGTTATGGCAAAAAAAATAAACGTTCACGGTCTTCTGGACGAATTTAATGAAGACATTTCTCAAGCAAATGAGAAGAAAACAGTAATATCGACAAAGGAGAATGAGACACCAGTCAAGTCAAGAGAGAAAGGAAGCTCATGGAGAAAGAATGAGAGACCTGTACAGAAAACCATCCACTTTGACAGACAACTTTCAAACAAAATCAACGCTCTGAAACAATGGATGAATAACAAAGGAGAAAAAGTCAGTGTGGAAGACATCATCTATGACGCTGTCGCTGCATGGATGGATGAGAACTTCGAAAGCAAGAAAGAAGAGTATAAGGATTATCTTTTTTAAGATAATCCTTTTTTATATTTTTTCTTTCAAAATTTATAATTAGCTGTTTTCATGAAAAGCACAAAAATATTATAGTGAAAATAAAAATTTCGGAAAAAAACGGCAATATAGTAATTAGCTATTTCTCAAAGACTTAATAAAAATTCTATTTCTGCAATTTATGTGAAAAAGAAAGAAAATCTTAAAAATATATCAGAATCCAGGAAATAGAAGGAAAAAGAAAACTATATCAAAAAGGGCTATTTGTGTGGATTTCAGATAAATAGGATTAACTCAAAAAAAAAGACTATTTTATAGAAAATCGAAGGGAGAGTAGAAAAAATCAGAAAAATACAATGGATACAACACGAGAAATATATTAAGAAAAATTTAAGATGGTAAAAAAATCAAGACATGAAAGTTAGAAAGTCGATGAATTAGAAAATAAAAAAACATAATAACAGAATTTGGGAAGAACAACTTAATAAAAATATAATTAAAAAAAATCATAATGTAAAATAATGAAACACAAAGAGAGTAGTAAAAAAACGAAATAAATGATAACTATAAATAAATTACCTGGTATAAAACAATGAAAATGAAAACACATAATTAAATATTCTCATTTTAGTTTAACAAAATCATAACATCATAAAAGTATAATGACTTAATGAGTTAGAATTAATCCTAGTTTAAATTTTTATTTCTTTACATTTTTGTATTTTTTTATATTTCTGTATTCACATTATAAAATAAAAATATACTAATAGAACATAAAGGAATTAGCTATCTATTTGAAATACATGAGAGATAAATGTAATGTTAAAGAATTATATGGTTATAATGTAATTATTTAGTTACATTATAATAAAACAAAATAGAAATAGTAACTAAAATAATAAGATAATGTAAATACACTTTAATGTAATAGTATTAAAAAACAAAAATGGACTATTGAATACATTTTAATTATAATCAATTAAAATGTAATAATTTTTAAATTTATCAAATAAGAGAAAACAGAAAGTAAAAAAGTGTAAGGAGACAGACAGGATATAATCTGGAAGTAGATTAATTTCTAACAAAAATGCCAGAGATAATAATCATGCATAAGAAATTTAGAATAATAGAAAGCATAAAGTAAAATATAAGAGTGAAAAACAATATCGATTATGGAAATTTTCACAACAGTAAAATTGAAGGAAAACAAAGAAGGATAAAGCAAAAAGGTAAAAAAGAAGAAAATAGAAATGGTTAGTATTAAAATCGGATTATTCTTAGAAGTAATCGTTAAAAAAGAAATGAACAATACAAAGATATATATTGCTACGTATAGAAACATGATAAGCAAGAGAAAAATAAATAAGAGTAGAAGTAAGGATGTAAGAAATGGAAAAAGGAAAGAATGAGGTAAGAAAGTAGTGTAGAAAGAATAAAGTCATTAAATAAATCTGAGCAGAGCTGAGTAAGCATGAGATAGCGTAAGAAAAAAGAAAAAAGAAAAAAACATCGTGGAAAAGTAAAAATATAGAGAATCAATTGGATAAAGGTAAGGTGAAAAAGGAAAAGATTCACTAAATTTGTAAAAATATTATATAATTATTAAATATAAATTGTATAATGTTTTAATGCAAAAGAATTTTAATGTAATAATTTATATGAAGATTGTAGTTTTAGACGGATACACCACAAACCCTGGAGATGTCTCATGGGATGAACTGAAAAAGATAGGGGAGACAGTGATATATGAAAGGACAAGTCCAGAGGATGTCGTGGAGAGAGCCAAGGACGCTGAAATTATCCTTACAAATAAGGTGTGCATCACGGAGACACTGATAAAACAGTTTAAAAAGTTAAAATACATCGGAGTGCTCGCCACAGGATATAATGTCGTCGATCTGGAGGCAGCGAGAAAGAGAGGTATTCTCGTCACTAACATACCAGCTTACAGCACAGAGAGCGTGGCTCAAATGGTGTTCGCTCATCTTTTCAATGTGACAAACAACGTGAATCACTACGCCAGCGAGAACAGAAAGGGACGATGGAACAAGAGCAAGGACTTCTGCTACTGGGATGACGAACTGACTGAGATTAACAAAAAGACTATAGGTATCGTTGGACTGGGTAACATTGGAAGAAGGGTGGCTGAGATTGCACACGCCTTTGGCATGACGGTAATCGCCGAGACAAGCAAGTCTCAGGATGACCTTCCTATATATATATATAAGGTGACACGCGAACAGTTGTTTGCTAAGAGTGACGTCATCACCCTCCACTGTCCACTTAACAGAAACACAGAAAAGATGATAAACAAGACTTCTCTTAGCAAGATGAAGAGGAAAGCCATACTTATCAACACAGGAAGAGGAAAGCTTGTCGATGACGATGAATTGGCTGAAGCTCTAGACAAAAGTACAATCAAGGCATACTGTGCTGACGTGTTGACTGACGAGCCGCCTGTAGACAATCCTCTGCTCAGGAGTCCTAACGCCTACATCACACCGCACATAGCATGGGCGACGAGAGAGGCGAGGGAGAGACTGATACGGACAGCCACTGAAAATATCAGATGCTTTGTCGACGGACATCCTCAGAATGTCGTCAATGGCAAGTTAACGTCTCTCACTCCTCATTCATTACCGCATATGGGTGAGTAGACAAAATGAGAAGTTTTAGGCAGGTTTAAGTTATCAATTTGTCGCTCCTCAGGTTAGGGAGACAAATTGATAACTTTTTTAGTACGTAGTTAACTCCTACGAAAAAGAAAGAGCAGACAATCGACAAAAAAGAGCTGTGCTATCTGAGAAATAATATATTTGTACGTTTAAAAAGGGGTAAAAACAATGTGCAAGAAGGTAATCCGTGGCATAGTTATCAATCTGTCGACCCAAAAACCATGTAAAGCCTCTGAAAAAGTTATCAAACTGTCGTTCAAGCATTGAAAAGTATGAAAAAGTTATCAATCTGTCGCCAGAAAGTATGGAACGCAGGTAGAAAACTTCTCAATCTGTCGCTGAAACTATAGACTGTCATAAACATAATAATGTGAAGATGTAGCGATATTTTAAGGGAAAGAAAACGAAAACTAACGTTATATTATTGAAATCAATTGATTTAGAACCTGAGAATACTAACTGGAGCATTTTGATGAGTATAAAGGTATAAATAGAAAGCCATGGAAAAGTTCTCAATTTGTCGCCTAAGATGATGAAACACACAATAACGCATGTTTTAGCGACAAAAAGAGAAAAAAATTATAAAAAAACATGAAAAACATAGTGAATGTAACTTAAAAAGTTATATATTTGTCGCTGAAAACCTGGAGTTACCCGATTCAAAACGACAGATTGAGAACTTCAGTCGTAAAAATACTGTATACTATCTATAAGAACTATTAACCAAAAAATCTTATCGATTCGATTTATATTTTTCTTTTTAAACTTATATATTTATATATATAGCCGTGTAACTTGCAGATTCACAATCTAATGAAAGAATTACGAGCGACAGGCTGAGAACTTACGAGCGACGAGGTAAGAACTTTCAAGGGACAAATTGAGAAGATATAAACGACAGATTGAGAGCTTTTATGGCTATTTTCGACAGATTGAGAAGTATTGACGGACAGATTGAGAACTTTTATACATAAAACGACAGATTGAGAACTTATTTTCAAGTGTTTTGCCTTGCATGACTAAAAAAACTTCTCATTTTGTCTTCCGAGTTGAATATGGAGAATCAAGACGGCAAGCCTAAGACGACAAAAGGCGCAAAATCGAAGAAGCAGAAGCCTATTGTCGTGTCTAAAGAGAACATACTTTATCAGCCTTGGAAACTGATCAAGTCTGGTTATGACGCTACGGCATTCCAGCAAAACGTGATTATCTCTGTTTTGCGTAAGCTGAAGACATCGTTGTCAACCATGCGTGACGAGTACCTGTCTAACACCAGACAGCTCTCGCTTTTCGACTTCAGCGACAATGATATATATAAGGAGGAGGACGACGCCATGACTTTCAGCATTCACATGAAGGAGCTGGGAGTCGAGCCTCAGAACTACCAGCGTGCGTTCAATGCCGTCTGTAACATCGGTGACATCGATGTGTGGGTGCCTGTGCCTAACCCGGAAGGGGGACCAGAGGAGCTGGAACGAGCTAAGTTGTTCACAATCATCGTCAACAAGGAGGATGTCATCGTCGATGAGAACAACCAGGTCATAGGATATAAGTATGAGAAACATAACCCTAAGGTCAAACTGAAACTCAGACGTAACGTGGCGGAGACTCTCTTCCAGGGACAGATTCATACTTTCCTCGAGGAGACGGCTATGAATATCTCCGAGAAGTTCCCTAAGAGACTATATATGTACTTCGCCAATTATAAGAATGTGGGTGGAGTGACTATCGACTACTGGAAGTTCAGAAAACAAATCGGATTCGAGGATCAGGTGGCGGAGAAGATTCAATATCCTAAATTCTTCGACTTCCGAAAGAGAGTTCTCGATCCGTCAGTCGAGAAGCTACGCGAGATGGCCGAGTTGGGACAGGCTGAGTACTGGTTCGAGTATGAGCCTATATATCGAGGTACTGGACGCGCAAAAGCTCCTGACCAACTTAAGTTCACCATTCATCTCAGCCAGATAGGAGAGGACTACGAGAGACAGAAAGGTGCGTTCAAGGAACGTCGAGAGCTCGAACAGCGACTGTCTGAGAAATTCGACCAGACAACGGCGCAAATCCGTAAGCTTATACTCGCTCTTAATGCCGACGAGTATAAGGACCTGAACGCTAAACTCGACTCGCTGCACGAGTATTTCATCAAGCATAGGGCATCAATCAAGGATAAACGCTCGTACGCCAACAGGGTGCTCACAGACTATATCGACGAGATAAAGACTATCAGGGCGGCGGCTCAGTCTAAAAGTCGACAAAATGAGAACTTTTCCGCAGCTCAGTCGACAGATGGAGAACTTATTGACGTGGCGGAGGAGGTTGTCACCGACGATAATAATGAGGAGGAGACTAAACTGTCCAACGATATTATCGTCAACAGCCATAACCTGATGACGCCAGAGGAGTTCAGCGCACTCAACGACTATATCAAGAAGCTGGCAGCGGATCAGGAAAGGAAGATTATTCTCGACGCACTGACCATCGACAAGGAAGGCTCGAAGTTCATCGTCATAGCTCCGGCAAAGGCAACCTACGAGACGTTCCAGCAGATGTATGAGTCGATATATAATGACATTGATGATATGTTCGACGCCGATGTGTCGCTGAGAATTAAGAACGCTTGACTCTGGTGACAAACGGATATAACGTGAGCGTGGCACACACGCTCACGTTTTTTTGTCTCCTCGCTTCGCACCTCTCACGCTCCATGTGCCTCTCAGCCAGACCTCTCCCGCTCACCTCGCATTCCTGATGCACGACTTATATATACGTCTCTCCGTCTTGATTCTTATGTGTCGCTTCTATATTATAGGGGGTATATAGTCATGTCGTCATCTGCTTATCACCTTCGACTGACGCAGCCGTCGACCTTGAGCTACAAATAGCGTATATGAGACATCGTCTCTACTTGTTAGACAGTTTGAGGGTATTGTCTGTCTTAAACTGGTGGAATAACTGACAATTTTGCTCGTGACGAAATTTCCTATGCCTGTTTTTTGCTGTTTTTAGGTTAACTTGCTGATAATCAAAAAACAATGTATCTGAAAACCTTGTGTCTCTTTTTTAAAATTCTCAGGTTAGGTTGTAGTCTATACGCAGGCCTGAGAATTTCAAAATCCTAACCTGAATTTTTCAGCGTCCTAACCTGAGAATTTCACACGCTGAATAAACCACGTGAAAATTCCGGAAGTCATTTTTCTGTTGCTCCGTGTCAATGAAAAAAGAGGAGTTTCGGACAGTAAAAAATAAAGGTGCGGATAGGAAATTTGGTAAATAGGAAGGATAGCGAATCCTACGATGCCAACATCATCGAGGTATGCGAGGACAGAGCCATCGCTGAGATGCGCTCCTACCTCGACAAGACGTATGACTGCGACTCCATCTTCAGTGCCACTGGAGACGACCGCCACGCTCTCATTCTTATGTTCGCAATAGACATCGCCGTCTATCACATCTTCTGTCAGCACAATCCGTACAAGATTAGCGCCATCCGCAAGGAACGCTACGAACGTGCCATCGAGTGGCTCAAGGGTGTAATGAACGGAGACGTCACTATCAGCGGCGCTCCGTTGCTACCCGACGACACTCTCAGCGCTAACAGTCGTTGGCAGATAGAAGCCAACCCTGTGCGCCCTGTATTTCTCTAAAACATCACAATAACAATGAAAAGACCAAAGAACTACAAAGATACACGACGTATCACCCAGACTGGCGTGTGTGCAAGCACCACCAACGGACGACCTGCTGACATCATCATCCAGCAGCCGGAACTCTTCATGCTCAACATGCAGCAGTACATGCAGGCTGTTGACATGGCTGAGAACTTCGACTATAACCAGCGCTCACAGTTGTACGACATGTACAAGTCTGCCATGCTTGACCTCCACCTCGACGGAGTCATAGACAAGCGTCTCCGTGGTGTCACACGTCTCCGTATAGAGTTCCTGCGTGACGGCAAGCCTGATGATGCAGTCAATGAGCAGATAAAGTCTCCGTGGTTCAAGGAACTGCTCAAAGACCTCGTCATGTCCAAGTTCTGGGGCTTCACCCTCGTGCAGTTCTATCGGAACGAGGACGGTGACATACGTTATGACCTCATTCCTCGTAAGCATTACAACCCTATCACTCACAAGTTGCTCCGCTATCAGAGCGACGTGGACGGCCGTCCGCTGGAGGAGTTCGACAATATGCTCTTCGTTGGTGATGAGCGCAAGCTCGGATGTCTTGCAAGCATCATGCCTGCCATCCTCTACAAGCGTGGAAGCATTGCCGACTGGTATCAGTTCTGCAACATCTTCGGTATGCCTATCCGTGAATATACCTACGACGCAGGAGACGAGGAAGCACGCAAGCGTCTCATCGCTGATGCTCGTCGTCAGGGCAGCAATGCCGTGTATATCCATCCTAAGGGCTCAGACCTCAACTTCATAGAGTCGGGCAACAAGACTGGCTCATCAGACCTCTACTCCGAGTTTACGAAGTACTGGGACAGCAAGATATCCATCCGGGTTCTCGGCAACACACTCACTACCGATGCCAAGGAAACAGGTACTCAGGCACTCGGTACGGTGCACAAGGAGGAAGAGACCGACATGAACAAGGACGACTGCGACTTCCTCATCGACACGCTCAACTATGACGTGAAGCCTGTCTTTGAAGCTCTTGGCTTCAACGTACAGGGTGGTGAGTTCACCATCACGGAGCAGGACAAACAAGACCCGGCACAGCAGCTCATGATAGTGCAAGGTCTGAAGAACATGGGACTCCCACTTGACGACGACTGGCTCTATGAGACATTCAAGGTGCAGAAGCCCGCCGACTACGATAAGAAGAAAGCAGATGCAGAGGCACAGAAGGAAGCACTCCGCCAAGCCCTGACAAATCCAAAAGACCCTGACTCTGGTCGTGAGGGCGACAAGCGCAACTCTCCTTCTGCCTCTTCCTCTGTGGACGTAAAGAACCACCTCCGCTCTTTTTTCGGACTCGCCCCTCAGACTACAGGGGCGGACACCGACTTCTGATTGACTCTCTCTACTACGGAACGGACTGCTCCTGCTGTTCTCCGTCCGTCTCCTCCGTGCCCGGATTATCCCTCATGGGGGAATTAGAGGGGGCTGTTGGCTTCGACATGAAGGTGCTCGACATCTTCCGTCGTGCCCTGTACAACGGACTTGACCCCGACCGTGACATAGAGCCTGCCATGTGGACGGAGATACTCCGCATCATGAACGAGGCTGCCGTGGAGGGCATCAGTGCCAGCCGTACAGGCTACAATCCCCACGATGAGGACTTCTACCGTGCCCTGCGCCACTCCAATGAGGTGTTCTCCACATTCAAGGTGCACAACTTCCAGCAGGAGATGGCAGCCAAGCTCTTTGACGGCAAGCGCCTCCGCTCCTTCGACGAATGGACAAAGGCTACCATGGGCATTGCCTCTCATCAGGTAGGTTCGTGGCTCGAAACGGAGTATAACACAGCCGTCATCCGTGCGCATCAGGCAGCCGACTGGCAGGAGTTCGTCCGTAACAAGGACATACTGCCTAACCTCAGATGGATGCCTACCACATCGCCCGAACCCGACGACAAGCACATGCATTACTGGATGTCACGTCTCACGCTCCCTGTTGATGACCCGTTCTGGAATGAACACTATCCAGGCGACCGCTGGAACTGCAAGTGCTCACTCGAGGCTACTGACGACCCTGTGCACCGTCCTGCCGACATTCCCGAGGACAAGCCACAGCGAGGACTCGACACCAACGCTGGCAAGACTGGTGAGATGTTCTCCCAGTCTCATCCGTACTTCCCGAAGGACTGCGCCCACTGCTTTGCACGCGCCAACAGCCGTGGCACAACGGTGGGAAGCATCAAGAACCGCCTCCTCACGTTCTTTAACGCAGGAGGAAAAAAGGACTGCTTCAACTGTCCGTTCATTGATGGGTGTATGAATAAAGAAGGAAAGAAGGCTCGGAAGCAGATCGAGCCTGAGACGTTCAGCGAAGTCAAGGGTACAGACGGACTTGTACGTATAAGCTCGAAGCACGGGGATAAGGAAAAAGAAGAAAATAAAAAGATTGCAACGTACCTCGCCAAGAAGTACAAGCAAAGGATAGACCTCATAGCCAATCCCGAAGGAACGACAAGTCCTGACTCTTACAACCATACCAGAGGCGTATATCAGGAGTACAAGGTCAATGCCTCACAATTCCCGACGGAAGGCTCTATCGACAACCTCCTTCATAAGGCTAACAAACAAGCCGACCATGTGGTACTTGTGGTAGAGTCCGGTATCAGCGATGTTCATTTGGCTCATGCCATTCAAAATCGCCTTCAAAGAGACTCCAATAAAATAAAGGAAGTTATCGTTGTGAAGAATGGTAAGGATGCTACGTATGATTTAAGGCAAATTTTGCAAAAAGGCTTTAAAATAGAACCAGCGGACTTTGATTAGTCCGCTGGAGCGAGGGTGTTGGCTACAACTTAATGTAACGGTTCACCACTGCAAAAGTAAACATTTATATATTCGTCACCAAGACTTTAGCCAATTATTTTGCTTATGGACGCAAAAAACTTATCTAAGGCACTCATGAAGTGCAAGGATGACATCATCAAGGAGGTAAACAACAACCTCCCTCGCAAGGTGGGAGTGATGGCTGTCAACCACTTCCGTGACAACTTCCGTCGTGGTGGTTTCGTCAATGGTGGTCTCCAGCCGTGGCAGAAGACAAGGCGACAGATTGATGACGGCTCTCCGTACTCTCCGCTCACCTCACGGCGTAACCATCTCATGTCGTCCACTACGAGCGTGCCAGGAATCGGCATGGTCACTATCCGTAACGATGTGCCGTATGCCGTCATTCATAACGACGGAGGTACTATCGACACCCACCCGACTGTCACACCACGCCTCCGTAAGTTCGCCTGGTACAAGTTCTACTCCCTCTCCGCCAACCGTTCCGAGGATGACCCACAGGCAAACATGTGGAAGGCAATTGCCTTGACGAAGAATCGGACACTGCACGTTCACGGCACCATGCCACAGCGCCAGTTCATAGGTGAGAGTACCGAACTGACCGCCAAGATTGATAAACTCATCCGCAAGACAATCCTCGCACTGTTGAACGCTGATTGAACATTGATTGAGCATTGATTGAACGCTGATTGAACACAGTATTTCTCATTACAAATTTCTAATTACTCATTATTCATGGAACAAGTATTCAACGCCATCGCCGAAAGGCTACAGGAGAACCTCCCCGAACTGTCATTCATTGACGAGGACTACGGACAGCTTGAGGCTCTCGACAACGACCGTGACATGTATCCGCTCACGTTCCCTGCCGTGCTCATCAATATGCCATCCACCGAGTGGCAGTGCATGCAGGGCAACAGTCAGAAGGGTGTCATGACCGTACAGATCCGACTCATCCTCGACTGTTACGACGACACGCACATCACGTCTGAACCGTCTGCAAAGATAGAGGAGCGCATGCAGATGGTACATTCTCTGCATACGCTCCTCCAAGGCTTCCGTCCTTCTGATGACGGAGAACTCATCCGTACATCGTCACGCTTCTACACCGCCAACCACGGCATAAAGGTGTATGAAACCACCTACACACTCTCTGTTACCGACAGCATCACGGAAACAACGAGCCAGAGTAGGCGATTGACGACTCGTATCTTTGCGCAGGTTTTGCCTCCCGACCCGTCTTCTGTGAGCGGGACACCGAGCGGAAACCAGTAAACAGAGGCTGCTTGATGCGCTTGCCGTCCACCTCTGCACCTTCCTGAATCTTTCTGCGGATAATCTGTTCCACTCGTCCCTCAGATATGAAGAACTCCTCCGTGGCAAGCTTCGCTATGGCATCGTCAAAGCGTAGGCGGAGAATCTCCGTCCAATAATAATAACGTTCAAAGAGACGTTGGTCTCTGCTCTTCACAAGTTCCTCGCTTCGTGCCATATCGTTTTAGTTTTAAGTTTCTGCAAATTTAATCATTATTCCCGAATTTCGTTACGAATATCCATAGTTTTTAAGTTTATTACAGGAGAAGGCTCGTCGTGGTGACGGGCCTTCCTTGAAATCAAAAAAAAAGAAATGGGGACTCGCCTGTATAGGTCTGTCCCCAGTGCTTTTATTGAAAAAAACGGTTGTTAATAATTATGTCCCGTTTACGCTTCAGTCACTCCGAGCGGTATTGACACCCATTCGCCATTGTCGCCTCGGATTTCGGCCCTGATGAACTGCTTCGTGACGGTTGGCTGGTAGCTCTCTTCGATGATACGTACACCCTCGATGAACTGTTCGTTGCCTGTCTCCTCTGCCATCTTCCGGAGCTGGAGCACTCGCGAAGCCTTGAGCGTGCCTTTTTGGTCCTTGGCAAGCAGTCGCATCACGGCATTCACCAGTGCACGGCTGTTGTCGTCCTTGGCAAGGCTCTCGATGTACTCACGCACCATTGCTACACCGTCCTCCACTGTGTCTCGGTAGGCGTCAATCGTGTTCACCCCAAGTGTGATGCGCTTCTGGCTGCTGCTGTGGGTGAATGTGTGGGAGAACTGACCGTCTGGCTTTGACTTGCCCATCACCTCGGCTTTCATCTTCAGTACGTCCGTGAAGTTCATCATCACCGTGCGCTTCACCGCACTTATCTGCTTGCTCAGTTCTGTCAGTTCTTCGATGGCCAGCTCTATTTGCTCATCCACCAGCTGAGCGTATGCCTCTCGGTTCTCCTTGCGGCGCTGTGCTGCCTCCTTCTTTCTCTGCTCTGCCTTGAATGATATCGTCTTTAAGGCTCACGGACAACTGAGTGTAGGGGACGCAGCGTTCGATGGAAACGTCATGATTGCCGACGGCGAGCACGAGCTGCTTATACCCTTCAATATGCTGCGACACACTAAGGACGACAAGGGGGCGGTGTGCCTGGACCTGACTAATAACATGATGAGGGTTATCAGCGGGAAGGAACTGGATAAGGTCTCTGAGAAAGCTGATGGCATGGACTTGTCGTTTAATAAGTTCGGTATGCCAATCGTCAACACCATGCTGACCATGTACGTCAACGGCTCTCATGTCGGCGTCAAGGGTGACTTCATCGTCGACATGGGAAACGGCTCGCTGCTCTTCATCAATAAGTGCGAGAAGAAGGTGGCGGCGATGTTGACTGATGGCAACGTTACTCTGAAGGAGGCGAGGGACATGAACGGGAATGTGGTGGCGGAGGGATTGTTCGCCGACAAGCTGACTATCTGCGGAAGGACTTATGATGACGTTCCGGTCGGCGTGGGTCAGTTCAAGAGTATTGAGGACTGCGGCTTCCTGGGAGTGAAGTTCTTTACCGGACCGGTGGTCTTCGACTTCAATAACGGCAGGATGTCTCTGTGTGAATAGGATACCGTCGCCTTTCCTCATGCTCCCGATGACAGGTGATGCGGGAATGTCGACACCCGAAACGGATGACGACGACATTTTTTTTACGGAAAAGGAGTGTGCGGTGGCGCTATCTTCTACCGAATTCTTTCACGGAGCCCTGTATAATATATAAGGTGTATCCGCACAGATGTTAAACGGGTACCTCTGACAACGAAAAAAATCATTATTTTTGAGTATGACATGTCTGCGCCTTTTCTTAGATGTGAGTCTACCAAACCACGCACGGATGTTCCATTATTTCCTGAAAAGAGAGAAAAACGGCGATTTTCGTGAAAAAAAAGGT
>FLNY01002085.1_pt1 | contig 24988 bp, 20 predicted proteins | sample 1140381 | NCBI WGS metagenome assembly FLNY01 (sample SAMEA3878172, study PRJEB12797) | bioreactor metagenome | biome: Moose rumen | place: Sweden | collected 2011-10
TGCCGTTAGTTACGTTGGTAAACTTTTCGGGAGTTAAGGTATAGAAATCATTAAATACGGTTTCCTTAAGGATTTCGCTGTGAAGCGCGGATACGCCGTTTACGCTGTGAGAGCCCGCAACGCAGAGGTTAGCCATACGTACTATACCATTTGATACGATAGCCATTCTCTCTACCTTCTCGCCGTCGTGAGTAGCCGACCAGACGTAAGCTCTGAAGCGGTTGTCGATTTCCTTCGTTATTTGATAAATTCGGGGAAGAAGCCTTGAATATAGCTCCTCGCTCCAGCACTCAAGCGCCTCCTTCATGACCGTATGGTTTGTATACGCAACGGTCTTTGTAACAATTGACCACGCCTCGTCCCAGCCGTAGCCGCACTCGTCAAGCATAATTCTCATAAGCTCGGGAATCGCCATAGTTGGATGGGTGTCGTTAATATGAATTGCAATTTTTTCGGGGAGATTATCGAGCGTGCCGTAGCGGTTGAGGTGGCGCTGGATAATATCCTGAATTGAAGCGGAAACGAGGAAGTACTGCTGACGGAGTCTTAAGGACTTACCCTCGGGAGAATTGTCCGCGGGATAGAGAATCTTTGAGATAGCCTCAGCCATCGCGCTCTGCTCCATAGCCTTGATATACGAGCCCTGATTAAAGAGCGCCATATCAAGCTCCGGCTTCTTGGAAGCCCATAAGCGAAGCCTCGATACGCCCTTTCCCTTGCCCGATACGTACATATCGTAGGGAATTGCGGTAACTACGTTGGCGTCCCTGTGATTAACGTGGTGGTATTCGCCGTCCCAGCTGTCCTCAATCCAGCCCTCGAACTTAACCTCGCAGGCTCTCTCCTCACGCGGTACGAGCCATACCTCGCCGCCGGGAAGCCAGAAGTCGGGAAGCTCGGTCTGCCAGCCGTCTATAAGCTTCTGCTTGAAGATACCCGCCTCATATCTGATTGAGTAACCCATTGACTGAAAGCCCGTCGTTGCAAGCCCGTCAAGATAGCACGCCGCAAGTCTGCCGAGACCGCCGTTGCCGAGCCCAGCGTCGGGCTCTTGAGAATAGAGCTTATCGAGCTTTACGTCCATTGACTCAAGCGCTTCCTCAAAAACCTTGGTAAGACCGAGATTGTAGAGGTTATTCTTGAGCGACCTGCCCATTAAGAACTCCATGCAGAGATAGTAAACCTCCTTGGAATCCTGTCCTTCAGCTGTACTTCTGAACTCGCTGTTCATCTCGGAGAGCTTATCCCTTACAATCATTGAAACAGCCTTATAAAACTGCTCGTCGGTTGCTATTGAAGGCGAAACGCCGAAGAAATGCGAAAGCTTATCTGTAATTAGTTTCTTTGCCTGTGTTGCTGTGAATGCCGATTTCATACAAATCCTCCAAAAAACAATTTGTATATTAAAATAATATTATAGTTTTTTGTGTATTATACACTAATATAAGCAATAATTCAAGTGCAATATAAAAAGACGTATAGCACGACCCTAAGTCGTGCTATTATTCTTCCCTTTTTTAAGGAACTTACCAATAATCAGAGTTAAGAGCTCTTTAATCGGCTTAAAGTTTAAAACGAGCATCAAAACGAGCAGTACGGCCTCGACGGCATACATAACCACGCCCAATTTCATAATAAGCATTACAGCGCTCTGCGCCGCAAGTATGAGCAGCTCCGCAATAACCACGGGAGTTTTATAATTAATCTTGATAAACCTTTTTGTATCGTATCCTCTTGTTACGAATACAACGATGAATGAAACAAGGGTTGCAATCGCTGCACCGAGTGCGCCGATGCTCTTAATCAGAATCAGGTTCAGTATGACGTTAGTCGCAGCGCCCGACAGCGCAGTTACCATAGCCATTATATTCTTCTTTTCCGCCATATATACGGAGGCGAGGAAATTCACGTGACAGGAAATCGTAGTAGCCATAATCAGTATCGGCACAAATTGCCACGAGTCATAATAGCTCGGCGCAACGAGGATTTTAGTAAGAAGCTGACATGCGATAATTAGCGCAGAAGCGACTGCGAAAACACCGCCCGAATACACTCTGAACACGTTTGTAAAAAAGTCCGCCGTACCCTCGTTATCGTATTCGTCAACGGCTGAAAGCTGCCACGCGTCGATAAAAATTGAGGAGAACATAATTACGAAATTCGGTATCTTTGAAGCCGCGGTATAAAGTCCGTTAGCGCCCGCTCCGACAAAGGCAGTAACCATATATCTGTCGGATACGTTGATTATCCACCAAAGAATAATCGTAGGCATCATTGGGATTGAATACTTGAGCATGCTGAACTTTGTCTGCTTCGGTACGCCCTTAAGCTTCACGAATTTCCAGAGCTTGCACGTCACGAACAGGAAGAGCACCGAGCACGCGTCGGAGGCGATAATCGCAACGATGTAACCCGTAACGCCCCAATGGAAAGGACCGAGGAAAAGGAGATTAAACGCAAGCGTTGTAGCCGTTGCTATAATACCGTCAATCGCAAAAATCTTAACCTTGCCGCAGCCCCTTACGAACTGCTGGCAAAGCTGCCTCAAACCCGAAACGAGCACGAAGGCATAAATAAGTACGAGGTAATTACCGAGGTGAAATTCACCGATATTTATAAAGCTTATCGGGTACGCAAATAGAAGAAATACCGCAAAGCCCTTAAAGGTCGTACGGAGTCCGACGGTAAACACGTCAGCCTTGTCCCCGTCCTTATCAAGCGCAAAGCGCAGCGCAGCCGAATTAATCTGTAAAAATACTATAGGAATAAGCACGTTAGCCGTCTGCTGTACTAAATCCGCCGTGCCGTAATCGCTCGTTACGAGCATTCTCGTAACAAATGGCATAAGCAGGAAGCTAAGCACCTTCGAAGAGAAGGTGCCTATCGCAAAGATTAAGGTATTAGTCGCTAACTTTTTGTACTTATCCATAAATCAATTTCCTAATTTCGAATTAATAACTCCAGCCGTTTTCGTCAAAATGCATAATATTTGCCGAGCCCGTGTACATAGACGAAGCTATATAAACTCTGTCCTTATCGTTCTTTTTGCCAATAATAAAGTCGTATTCGCCGCCGTGCTGAATAATAAGATTATTATCCGCCGACGCGTTATTCGTATACAGCATTGTCTTTACGTCGCCGCTGTTCATATTAAGCTCCTTCATTTCGAAGCGGCTGCCGTCAAGCTCGCCGTAAAAGAGCCTGTTGTTTTCAACAATCGGAGGGTTGAACGAGGTCGCGCCCTCTACGAGAGTTACGACCTTCTTTGAGCCGAATTTTTGCCTGCAGAGATTGTAGGAAAAATCGTCCTGCTTTTCGTAGTAGTATAAAAATCCGTTTTCAAGCACGGGAGAAAGAATTTTGCCGTTTTCGCTCTCAGGTCTGAACGGTTCAGCCTCGCCGCCCGCCTTTGATACGGTCATATAGCTTACGGTTCCGTCTCCGCTCGTCATCGTGAAGAATACCGAATTCAGCGAAATTCCGATTAGCTCAACAACATCCGGCGTGGACTCGTCGAAAATAAGCTTTGGCTTAAGCTCTTTAATACCCATAATTCCGATTTCGTTATCCGTCGTGGTGTAGAACACCTCGCTGTCGTAAACGTATGCAAGCTTAACGTTATCCGCAATCGCCGCGGGCTTCTGCTCACCCTTTTTAAGACGGTAGAGCTTATTCTCCTTATCGTTTACAAAGTAGATATACTCGCCCCTGAGGTTGAGCGAGGAGAGCTTGTCCTCGGATTTATAAATCCTGTAATAGCCCTCGCTCGACGGTGCAAAGCGGTATATTCCGCGTCCGTCAACGATATGGTATAAATAGCTCATATCCGTCGCCGCCTTGCCTCCCGCAAGGAGATTGCCCAACTGATTTCCTTCAACAGCCGTATTGAGCGCAAATTCCTCAATCGGAAGGTACATATTAACCGCCTTGGTGGTCTCGGGCGCAGAGGTTGTGGTTTCGGTAGGCGTCTCGGTAGTCGGAGCAGCCGTAGTGGTCTTGCCGAGCAGCTTCTCGTCGATAAACTGTACCGCCTTTTCTCTCGGCACTGTGGGAATAATTCGCGACAAGTCCGCGTCGGGATTAACGAGCTTAACCGTAATTACAAACACAGCGAGAAGAAGGATTACAACGCCGATAAAGCCGAAAAAGATTTTTCCGGCGCTTCTTTTCTTTTTACCTTTTTTTCTGTTTCTTCCGTATTCTTCAACCCCTACGGAGTCAAATTCAACGTTTTCCAAATCTTTTCTTTTCATTATCTTACCTGTCCGTCTCCATAAATAAGATACTTGGTTGAGGTAAGCTCCCTGAGTCCCATAGGTCCTCTTGCGTGGAGCTTCTGGGTTGATATTCCGATTTCCGCGCCGAGCCCGAACTCGTTACCGTCCGTAAAGCGCGTGGACGCGTTTACGTATACAGAGCTTGAGTCAATGCACTGTAAAAACCGTTCTGCGTTTTCTTTATTGTTCGTTATTATTGCTTCGCTGTGGTGAGTTGAGTGTGAATTAATATGCTCAATCGCTTCGTCGAGAGAGTCAACAGTTTTTACGCTGATAATATAGTCGAGGTATTCGGTATAAAAGTCCGCGTCGTCAGCCCTTTTAATATCGTGACAAGCGGCAAGCGCTCTTTCGTCGCCCCTGATTTCGGTATTCTTTTCGTCAAGCCTTGCCTTAATTACGGGCAGCGCCCTATCAATAATACCGCTGTGGATGACGAGGCTCTCGCAGGCGTTGCAAACGCTTATTCTCTGCGTTTTTGCGTTGAATATAATATTCGCCGCCATATCAATATCTGCGCTCTCGTCAACGTAAATATGGCAGTTGCCCGAGCCTGTTTCGATTACGGGGACGGTTGAATTTTCAACGACGGCTTTAATAAGCCCCTTGCCGCCTCTCGGAATAAGGCAGTCAAGGTATTCGTTCATCGTCATCATTTCGTTTGAGGATTCCCTTGAGGTGTCCTCAACGAGTTGGATAACGTCCCTCGGGAAGCCTGCTTTTTCCACAGCTTCGCGCATAATATCCGCAATCGCTTTGTTAGAGTTGATTGCCTCTTTCCCGCCCCTGAGAATAACGGCGTTTCCGCTTTTAAGGCAAAGCGCCGCAGCGTCGGCAGTAACGTTCGGACGCGCCTCGTAGATTATACCGATTACGCCGATGGGTACGGTTATCTTTTTTATTTTTAAGCCGTTGTCCTTTTCATATTCGTATACGGTTTTGCTGCACGGGTCGTCAAGCTTCACTACCTCGCGCACTCCGTCGGAGATATCCTTAATACGCTCCTCATTCAGCATAAGGCGGTCAAGCAGACCTGCGTTAAGACCGTTCTTTTTTCCGTTTTCAAGGTCAAGCTCATTCGCCTTTATTATTTCCCCGCTTTTTTCTATAAGCGCGTCGGCGATTAAAGTAAGCGCCCTATTTTTATCCTCGGCAGTTGCAAGGGATAAAAAGGTTTTCGTTTTAGAAGCGTTTATTCCAAGCTGTTTAACTGACATAAAATCAAATCCTTATGCTAAAAATTTTGTTCCTATGCTCTTGCCTTCAATTATCCTGTAGATATTTGAAGGCTTCTTACCGTTCATAATAACTACGGGTATGCCGGCGGAGGTTGCAAGCCTTGCGGCGTTAATCTTGGTTGTAAAGCCGCCCGTGCCCGCTCTGCCCGAGCCGCCCGCGGCTTTTTCAATTTCGGGAGTAATTCTATCAACCGTTTCAATGAGCCTTGCGTTTTCGTTCTCGCTCGGGTTACTGTCGTAAAGTCCGTCGGTGTCGGTGAGCATAATAAGTATATCCGCTTTTGTTAGCTCCGCAACTCTCGCTGAAAGCACATCGTTGTCGCCGTTCAGAAGCTCGTCAACCGAAACGCTGTCGTTTTCATTCACAATCGGGATTGAGCCGAATTCAAGAAGCTGATTGAAGGTATCCACAAGGTGCGCTCTGCTTGTTTCGTCGCTCAGCTCCTCCTCGGTAAACAAAAGCTGGGATACTATAACTCCGTACTGTGAAAACATTTTATCGTAAAGGAACATAAGCTCGCCCTGTCCGATAGCGGCGGCAGCCTGAAGCTCCTTAGTGGTCGTCGGTCTTTCCTTTAAGCCGAGCTTGCCGACTCCGACTCCTACCGCGCCCGAAGATACGAGGATTACCTCGTGCCCCATATTGTGCAAATCCGAAAGCACGGTCGAAAGCTTTTCAACCCTTGCAATATTCGTTTTTCCCGTGCCGTGAGTCAGCGTCGAGGTACCGACCTTAACGACAATTCTTTTTTTTACAAATTCAGCCATAAGCCTATTACTCCAACTTAAAGTATTTAATATTATATCATAATATAAAAGCACTTTCAATAAAAATTGCCCGTATATTTCGAAGAAAACGGAAAATGCTATATTAAAATGTAACGGAGGTAAAATATGAAAATCAGAGGAAAGGTAAGAATCACGTCCTTTATGATTGTGGGGCTTGCGATAGTAATAGCAACGGCAATCATAAACACAAGGAATATGAACGAATACAAGAAGCTGCTTGAGGTCAGCTATCAGCATTCGCTATCTGAGCTCGGCGAATGTCTTAATACTGTAAATACCGACCTTACTAAGAGCCTTTATTCAAATTCGGCAAACGAGCAAAAGGAGCTTACAAAGGACCTGTTTGCACAGTGCTCGGTAGCGAAAAACGCCCTCAGCCGTCTTCCCGCGTCTCAGATGGAGCTCGGCAATACGTATAAGTTTTTAACTCAGGCAAGCGACTATGCGCAGTATATACAGTCGAAGCTTGAGCTCGGGCAGCCGATTACGGAAAAGGAGCACGCTAACCTTGTTACGCTGCTGAGGTATTCGGAGGAATTTTTAAAATCCGCAAATATGATGACGGATATTGTAAACTCGGGCGCTAAAATTACTGAGGGCGAAATAAAAAGCACCGCCGATATTTCCGTAACTCCGCTTTCAAACAGCTTTTCAGAGAGCGCTAAAACCTTTGAGAGCTACCCCACCCTGCTTTACGACGGGCCCTTTTCCGACCAGGTATTAAACAAGAAATCCTCTCTTGTATCCTCCTCCGACGTAAAAAGCACGGAGGAGGCAAAGCGTATTGCCGCGCGCTGCCTTGACGTGAGCTTAAATAAAATCGTATATTCCTCCGACGAAAAGGCAAAGCTCCCCTGCTACACCTTAACCACGGGAAGATATACAATTTCGGTAACAAAGCAGGGCGGCTTTATTAAATCCATTCTCTACTCGGGGCTGATAAACGGCTCCGACATCAGCGAGGAAAACGCAATTAATATCGCGGAAAAGTTTTTGAACCGTATCGGATATACCGATATGAAAAGCTCGTACTATGCAACCTCGGACAATATCTGTACGATTAACTTTGCATATGCAAAAAACGATATTTATTGTTACAGCGACTTAATCAAGGTCGGCGTTTCGCTCTCGGACGGGAGCGTGGTATCACTTGACGCAGCGACCTATCTTACGAACCATATTGACAGGGGGAATTTTGAATCCTCACTTACTCTTTCCGACGCGCAGAGCAGACTCTCGCCGTACCTCAAGGTCAACGGCGTAAAGCGCTGCATTATCCCCAAGCCAAGCGGAAAGGAGGTAATGTGCTACGAATTTGCCTGCACAGGCAGGGATACGGGCGAGGACGCGCTTATATATGTAAATTCAAAAACAGGCGAGGAGGAGGACATTATGCTTCTTCTCTACACCGATAACGGAACTCTTGTAAAATAAATGTATAATTTTGATAAACACGCTAACAATAATAAAAGTAAATTTGAAAGGAAAGTTACTATGAGAAAAATATTAATTATTGCACTTGCAGTCATTATGCTTTCAGCCGTTTTAACAGCATGCGCAAATAACGGTATGAAGGACGCAACCCTTGACAGCACAAGTACGACTATGACGACCGAAAACAGAACCTCCTCAACCACTAACGGCACTACCGACAATAACAACGTCGGCGAGGACATTTCCGACGCGGGCAGCGATATTGCTGACAGAGCTGACAGAGTAGGCGACGACATCGGTCAGGGCGTTGACGACGCAGCAGACGGCGCGGCGGGCGCTATTGACGAAGCGGGCGACGCAGTATCCGACGCGATGAACTAAAAAATAACGCTCTCAAAACGAGAGCGTTATTTTTCTTTTTACGGCTGAAGTTTGTAAACGTAATGTTCCGTATAATCGTCATATTCCCTGTTTTCGCCTGTATCCTCATCAATGTAATTATCGCCGTAATCTAATACTAACCAGAGGTATGTGTCCCCGGCCTTATCGGTATAGGTACAAACCTTATGCTCATCAAAATACTGGTCTGTTTTTGATTTGCCGTCAATGCGAGCGTCATCCCAAACCTCAGCTCCGAGGAATTTATTTGATATCGCATCCTTAGGGAGTCCGTCAATCCTGACATAAACCTCTCTGGCGTAGGTTATTGTACTTAAATCCGAGGATACAAGATACGGCTTATCGCTTGTTACAAAAAGAATCCCTGAGCCGACTTCAATTCCAATCCAGAGCGCTATGAGCAGAACAATAATTCCTACTATTCTGAGAAACGGATGCTTAATTCTCTTTGCCTTTTCGTCCTGCTTTCCGTTCTTTTCAACGTAATAATCAGCCTTTGAAAAATATTTCATCAACCCGCTCGGCTTAAGTATGTTTTTGAAATACCTTTTTCTGAACGGATAAGCGATAAGCATTAGCGGTATGTTAATACCAAGCTCGCTTGTTAACGCCCTTTTTCTGAAATCGGCAAAGGCTGCCTCCTCGTTCAGACATTCGGCGTTTGTAAGCTCTTTATTACAGCTGCAAAGTAGCTTCGGGTATGAAAAGTCAAGATCCTTGAAAATCCACATTTTATCACCTGCGGAAAAGAGCTCGTTTTCGACCTCGATTACCTCGTCGTTTTTTATATCGCCGAGCTTGTAAAAGCACTTAGCTCTTATAACCGCCCTGTTAATCTGCTTATCCGCCCATTTGGTTAATTTCTTTACGCCCTTTTGCAAAAGCTTGTCCTTGAAGGTTTCCGGCTCCTCGGTATCTTCAACAAGCTCGTTAAACTTAAGCTCTCCGAATACGACTACCTCATGCTCCTCCTTTGCGGCGTCAATGAGCATCCATTTTTCTTCCGCTGTTTTAAGACTGATGATTTCGCCGTCAATCTGAAAATGGAGCAGCGTTCCGAAAGAATTCTTAATCAGTATTCTCTTAATATTGTCATTGCTCAGCGTTATTAATTCCTCAACAGTGGTATCAAGAGTACTTGCTATTTTTTCAAGAGTGTCCATTCTCGGTATTGCCTGACCGTTTTCCCATTTGGATACCGCCTTATCCGATACGTTAAGAATATCGGCAAACTCCCTTTGCGTAAAATTATGCGCCTCTCTCATAGCACATATTAGATTGCCGAACTTGTAATTGTCCATTAAATCACCTCGCGAAAATTATATCAGCCCTGCTCCGCTTTAGCAATAAATCTCAGGTAGAATAAAAGTAGAAATTGTTTTTTAGGCTTAGCTTCTCGAAAAAATCAGTTAATATACTTTTCCCACGGTTGCGGCGGCGCGTACTTCATCGACGGATACGCCCTGCGGATTGAATCGGCGAGGAACTTTGCCTTTTCGGCAAGCGGCGTTCCCTTTTTGTACCAGAAGGGTGCTCTGCCCTCAAGCCCCGCACCGAGCATACCGGTAAAGGTTTCCGCCATATCCTCGGTCATCGCGTTCATCGAATAAAACGACGGGAAATAATCCTCATACTGAGAAAAGTCAATGTCTGACTCATCGTCGTAGCCTATATATTCAAACCCCTTCGGATTGCAGCTCTCCCAGCGCTCGAACATACTCTCCTCGGTCTCGTCGTAGTAGTATTCGATACGCCTTTCAATAATGTGCATAAACTCGTGGTAAATCGTTTCGGGCAGGCAGTTGTACCCTTCAAACGTAATATAGAATCTGTCCATATAGCTGTTTGCATACGCCGAGGGGAAGCCCTTTATATCATTCACGATATAAATGCTAAACTCTACAATATTGTCGTTAAAGCCCTGATACATTTCCTTTACGAAGCCGTCGGGAAACCATGAAAGGAAGGTCGTAAGCTGCTTTAGCAGTACATACGCCTTAAGAGGAGAAAGACCGAAGGTATAGCCGTATACCTCGTCGTCGGCGGGCTGGTCCTCGTTTTCCTTGTCAATATAGACGTTTATCCCGTAAGCCGTTTTAATATCGGTACAGAGCTTTGAGTTCTCTTGATTAAGACTGTCATAGGTAAAGCTCTCCGCCTCAAAGGCTTCGTTAAGGGCGCCGTTTCTGAAATACCAAAGATAGTACTTATTGTAATAATGCCCGTTTTCAGGGTCGCCGTCACCGTATTCGATATTGATATAAGCACAGTTTTCGCTAAGCCTTCCCGCGATAACGCATACCGAGCTCATACCCTCTTCTTTAACGGTATTAAAGCGGTTAATTACGGTATCGCTCTCAAAATCGTAAACAGATACGATATCAGTACCTGCCTCAAGATCAGGATAGCTCCCGAGCACAAGCTTTTCCTTTGAATCGAGCGGCGTAAACCTCTCATTCTTTACGAAAGTAAGAGTTTCATTCTCACCTTTGAAGCCTACAGCGTTTATTAAATCGAAGCCTTCGAAATCGTTATAAAAATGCATACAGTCGCCGTATACCGCAATAGTGTTGTCAAAAAGTCTGTTACCCTCAAAGCCCGTTTTTTCCTCCTCGGTATAGCTTTGAACATCTCCGACCTGCTCAAGCTTACGGTTAAAAAGCACGTACTTTTTCTCATAGCCGTAAACGAGCTTAATATTCCCGTCCTCGCTGAATTCAACCCTGTCAAAGTCCTTAAGCGGACAGTCGGACAAATCGGCGGATTTAACCACACTTGCGCTCTTGGTATTAATCAGGCTTAAGCCGTAATAATACTCCTCCTCGCCGCGTCTGTTGCTTGTAATCGCAGCCATGGTATCGCCGTCGAAGGCTACCCAGCATACTGCCTCTATTCCCTCGTCAAAGCCCTCTATTTCAACGAGCCCCTCTCTCTGTACGGGAAGCAGAGAACAGGAGCAGAGAAAAAGCGTTACAAATACAAGACATATACTAAGAATTCTTTTCATTATTATCACCAATGCGATATTATCACGGCAGTTTAGAAATTGCAATATGTTTTATGTAAAAATAATAGTTGCATAATTAAATAAAATAATATATAATGTTATCGTTAAAATTTAAACAAATCATAAAGGAGATATATTAAATGAACGCTTTAAACAAAAAGACCATTGAAGATATCGACGTAAGAGGCAAAAGAGTTCTCGCCCGCTGCGATTTCAACGTTCCGCTCAAGGATGGCGAAATTACAAACGATAAGAGAATCGTTGCGGCTCTTCCGACCATTAAATACTTAATGGAAAACGGCGCAAGAGTTATCCTCTGCTCCCATCTCGGCAGACCTAAGGGAGAGTACAAGCCCGAATTCAGCCTTGCTCCCGTAGCAAAGAAGCTCTCCGAGTATCTCGGAGTTGTGGTTAAGCTTGCTGAGGACCCGGATGTTGTAGGCGAAAACGCAAGAGCTATGGCTGACGCCCTTAAGGACGGCGAGGTTATGCTCCTTGAAAACGTAAGATACAGAGCTGAGGAAACCAAGAACGAGGAAAATTTCTCAAAAGAGCTTGCTTCCCTTGCTGACGTATTCGTAAACGACGCTTTCGGTACTGCCCACAGGGCGCACTGCTCAACTACGGGCGTTGCGGCTTACCTTCCTGCAGTATGCGGCTATCTTATCCAGAAGGAAATCGAGTTTATGGGCGGCGCTCTCGCTGACCCGAAGAGACCTCTCGTAGCAATTCTCGGCGGCGCTAAGGTATCCGACAAAATCGGCGTTATCACCAACCTTCTCGACAAATGCGACACTATCATTATCGGCGGCGGTATGGCTTATACCTTTATGAAGTATCTCGGCCACTCAATCGGAAATTCTCTTCTTGAGGCTGACTGGGTTGAAAAGGCAGGCGAAATGATGAAGGAAGCCTCCGATAAGGGCGTCAGCTTCCTTATCCCGATTGATAACAAGGTCGGCAAGGAGTATGACGAAAACACCGAATCAATGGTTGTTTATTCGGACGAAATTCCCGAAGGCTGGATGGGACTTGACATCGGTCCGACCTCTCAGGAGCTTTTCGCAAAAGCGATCAGGGGGGCAGGCACTATTATCTGGAACGGTCCTATGGGCGTTTCCGAATGGAAGCAGTTCGAGGACGGAACAGTTGCAGTTGCTAAAGCGGTTGCAGAAAGCGGCGCAATCTCAATCATCGGCGGCGGCGACTCCGTTGCTGCGGTAACAAAGCTCGGCTTTGCAGATAAGATGAGCCATATTTCAACCGGCGGCGGCGCTTCCCTTGAATTCCTTGAGGGCAAGGAGCTTCCCGGTATCGCAGCACTTCAGGATAAATAATTATTAATACTTAGCGAGGTATAAAGAATGAATAAGAATTTAAGAAAAGCCGTTATCGCAGGCAACTGGAAAATGAACAACACCCCCGCAGAGACCACAGCTCTTTTAACTGAGATGAAGCCTCTCGTAGCGGACGCTGACTGCGACGTAGTTATCTGCACGCCTTTCGTTGACCTTCAGGCAGCGCTTGACGCTACCGAGGGTAGCAATATCAAAATCGGTGCTGAAAACTGCCACTGGGCTGAAAAGGGCGCTTTCACGGGCGAGGTTTCCGCAAAGATGCTCGCAGCTATGGGCGTTCCCTACGTTATTATCGGTCACAGCGAAAGACGTCAGTATTTCGGTGAAACCGACGAAACAGTAAACAAGAGAGTACGCGCTGCGCTTGATGCAGGTCTTACCGTAATCCTCTGCGTAGGCGAGGTTCTTGAGGAGAGAGAGCAGGGCGTTACCTTTGAAATCGTAGGCAAGCAGACCAAGATTGCGCTTCTCGGCGTATCCGAGGAGGAGCTTGACAGAGTTATTATCGCTTACGAGCCTGTATGGGCTATCGGTACGGGCAAAACCGCTACCGCCGACCAGGCTGACGAGGTTAACGGCTTTATACGCGACCTCATCGCTGACCTTTACAGCAAGGAGGCTGCCGACAGCTTCGTAGTTCAGTACGGCGGCTCAATGAACGCTGCAAACGCCGAGGAGCTTCTCGACAAGGAGAATGTCGACGGCGGTCTTATCGGCGGCGCTTCGCTCAAGGCTAACGATTTCTCAGTAATCGTTAAGGCTGCATCAAGATAAATATTAAAAAACTGGGCGGATATTATCCGCCCGTTCTTTTAGGAGAAAACCAATGAAAAAAACAAACGTATTATGCATAATGGACGGCTGCGGTCACAATCCCGACACATACGGGAATGCAGTTGCTGCCGCCAACACCCCAAACCTTGATATGCTTAAGGAAAAGTATCCCTTTACCTACATAGGCGCTTCGGGACTCGACGTAGGTCTCCCCGACGGTCAGATGGGTAATTCCGAGGTTGGTCACACGAATATGGGTGCGGGTAGAGTTGTATATCAGGAGCTAACCCGTATTACGAAGTCCATTCAGGACGGCGATTTCTTCACTAATGAAGCGCTCTGCAAGGCTATTAATAAATCAGTAGAGGACGGTACCTCGCTTCACCTTATGGGCCTCATGAGCGACGGCGGCGTACACTCCCACAATACTCACGTCTGGGCAATTATCGAGCTTGCAAAAAGGCTCGGTCAGGATAAGGTATATCTTCACTGCATTATGGACGGACGTGACGTTCCTCCCACGAGCGGTAAGGATTACGTAGCCGAGGCTATTGAAAAGATGAAGGAAATCGGCGTAGGCAAGGTTGCTACTGTAACGGGCAGATACTACGCTATGGACAGAGACAACAACTGGGACAGAGTTAAAAAGGCTTACGACGCTTTTGTTTTCGGCAAGGGTAACTTCAACCCCGACCCCGTTGCAGCTATCGAGGAATCCTATGAAACCGTTGACGGCGACGGCAAGAACTTAACCGACGAATTCATTCTTCCGACCGTAACGCTTGAAAACGAGGGCAGAATAGGCGCAGGCGACAGCATTGTATTCTTCAATTTCCGCCCCGACAGAGCAAGGGAAATCACCCGTACCTTCGTTGACGACGATTTTAAGGGCTTTCAGCGCGACCGCTTCCCCGTAAACTACGTATGTATGACGCAGTACGACGCGACTATGCCGAACGTTGACATCGCGTTCAAGCCTCAGGTACTTACAAACACCTTCGGCGAATATCTCGCAAACCGCGGAATGACTCAACTCCGTATTGCAGAGACTGAAAAATACGCTCACGTAACCTTCTTCTTCAACGGTGGCGTTGAGGCGGTAAACGAGGGCGAGGACAGAATCTTAATCCCCTCACCCAAGGTTGCGACCTATGACCTCAAGCCCGAAATGAGCGCGTTTGAGGTATCCGAAAAGCTTAACGAGGCAGTCAGAAGCGGCAAGTATGACGTTGTAATTATCAACTTCGCAAACTGCGATATGGTAGGCCATACGGGCGTTTTCGATGCGGCGGTTAAGGCGGTTGAAGCAGTTGATACCTGCGTTGGCACGCTCTACGAGGCGGTGCTTGAAAACGGCGGCACGCTCTTCGTCACAGCCGACCACGGCAACGCGGACGTTATGATGGAGCCCGACGGCTCTCCGTTCACGGCTCACACGACTAATTTAGTTCCGTTTATCTGCGTAAACTGCGGCGACGTTGAGCTCCGCGAGGGCGGCAGGCTCTGCGACATAGTTCCGACTATGCTTAAGGTTATGAACCTCCCGCAGCCTGAGGAAATGACGGGAGTATCGATTATAAAATAAAAACAAGGCGGTCGGTGACCGCCTTTCTTTACGGTGATATAATGATAAAACTGTGTTTTGTCTGCCACGGCAATATATGCCGCTCGCCTATGGCAGAGTTTGTTATGAAGGAGCTTGTAAGAAGAGCGGGACGGGAAAAAGAGTTTCACATCGTTTCACGGGCTACGCATACCGACGAAATATGGAACGGAGTCGGAAGCCGCATTTATCCGCCCGCAGAAGCAATGCTGATAAAAAAGCATATACCGTACGACAAAGAAAAGCGCGCCGTGCTTCTTGAAGCTGACGACTACGGGAAATACGACCTCTTTATCGGGATGGACAGGGAAAATATGCGCGCTATGCCCCGCATCCTCAAAAACGACAGAGAAGGCAAAATCCTCAAGCTGCTTGACTTTGCCGACGGCGGTAACGTTTCCGACCCATGGTACACGCGCGATTTTGAGCGCGCCTTTCAGGATATATACAAGGGCTGCGAAGCTCTGCTCAATGTACTTACAGATTAAAAAGGAAAGGTGTCATACCTTTCCTTCATTCTTTTAATCCTAAAATATAATCTGCTGAAACTCCGTAATACTTACAAAGTGCAATAATATGCCTGACGGGTATTTCATTTTCTCCTTTTTCATATCTTGAATAAACCTGTTGAGTTGTGCCTAAGTACGCAGCAATATCTCTCTGTGTCTTGTCATTATCCTCCCGCAACTCCCGTATTCTGTCTATATATGTTTTCATTTTCTCATCTCCATTACAATTTGAATAAATTGTACAATACACTAATTGTAGTGTATTGACTTTACACCACAATTAGTGTAAGATAGAGATGATAAAAATATTATGAAAACGAGGAATTATATTTAATATGATAATACCATTTTGGACAAGAGGCAAAAAAGGCATCATCACAGGCATTGTTCTGCTACTAATAGGCATTTTAATTCTGTCATTCATACTAATATCGGGAGGCAATGAAAGCGTACAGACCGTGGATAACCCCGACAATGCCCAAACGGGTGATATTTATGATTTAGGTGACTGTTTGATTATTGATGAATATGCTTCTACTGAGTATAAAAACAAATCCACCGACCATTTTTTCCTTGCAGCAACATCTGATAAAGAAAACAAATTGGTCGTATTTTCACTCATGGTAAACGAGGACGACGATGTTTATCCGGATTTTCAGCAATATATTTCCGATAGGAATGCACAAATCGGCAGTCTTACCCTTCCCGTTGTTGCCAGAGCATCAGAGCTGAATATATCAGGTTTTGAAGAAACCAAGGGCTTTTATGATCAGGCATTGCCGCACTATGCTGAGCTTTTAGAGTTTACCCCTGCCAAAGAGGTAAAATTTACCTATCTGTTTGCCACACCCGACGGAATTGATGATTATAACAGTTCTCAAAAAACAGCTTCTGTTTTCATCGGAATCTTCGGTGCTGCGGAAATCGCACTCGGTTTAATGTTGATTATTAAAAACGTTCGTAAAAAAGTATTTAGATAAAAAAGAAGCAACACTGTTGCTTCTTTTTTATTTCTGTACAAAGCCGATTTTCTTCATTGCCTTGCTCAGCGTTCTGTTTGCTATTCTTGAGGCTATGTCCGCGCCGTTTGTCCAGCACTCCTGAAGGTACGCTTTGTCCTTAAGAAGCTCGTTATATCTCTTCTGAACAGGCTCAAGCTCTGCAACAACTGCTTCGCCCACCGCCTTTTTGAAATCGCCGTAGCCTTTTCCGGAAAAGTCGTGCTCGATTGTTTCAAAGCTGTCTCCCGTAACCGCGGAATAAATCGTCATAAGGTTGTTTATTCCATCCTTGCCCTCTGCATAGCGGACTGACATTTCGCTGTCGGTAACGGCGCTCTTGAACTTTTTCATAATAACATTCGGCTCGTCGGTAAGATATACTACACCCTTAGGGTTCGGGTCGGACTTGCTCATCTTCGCCGTCGGGTTCTGAAGGCTCATTACCCTCGCGCCCGCCTTGGGAATATACGGTTCGGGCACGGTGAATACATCGCCGTAAATGCCGTTAATGCGTTCCGCAATATCCCTTGTAATTTCAAGGTGCTGCTTCTGGTCCGCGCCTACGGGAACAACGTCAGCCTGGTAGAGCAGAATATCCGCAGCCATTAAGCACGGATAGGTAAAAAGCCCCGCGTTTACGTTGTCGGCGTGCTGAGCGGACTTGTCCTTAAACTGAGTCATACGGTTGAGCTCGCCGAACTGTGTATAACAGTTAAGAAGCCATGCAAGCTGGGAATGCTGCGGCACGTGGGACTGGATAAAGAGTATTCCCTTTTCGGGGTCAAGCCCTACCGCCATAAGCATTGCGTAAAGCTGAGTCGTCTGCTGACGGAGCTTTGCGGGCTCCTGACGTACAGTTATTGAATGTAAATCCGCGATACCGAATACCGTATCAAATTCACCCTGAAACGTCGGCCAGCCCTTCATAGCGCCGAGGTAGTTACCCAGCGTCGGGATTGACGTAGGCTGAATTAACGATAAGCTTCTCTTTTTTCTTTCCTGTTCCATACTATTTCTCCATATCCTTGAGCACCTTGCCCATAATCTCAACGCCCTTGATTATATTTTCATCACTCGGGGTTGAGAAATTAAGGCGTATATACTGACACGGCGCCGTATCGTCGGTCATAAAGCAAGAGCCGGGTACAACCGCCACCTTGTATTCAATAAGCCTGTTGACGTATTCGAGCATATCAACACTTTCGGGGAGCTTAGCCCAGATGAACAGTCCGCCCTCGGGACGTACGTATTCAATTTTGGGGCAGTACTTATCAAGGCAGTCGCACATAAGATTAAGCTTTTGTCTGTATATTACCCTGATTTTTTCAATATGCGCGTTAACGTCGTATTCGTCAAACCAGCGAGAAACAATCATCTGGTTAAGCACGCCCGTATGAACGTCGGACACCTGCTTGCCTATGGTGAAAGCGCCCGCCATTTTGCTCGGTACTACCGCGTACGCAACGCGGATACCGGGCGCAAGAATCTTTGAAAACGAGCCTGCGTAAATTACGATACCCTCGGTATCGAAGCTCTTGATAGCAGGAACGTCGTCGCCCGCAACGCGAAGGTTACCGTACGGGTTATCCTCAACTATTACGAGGTCGTTTTCCAAAGCAAGCTTATACATCGCCTTCCTTTTTTCAAGCGAAAGAGTAGTGCCGCCGGGGTTCTGGAAATTCGGAATTGTGTAGATGAACTTAGCGCTCGGGTTCTCCTTAATCACTCTTTCAAGCGCCTCGATATTCATTCCGTCGTCGTCAATCGGCACTCCCACAAGCTTTAAGCCGTGTGAACGGAAGCAGTTGAGCGAGCCGATAAAGGACGGCTCCTCGCAGATTACCGTGTCGCCCTTGTCGGAGAGAATACGCGACGCGATATCCATTACCTGAGTTCCGCCCGCGGTAATAATAACGCTGTCGTCGTCAGTGCCGACGTTCTCCCTCTCCTTAAGCCATTCCTTTACAGTTTTCCTGAGCGGGTCGTAACCCTCGGAAACTCCGTAAACGAGCGCCGATACGGGATTTTCGGTTAAAATCTCGTTTGATATTTTAGTTACCTCTTCGGTCGGGAAAGCCGCAACCGCAGGCGAGCCGCCCGCAAAGGCAATCATACCCGGCTGGCTCGTAACCTTTAGTATTTCCCTTACCGCAGAGGGCTTCATGCTTGTAAATTTATCCGAGAGTGTGTACATTATCTCTCCTCCGATATAGTATAATTATATCTGTTGTCATAGCTGCCCTTAATAAGCTCGTCGATAATTTCGCACCATACGGCAGTTATGCTCTCATATTTCTTGTTAACATAATCCTTTTTAAACTGAATAAGCTTTTCCTCGGGAGCGGTCTTGCCCTCGCTTATGAAGGTGCATATTCCCTTTGCATTTCTTGAATACATAGCGGGAATATCCCTCCAGAAGTCGATATAAAAGCCTCTTTCGTCAATGTACTTATCGCTGTCAAAGCAGTAGAGGTAAAGCGGTAAATCCTTTAAAACCGCCTCAAAAAGCACTGAGGAATAGTCCGTAACGACAGCATCCGCAACCGCCATAAAGTCCATACCCGTGAACGCTTCGCCTTCAAGACGGTTAGTCCTTGAGTCAAAGAAGATTTCCTCTTTGTTGCTGTCAACCACGTGGTGCTTAAATATCAGGTTGTACTCATCGTAGTTCACCCTGCTTATAAGCTCCTCAGCTGCCTCGCTGAGCGCCTTTCTGTCCTCGTCGGTATCCCTGAAGGTTGGCGCGTAAAGTATATTCTTCTTGCCGTTATCAAGCTCAGGATACTTTGAAAGTATCAGCGCCCTTACGCGCTCGTTTTCCTCGTCAGACGTGAGGTAATCCATACGCGGAATACCTATCGGCACGAACTTTTCCTTATCCCGTCCGAAAGCCTCTGAAAACGCAGGAACGCATTTGTCTCCGCTCGCGGCAATAAGGCTGTAATTATTGTGCATTTTAAACGCCTCGGCAACCGCGGAGGACTTGCCGCCCTCCTTATCAAGAATGCTCTTGCCGAACTTCTTAAACGCGCCGAGAGCGTGCCAGAGCTGGATTATCTTAAGGTCGCTTCTGTGCTTTAGCATTGAGGCTAAAATACAGTACCCGTCAAGCACGACGACCTTTGAGGTTGCCATAGCTTTCATCTGGACGAAAAGCTCCTTAACGTACGCTATCTTTCCGCCTATACCCTCGGGTATCATTTTACAATGAACCTCAACCTTGTATTCGGGATACTCGGTTTTAAGCCCGTTAATCAGATAGCGGAAATCAAGCGAGGGCTTTTCGCTCTGGCGGGATATAAAGGCTATTTTGTTTTCAACCTTACGGCGCTTGTAAAACCAATAAAAGAAGCTCATTACCGCGCCGAAAATCTTAGCAAAAAGTTTAATCATAATTATTCATAAAGAGGATATTTAGCGCAGATTTCTCTTACTCCCTCAAGGATATAATCCCTCTTATTATCAAAGTCGAAAATTGCAAGGTAAATAAACTCAGCAATTCTGTCAAAGTCTTCCTCATTAAGTCCCCTTGTCGTTGCCGCGGGCGTACCGATTCTTACGCCGCTTGTAACGAAGGGTGAAAGAGGCTCGTTGGGAACGGTATTTTTATTAAGAGTGATATGAACCTCGTCGAGCCTGTTTTCAAGCTCCTTACCCGTAACGCCCGTGCCCCTTAAATCAAGCAGGCAGAGGTGGTTGTCCGTACCGCCCGAAACGAGCTTTAAACCGCGGTCTGTAAGTCCCTTTGCGAGCGCCTGAGCGTTATTGATAACTCTCTGCTGATATTCCTTGAAACCCTCCTTAAGCGCCTCACCGAAGCAAACCGCCTTGCCCGCGATAATGTGCATAAGCGGACCGCCCTGAGTACCCGGGAAAATAGCGGAATTAATCTTCTTTGCAAGCGCGGCGTCGTTCGTGAGGATTAAGCCTCCCCTCGGACCTCGAAGGGTCTTATGGGTTGTCGTTGTAACTACGTCCGCATACGGTATCGGAGACTGGTGAAGTCCCGCCGCAACAAGACCTGCGATATGCGCCATATCGACCATAAAGAGCGCTCCGTTTTCGTGAGCAACCTCAGCCATTCTCTTAAAGTCGATTTCCCTAGGATATGCCGAAGCGCCCGCTACAACGAGCTTTGGATTATTCTCCTTAACAAGCTCAGCATACTTTTCGTAATCAAGGTAACCGTTATCGTCAACTCCGTAAGGAATAAAGTTAAAGTATTTACCCGAAAGGTTTACGGGTGAGCCGTGGGTAAGGTGCCCGCCGTTGTCAAGACTCATACCCATTACCGTATCGCCGGGCGTGAGAAGCGCAAAATATGCCGCAATATTTGCCTGCGCGCCTGAATGGGGCTGAACATTGGCAAAATTACAACCGAAAAGCTCGCACGCTCTCTTAATCGCAATTTCCTCCGCAATATCAACGTACTGGCAGCCGCCGTAATAGCGGTGGGACGGATATCCCTCGGCGTACTTATTTGTAAGCACGCTTCCCATAGCAGCCATAACCTGAGGCGATACGAGGTTTTCGGATGCAATAAGCTCAATATTCTCTCTCTGTCTTTTAATCTCAAGCGCCATAGCCTCGGCAACCTCTTTATCGGTTTCGGCTACCTTTGAAATTGAATCGTAGTAATCAGGATACATACTCTTTTCCTCCGTGGTTTGCAATATATATAATAATACTTATATATAATATCATATGCTTTTAAAATATACAATAAACAAAATAAATAAAATTACCCCGCGTTACCAATCGCCTTTCGTAAAGAATGTCAGCCTTAAAATCGTCACGTCACCATAACCGAATAGCGTCAGAGATTATTACCGAAAGCAAAGCACCAAATAGATGATTTCTCGTTTTACTATTATAAAATATTGCATTTCTATCGCCATGCATTATATCCGATATGTATATGAAGGTATGATGCCATTCAGTTTGTAGCAACTTTCTTCATTAATTCTACTAAAAAGCAAAAATAGTGTAGGGGTTGTATATGACTTGTAAATATGATAAAATATAAAAAACAATATACGGAGCTAAGAGTATGAAAGATATGGATTTAAATATAAAATTTTTAGAAAGCCTGGCAATTCAGTATCCGAGCATTTCAAGAGCATCCACCGAAATTATAAATCTGCAGGCAATTTTAACGCTTCCAAAGGAAACCGAGCATTTTGTGTCGGATATTCACGGCGAATACCGTCAATTCCTACATATTCTTAGAAACGGATCAGGAGCCATTCGCAAAAAAATCTACGATGTTTACGGCACAACGCTAAGCCGCAGCGAACAGCGCGCACTTGCTTCACTTATATATTATCCCGAAGAAAAAGTGGAACAGATGCAGTCGTTACTTGATGGCGAAGAGCTGACGGACTGGTATAAAATTTCATTGCATCGTCTGACCGATGTGTGCAAGGAAACAGCTGCAAAGTACACACGCTCACGTGTGCGCAAAAATCTGCCTTCTGATTTTGCCTATATCATTGAAGAGCTACTCAGCGAAAACAACCGTGTTGCCGAAAAAGAGAAATACTATAATGAAATATTCGATACAATTATCCGCCTCGGAAGAGCAAAGGAATTTATTGTAGCTATTTCCGATGTTATTCAAAAGCTGATTGCCACGCGGCTGCATGTAATCGGCGATATTTATGACCGAGGTCCGGGACCGCATATCATTATGGACCACTTGATGCAAATGAAGCATGTAGACTTCCAGTGGGGCAATCACGATATTGTTTGGATGGGAGCTGCGTCAGGTCATCTCGCGTGCATTGCAAATGTTATACGTATGTCCGCAAGATACAACACGCTGGATGTTTTGGAAAACGGCTATGGTATTAATTTGATTCCCCTCGCCCGTTTTGCAATGGACACTTATGCAGATGACCCGTGCGCGTGCTTTGAAACGGTTAGTGAAAACTACAGCAGTAACAGCGAGCTTACATTGAACAGAAAAATGCACAAAGCAATTACCGTAATTCAATTTAAGCTGGAAGGACAGGTGATAATGAACCGTCCTGATTTTAATATGGAGTCGCGCCTGCTACTGGACAAAATTGATTATACTGCGGGAACCGTTACGATTGACGGAACAACATATCCGTTAAATGACGTTTACTTTCCGACAATCGACCCAAAGAGCCCCTACTCCCTAACGCTCGACGAAGAAGAGGTAATGCGCAGTTTATGCCACCATTTCAAAAATTGTGAAAAGCTGCAGGAGCACGTAAAATTCTTATTCAACCGTGGCAGTATGTATCGCATTTATAATTCCAATCTTCTTTATCACGGCTGCGTACCGCTGGATGAAAACGGTAATTTCCGAAAGGTAAAAATCGGCGACAGAGAATATAGCGGGCGCGCACTCTATGATGTGCTGGAATACTGGGCACGCAAGGGCTACTACGAACAGGATAATTCAGAGGAACAGTCCTATGGCAAGGATATGATGTGGTACATATGGTCAAACGAAAACTCGCCGCTCTACGGCAAAGAAAAAATGGCGACCTTTGAACGCTATTTTTTAGACGACAAAACGTTGCAAAGGGAGCGCAAGGATAATTATTATAGCCTGATTGACCGTGAGGAAACCATCCGCCGTATTTTTGAGGAATTCGGCGTAGATTACGAAAAGGGGCATATAATAAACGGTCATATGCCCGTTAAGCTTTCCGCAGGCGAATCTCCTGTGAAGTGCGGCGGAAAGCTGATGATTATTGATGGAGGCTTTTCACGCTCTTACCGTCCCGAAACACAAACGGCGGGCTATTCTCTTATATACAGCTCTTACGGGATACGACTGTTTTCACACACCGCCTTTACCTCAACCGAGGATGTGGTAGAGCATGCGGCAGACATATCGTCGGAAGCTGTTATCAGCCTGTCAGACGGTCATCGCGAAACTGTCGGAGAAACCGATTCAGGCAATGAAATCCGCGCAAAAATCAGTGATTTGGAAGCTCTGATGAAAGCATACCGCACCGGTCTTTTACACGAAAGAGAGTAGTATTTATAACAATGCCCGAAGGCTATTGGAAGTTAAGGGACAAAAACGGCTCTGTTAAGCTAATTATATCGCATAGCAGGTATTATAAAACCGTCTGCATACGCATTGTATGCAGACGGTTTTTAGTGAAATTAGGGGCAAGCAGCCTAAGCCTCTTTGTAAAAGCGCCCTAAACAGTAAAATTTACTGTTTATTAAGTCCGTTTTCATCATACGCTAAAATGGTAGAAAGCACAACCTCAAAGCCTGCCTGAATTGCGTCACGGTTAAGGCGGTCAAAATTGTCGCGCCTGTTGTGGTAATAATCGGCGGGCTTCGGGTCCATAGCGCAGAGTGCGGTAGCAACTGCGCCGCCCTGTGAAAATGCTGCGGCGTCGGAAGCGCCGAACGGAAGAGTCTTAAGCTTAAGCGCCTCGCGTCCCGTCTCGGCAGAGCAGTCGGATACGAACTGTGAGAATTCCTTGCTGTTTCTAACAAGTCCCGTCATATCCTTATTATAAACGCAGAAATCATCAAGGTCGCAGAGCGTATCCACGCAGAGTACGGCGGTTTCAATCTCGCCGTCAGTATACTCGTCGTGATGGGTTTCAATCCACGCTTTAGAGCCCCTGAGTCCCGCTTCCTCGCCGTCGGTAATCATACATACCAGCTCGGTATTTTCAAGCTCAACGCCCGCCATATCGAGCATACGCATAGCGCATACCGCGGCATACGTACCCGTAAGATTGTCGTTAGCGCCGGGGACGATGCTCTTAAAGTCAATCGAGAAGAAAAGCAGAACCATCGCCAGCACAGTAAGTCCGTGGAAGTAGAAGCCGTAGTCTATAAGGAAAACTCCAAATTCTCCCATATTAACATAGCTTGCGATAATTGAAAGAAGCGCAACGATGAACGAAAGCACGGCAAATATTGCAGGAAGTGCAAACGCAATGCCCGCAGCACCTTTAAAATAGAGAATATTGCGCCATTCATAAGCCGCGTCGCAATGTCCTGAAATTACAAATCTTCTTTTAATTTCGCCCACAGGCTTCCTCTTTGCATAGAAATTATGCCCCTCGGTTTTCTTATAGAAAGCGTCGCAGAATTTCTTGTAAAAAAGGAATTCAAAAACCGTAATAAGCAGACCGATTGCAGTTGCCGCACCTACGATAATCTGCGGAAGGAAGAAGGAATTTTTACCCACGCCGTCAAATACATTAAGGAAGGTCAGCGCAAGGCATACAACAACAGCGAGGATAATGCAAAGCGATACCGTCTTTGTGAAATGTAAAAACGCTTTCGGCGCTATTTTATAGCTCTCAAAGCCTGTTTCGTCCGCAAAAATATCCATTTCCTTTTTGATATGCTTCTGGGTTGCGTAGCAGTTTTCGTTTCCGCTCTCCCTCGGTCCGTATCTCTTGATAATATTAGTAATCTCTTTAACCGTATAATCAACATTTTCCCTGATAACAGCCTTTGGGAAATCAGCATATTTCATAATGATTGCTCCTTTCTGAAATATAATAAATGATTATAGCAAATATAATTATTATTGTCAATTTTATAAATCATTATTAATACTTGCAACCTTGATTATAATGTG
>FLNY01003906.1_pt1 | contig 24977 bp, 20 predicted proteins | sample 1140381 | NCBI WGS metagenome assembly FLNY01 (sample SAMEA3878172, study PRJEB12797) | bioreactor metagenome | biome: Moose rumen | place: Sweden | collected 2011-10
TTCATAGGTATAACAAACAGACCTACCAGCCTGGTCGGTCACTTTTTCTATCAATCTTTTATTTTCATCTTTTAAATATGTGAATGTGAGGCTATTTTTATTCTTTGCCTCTACTTTTGATAAAAATCTGATTCCGCTTTCAGATTTTTCATAAGATAGAGATACATTATCTCCATCATTATCTCCCTTTGCTACAAGATATCCCTCTTCGTCAAATCTCTCGTAGCTTCCGTCATCCTGAGTGATTACAAATCCATCATCAATCCTGGTCAGGATTCCAGGCTCACCATGCTCTTCTACGTAATAGTCTTTTTCCGGCTTAAACGAGCCCTCACTGCCATCGGCGTATAGAATCCTAATCCTGCCGGTTACAGCATCTTCATATAAATGCACTTCAAAGCTATGGGTCCATCCCATTCCAAGAGACCCCAAATCTGAGGAGATGGCATTATAGAATCTCTTAAACTCTAATGTATATCTTCCGCCTAGCTTTATATCTGTATGCTCATTTATGTAATTGCCATTGCACATGTTTACAGGGTCATACTTATAAACTTCGCAGCGTTCTTTCTTTCCTTTTAAGTAGGCATGCATGTCTTTTACATACTGCTTATACTCTTCAAGCTCAGCTCCTTGCAAAACATCTAGCGGATTCACCCAATTTAGGTTATTTTTAGTCTCGTTAAAGCTTGTGATATCGTAGTATCTTCCATCTCCAATTCCGTTTATAAAAGCCTCTATATTTGCAACAATCGTCTCATAAAGCGTCTGGTATGAACTCAGACTGATATCTGTACTGTGAGCACTGTCAAAATCATCAAGCTTCTTTTTGGTCTCCGGCGCAATACCGCTTAAGCCATCGTTTGAAGCAATCGCCTCCATAGCGGTATACAGATTTGTGTACGATGGCCTAGTATAGCTTCCTACTTCATAACAGGTCGCATTTAATGTATCAGCAAGGTCTGCGATTAAATCCCCCGTTTCCTTTAAGCTATCCTCATACTCTCCAAAATCTAATGTTACTTTCTTTAAATACTCGTCCGATAATTTAGCTTTATCTGACGAATCAACATCCGTGGCAAATGCCATCATTAACGCTTCCTGCAAATCCTCCAGCTGCTGAATTGCATCTACTATATCTATAATTAAAGGAATCTGTCTTTCTGTGACAAATGACTTGGAACTCTCTGCTTCTGTACCTGTATGTGTATCATCATCTGCGAATGCCTGAAAGGCCTTGATTAGCGAATCAGACATCTCCAGAAATGAGTTGTATGTCTGCTGGCATGAGTCGAAGTATTCCCTTAACTTCGCCACATTCCACACAATATTTTCCATTACTTTATTTCCCTTTTCTATAATAATTTACAACATTTCTAAGCATACATTTAATTGTTAAAAAATTCAATACATCTTTAGGATGAGGATAGTGAAAATTTTCTTTAACAAAAACCGATTTTACATTTTGATAAATCAGATATATGTTATAATAATCCCAATATTAGGAGAAGCATTGTTTTCATATTGGGAGGAGTTTAACATTTGGACATACATTTATTAACCAGACTAATTATTTTAATTATTCTATTATTTCTATCCGCGTTTTTTTCCTCTGCGGAAACAGCATTAACCACTGTAAATAAAATAAAGCTTAAAACCATGGCTGATGATGGCAATAAGAAGGCTGCGAAAGTCCTCGAGGTTGTTGCAAGACCCAAGAAAATGCTTGCGGCAATCCTGATAGGAAATAATATTGTAAATCTATCTGCATCATCACTAGCTACGACAGTTGCAATCGATATATTCGGAAATGTCGGCGCCGGTATTGCAACCGGAATTCTGACACTACTAATATTAATATTCGGTGAAATCACACCTAAATCACTGGCAACTATCTATTCCATAAATCTAAGTCTGATTTTCGCCCCTATAATCAGTGCTTTAATGTGGATACTAACTCCCATAATATTTATAACTAATTTCCTCGCCGGTCTTTTTATTAAATTATTTGGTATTGATCCAAACTTTAAAGATGATACTATCACCGAGGAAGAAATCCGTACTATGGTAGACGTGAGCCATAAAAATGGAGCTATCGAGGGCGATGAACGAACAATGATTCACAAAGTTTTTGATTTTTCTGATGCCTGCGCTAAGGAGGTAATGATTCCTCGAATAGATATGACCATGGTAGATGCCGACATTTCATATGATGAACTAATAAAAATATTCAAGGAGGATATGTTCACTCGAATTCCCGTCTGTGAGCCTGATACCGAGAATATCCTCGGCATCATCAATATGAAGGACTTCCTCGGGCTTGTGCCGGACGAGCATTTCTCTGTACGCAACTATCTTCGTGAAGCATATTTCACCTATGAAATGAAAAATGTATCAGATCTTTTTGACGAAATGCGTGAGGAATCAGCCACACTCTCTATTGTGCTTGATGAGTATGGCGCACTATCCGGCATGATTACACTAGAGGATTTATTAGAAGAAATCGTCGGAGAAATACGTGACGAATATGATCAGGACGAGGAAGACCCTCTTGTTCAAATTAATGACAGAGAATATGTTGTTCTCGGCTCCATGAATCTAGAGGATTTGTGTGAGATTATTCCCTTAGGATTCTCCAGCGAGGATTATGATACCATCGGTGGTTTTATTACCGGAGAATTTGATCATTTTCCAAAAGTCGGTGAAACCTATGTTTCCGAAAATGGTGCAATAATCCGAGTCCTCTCCATTGACAAAAAACGTATAAAAAAGCTTAAAATCAAACTGCCTGTAAGCTCCACTGAACCAGAATCGTAACAGTATTAATCATCAAGCCCATGCAACCGGCAAGCTGATACATCGATCGTATCCTCCCTGCCCTCGCCTGGGCTTTATTATTTATTTTTTTATTAACATATTCCTCTCCAACAAAGTCCTTTATCACCATAAAAAGTTCTTTTTGTACCTGATTACCACATTCATTTCTGTACTCATACAATACCGTCATTATTTCATACGCTTCATCACTCATTAATTCCTGACAAAAATCATGATACGGCTTAACAGAATCCGGATATCTACTTGTCACTTCATTCAAATTCCTGATTTTAAATGACATATCTCCAGTTGAATATTCATACGACTCTCTAATTGCATTCTGAATTGAATATCTGTCAGACAAACTACATATATGTAATGACCAAATCAAAAAATCAAGGTGCTTCTTATTCACACTGTAATCATCCACATACCAATTAAAATCAAATCGAATAAGCAAAATTAATCCCAATGTGTTTATAATCACAAGAACAAAAAGACTTATATCGTCTTTTAACATTTCGTATATAAAAAGATTCAAAGCAAAGAGAATTTCCTTATGTATTACTAATATTATCCACTGAACAGCTTTCATCCTATAATTGTCATAATTTTCCTTTTGCCATGTATTAACTATTTCCTGCAAAATTTCTTTTACAGAATCTGATAGTGGATGTCCCTCAGAAACCTCCATCAATCGATGAATGACAACTATCGGATAGCAGTTCATTTTATTTTCTATATACAACGCTACATCATTTACGTCTTTATAAGGGTTTTTAAGAAGTTTCATTCCCCTACCAATTATTTTTGCCAGCCAATTATTTCTTCCAAGCGAATAATACACTCCATCAATCGATTCCAATAAATCCGGCAAATTACTATATTCATTTATCAATGTATATATATAATACTTCTTTGCCTTATAAATCTTCTTGGAGTGATAGCGACATATTGATGCCACAAGAAATGTTGCAATTGTCACAAACATCCATAAACAAATGCAATGATACAACCGCAAGTCAGTTATTAATAATTTCATATATGCTCCATTGGGAATACATGCGATGGGAAACTCGCATAAAAAGAAAAAAGCGACACAAAATCGTGTCGCTATAATAGCATAATTTGGCATCATAAGCAATGCTAATTATTGACCTTCTGAAGAAAATCAAAATCTGTTAATGAGTAACCGGCTCTGGATAATCAACACCAAATGTCTCAACAGTAACCTTTTTCATCTTTTGCTCCTCAACAGGTCTATCAGAATAATCTGTAGGTGTCTCGGCAATCTTGTTAACTACATCCATGCCATCAGTGACTCTACCAAATGCTGCATAATCACCATCAAGATGAGGACTGGTCTTATGCATGATAAAGAACTGACTGCCTGCAGAATTAGGCATCATTGTACGAGCCATAGAAAGCACACCCGGCTCATGCTTTAATTCATTTTTGAAACCATTACTTGAAAACTCGCCATCGATAGAATATCCCGGGCCTCCCATTCCTGTGCCATCAGGATCTCCACCCTGTAACATAAAACCATTGATAACTCGATGGAAAATAACGCCATCATAGAAATTGTGATTAATCAAACTAATGAAATTGTTTACTGTGTTTGGTGCAATCTCCGGATAAAGCTCTGCCTTAATGACATCACCATTCTCCATCTCGATTGTAACAATTGGATTCTGTGCCATGTTAAATTCTCCTTTAATTATTAATTATATCTGTCCGCTGAGATTAGATAGTATATCACGGGCACCAGTCAAATATTTATTATCCAAATCAAAAATACGACCTGCGTCAGCAGCTGTAGCAAAGGCTCTATCCATTGGCATCTTGCCAATAACAGGAACAGCTAGCTCTGCTGCCACATCATCAATATGACTCTCGCCAAATATCTCTATCTTTTTACCACAATCAGGACACGTGATATATGAGTAATTCTCTACCAATCCAAGCACAGGAATATGCATCATATCAGCCATATTATAGGCCTTTTTAACTATCATCTGTACTAATTCCTGAGGACTGGTAACAATGATTATACCATCAACCGGAAGCGACTGAAAGCATGTCAGTGGAACATCTCCTGTTCCGGGTGGCATATCGACAAACAAATAATCAATATCACCCCACTGGACATCGGTCCAAAACTGCTTGACGACACCGGCAATTACCGGACCTCGCCAAACAACCGGCGATTCCTCATCATCAAGCATTAAATTGATAGACATGATTCTGGTTCCATCCTCCGCAATCTCTGGGAATGTACCGTCTTCATTGCCTGTAGCCGGTCCGTGCACTCCAAACATCTTCGGAATAGACGGACCTGTAATATCAGCATCTAATACACCAACAGAAAAGCCTGCTCTTGACATGACGCCTGCCAGGGATGCGGTAACCATTGACTTGCCGACTCCACCTTTGCCGGATACGACCCCTATTACGTGTTTGATATTAGAATTTTTATTGGGAGCTTCGAGAAAAGCTGTATTACGAACTCCCTGCTGAGCAGCAGCTTTAGATGGACATCCCTCACAGGATTCACGACTACAACTGCTAGCCGAAGAACAATCTGCCATTTTATTAGCCTCCATATTTTACAAAAATAGTGGTTTTAATTCATAGACCCAACGAACGCATCACAACAGGTGCGCATTATTATGCGAATCATTTGAAACCGGATTGAAGTTGTGGAATGAAACAACATCTGTTGATAACCACATAATTTTCCACAGCGATATTATAGCACAGGATACCATAAATAGACTTGTATCTTTAAAGATACATTGAAAAAGTCGCAATTTTACGAGCTTTTCGATATGTTGTCTTTAAATTCAACAAATAAGATGAGTTATCCACATTTTCCACACATCCTACCGGTATCATGCTAATATCAAAAGTTATCCACAATAGTTATCCACCGAAGGGGATAACTTTGTTTTTAAAAATGTATAACGTTGTGAAACAATTTTCACCTCAAAACAAATTTTTCTAATTTATAATCGTATTATATAACATTTGTGATAATCAATTTCCTATATTGTGAAACTTGAAATAAGCGCCAAAATATTACATAATCTAGGTTATGAATGAAACAGGAACAAAAGAAGTATTATCCTTTGCCGTAGAGCTTGGAGATATAATGTTGCGCAATGGCGCAGAAGTATACAGAGTCGAGGATTCAGTGCTTGCTGTTTTGGATGCATACGATATACAGGACTGCGATGTTTATGTACTTAGTAATGGTATTTTCGCCAGCGCCGAGGAGACAACAGATCATGGTTGTTCAATGATTCGTCATGTACCCATGCTCGATATGCACTTAGCCAGGATTGCTGCACTTAATAGTCTCTGTCGCGAGGTCTGCTCCAAAAATATCACTATTCCTCAGGCATGGGAAAAACTAAAAGAATACAAAAAAATACCATCATATACCATGCCGGTACTAATGCTTGCAACAGGTATAGGATGTGGAGGATTCGCATATCTCTATGGAGGCACCGTCTACGATTCCATTATGGCAATATTTGTAGGTGTAATCCTCAGAATTTATCTATATTTCGGTCAACGAAGTCATTACTCAAAAGCGATAAATAATGTACTCGGCTCTGTAGTAGTTAGTTTATTATCTATATTATTATATGCGATAGGTCTTCCGGTCCACTATGACAAGATTATAATCGGTGGCATTATGCCACTGGTTCCCGGTATACCACTTACTAACAGTATACGAGATTTTATAAACAGCGATTATCTTTCCGGTTCTATACGACTCATTGATGCCCTTTTAACTGCATTCTGTATTGCCGTCGGTGTCGGTGTAGTAATAACAGTCGCTCATCTTATCGGAGGTGGAATGTTTTGATAAATCTTAATTTAATAATACAATTTATAGTATGTATGATTGCAACAATTAGTTTTGCTATAGTTTTTTCTGCTCCAAGGTCCGAATTAGTTTTTTGCGGTATATCCGGAGCACTCGGATGGATTTTTTATCTCATTGTTTCAGAAGCAGGCGGAGGTGCAACCCTCGGTAATCTGGTTGGTTCATTTGCTCTCACTTTCTTCTCAAGGGCAATCGCCGTAAAAAGAAAGAATCCCGTCACCGTATACCTTGTTGCAGGAATATTTCCTCTTGTACCCGGTGCGGGAATCTACTATACGTCCTACTATTTAATTATGAATAATATGTCTATGTTCAGCAAATATGGCCTACTAACAATCAAGACAGCCGGCGCGATCGTTATGGGAATTATTTTTGGAATGGCATTTCCTCAGATTTGGTTCAATAAATTTTTTGCACCTTCCGATCGTACGTAATGAGACCATTCACCTCATCCTCAATATCAGTCGCCTGAGTCAATACCGCAGCACTTAGTCCCTCTTCTTCGAGGGACTTTATTTTTGCCATCAGCTCATCATATGCCTCTTGCAAAGCCTTAGCCTCAGGGAATCTCTTGTATCCATACATAACATCCCTACTAACATGATTCCCAACCTTTAATGAATACCCTCCATATTCAGATATTACATAGGGCTTATCAGTCTGCTTTACCTTGAATTCTTCAAAATAAATATGCTCGGAAAATATATCACCACATTCCTCATGAAACCAGCCTGACGCAGCATCAATTGGACGAGTACTATCTATTTTTTGAGCGTAATCCAAGCATGTCCTAGCATTAAATTGGCCCCATCCTTCATTAAATAATGTCCATTCCCCAATAGACGGAACTGAATATAGTTGATTCATGATATCACTGCATTCCTTAAACCACACTTCCTTCGATTTCTCAGTATTTCGTCCGGTAAATTTTAGGAAGAATCTGTTTTTGTCCTTGGCGTTGCCCCACGGACGAACAACTGTCGGAATATTACAAATCATGTTCATATCATATTTTGTTCCACCATTAACAATATCCTGCCATACTATCATGCCCAATCTATCACAGTGGAAATACCATCTCATTGGTTCCACCTTACAGTGCTTGCGAATCATATTGAATCCCATGTTCTTGAGAAATTCTATATCAAAGATCATAGCCTCATCGCTAGGTGGGGTCATCAAGCTCTCCGGATAATATCCCTGATCAAGTACTCCATTCATAAAAGTCGGTTCATGATTGAGCGTAAGTCTTAAAATACCATTTTCGTCGTGACCAATACCAAACTCCCTCATTGCAAAATATGTGGAAAACTTATCATGACCATACTCCACATTGAGGAAATAAATATTAGGTTCTTCAGGTGTCCACAACTTATATTGATTAAGATAAATATCAAGATAAAACTTATCGTCCTCTATTTTAGTAATATTATATCCCTTTATTAAATCCTGATTAGATGAACCTACGACTACCTGTCCTTTCATTTCAGATACCTTGACAGTCATATGGAGGATTCGTTTATCAATATCAGAATTCATTTTTATTCCGGTAACATATATTTTGGGCACCCATTCCATCCACACAGTCTGCCATATTCCGCTTTGCGCACTATACCACATTCCGCTTGGATTCAGGCTCTGTTTACCTCTGGCATAGCCCACCTGATCTGTATAATCACGGACTCGTACCTTTATTTCATTCTCACCATCACAAACATGATCTGTTATATCAAATGAAAATGATGTATAGCCACCCTCATGTATACCCATATTGTAGCCATTTATAATAACTGTAGCCACCTGGTCTACTGCACCAAAATGCAGTATAAGCCTCTTATTTCTTTTTATTTTGTCGAGAGTAAATATCTTACTATACTCAAGAGTCTCCTCCGGCAATAATGTATGCTGAACAGTCCCGGATAATCGGGCCTCGGGAGAAAATGGCACCTCGATTGGACCTGAGCAGGCGACCTGTCCCTTTCCATCCAAAATACGATAATCCCACTTTCCATTTAGATTAATATAAGATTTACGCTGCAATTGTGGACGGGGGTATTCCTGTAATCCCGTATAAGAAAAATCTGTAGATAATTCAAATTTTTCAGCATTTTTGTCCATTGGCTTTACAGCAGCCAATATTTCCTTCCAATACATAACTCCCCTCCTAGATATTCTGCATTATAAAAAACTCACACTCAGCTTAAACTTTTGACTTTTTTCATTATATTCGAATTTCTGAACTCTTTTTTCTAACCCAAGTTCGATAAACATATATCAAACAAACAGTATGCACAGAAAGTGTCAGAAGCCAACTGGCCGGATATGAAAAAAACAATACCGACTCAGTATGATGACTCTGAAAATATGTGGCTATCCATATTAAACGAGAGGCACATGCTCCTAATAAAGATACAATCATAGGAACTGTTGATTTACCAAGTCCACGCATACCTCCGGCAAGAACATCCATAATTCCACAAAGGAAATACGGACAACATACCCATAGTATACGCAGTGTACCTGCCTCTATAGCCTTTGCACTATCTGTATATATACTGAGTAGAGGCACTGCATTTATATAAGCCAGATTGCCCAGTGTCAAGCCAAGTATCACTACGATGGCAAGACACAGCCATATAACCTTTTTTACTCTTTTTTCATCACCGGCGCCAAAATTCTGACCAACAAAGGTAACACAAGTTTGCGAAACCGAATTCATTGATATATAAACAAATCCCTCAATTGATGAGGCAGCTGAAGAGCCTGCAATAACAGAAGAGCCGAAAGAATTAATTGATGATTGAATTACTACGTTCGACAGTGAAAAAACCGTACCTTGCAAGCCTGCCGGCAAACCTATTCGAACTATCTTTCCAAGGACCTTTCTATCAATATGAACCCTTGATGGAATAAGACGAAGGGCTCCTTCATGTCTCATCAAAAATAATGCCAACAATGCACAGCTAACATAATTAGACGTCACCGTGGCAATAGCAACTCCGGCAACCCCGAGGCTAAACCCAATAACTAAAAGAAGATTTAATAAAACATTGATTACTCCTGCCACGGTCAAGAAAATCAATGGGTGCATTGTATCACCCGATGCGCGCAATATTCCCGCCAGAAAATTGTAGAGCATGATTGCAGGCATCGCTATAAAATAAATACGTACATATAGTGTAGCCAGTGCAATTACATCATCCGGGCTCCCCATTAGAACAAGCATAGGACCAGCCGCAATCAAACCTACGAATATCAATATGGTCCCACATATAAGGGAGAATGCTGTACTTGTATGTATAGTTTTAGAAACATCCTCCTCGTGTCCCGCACCATAGAACTGAGCTGCACTCACATTAGCTCCAACAGACATTCCGATGAACAGATTAGTCATCAGATTTATAAGAGATGACGTAGACCCAACTGCAGCCAAAGACTCCTCTCCTGCATATCTACCCACAACAATTACATCAGCCGCATTAAATAAAAGCTGTAATACGCCTGATGCTATAACAGGAATCGAAAATATTATTAATTTGCCCAAGAGCGGACCATGAATCATATCAAGTTTCTTTGTAGTTGTTTTCATACGTTGATTTTAGCACTATAAATCATAGCAGACAAATACTTCCTATTAACAAAGAATTTTGCTTTGTAAAATCCCTCAATGAAATCTAACCATTGCTAAAATAAAGCATTAGAGACAGCCCTCCTAAGAGAACTGTCTCTAAATATTAAAGAAAGAAATTATAGGAAAAATCTAATTCTTGAAAGAGAAATAGATATTGTCCACTATATTATTTTGCTGCAAGCTCTTCCTTAAGAGCCTCAGTAAGAGCTGGAACAATCTTGTTCAAATCTCCTACAATACCATAATCAGCTACATCAAATATAGGAGCTGTCTCGTCCTTATTGATAGCAATGATGATATCAGACTCTTCCATACCTGCAGTATGCTGAATAGCACCTGAAATACCAATTGCAAAATATACATTAGGTCTAACTGTCTTACCTGTCTGACCAACCTGCAAATCCTTTGGCTTCCAGCCTGAGTCAACAACAGCACGTGAGCATGAAACTGTTCCTCCGAGAACCTCAGCAAGATCATCAAGAATCTTGAAATTCTCAGGTGAACCAACACCACGGCCACCAGATACAAGAATCTTGGCATCCATGATATCTACAGTTGTAGCGACATTCTTAACTACATTAAGAATCTCTACGAACTTATTATTTTCCTTGATTTCAGGATTGAAATTAATTACCTCTGCCTTGCGACCAGCCTGCTTGTCAAGCTTCTGCATAACACCCGGACGAACTGTAGCCATCTGAGGGCGGTTATCAGGACATGCAATAGTAGCGATTGTGTTTCCACCAAATGCCGGACGAGTCATAAGAAGCTGATTATGCTTCTGCTCTCTTCCTGCAACAGCCTGAAGTGGGAAATCACCAATCTCAAGAGATGTACAGTCAGCTGTAAGACCTGTCTGAACTCTAGCTGATACTGTAGGTCCAAGATCACGACCAATTGCAGTAGCGCCTACAAGCATAATCTCTGGCTTGTACTCGTTAATATAAGCTGCAAGAGCCTGTGCATATGGCTCTGTACGATATGTTTCAAGTGCCGGATCATCAATAACAACAACCTTATCAGCGCCATACTCACCAAGCTCATCTGCAAGATTTGCAATATTGCTTCCAAGTACAACTGCTGTTACGTCTGTTCCCAAATCTGATGCAAGCTCATGTGCCTTGCCAATAAGCTCGAAGGCAATAGAGCTAAGTTTGTTATCAACCTGCTGAGCGAATATAGCTACGCCCTTGTATTCTTCTAATGACATATTACTTGCCTCCTCTTATTAAATTACGTGCTTTTCTTTAAGCTTACCAACGATGTAATCAACTGATTCCTTAGGATCAAGAGCAACCTTTTCACCTGCTCCCTTACGTACCTTATCAGATGCCTTTGCAATCTTTGTAGGAGAACCCGCAAGACCGATATTAGCATCATCAAGATCCTTAAGATCATCTCTACCCCAAACGGTAACTTCCTTATCAAATGCATCAAAAATTCCGCCCGGAGTCATATAACGTGGCTCATTTAATTCAGAAAGAGCAGTAATAAGGCAAGGCATCTTAGCCTTAATCTCGTGATATCTATCCTCATACTGACGCTGTACTACAACGCTATCTCCCTCAACCTTGATATTCTCTGCATAAGAGATAACTGGAAGTCCAAGATGCTCAGCAATCTGTGGTCCAACCTGAGCTGTATCACCATCAATAGCCTGACGACCTGTAATGATAAGGTCATAATCGAGGTTTCTAAGACCTGCTGCGATTGTTGAAGATGTAGCCCATGTATCAGCTCCACCAAGACGTCTGTCTGTAATAAGAATTGCATCATCAGCGCCCATAGCAAGAGCCTCACGAAGCATATCATCAGCCTTTGGAAGACCCATTGTTACAACTGTAACCTTTGCGCCTGTCTCATCCTTGATACGAAGAGCAGCCTCAAGACCTGCCTTATCATCAGGGTTCATAATTGCAAGCATTGCTGCTCTATCTAATGTTCCATCCGGGTTAAACTTTACGCCGCCCTTTGTGTCAGGAACCTGTTTAATACATACTACGATATTCATGTATTTAATTCCTCCGTTTTTATTCAAATCTCTATTGGAATATAATTACTTAAGCATTGAGCCAGAAATAACCATTCTCTGAACCTCAGATGTTCCTTCGTAAATCTCAGTAATCTTAGCGTCGCGCATCATACGCTCTACATCATACTCTCTTGTATATCCATAACCACCGTGAAGCTGAACAGCCTTTGTGGTAACAGCCATAGCAGCCTCAGCAGCAAAAAGCTTTGCCTCAGCAGCCTCTACAGAGTAGCTTGTCTTATGATCAATTGCATACTGATCCTTTGTGCAAGCAGCCTTGTATACAAGATATTTAGCGGCATCCATACGTGCCTTCATATCTGCCAACTGGAATGATGTATTCTGGAATGCAGCTATAGGACGGCCAAACTGCTTTCTTTCCTTAACAAAATCGATTGTTGCATCAATTGAGCCCTCGCCAATACCAAGTGCCTGAGCAGCAATACCGATACGTCCACCATCAAGAGTATGCATAGCCATACCAAAGCCCTTACCTCTCTGGCCAAGCAGATTCTCCTTTGGAATACGGCAATCCTGGAAGATAAGCTCATATGTAGAAGAAGCACGGATACCCATCTTCTTCTCCTTTGTACCAAATGTAAATCCAGGTGTACCCTTTTCTACGATAAATGTAGAGAACTTCTTAGACTTGCGTCCCTTAGCATCCTCAACAATATCTGTAACTGCGATAACGATATAGATATCAGCTTCCTTACCGTTTGTGATGAAGCACTTAGAGCCATTAAGAACCCACTCATCTCCATCTTCTACGGCCTTTGTCTGAGCACCCTGTGCGTCTGTACCGGCACCAGGCTCAGTAAGAGCAAATGCTCCAAGCTTCTTGCCGCTAGCAAGAGGTACTAAGAACTTCTGCTTCTGCTCCTCTGTACCATAAGTAAGAATAGGATCACAGCAAAGTGATGTATGTGCTGAAACAATAACACCTGTAGTGCCGCAAACCTTTGAAAGTTCCTCAACGGCGAGAATATATGTAAGAACATCGCATCCCTGTCCGCCGTACTCCTTTGGAATTGGAATACCCATGAAGCCATACTTCATCATTTTCTCTACGTTCTCACGTGGGAACTGCTCTGTCTCATCAATTTCCTGAGCAACTGGCTTTACTTCATTCTGAGCAAAATCTCTGAATAACTGTCTAGCCATCTCATGCTTTTTATCTAATGTAAAATCCATGATATGAAATCTCCTTAATTTATTTATGTCACATTGCCCAGAACACTTTCACTCACTTGTTACAGCTACAAGCCTAATATTTCTCCGCTCGACTAACACGGGGTACTCGCCCATGCAAATTGCTAACACAATGGGCTCGTCGTGTTCTTGATTTACATCGTAAATCAAGAAATCTCTCGCTTAAGAAATATTAGAGTTTTCTGCCTACAGGCTTTTTTTATCACCATGCAATGTGACTTTATTGATTTACTTATCCACTTACGGGAAGACGCACACATTTAAGATTTGCTGCGCAAATAGATGTGCGTCGTGGCAGCACTTTTGCTACGCAAAAATGCTACATTTATAATGCGTCAACAGGTGTCTTGGTGCGGTCTGCGTTGTATACGTAGAATCCCTTACCAGACTTAACACCGAGGTTGCCGCCACGAACCATCTTACGGAGAAGTGGACATGCACGATACTTGCTATCACCTGTCTCGTTGTAAAGTACATCCATAATTGCAAGGCAAATATCAAGACCTACGAAATCGCCAAGCTCAAGTGGTCCCATTGGATGATTAGCGCCAAGCTTCATAGCAGCATCAATACCTGCAATGTCAGATACACCTTCCATCTTAATGAAAGCTGCCTCATTAATCATTGGGATGAGAATACGGTTTACAACGAAACCTGCAGCCTCATTAACCTGTACAGGTGTCTTACCAATCTCTTCAGAAATCTTTACGATCTTATCTACTGTTTCCTGCGGAGTATTAACACCGGCAATAACCTCAATAAGCTTCATTCTGTCAGCAGGATTGAAGAAATGCATACCAATCATAGGACGTGTAAGACCATTTCCAATCTCTGTGATAGAAAGAGATGATGTATTTGAAGCAAAAATACACTCAGGCTTAGCAATCTTGTCAAGCTCAGAGAATGTAGTCTTCTTAACTGTCATATCCTCAAAAGCTGCTTCAACGATAAGATCTGCATCTTTGCAAAGGTCTTCCTTAAGACCCGGAGTGATTTTTGCAAGAATAGAATCAACAGTTGCCTGCTCCATCTTGCCTTTCTCAACAAGTCTTGCATAACCCTTTGCAATCTTGTCCTTTCCACCTTCGGCCCACTCCTGCTTAATATCGCAGAGTGCAACTTCATAACCATCTACTGCAGCAAATGCTTTTGCAATGCCCTGGCCCATTGTACCAGCGCCAATTACGCCTACTTTCATTTTTATTCCTCCTAATATTTTCAACACGCTCCAGCATCCCCATTCTTTCAAAGCTCCCGCAGGCCACCTTCCATACTGCGCTAGGCAACCTCCCGCTAAAGCGGTTCCTTCCTAGCTTGCATGGAGCCTTCCTGCTCGCGCCAATGAAGATTAAGAAGCTGTCGCTCACTTAATTTTTAAAGATTAACCTTCATACTTCTCTGGTTAAAATGTGGCCAAGGAAAGCCACATTTTAATCTGCATTCAGCAGACAACTCATTTTAAGTTTCTCTCAAAATAAGTTGCCATTTACGGGAAGTATGAATCTTTATGCTTCATACTTCTCTATAATAGTTGCGCAACCCATACCGCCACCGATACAAAGAGTAGCAAGACCCTTCTTGTACTCTGGGTTGTGAATCATATCGTAAAGCAATGTGACAAGAATACGAGCACCTGAAGCTCCAACCGGATGTCCAAGAGCAATAGCACCACCGTTTGGATTAAGCTTGTTAAGATCGAAGCCAAGCTCCTTACCAACTGCTACAGACTGTGCTGCAAATGCCTCATTAGCCTCATAAACATCAAGATCATCGATTGTAAGACCAGCCTTAGCAAGAGCCTTCTTTGTTGCAGGAACAGGACCAACACCCATGATTTCCGGAGCGCATCCGCCAAGTGCACCTGATACCCATGTAGCAAGTGGCTTAACGCCAAGTTCCTTTGCCTTCTCTTCAGACATAACAACAAGTGCCGCTGCACCATCATTGATACCTGAAGCATTTCCGGCTGTAACAACTCCGTTTGGATAAAGAGCCTTAAGCTTAGCTAAGCCCTCCATTGTAGTACCCTGTCTTGGGCCTTCATCTGTATCGAAAACAACTGTTTCTTTCTTTTTCTTAACCTCTACAGGAACGATTTCATCCTTGAAAGCGCCCTTTTCAATAGCTGCACAAGCCTTATTCTGAGAATTAACAGCGAACTCATCAAGCTCTTCTCTTGTAAGCTTCCACTGCTCAGCAACATTGTCAGCTGTTTTAATCATATGATAATCATTATAAGCATCCCAAAGTGCATCCTTAACCATTGTATCAACCAAGGCGCCCTGGCTGTTTGATGGCCATGTCATTCTGTAACCGAAACGACCCTGTGGAAGTGCGAATGGAGCCAATGACATATTCTCCATACCACCGGCAACAACAACATCAGCATCACCAGCAATAATCATCTGTGCTGCCTGGTTTACGCAGTTAAGACCCGAACCACAAACAACATTTGTTGTAACAGCTGTTGTCTCATTTGGAAGACCAGCCTTGATAGCTGCCTGACGAGCAACATTCTGTCCTAAGCCTGCCTGGATAACGCATCCCATATATACATGCTCTACGTCTTCTGGCTTGATTCCGGCTCTCTTAACAGCCTCTTTGATAACGATAGCTCCCAACTCTGGTGCTGGGATTGCGCTGAGTGATCCACCCATAGTTCCAATGGCAGTTCTACATGCGCTGGCAATAACTACTTTTTTTCCCATGTTTCTTTCTCCTTTTAAGAAATACTATATTTGTTTGCGAATGTGATGCTATTCAGGTCTTTTAATAACAAATCATTACTAAATTAAATCCCGTTATTCGGTGTGTTAATTTTTTAACGATTCTTGTTAAAAAAAATAGACCACATTTCGCATGTCTTGACGAAATATTATCACAATTAATTCTCATTTTCAAATAGTTTTTTTGTAACACTTTCACATGGTTTTACTTATTTTCAGAATATTCATCTTTAAATTGTTCAATTTAAAGATACTGCTCGTTAAAAAATTATCAAGAAATGTTGATTTTTCGTTAAAAAGGAAACCCCAGGTATGCCCTGGGGTTTCCGAATTGTTTCCTATTTTGTGAAAATATTAACTATATTCTTTACTTTAAAAATCAAAACTACAATGCAATTGCAGTCTCAAGCGCAAGCTTCATCATCTCTTTAAACGAAGTCTGCCTCTCCTCAGCAGGAATCTCTACAGATGTGACAAATGAATCAGAGATTGTAAGCATACATGTAGCATTCTTTCCAAGCATATTTGCATTGTTAAACAATGCAAAGCTCTCCATCTCTACGCAATCTGTGCCCGTGCGCTCCTTGACAGCCTGCCATCCGCCCATCTCCGGTGCTGTATAAAATTGATCTGCAGAATGTACCTTGGCAAGCTTGGCGTCGATGCCAAGCTCCTTTGCCTTTGCAATGGCAATATCATTTATCTTCTTGCTAGGATAGAGAACCTTGTCATCACAATTATTGGTATATTTAGCAAATGTACTCTCTGAATAAGCGCTCTCAGAAATAACAACATCAAGAACATTAAGCCTATCAGTATAGCTTCCTGCGGAACCGATACGAATAATATTTTCTACATCATAGAATGCGTAGAGCTCATATGAATATATTCCAATGGATGGCATTCCCATTCCACTAGCCATCACAGACACAGGTACTCCCTTATAGGTTCCTGTAAATCCAAGACAATTACGAACTGTATTGACGCACTTTACGTCCTCAAGGAAATTCTCCGCTACAAACTTTGCGCGCAGTGGATCACCCGGCATAAGTACTGTTTTGGCAAAATCCCCTTTTTTTGCTTCATTATGTGGTGTTGGTGCTGGCATAAATCAACCTCCTTATCAATTATTAATTTTTGTTTTAATTTCGCTTTACTATTTTACCGAATATCTCATTCCTTTTCAAGAAATGACCTAATTATAATTATAAAAGTAATGCGCGTTAATTACCACACCTGATGTCCTATCCAAAAAGCCTACAAGTCCCTCGGCTACCTGAGCCTCATGTAAACTCTGAGCATAGGAATAGGTGCAGAAGAACAATGCATCTGTATTTGTATTTCCTGCTATTGCCTGGGCTGCAGCGTATTGACAGGCACTGTTCGGCCCCTCTGCCAAAATAAGTGCGACTCGACCGGATGTAACCGGTGCAAACTGCCCGGAAGCATATATTACACCCGATACCGTATTAGGAAAACTACTGCTGGCAACGCGGTTCATCACGACCGATCCAACGGCCAATCGTCCTGCATCTCCCTGATTTGCAGCCTCAGCCTGTATAAGCGCTGCCAATATAAGTGTCTCCTCGTCCGTGGTAGAATATCCACCCTTATATCCTCCTGATTCTCCGGCTAATTTCTCAGCAAGAGCTACCTGTGCAGCCTCATACTGCTGCTGAATTTTCTTTTCGTATGCCTTTGCCTCCTCAAGCTGCTGCTCAAGCGCCGCTATAGCCGCCTCGGTATCTGCTATTTGAGTGTTTGTAGTAGTTAACGCATCCGATGTATCCGAAACCAATTCTCCCAAACTGGCTATTTGATAATTAAGACTGGTCTCATACCCCGAAAGCTCAGACTGTTTATCAGTCAAAGCCGTCTGAGTCTCCTCAAGTTCCTGCTTGGTATCTTCATATTTGGCAATAGCATCCTGATCATATTGCGCTATTGACGTCATATATTCAAGTCGCTGCAAAAACTCTGTCATAGAGCCGCTCTCCAGCAAATTCACCAGCATATTGGTGGACTTGTTTTCGTACATATACTTAATGCGAAGCTTCATGGCCTCCTCCTGGGTATCAAGCGATTCCTGGGTTTCCTCGAGCTGCTGTGTAAGCGTGTCTATATCAGACTGAGCCAATTCTATATTTTCTCTGGTAGTTGTAATCTGGTCTGAAACAGTAGATATCTGAGATGACAGGCTGGAAATTGTATCACTCAACGAATCTGCCTGTTCTTCCAAAGCATTCTTCGACTGTTCTGCTGCATCCTTTTGACTGGAAATATCATCCACCGCCTGGGATGCATTCTCCGACTCCTCCTTTAATCTGTCCACCTCCGACTGGGAAGCACTAGCCATGACTGAATTCAGGTAGAAAAAGCCGACCATCAAAAGTACTATTGCACTATGTAGCCTTTTTTTCATAGAAATCACCTACAGGATGTGCTGATGGATTCAATAGCAACTGCGCCACCACGCACAACTTCGATTTTCTTAAATCTTGATTTTAAAAGCTCTACAAGCTCGTTATTTCTGCGCTCTGTCAAAGTGCATTGAAGTAGTACAGAATCGGCTCCTATATCAGCTACCGTAACCTTGCCACCCTGATCAAAAACCTGCGCTATCTGAAAAACCTCTGCCTTGCCTGACTCATCAATATTGCAAACCTTGGCATACAAAAGTTCCTTCATGTGTACAGGAATCGTGCTTAAATCAATCACCTTTATTACCTCTACCATGGCGTTAAGCTGCTTTTTTATTTGCTCAAAAGTGACATCATCTGCCATTACAGAAACAGTCATACGTGACACGTCATCCCGCTCTGTAGTTCCAACAGTAAGAGTCTGCAGATTATATGCCTTAGCTGAAAACAGGCCGGAAACCTTAGCCAAAACACCAACCTGATTTTCAACATATAGAGCTATCCATCTATTTTTCATTTTGCTCATGGCTTCCTCCTATTTCAATATCATTTCGCTAAGCGCAGTTCCACTTTTAACCATCGGAAGCACGAGGTCATCCGGTGAAATAATAAATTCAATCAATGTCGGCCCCTGCTTATTATCTCGTGCCATTTCAAGCGCCGAGAGTATATCATCATTTTCGGTAACTCTGCATGCCTTAATATTGTATCCTTCAGCCCACTTAAGGAAATCCGGATAATATCCGCCATCATCTGTGCCTAGATTGGTTATCTCATACCTCTTTCCATAGAAGAGCTGCTGCATCTGTCTAACCATTCCCAGATTAGAATTATTAAACAAGCATATAGTTAGCGGCACATTAAGAGTCATGGCAGTAGCCATTTCCTGCATATTCATCTGAAATCCGCCATCGCCCGTTACTAACACGACAGGCTTTTTAGGATTACCTATTGCAGCACCTATTGCCGCAGGAAATCCAAAGCCCATAGTGCCTAGTCCACCGGATGTAATAAGGTTTTGCCCCTTGTTTATATCTATAAACTGCGTAGCCCACATCTGATGCTGGCCTACATCGGTAACAATATTGGCATCCGGGAAAATCTGATTAATCCCCTGACAAATATCCTGTGGGCAAACTCCTGTTTTCGACCGAGGCATAGCAAGCGGATGCTCATCATTCCATGCATTAATGCGCTCTATCCACTTGGCATTGTCCATCGGCTCTGCATAATCCACCAATCGCGCCAACGCTATTAGTGCATCTGCGGTGACCGGTACATCCACAACCACATTTCTAGATATAGATGCCGAAGCAATATCAACATGTATAATCTGAGCCTTGGGCGCAAAACGTTCCAGCTCTCCGGTAATTCTATCGTTAAATCTGGTACCTATCGAAAACAATACATCACATTCTGTAATCGCTTTATTGGCAGCATATCTGCCATGCATACCGCAATTGCCTATATAAAGTGGACTATCTGAAGGCATTACACCTTTACCCATGATTGTAGTCGTAACCGGTACATTCATCTTATTTGCAAATTCGAAAAGCTTTTTTTCCGCCTTTGCAATTCGAACACCACCGCCCGCTAAAATCAAGGGACGTTTAGCGCTTTTAAATAATTTGTATGCTTTTTTTAATTGACCAATGTGAACTGTTTCATTGGGATGATATCCCCTGATATCGACATGCTCAGGATACTCAGGGCTACCTGAGGTAACCTGAATATCCTTTGGAATGTCAATAAGAACCGGGCCCGGCTTGCCTGTATCGGCAATCTGAAAGCCCATTTTAATGATTTTGCCAAGATCCTCTCTGTCTCGAACTGTAATGCCATACTTAGTGATAGAACGTGTCATTCCGACAATATCAACCTCTTGGAAGGCATCATTGCCAATCAAATGAAGAGGCACCTGGCCAGTAAAAATAACCATAGGTATACTGTCATAGTAAGCGTCAGCTATACCTGTTATAGTATTGGTAGCACCGGGGCCTGAAGTAACCAGAACGACTGCTGTTTTGCCTGTGGCGCGGGCATATCCCTCAGCCTCATGAACAAGAGCCTGCTCATGACGGCCCAAAACAACACGGATATCATCCGACTTGTATAATTCATCAATGATATCCGTAATCATGCCACCCGGGTATGCAAATATGGTATCCACACCCTCTTCTCTTAAAGCCTTAACAAATAATTTTCGTCCAGTAATATTCAATGCCATGGTTCTACCTCTATGCTATTTGTAATTAATGCAAATACCGCTACATCATTTCTTAAAACCGCACTATAATATGCCGCATGCATAAATAAAGATTTGCATTATTTTGTGTATGTTCTGAAATAAAACTCTAAATCGTAATACGTCTGCTCCTCTGATTCTTCTGTTAATTTCCAATCAGTATTGTCATCTAAATTTGGAAAATACGTATCTGCGTCATACGCATAATCCACATAAGTAACAAAGGCCCTGCTACACTCATCAAGCATAAGCCTATATATGCTTTCTCCACCGATAATATATACATCGTCCGAATTATACTCTGCCAATATCCTGTCAAGCTCATCTTTCGAGTGAACGATTATTGCGTCATCAATCTCATAATTAACATCGGTAGTCAAAACTATATTAGTCCTATTTTTAAGAGGTCGCCCTCCAGGGAAACTCTCAAGTGTCTTGCGCCCCATGACAACAACCTTTCCAGTAGTAGTCTCGCGGAAAAATTTCATATCATCCGGAATGCTAACAAGCAACTGATTATTTTTCCCAATGGCCCAATTTCTATCTACTGCCACAATTAAATTCATATGTACTCCCTTCTTGGTAGCGCCTTCCGGTGCTAAAAAGGCTGATTATTCATGCCAATTATACCGCTATCGGAATATTGCGTATCTGTTCGCCTGCCTCGTATCCCTCTACAATCAAATCGTCCGTTGTAAAATCGTAAAAATCCTTTACATCAGGATTAAGGCTAACCCTAGGAGCAGGCAGCTCCGGTCTGCTGAGTAATTCCTTGATAGCGTCGACATGTCTATCGTAAATATGAGCGTCAGCTATAACATGAATCAGCTGTCCGGGGATCATATCATTAACCTGCGCAACCATCATAAGTAGTATTGAATACTGACAAACATTCCAATTGTTTGCCGCAAGCACATCCTGTGAGCGCTGATTCAATACCATATTAAGGACCAATTTTTCCGAATTCCTGTCCTTTGTGACATTGTATGTGGCAGAGTAACAGCATGGATCCAAATGTCCGGTCGCCAAATCATGGAACTGATAAAGATTAGTCATGATACGACGAGAATATGGTGTCTCCTTTAGCTGCTTGAGGACATAGTCCATCTGGTCAATCTGCTGCCCCTTGAAATTAAACTTCTCTCCTACAACATAGCCGTAGGCCGTACCAATCGAGCCGGTCTCATCCGCCCATTCATCCCAAATATGCGGCTTTAAATCCTTTATATTGTTTGACTTGCGCTGATAAATCCACAATATCTCATCCATTGCAGATTTAAGCGCAGTCTTTCTAAGTGTGAGAGCAGGAAACTCCTCCCTCAAATCATATTTATTAACTACACCAAACTGCTTGATGGTGTACGCCTTCTCTCCTGTGTCCTGCCATGTAGGACGTACAATCTCATCTCTTGTATCTGTGCCATTTTCCAGAATATCACGACACATATCTTTAAAAATTATATCTGCTTTACTCACTCTAACACTCCTATAGGCCTTGACACTCCACGAGTGAATCAAGCATCTGCGTGAAAAGTCTCAAAGCACAATCTTTGCATAATCATAACTATTTTAACACAACATATAGTGTTTTAGTAGACTTTTCTAACATCTCGTTTATACCACAATTATTTCCTTTGGAACATCAAAAGTATATTCTATTTTCTCGCCTGTGCGCATACCACGCACCACGATATTTCCGTAGGGAGATTTGTATCGTACATTAATTTCATTAACGGTATCAGGCATAAACGGATGCAATGAAATCTTCTTAAATCCCGGCTCTAAGATTTCTATTCCACCTATTCCATTATAAAACCATTCAACAATATGTCCCATCATGTCATGGCAATGACTGCGCGGATTGCTTTCCCAATATTCTCCAAGGGTCGTTTCACCGTCCAAAACAAAAGCATAATAACTAGGATGCTTTTTTCGCATAATACACCTGCATATCAGATCATTCATGCCATGTTTTGACGCAGTCTGTATCACATAAGGCAAACCAACCTCACCGGCAACAAATGCATTTGCACTCTCAATATTCTCTCTAAGACAGTCAACCACATCATCTATCGCATACTCAGGTACCATATTCCAGTACAAAGGAAGAGCCTCGATAGACTGCGTTGTTATTATGCCCTCATCCCCTTTTTTATAGCTCATATAGCAATACTTACCACGAGGATCTTTAACCAATAACTTATTGTTATAATTTGCCTTTACAGACTCACTATACTGAGTAAGATTCGCCTTATCCTCATCTCTGCCCATAATGCCGGCAAACCAAGCTAATGTAATCGCATCTGCATATAAAAATGCGGTCTCAATATTTTCTCTGGCATACTCGCCTTTGGGATTACCCCAATCCCCCAGTCCGTGATTAATAAAGCCATCCTCATTAACCATCGTTTTTAAATGGTTAAAATATCTCATACCCGCTTCATAATTTTCTTCTATTATGCTACGGTCCCCATAAAACATATAGTGCCACCTCGTTCCAAGAATAATAGAACTGCCCCAGGCGATTATGTCGTAAAAGCTCCCCAATCCCGGAACCGGCAAAACATTTGGAATATAGCATGGCGCCTGCGATGGCACTAGTCCCTCTCCCGGATATATTCGATTCCCTTTTAAATCAACAAATGAATCCGTGGCTTTATGTTGGGCATCTCTCATATCACGCAAGAATTTGCGCCATAATCTACTGCCGTCCTTCATATACATGATAGCAGCGCCCATTAGGTGATTGGGCTCCTGCCATGCAAATCGTTCAATGGTAGGGCAATCCGTATGAACACTCACCATATTTGCCTCTACCGTCTTTTTTACCATATCGTATATTTTATTATAGCGATTATCATCACACCAGAATTCGCCTGCGTCTTCCCACGCAGATGTAATTGCATCAATGTACAATTCAACAACCTGCGATGAGCCCTCAACAGCAAAATATCTACCTGCAATATACGAAAACGTTTGTCTCACCTCTTCTAAGGCATCATCAGCTGATACCTTATAGGTAATGATATTATCAATTGGCATCCAGTTTTTTGCCATCTGGTCAGGTAATCCATTCTCGTCTAATTTTTCTGCAGGCTTAAATGATATCTTTTGTCCAGCCTTCCCTTTCACCTTTGCCCGAAGCATTCCGGAAACATTTTGGCCTATATCATAGACTCTAACGCCATCAATTTCTGATATAAATTTCGCCTTATATATTTTTATAACTCTAATAGATGGTTGTTCGGGGCGCATGAGTTCTCCTGCCGGCACATCCTCATCTACCGCAACGCTTGCATCCTCCCATTTCCCATTATCATCTCCAATATATTCCGACCCATATACATTAGTATGCTTAATTCTATGAGGCTTTATCTTCCAACTTTCATCTGTAATAATTTCTTCAGACCGACCATCCACATACTCTATCATAAGCTTCATAGAACAAATCAAGCATCTTCCAAAAGGCTTGTATGGATTAGGATTTGGTGGCATAAATTCCGGAAAATGAAAACTATAACCATATTCCATATCCCAATTGTACCAGCCATTTCCAACCTCAATTGAAAGGGTGTGTTTCCTACCACAAAGCTGTTCTGTTACGTCGTATTCCTCATACTGTATACTCTTATTATAATCCGTCCACCCCGGCGCAAGAACCGAATCCGACACCCTCTCATCATCTATATAAAAATTAAATTGACCTAATCCAGTAACAGCGACCTTTGCTGCCTTAATATCCCCCTGTAATTTAATCACCTTGCGGGCTACAAAAGGCCTGTCAGTGTTATTAGTAATCCATTTTCCCAATACATTATCCATCAAGCATTTACCTCCCATAATCTATCCTAATTTTATATTATCCATGATTATATGAAACAATCTTTTTTCAGATTGTTCAGAGGTATTTTGGGTAGATGTCATTCAATCAAATCATGTAACAAAAAGCTACCTCACTTGACCTTGAACAAATCAAATGAAGTAGCTTTAATAATT
>FLNY01000761.1_pt1 | contig 24937 bp, 22 predicted proteins | sample 1140381 | NCBI WGS metagenome assembly FLNY01 (sample SAMEA3878172, study PRJEB12797) | bioreactor metagenome | biome: Moose rumen | place: Sweden | collected 2011-10
TACGGTCCTTTTTTAAGTGAACGACTCATAATCTGTTAGTTTATTCCGTTATTTCTTACGTCTTTCAATGATGAACCTGTTGGACACCGCCTTGGGGTTACGGGTCTTGTAGCCCTTTGCAGGGAGACCCTTGCGGGAACGGGGATGTCCACCGGAAGCACGGCCTTCACCACCGCCCATGGGGTGATCGTGAGGGTTCATGACAACACCGCGGTTGTGCGGACGCCTGCCCTGATGACGGGTGCGGCCGGCCTTGCCGTCGGATTCCAGATTATGATCCGGGTTGGATACGGTACCTACGGTTGCGCGGCAGGTTACGGGAACCATCCTGGTCTCACCGGAAGGGAGGCGGAGGATTGCGTACTTGCCTTCGCGGGCTGCGAGCTGTGCGTAAGTTCCGGCGGAACGTGCCATTGCGGCGCCCTGTCCGGGACGGAGCTCGATAGCGTGAACGAGAGTACCTACGGGGATGTTTGCGAGAGGGAGGCAGTTGCCCATGTCGGGGGCTGCGTCGGGACCGCTTGCTACCACCTGGCCCACCTGGAGGCCGTTGGGAGCGATGATGTAGCTCTTCTTGCCGTCCTCATACTCAATGAGGGCGATGCGGGCGCTGCGGTTGGGATCGTATTCGATGGTGAGGACGGTTGCCTTGAATTCGTCACGGTTACGGACAAAGTCTACCAGACGGTACATCCTCTTGTGGCCACCGCCGCGGTAGCGGACGGTCATCTGGCCTGTGTTGTTGCGGCCGCCTGTGCTCTTGAGGGGCTCAAGAAGCGGCTTGTAGGGCCTCTTCGCAGTGATTTCATCGAAGGAGCTGATAGCCTTGTTGCGCTGACCGGGAGTTACCGGCTTGTACTTTTTGATTGCCATAGTTTATTCTCCTTCTTAAATGTTAGCGTAGAAATCGATCTTGTCATCACCTGCAAGGGTAACGTAGGCCTTCTTGAAGTGATTGGTGCGGCCCTTGAGGAGACCCGACTTGGTGTAGCGCTGTTTGCGCTTTCCGTGGTAGTTGAGGGTGTTCACGTCTTTGACGGAAACGCCGTACATCTGCTCAACGGCGGCCTTTATCTGAAGCTTGTTGGCCTTGCGGTCTACAATGAAACCGTAACGGCTGCGGTTCTCACCCTCTGCCGTCATTTTCTCGGTTACGATTGGCTTTATTAAAATACCCATTGTTCTTTCCTCCTTACTTTACTCTTGCTGCGAGGATATCCTGAACGCCGTCTACAAGCACCAGGGAGTGGGCATTCATGATGGCGTAGGTGTTAATCTCGTCAACGGTTATTACATTAACCTCCGGGAGGTTGCGGGATGACAGGAAGATGTTTCCTGAATTTTCCGGAAGAACGAAGAGAACCTTGCGGTCTCCTGCCTTGATATTGGCAATGATGTTCTTGAATTCCTTGGTCTTGGGGGCGTCCATGGTGAAAGGCTCCACAACGGTGATCTTGCCCTCTGCGGCCTTGTATGAAAGGGCGCTGAAGCGGGCCAGCTGCTTCACCTTCTTGTTGAGCTTTGCACGATAGTCACGCGGCTTGGGACCGTGTATGTTACCGCCACCTACGAAGATACCGGCCTTGAGGGAACCGTGGCGTGCACCGCCGCCGCCCTTCTGGCGTCCGAGCTTCTTGGTGGAATATGCTACCTCGCTGCGGTCCTTGGTCCTGGAAGTACCCTGACGCTGTGCTGCGAGATAATTGAGAACATCCAGATAAATAACGTGGTCGTTGGGCTGGATGCCGAACACCTTGTCGTCAAGGACGACTTTCTTTCCGGAGAGAGTTCCGTCAATCTTGTATACAGAAAGTTCCATAGCTTAAGCCTCCAGAATAATGTAAGAACCCTTGGCTCCGGGAACGGAACCCTTAACTACTACCAGATTGTTCTCGGGAATAACTTTGAGAACCTCAAGGTTGAATACCTTTACGCGCTCGCTTCCCATGTGGCCTGCCATGCGCATGCCGGGGAAAACACGTGAAGGCCAGGAGGATGCGCCCATGGAACCGGGGTGACGCAGACGGTTGTGCTGACCGTGAGTGACACCGCCCACACCGGCGAATCCGTGACGCTTTACGACGCCCTGGAAACCTTTACCTTTAGAAGTACCGACAACATCAACGAATTTGACATCCTCAGTGAAGACGTCTGCCACGGTGACGGTGTCTCCAAGCTTGAGCTCTCCTGCGAAGTCTGCCGCGAATTCCACGAGCTTCTTCTTGGGAGTAGTTCCAGCCTTTTCGAAGTGGCCCTTCTGGGCCTTGCTGGTGCGCGTCTCTTTCTTTTCGTCATAGGCAAGCTGAACGGCGGAGTAACCATCGGTTTCCACGGTACGAACCTGCGTGACAACACACGGACCAGCCTCAACCACGGTGCACGGGATATTCTTCCCGTCGGCACCAAAGACGGAAATCATTCCGACTTTTTTTCCAATTAAACCAGGCATTGGTGTTTGTTAATTAATTGTTATTTAAGTATTTACGCAGCTGTAGGCCCAACTGGGCACAAGTTGCGGACCGCAAAGATACATCATTTTCACGGGAAAACCAAAAGTTTTCAACAAGTTTTTTAACAGCCAGTTATAGAAAAAATATGTATCTTTGTGGGCTATGTTGCAGGTGGCCGGCATATTCTCTTTCCTCAGTTTCGGCTGGGCAGACATCCTTGACATCCTCATGGTGGGGGTGATCATCTTCTTTCTCATCCGCAGCATAAAGGGAGACACCACCATTCTGAACATAGTGCTGGTGCTGGTTATCCTTCTCATCCTACAGGCGGTGGTAACCGCCCTCAACATGAGGATGATGAGCGCCCTTCTGAACACCATTCTGGATGTCGGTATCCTTGCCGTCATTATCCTGTTCCAGCCGGAAATACGCCATCTGCTCAACCGTTTTGCCATCACTTCCGGCCTTGCCCGCCGCACGGGCGAGGTCTTCAACCGTCTGCTGGGCATCAAGGAAGACAAGCTGGGCAGCCGCAGCGCCGAAGAGCTTGGAGAGGCGGTGAGGGCAATGTCGGCAGAAAAGACCGGCGCCCTCATAGTGCTGCAGCACAAGAGCTCCCTGGACGAATTCATGAATACCGGAGACCGTTTTGAGGCCGACATAAACCGCCGTCTCATAATGAACATCTTCTTCAAGAACTCCCCGCTGCATGACGGCGCAATGATAATAGTGGGAGACCGGATCGTGGCCGCGCGGTGCCAGCTGCCCATGACAAACAGGACAGACATCCCCGCCCATTACGGAATGCGTCACAGGGCGGCCATCGGCCTGTCGGAAGATACGGATGCCGATATCCTGGTTGTGTCGGAAGAAACGGGCAACGTGAGTTTCGTGCGGGGCGGAAACATCCAGACGGTCCAGGACATGAAACAGCTCAGGGAGATTCTAGGCTCCCTGATGAGCGGAGAGGAGAAGTAGCGCAATGGACGCAAGGCTGGAAGCGAAACTGGGATTTGACAAGGTGCGGGAGCAGATAGGGGCACGGTGCAGCACCGATTATGCCTCCGCCCGCGTCCAGGATGAAGAATTCTCCACAAATGCGGCCGAAATCTCCCGCCGGCTCATCCTCACGGACGAAATGCGCCTCATCCTCATGTTCGAGGAAGGCTTTCCCACGTCGGGATACATCGACGCAATAGGTTTTCTGGAGCCCATCGGCAAGAATTCATCGATAGACCTCCTGTCGCTTGGAAAACTGCGCACCATGCTTGACACCCTCAGGCGTGCGCTGCATTTCTTCCATACGGTGAAGGAAGGCATCTATCCCAACTTGCAGCACCTCGCATCGGGGGTATCGGCCCCGGCAGAGGTGATTTCGCGCATAGATTCCATTCTGGACCGCCACGGAGAGGTCAAGGACACGGCCTCCGACGAGCTCTACAAGATACGCCGCAGCCTAAAAGAAAAAGAAATAAACGTCTCCAAGCGCATGAACGCCATCCTCAGGCAGGCGCAGCAGGAGGGGGTTGCCGATGCCGATGCAAGCGTTGCGATACGCGACGGGAAGATGCTCATCCCGGTGTCATCGGCAAAAAAGAGGCTTTTCCAGGGTTATGTGTACGACGAGAGCGCAACGGGAAAGACCACCTTCATGCAGCCGGCAGAGATTGTGGCGCTGGAGAACGAGATATCGGACCTGCGCTTTGCCCAGACGAGGGAAATATCCAGAATCCTGTACGAATTTGCCGAATTCCTGCGGCCTTTTGTGCCGGACCTCATAGCAGGGGCGACGTTCATAGGCGAGCTGGATTTCATAATGGCCAAGGCACATGTAGCGCTGGACTACATTGCCGGAATGCCGGTGCTTTCCGTCGACGGGGAGCTGAGGCTGCGCAAAGCCCGCCACCCGCTCCTTGAAAAGAGCCTCCGCCGCGAGGGAAAACACATTGTCCCGCTCACCGTCACCCTGTCGCCGAAGGGGCGCATCCTTCTCATATCGGGTCCCAACGCAGGCGGAAAGAGCGTATGCCTAAAAACGGTCGGTCTCCTGCAGTATATGTTTCAATGGGGCATGCTCATTCCCACGTCCGAGACATCTGAACTGCCCGTATTCGACAGGATAATGGTATCCATAGGAGACGACCAGTCGCTGGAAAACGACCTTTCCACATACAGCTCCTTCCTTGCCGACATGAAGGAGATGCTCGCAAGCGCCGGAAACGGCACGCTGGTGCTCATAGACGAGTTCGGATCCGGCACCGAGCCCACCGCCGGCGGAGCTATTGCCGAGTCCATCCTCCACGAGCTTGACAGCCGCGGCGCATACGGCGTCATCACAACGCATTACACCAACCTCAAGCTGTATGCATCGGCCGAGGAAACGGGCGTAGTGAACGGTGCAATGCAGTTTGACGCCGCATCCGTGACGCCCCTCTTCGTGCTTGAGCAGGGGCTGCCGGGTTTATCCTTCGCCTTCGAGCTGGCGAGGAAGATGGGCCTTCCGGAAAACATCGTTCACGATGCCGAGCAGAGGGCCGGAGACCAATATGTGGGCATAGAGCGGAACCTGCGCAAAATAGCGAGGAACCGCCGCCAGCTTGACGAAAAGCTCACCCGGATCCGCGCAACGGACAAAACTCTCGAGGGCCTCACAGACCGTTACGAGAAGGAATTGGAAGACATACGTCAGATGCGCGGCCGAATAATTGAAGAGGCCCGGGAGGAGGCGGCAAGGATAGTTAAGGACGCCAACAGGCAGGTTGAAAGCACAATACGCACCATACGCGAGTCCCAGGCAGAAAAGGAGCAGACAAAGGAGGCGCGTGCAGAGCTGCAGAATTTCCTTGGCGCGCTTGCCGAGGAGAGGGGCCGGAGGGACGCATACATAGACAAAAAGCTCAAGACCGTAAAGGAGCGCAAGGAAAGGGAGCAGGAGAGGAAGAAGCGCCGCGGCGGGCAGACGGCCCGCCAGGCCGAAGCGACAGAGGCCGAGCAGAGGAAGATGGCAGCCTTCCGGAGCGCTCCCCTCAAGGTGGGAGAAAAAGTGAGGATAAAGGAAAACGGAATGGTAGGCGAGGTGTCCGTCGTGAGCACCAAGGCCGTTTCCGTCATCGTTGGCAATATAACAACAAAACTGCCCCTGGATCGCGTAGAACGCATAACTGCCGGGGAATTCAAGGCTGCGGCCGGGAAACCGCAGGACCGCCCGCGCCAGGTGTACGACTCGGCAATATCGGAAAGGAAGGCCAACTTCCATACAGAACTTGACGTCAGAGGCGAACGGGTGGCCGATGCCCTTGACATAGTGATGAAATATATTGACGATGCCCTCATGCTCGGCGTTCCTTCGGTGCGGATTTTGCATGGAAAAGGAACGGGGGCCCTGCGCGACGAGATACAGAAGTTCGTACGCACGGTTCCCGGTGTGGCCTCCGCACAGGACGAGCACATACAGTTTGGCGGATCGGGTGTGACGGTGGTCAAATTTGACTAGAACTAAAACCAAAATGAACCTACTTAGAACCAGCAAAATCGGCCTTGCAGGGGAACAGATGGCCTGCGATTTTCTCCAAACGCGGGGGCATCACATCCTGGACCGCAACTGGCGGACGGGCCACCTGGAGCTGGACATCGTGTCGGAAGCGCCGGACGGCGTGCACTTCGTGGAAGTGAAAGCGCGCACGGCTCCCGTCACCACGGCCGTGACAGACCAGGTAACAGCAGTGAAGCAAAAACGCATATCGGCAGCGGCCGTCCAATACCTTAACAAAAAGCACCTGGAGGGAAAGGAAGTTTTCTTCGACATTGTGTCGGTGCTCTTTGACGGACAGCAGACCGTCGTGCGCTATTTCCCCCAGGCCTGGATACCAATTTACGTATGATAAACCACAGGTACTGCGTCATCATGGCCGACGGCTCCGGCTCCCCGGAACAGTTAAGGATGACATATGGACGCTTCGGCCGGTTCCTTCCAAAGGACAATATAATTCTTGTCACGCTGCCGTCGTTTGCGCAAACGGCACGCGAAACCCTGCCGCTGCTTCCCAAGGAGAATCTTCTCGTAGAGCCGGCGGCGCGCAAAACGGCGCCCTGCATGGCCCTGGCGGCATATACCCTAATCACAAGGGACCCGGAAGCCGTGATAGTGGCAACCCCGTGGGACCTGTACATACGGGACGAAAACCTCTTTGCCCGCACCATTCTGGACGCCTTCCGCTATGTGGAGGACAACGACGTCCTCATGACGCTGGGAATCGTTCCCCGCATGCCCGACGTGAACTTCGGATACATTCAGGTGAAGGAAGGACGCAACGCACACCTGATGGGAGGCCCCCTGAAAGTGAAAACCTTCACGGAAAAGCCCACGGCAGAGCTTGCGGAGGTGTTTGTGCGCACGGGAGAGTTCTTCTGGAACAGCGGTATATTCATCTGGAGGGCCGCTACAATCATCGAAGAAATGGAGAAATACATCCCGGAAGTGACGGAGCTCTTCCGCGGCTGGGAAATCCATATTGCAGAGCAGGCCTTCGTGGAACGTGCATATGCCGAATGCCCCAAAGTGTCTCTGGACTACGGCGTAATGGAGCACACGGAGCGCGCATGGCTCTTCCCCGCACACTTCGGCTGGGCCGACATAGAGCGGCTGTAACTACCTTAAAATATCATTCAGGATGCTGGAGGCCGCTTCCCTGGCGCCTTCACCGGGGCCCTGTATCACAAGCGGATATGGGTGGTAGGCGCTACGCACTATGATAGCGTTCTCCGTGCCGCGAAGGTGGTAGGCGGGATGCGACGGCGGAACGGGCCTGAGACCGATGGAGGCCTCATAGGAGCCGTCTTCCCTCCGCTCCAGAGACGCCATGAAACGGCGGCGCAGGCCTTGCCTTTCATACTTCAGGGTCACTGCCGCAAACTGCGGCTCGTACGCTTCCAGCGATTCGAAAAGATCTCCCTCCATTGCCGATGCGGGCACGACGGGGTCTATCCTTACATCGGCCTCTTCCAGCCTCACGCCGGCTTCGCGGGCAAGAATGAGGAGCTTGCGAAGGGCGTCGCGTCCCATGAGGTCTATGCGGGGATCGTGCTCCGTGAGACCGTCCTTCTGCGCTTTTCTCACAAGCGATGCAAACGACTCTCCGCCAGGCCGATACTCTCCAAGAATGCGATTGAGGGTGCATGAGACCACGGCGTCCATGGAAAGCAGCTCGTTGCTGGCGTTGGCCCCGCGCGATATGGACTCAAGCACTGGAAGGGCCGCCCCTACGGTGGTCTCATACCTTATGGGCGCACCGTTTTCCCTGGCTGCGGCCATGATCGCGGCATATTCCGGATAAGGCACGGCAAACGAGCGCCTGTTGGAAGAAACTATGCCTATTCCCGCCCTCAGAAGCTCCGGATAGCGTTTGTAGAGGTCTTCGCTGTCTGTTGCGTCTACAAAGATGGAACCCTTTGGCGCAGAACCAATTACAGCCTGCACATAATCTCCCGGAGTATTTATTTCCGGCGCGCCCGCGGTATCTATGCCATATGAGCGGCTGTTGGCCCTGCCCACAATGCGCAGAACCTTGCCGGTGCGCTCTTTCACTGCATCGGCCGACGAGGCAATCATGGCCCGCAGGGCGCCCGCGACAGCACCGTCACCCGCTATGAAAAGATTGACGTGATGAACAGGACGCTCCTGGAAGAAAGCGCGGTGAAGGGCGTTAAGCGCCTGGGAAAGAACCGCTTCTTTAACGCAAATGTCTATGCCGCCTTCACCCACGGCTATATCCACGGCGCGTATTCCCGCCCCTTCAAGGGCTGCCGACACCTCTTTCTCCGACTGCGTCTCCGGAGTTCCGACAAGGCGTATCTTACCGCCCTCGGAGGCTATTCCAACCCAGCGGGAAGGGTCTCTGAGCGAACCAATTACGGTGAATTTGCCCTCGGGGGCAAAGGTATTGCGCACCTCTATGTCTATTCCCGTAGCCATCGCCGGCGCGACGGTGGGTGCATAAAGCACCCTGGCGCCATGTGAGGCCATGTCCAGCGCCGCTCCGTAAGACATCCTTGGTACCGTGCGTGCGGCGGGAACGTCCTTGGGGTTGGCTGTCATAATACCCGGAACATCGGTCCAAATCTGCAGGGCCGATGCTTCCACTGCCGCTGCGTAAAGCGCTGCGCTGTAGTCCGATCCGCCCCTTCCAAGGGTAGATACCTTTCCGAAGGCATCCCGGCAGATGAAACCGGGGGCGACGAAGATATCGGCATCTTCCGCCAAAACGGCGGCACGTATGCGGCGGAAGGTTTCGCTCTCGTTGTCTTTTACCACCAACTCCCTGGAATCCAGCCATTTAACCTTGTACCCTTCTGCCTGGAGCTTGGCGGCAAGTATGGTTGTAGAAAGGATTTCGCCAAACGTGACCTGCTCATCGGCAGGGGCGCTGCGAAGGGCCGCAAAAATCTTATCCACTCTCTTCTGCAACGTCTCCCTTTCGGCACCGGTAAAAAGGCGTTTGACAATGGTAGAATGGCGTTTTTCCATCTCTTCCACATCGGCCGCCCTGCCGCTTATGAAAGCATCCGTGCAGCCGCTTATTGCCGATGCAATGAGTATGGTGGAAACGCCCGGCGCCTCATCACGTACAATGTCAAGCACGCGTGACATCCTTGTGGCGTCGGCCACGGAAGAACCGCCGAATTTGAGAACACGAAACATGGGACAAAGTTACTTAAAATGCTTATCTTTGCAAAAACATCGTTCATTATGAGACAATTCATGGTTGCAGCTGCGGCAATTCTGGCTGCTATCGCATGTTCCGGGCCCAAGGTGGAATGGTACGAAGGTATTGCCGACGAAAGCGGCCTTGCCGTTCACAAATTGGTCATCAAGAACGTTGCCGGCGGTTCCAGAGTGTGGTTCCAGGAGCTTTATGACAACAGGGAGATACTCTCCGGACCGGAAATAAAGCACTACGAGGGAACTTCGTGCTACATAGACATCCCGGAAGATGCCGGAAAACAGGTGACCATTGAATATCGCGGAAGGGCCCTTCCACGCCGCTCATGGGCCCCCGAAGGCTTTGTGATGCAGCAAAGGGGAAAGGAAGACAAGACAATTTCATCTACTTATAATTTCAAGGAGAAACAGTACACAATCCTTGCCGACGACTGGTTTGCATGTTCATACAAGGTACAGCCCACAGACATCATTCCTCAGGTGAAAAGGGTCTATTCTCCCGGCGATGCCCCCACGGACGAAAAAATAACCGCCGCCGGCTGGTACAGGATTACCTTTGACGACAGGGGGAATGCCAATGTCGAGGCCGATGATGAGGAAGGCGAACTGTATGCGGCAGTTACCATGCAGAAATTGGAAGACGAAGACCTGAGGAACTGTGTGATAGAAGACTGGCCCGATATGGGCTACCGCGGCCTCATGCTGGACGTTGTGAGGGACTTCCGCACAAAGGATGAAGTGAAGGAGATTATAAGGATAATGAGCGTCTATAAGCTCAACAGGCTTCACTTCCACCTTGGGGACGATGAGTCCTGGTGTCTGGAAATACATGATATTCCTTATCTTACGAAGTTTTCGGGCCATCACGCCACCCCGGACTGGGACCTCACGGAAAGCCGTGCTCTCAAACCCACGGCAAACGGGTTGATCTACCAGACAACTTATTATACCGAGGACGAATACGAGGAAATCCTGGAATACGCCTGGGAGCGGCAGATAGCCGTCATTCCCGAATTTGACACTCCCGGCCATTCCCGTTCTTCCATAAAGGCTATGCAAGCCTACGAAACAAAGACGGGAGACACCTCCTTCCGCCTTCAAGACCCGGCCGACACTTCCCGCTACTGGAGCGCACAGGACTTCACAGACAACGTTCTTTCCCCTTGGTTGCCAGGCGTTTACAAGTTCTACGACACCGTATTCTCGAATGTAGTGAGAATGCACAGGGAGGCCGGTGCGCCGCTCCTTGCCATACACATTGGCGGAGACGAGGTCCCCGGAGGAGCATGGGAAGGAAGGGACAAGAATGCCGTGAAAAACATGTTCACGGAAAAGATGCTGGACATCGCGGAAAAGCACGGCGTAAAGCTTGCCGGATGGCAGGAACTTGTCATGAACCTGGAGCCCTCGACGTTTGAGAGGCTCAAGAAGAATCTCTATTTTGTGAATGCCTGGAGCACGCACGACCGGATTGAGATCGCATACGAACTTGCCAACGAAGGCATTCCCGTGCTGCTCTGCAACGTGGAAAACACATATATAGACCTTGCATACGGTGACGATCCAAGGGATCCGGGCCTGCACTGGGGCGGATACGTGGACGAGCGAAAGACCTTCGCCCTGCAGCCCTGGAGGATTTACGAGTCGTGCAGGTGGGAAGGGCTGGACGACGAGTTGGACGTAGATTCCGCCTCGGAGGGGAAAACGGTCCTACGGCGCCCCGAAATGATTATCGGCGTGCAGGCCAACCTCTGGAGCGAGAACCTGCGTGACATGGACGACGCCACCTACCAGATCCTTCCCAAGGCGCTGGGCGTATTTGAAAGGGGATGGAATTCCGCTCCTTTCTGGCCAACCAACAGGGATTTCTTCATGGATTTTGACAAGTTTTACAGCATAATATCGGCCCGCGAGATACCCTGGTGGAATGAGGCGGGCCTTAACTACAAAGCAAGATGAAAGTAGCGGTTGTGGGAGCCACCGGCCTGGTTGGCTCAATGATGCTTAAAGTACTGGAAGAGAGGAATTTTCCGGTAACAGAGCTGTTGCCGGTAGCATCTTCCCGTTCTTGGGGGAAAACAGTGACATTCAAGGGGAAACCCTGGACTGTTATAAGTGCCGATGAGGCCGTCGCGCAAAAACCTTCCCTGGCTCTGTTCAGTGCCGGAGGCGCGGTTTCCGGAGAGCTCGCTCCGCGCTTTGCCGCCGTGGGCTGCTACGTGGTGGACAACTCCTCATTCTGGCGCATGGACCCGGGCAAACCCCTTGTTGTCCCGGAGATAAACGCCCACATATTAACGCCTCAGGATCACATAATTGCAAACCCCAACTGCTCCACCATCCAGATGGTTCTGCCTCTCGCCCCGCTGCATAAGGCCTATGGCATAAAAAGGATAGTGGTCTCCACCTACCAGAGCGTCACGGGCGCAGGCCAGAGGGGCATAGAGCAGCTTGAGGCCGAAAGGGCCGGCGGCCACGGCAGCAAGTTCCCTCATCAGATAGACATGAACATACTCCCCCACATAGACTCGTTCCTTCCGGACGGATACACAAAGGAGGAGATGAAAATGGTTAATGAAACTCGCAAAATACTTGGAGATGAGACTATTGCTGTGTCGGCAACAACCGTTCGCGTCCCCGTCAAGGGCGGCCACTCAGAGAGCGTGAACATTGAACTGCGAAAGCCCTATGAACTTGACGACGTGAAGAGGCTTCTCGCCGCAATGCCCGGCATTGTTATCCAGGACGACCCGGCAAATAACGTATATCCAATGCCAATCAACGCCTGGGGTAAGGATGAGGTGTTCGTGGGCCGCATAAGGAGGGACACCTCCATTGAAAACGGTCTCAACCTCTGGTGCGTTTCAGACAACATTCGCAAGGGAGCGGCGACAAACGCCGTCCAGATTGCACAGTACCTGCTTGAAAAAGGATGGATTTAGAATTATTCAAAAAGCTCCTGTCGTTTGACTCCACTTCCGGCAAAGAACGTGAGGTGGCGCTCTGGCTATACGAAACGCTGGAGGCTCCTTCCAGGGAGATCATGGAAGTTGGAGACGGCAGCGTAAATCTGTTTTTCAAATGGGGAGATCCCAAAGTTGTATTCTGTACCCACATGGACACCGTGCCGCCCTATATCGGCCCGGAATTCACGGATACGGAGGTTAAAGGGCGTGGCTCCTGCGATGCAAAAGGACAGATAATTTCCATGTATTTTGCCTGTAAACAACTGGAATCCGATGGTAAGAGTGATTTTGGGCTGCTTTTGCTATCCGGAGAGGAGACCGGCTCGTGGGGCGCCAAGGCATTCGCAAAAACGCCTTTCCATGCACCGTATCTCATAGTTGGCGAACCCACCTCAAACAAGATGGTATCGGCCGCCAAGGGCACCCTGTCCTACGAGCTCACATTCTCCGGAAAACCTTTCCACTCCGGCTACCCGGAACACGGGGCAAGCGCAGTGGATGCTTTCGTCACTTTTTACGATAAGCTCAAGGAAACGGACTTTGGAGAAGATCCCGATCTTGGGGGAACAAGCTGGAACATTGGCCGGCTCCACAGCGACAATCCGCAGAACATCCTGTCCGGAAAACTTTCCTGCCGTCTTTACTTCCGCACCACGTTCGTGTCCCACGCAAAAGTACAGGAATGGATGGGTAATCTTATAGGCAATCCCGCGGTGAAAGCCATGGGCGGCGATGTGCCGGCCCGATATCTCACTCTGGAGGGTTTTCCCTGCGCCCCTGTTGCCTTCGGCAGCGATGCTCCGCACCTTACAAATTTTGAAAAAAAGGCCATCTGCGGCCCCGGAAGCATACTCACCGCCCATCGGCCAGACGAAATGGTTTACATCAAAGACTTGGAAACGGCCGTAAGCCAATATGTAAAAATGTTTGAATTGCTATGATAAAGGTCATAATAAGCGGCTACGGAAAAATGGGCCACATGATAGAGAAAGAATTGAATAAGAGAGGTATAACCCTTGTGGCGACAAGCGAAGACATATGCGCCACACCTCCGGAAGTGGCAAAGGAATGCGTGTGCATAGATTTCACTACGCCCGAAGCCTTTCGTGCCAACTATCCCTTTATTGCAACGCATTTCAAGGCGGCGGTTGTGGGCACTACCGGATGGAATGCCGTCAAGGCCGATGTGCTAAAGGCCTTCGAAAACGCCGGAACGCCAATGATTTACGCATCCAACTTCTCTCTTGGAGTAAATGCGCTTTATGCCGCGGCAGCGCGTGTGGGAGTCATGCTGAAAGGCGCCGGATATACCCCCGAGATTGAAGAAATCCACCACATTCACAAGCTTGACGCCCCCTCGGGGACTGCAATAACGCTAGGAGAAATAGTGGAGGAAAGCCTTGGCAAAGAGCCCGCAATTTCTTCCGTAAGGGAAGGTGAAGTCCCTGGGATACACACGCTTACCCTCACTTCAGACTGTGACAGGCTCACCTTCAGGCATGAGGCTTTTTCCCGCGAAGGCCTCGCAAAGGGCGCCGTCGCCGCCGCACTTCTCACCGAAGGTCTCACCGGGGTGCACGAATTTTCAGAATTATTATAATTTCTTGACCGAAAATTTTTATATTTGCTCAACAATACTAAATCATTAAGCCTATGAAAAAGTACATTGCAGAGTGCATCGGCACTTTCGTCCTTACCTTCCTTGGCTGCGGAACGGCAATGTTCCTCGGTTGCGGAACCCCTGCAGGCGTAGTTGGAACAGCCATCGCCTTCGGTCTTGCAGTAGTTGCCATGGCATACACCATCGGCGGCATCAGCGGTTGCCACATCAATCCTGCAATTACCCTCGGTGTTGCCCTCAGCGGCCGCATGAGCTGGAAAGACGCCTGCGGTTACTGGATTGGACAGATCATCGGCGGTATAGTGGCAGGTGCAGTCCTTCTCCTCGTTGCCAAGGTTGTTGCGGCTCCCGACCTCACCGGAGCACTGGGCTCCAACGGTGTTGCAAATGCCGGCGGCGTGGGCGGCGCATTCCTCGTAGAGGTTATCGCTACCTTCCTCTTTGTCCTGGTGGTACTTGGAACAACAGATTCAAAGGTGGGCGCAGGCAACTTCGCTGGCCTTGCCATCGGTCTCAGCCTCATCCTTATCCACCTCGTGTGCATCAACCTCACCGGTACTTCAGTGAACCCGGCCCGTTCAATCGGCCCTGCACTGTTCGCCGGCGGTGAAGCCCTCAAGGATGTATGGGTATTCATCTGCGCACCCCTCGTGGGCGGTGCACTGAGCGCATGCGTCTGGAAGGCAATCTCTCCTGCAAAATAAGGGGGCTAAAGATTGCAGCGCTCTGCGGGCCCGGTAAGGAAAATATCCTTGAATCCCGCGCCTGAGGGCGTAAAATCAACAAAAAGCAGATCACCTCTGCGGCATTGCAAACACACATGCGTGCCGCAGAGGTTTGCTTTATATGCCGCTATGGCGCCGGCGGTGATGCCGGTGCCGCAGGCAAGGGTTTCGCCCTCAACTCCTTTTTCGAAAGTACGGATACGGAAGGCGTCCCCGGCTTTCTCCACAAAATTTACGTTGGTACCCTCGGGGGCAAACATTGAAGACCAGCGGAGGGGTTTTGCTTCGGCCTCAATATCAAGTGTTTCCACGGAAGGGACAAATTTTATAAGGTGAGGGGTGCCGGTATTGAGGAAATATCCTTCCGGAAGGAGCTCAACCTTCTCCACGTCAATCATTTTGAGGCGGACAGTCCAGGCCGGGGAGTTCTTTTCAAGGATTTTGGCTGCGTGCAGCCCGTCTGGGGCGCGGAAAAGCCACTGCCCTTCTGCAGATGCAGGCCTGAGGCCAAGCATATCGGCAAAAGCGACGATGCAGCGCCCGCCGTTGCCGCACATCATGCCGCCGCTTCCGTCGGGGTTGAAAAAATCCATGGAAAAGTCTGCCTCCACGTCATTGTCAAGGAGCATGAGGCCGTCGGTGGAGTACTCCTTGCACAGGTTCACGATGGTGGCGGTGTCAAGCTTAAGGCCCAGCCCGCGCCCGTCCAGGAGCACGAAGTCGTTGCCTGCGCCCGAGAATTTGTGTATTTGAGTCCCCTTATAGTTTGCCATTGCGTCGCAAAGTTATGCATTTTTTCATATCTTTGTAAGGTAAACGACATAAATTATGTTCAAAGGAATTGGCACAGCGCTTCTGACCCCCTTCAAGCACGGAGAAGTGGACTATGAGGCATTTGCGGCAACCGTAGACTGGCAGGTTGAGACGGGCATAGACTTTCTGGTGCCGCTGGGCACAACCGGCGAAACGCCCACGCTTTCGGAATCGGAAAAGCTCCAGCTTCTGCGCGTTACACTCCTTCATGCGCAGGGGCATAATGTGGTGGCGGGCGTTGGCTCAAACTCCATCCCCGGCACTCTTGCCAACATGCGCCTCCTGCAGGATGCCGATGCATACCTCGTTGTGGTCCCCTTCTATAACAAACCTCCGCAGCGCGGCATATATGAGTACTTCAAAACGCTTGCAGAGGCCACCGAGAAGCCCATAATCCTTTACAACGTACCAGGGCGCACCGGCACAAACTGCGATGCCGAAACCACCCTCGCCCTTGCACGCGACGTAAAGAACATAGTGGCCGTTAAGGAAGCCGGAAGCGTGGAGCAGGCGCGAAAAATCATTGCCGGCCGTCCGGAGGGATTTTCCGTCCTCAGCGGCAACGATGAAGACACCCTCGAAATGATGGCCGAAGGTGCCGACGGTGTCATTTCCGTCGCTTCAAATCTTTTCCCCTCGGCCATGACGGAATTCGTCCATGCCCTTGCCGACGGCCACACCGCAGAGGCGCGCAAGATGCACGACCGCCTTCTGCCCCTTTTCAAGGCCCTTTTCGTGGAACCCAATCCCATTCCGGCAAAGGCCGCGATGGCACAGCTGGGCCTCATGGAAAACAGCCTGCGCCTGCCTCTGGTGAAGGCCACCGAAAAAACGGAAGAAATTATGAAAGAAACACTTAGCAACTTATTCTGATGGATATCACTCTGGAGCGATTCAACGAAGTAATGGACGCCCTCGAAAGGGGCGAAGTGAGGGTTGCAGAAAAGATTGACGGCAAATGGAAGGTGAACGCCTGGGTAAAGGAGGTCATCCTCGCCGGTTTCAAGCTTGGCTCAATAACCGACATGTCCGAGGGCCGCTTCCCTTTCTTCGACAAAAACACCTTCCCGGTGCGTTCCTTCAAGGCCGATGACGGCGTTCGCATCGTTCCCGGCGGCACTTCCATCCGCCGCGGCGCCTTCGTTTCGAAGGGCGCAATCGTGATGCCGCCCGCCTACATCAACGTGGGCGCATACGTGGGCGAAGGCACGATGGTTGACAGCCACGTGACCATAGGCTCATGCGCGCAGGTGGGGAGGAATATCCACATCTCGGCCTCCACGCAGATTGGAGGAGTGCTTGAACCGGCGGGCGCCATGCCCACAATAATTGAGGACGGCGCATTTGTGGGCGGAAACTGCGGCATTTACGAAGGAACGATAGTGGAAGAGGGCGCCGTCATTGCTTCTGGCGTCATAATAACCTCATCCACAGCTATTTTCGACTCAGTGACAGGCGATTTCGTGCCCCGCAATGCCGAAGGCCGCGTGGTGGTTCCCCGCGGCGCTGTCGTGGTGAGCGGCTCCAAGCCTGTCATTCGCGGCGGCAAGCCCCTCGCGGGCGGCATCCACCTCTACTGCCCTGTCATCGTCAAGTACCGCGACGAGAAAACCGCCGGCAGCATCCATCTCGAAGACCTTTTGAGATAGTTAACCCAGCAGCTGCGAAAGAATTTTGATACCGGGCTCCATCTTTTCACGGGCGATGAAGGAGAAATTGAGCCGCATCGTGTTGCGATGGCTGCCGTCCGTGTAGAAGAACGAGCCGGCAACGTAGGCAACACCGGCGGCGAGGGCCCGGTCGTAAAGCTTCACGGTATCAATCGTTTCCGGGAGAGTGAGCCAGAGGAAAAGGCCGCCTTCCGGATATGTCCAGGACACCCCGGAGGGCATGTACTTCTTCAGAAGAGATACCATGAGGTCCCTGCGTGAACAGTACTCCTCCTTTGTGTGCACGAGATTGCGGTCCAGAGCGCCGGAGGTCAAGAATTCGGTTGCCAGATACTGGTCAAAGACGGGAGGGCAAAGGTCTAGGCACTGCTTGCAAACATAAATCTGTTCCAGCACCTCCTCGGGGCCGATAATCCATCCCAGACGGAAGCCGGGAGCAAATATCTTGGAGAATGAACCCAGCTGCAGGGTGCGCTCGGGGGCAAGTTCGCGTATTGTTGTAACCTGCCCGCCCTCATAGCGCAACTCGCGGTAAGGGCTGTCTTCGACGATGAGAACGTCCAACTCACGCGCAATCCTCACCAGCTCCTTACGCTCCTCCAGTGTCATGGTCTTTCCGGAGGGGTTGTTGAAGTCCGGGATAACGTATATGAACTTTACTTTAGATTCTTCGCTTCGCTCAGAATGACAATACTCTGCTATTCCTTTGACATTGGCCCTGTAGGCTTTGAAGCTCTGGAGGGCGCCAAGATAAGTGGGGTCCTCGGAAAGGACGATGTCTCCGGGATTGACCAGTATGCGGGTGCAAACGTCTATGCCCTGCTGCGAGGAAGTAGTTATCTGCACCTGCGAAACCGGAACTCCGTAACGGGCTGCGATGGCTTCTCGAAGCTCAGGAACGCCCTGCGTAGCGCCATACTGCAACGCTTTTGTGCCGTATTTCTCAAGGACACGTGCGGCAAGGGAAGGAATCTCGCCAGCCGGGAAGGTGTTTGCGGCAGGATAACCGCCGGCAAATGAGCATATTGCGTTAAGATCTACCTTCCGGAAAATTTCCCTTACCGGAGACCTCATAAAAGACGGCACATCGGCCGAAAAGAAACCCGAATATTCCATTACGCCCTTGTAATATGGGCCCCGAGGGCGGTGAGGCGGCCTTCGATGTCCTCGTAGCCGCGGTCAATCTGCTCGATGTTGTCAATCGTGGACGTGCCCTTGGCGCTCATGGCGGCAAGAAGCATGGCAATACCGGCACGGATGTCGGGAGAAACAAGACGCGAAGCCTTGAGGGAAATCCTATGGTCGTGGCCGATGACAACAGCGCGATGAGGGTCGCAAAGGATTATCTGGGCTCCCATGTCTATGAGGCGATCTACAAAGAACAGCCTGGATTCGAACATCTTCTGGTGGATGAGCACGCTGCCCTTGCACTGGGTGGCAACTACCAGCATCACGGACAGGAGGTCTGGCGTGAGGCCGGGCCAGGGGGCATCGGCAAGAGTCATGATGGAACCGTCCATAAACGACTCAATCTCATAGCTTTCCTGTGCGGGAACGAAGATGTCGTCACCCCTCTGCTCAAGCTTTATCCCTAAGCGGCGGAAAGCCTCTGGAATGATGCCGAGGTCGTACCATGAGACGTCCTTGATGGTTATCTCGCTCTGGCAGATAGCAGCCATGCCTATAAACGAACCGACCTCGATCATATCCGGCAGAATCTTGTGCGACGTGCCGTGAAGGGCCTCGACGCCGTGAATGCGCAACAGGTTGGAGCCCACCCCGTCTATGAACGCGCCCATGCGGCCAAGCATCTTGCAAAGCTGCTGCACATAGGGCTCGCACGCGGCGTTGTAGATTGTAGTGGTGCCCTGCGCAAGGACCGCCGCCATCACAATATTTGCCGTACCGGTGACGGAGGCCTCGTCCAGCAGCATGTACCGGCCCGTAAGGCGCCCTGCCGATGTGAGGTGGAAAGCGCGTCTGGAGGCGTCGTACTCCATGTCGGCCCCAAGCTTGGACATGCCGTCCAGGTGGGTGTCCACCCTGCGGCGGCCAATCTTGTCTCCGCCCGGCTTGGGGAACCACGAGTGGCCGAACCTTGAAAGCAGTGGGCCAACCACCATCACACTGCCGCGAAGGGCCGCGCACTTTTTCACAAACTCCTCTGTCTCGATGTACGATGTGTCAACGGCATCGGCCTGGAAGGTATAGGTGCCCTTGGATTCGCGCTTCACCTTCACTCCCATCTTGGAGAGAAGGTCTATAAGGTTCTTTACGTCAAGGATTTCCGGCACGTTGGTGATGGTTACGGGGTCGCTCGTGAGAAGCGTGGCGCAAATGACCTCCAGAGCCTCGTTTTTGGCGCCCTGCGGGGTTATGCTGCCGGAGAGCCTGTGCCCTCCCTCTATGACGAATTTACCCATTATTTTCTGAATTTAGCTGTTCTTGAATCGTTTATGACGCCCTTCCAGTTCATGCCGAAGGCAAAGTCGTAGACATTTCCGGCGGCGTCCTTGTAGCACTCCATGTCATGAGGGACGTCTTCCTGCTGGGTTTCAACCGTTTCCATGTTTGCGGGAAGCTGCATGGGAAGAAGGCCGGTGGGTTCCGCCCTGCCGCTCACAATGTCAAGGAGGGCCTGGTCCTGCACGGCGAAGTCTATGAGGATTGCATCGGCAAAAGGCTCTATCTCTGCGGGAACGGCGGGCTTGTCAAGGTTCCAGATAACTACGACGGGTTTGTCTCCCATTGCCTTTTTGGTGTCACGCACAAGGTACATGTCGTCTATGTTGGGAGCGACTATAGTCTTTCCCTTGTACGAACGGTTGGTGAAACTTTCCGTATGGTGGCCACCGGCAATGCTCACCTCGCGGGCGTTCACGGCGGTATAGGGGCTGTACTGCAGGCTCATTGGCATGTAACCGTTGCCGCCGGCCTTCACATCGGCAGAGCTCCAGCCCACAGTGGTGGCGGGGCCCCAGATCTTGACGAGGGCGAAGTCGGCCTCATCCGGATTGTCTGTGCGGTCAAAGTATTTGTCTATGAGTTCCGTGGAGATGGGACAATCCGTGTGATCCTCGCTCCAGCCGCCCCAGAGGCCTTCCAGCGAAGGGAAATGACGTTTGGGGAAATACACTTTGGCGCGGCCTTTCTGCGGCAGCACACCGTCATTTTTGAGCATTACGACAGATCTGAGCTGCGCATTGTAGCCCTCCTCCATGAAGGAAGGATGACCAAGGATGCGCACGCTTTCCTCAACGTCCGTGTAAGGGTTCTCGAAGAGGCCCACGCGGAACATATTTAGGAGGATGCGGCGGGCGCTTTCGCGGAAGCGGGTATCGGCACTCTCCTCTCCGGAACGCTCCACCCACATGTTGTAGGCCTCCATGACGGGCTCTGCGGTATTTGAACCGCCAATCTGGTCTACGCCGGCGCTGAAGGCCTTGTAATGGCGCTCTGCAACAGTGAGAAGCTCTACGCCCCAGGGCTCTCCGCCGCCGGTGTAGTCCACGGCGCTGTTGTCAAGCGTCACGCCCCAGTCCGTCACAACTACTCCGTCAAAGCCGACATCGCCGCGGAGCGTCTTGTTAATCATCCAGTCGGAGAAGGCTCCGCCCACGTTTTCGCCGGAAGGGTCCTGATTCCAAAGAATTGAGTATATGGGCATAACGGCCGATGCACTCCCGGTCCCATCCTCAAGATGGAAGGCCGACAGGAACGACTTAAGGTGCTCCTCCCTGTTGCCTCCGGGATAAACGGCATACTTTCCACTAGCAAAATGGCTGTCGCGACCGGCCTCCTGCGCACCGTAGCCGTACCAGTGCTTGGGCATGGCATTAACGCTCTCGTAGCCCCATGCGCCGTACGTGCGCCTGCCTTTTGGACTTGTCTGGAAGCCGTCGCAATATGCTTTTGAAAGGGCTGCCGACAGGTCTGAATCTTCGCCGAAAGTGCCGTCGAAACGCCACCAGCGGGGTTCCGTCGCAATGTCCACCTGCGGGCTGAGGGCCGTAGTGATGCCAAGTGCGCGGTATTCCACCGACGCTATCTGCCCGTGGCGCTTCACGAGGGCGGGGTCGAAGGACGCCGCAAGGCCCAAGGAGCCCGGCCAGCGGGATATAGTGCCGCCGCTGCCTGCATAGAATTCTACGTCTGACGCGGCCTGATGGCGGGGGTCGGAATGAATGCCCACGGGAATGCCGTGGCCCATGCCTTCCACGTATGCCTGCACGGTATTGTTCCACCTTGCGCCTGCTTCCGGGCTTTCCACTGAGGTAATGAGCACTCCGCGGATATTGTCCTGTCCAAAGAACTTCTTCTGCTGGTCCGTCATGTTCCAGGGCTTCGCGCCGCTCTTTGCGAACGTGGTTCCGTTATAGCTCTGCACGGAGTTGGTGCGCTCCATCATGTAGGCAACAAAAGCGGTGATGTATTTTTCGTCCGAAAGGTACTTCTTCTCTTCCGGAGTGAGTTCGCTCATGTCAATCTTTTTGGGATACGGATCTCCGTTCCACGCCGCCTGGAAGAAGTTCCTGAGCGCACGAACGAACGAGGGCTTTCTCATCAGGTCCTTCTGTGCCTGCGTTAGTTCAATCTCCGGCGCAACGACGCCCCTGCCCTCGGAAGGAATTGACTGATGGTTACTTACAAGCATAAGGCCGCACAGCTCCTCCAGCGAAAGTTTTGAGGCGAGGTCCTCTGCGCGTACCTCAGCATCAAGCCGCCAGTCTTCGTAAGGGTCCAGCTCTCCGTCGCGGTCAAGGTCCTTGAACGCCTTTCCGTCCACATACAGGATTTTCACTCCGGAATTTGGATTATAGCCAAGTTCGGGGCCCTTTTTCTGGACCACCACATTGAACGAATCCTTCGCCTCTTCCTTCGGCGCTCCCCCTTGGCATGCTGCAAGGGCAAACAATGCAACAAGGCCGATAAAATACTTAACGTCAGACATGTTCCACCTCCGGTTTAAGTGTTATGCCGAATTTTTCTTTAACGGCTGTAATTATTTGGTTTTCAAGTGTTAAAATATCATCGGCCGATGCGGTCCCGCTTGCATTGACAATAACGAGCGGCTGTTTTTCCCACACCTTGGCGCCGCCGTAACTTGCACCCTTGAAGCCGCACTGGTCTATGAGCCACGCCGCCGGCACCTTCACTCCGTCCCCCTGCGCATAGTGCGGCGGATTGCCTTCAATCCTTTCAAAAACTTCCACCGGCACCACCGGATTGCAGAAAAAACTTCCCGCACTGCCCATCTCGGCCGGCTCCGGCAGCTTACTGCGTCTTATTTCAATTATCGCATCACGCACTGCCCTGGGGGTAGGTACCCCCTCTGAAACCTCCCTCGCTTCGCTCGGGCCCTTCCCACCGGCTTTGCCGGCGGGCCCCTCCCTCTTACACGGCCGAGGGTGGCCATGGGTTTCAGAGGGTGTACCTACCCCAAGGGCTTCCCTAAGGCCTTTGTATTCAAGGCGGGGATTGGGTTTTATTGATAGCCGATAAGTGACTTCGGTGATGATATAACGGCCTTTCCAGATGGTTTTGAAGTTGGACGTGCGGTAGCCGTAGCCGCAGGTAGCGGGATCTATGTTCACGAAAGTGCCCGTAGAACGGTCGTAGGCACGGATGCAGGCCAGGATATCCTTCACCTCCACGCCGTAGGCGCCAATGTTCTGCACGGCCGATGCGCCGCATTCGCCCGGGATGAGCGACAGGTTCTCCGGCCCCCACAGATCTTCTTTTGACGCCCATGCGCAGAAATCGTCGAAAACGACGCCGGCGCCGCAGCGCACAAGGACAGATTCTTCGCTTCGCTCAGAATGACAGTGTGATATTCCAACGTGCAGGACAGTGCCGGGAAAATCCCTGGTAAAGAGGAGGTTGGAGCCGCCGCCAAGGACCATTACGGGCCGTGGCAGACAGCTCCACTCAAGGGTGCGCAGCGCGTCTTCGCACTCTATTTCCACGTACATGGCACACAACGCCTTCATCCGGAAGGTATTCCGGGACGAAAGGTCATATGCGGGAATCATCTTCACTCCTTGGGGGCGAGGGTGGCTATCTGAAGTTCGTCAAGCTGGATTTGGTCTATCTGCGAAGGGGAATCTATCATTACGTCGCGGCCCTGGTTGTTCTTCGGGAAGGCGATGTAGTCACGTATGGTATCCTGCCCGCCGAAGAGGGCGCATACGCGGTCGAAGCCGAATGCCAGACCTCCGTGCGGCGGTGCGCCGAACTTGAAGGCATTGATGATGAAGCCAAACTTGTAGTCGGCCTCCTCGGGGCCTATTCCAAGCACCTCGAACATGCGCTTCTGCATGTCTGCGTTGTGGATACGGATGGAGCCTCCGCCAAGTTCGTTTCCGTTGAGCACGAAGTCGTAGGCGTTGGCGCATACGCGCTCCAGATCTTCTTTTTTATCACTGTAGAACCACTTCTCGTGCTCCGGTTTGGGTGCGGTGAAAGGGTGATGCATTGCGTAGAAGCGCTGAGTCTCGTCGTCCCACTCAAGAAGCGGGAAATCTACTATCCACAGCGGGGCGAACTCCTTGGGGTTGCGAAGGCCCAGACGGCCGCCCATCTCAATACGAAGGACTCCCAGCATGGTCTGCACCTTGCGTTTGTTGTCCCCGCTCATCACGAGAATAAGGTCTCCCGGTGCAGCCTCGGCCTTATCGGCAATTTTTGCAAGATCTTCGGGTCCGTAGAATTTGTCGATGGAAGACTTGAGGGAGCCGTCGGCGTTTACGCGGATATAGATGAGGCCTTTTGCGCCTACCTGGGGGCGTTTTACCCACTCGGTGAGCTCGTCAACCTGCTTGCGGGTGTATTCCGCCGCGCCGGGGATGCATATTGCGCCTATGTAGGCCGCGCCGTCAAGGACGCCGAAACCCTTGCCCTTTGCAACATCGGTTATTTCGTGGATGGTAATGCCGAAGCGGATGTCGGGCTTGTCCGAGCCGTACTTGTCCATTGCCTCGTACCAACTCATGCGGGGGATGGGGGCAGGGATGTCCACGTCCAGGACGTTCTTAAAGAGTGTGAGCATCATGCCCTCGAAGGTGTCGAGGACGTCTTCCTGCTCTACGAACGACATCTCGCAGTCTATCTGGGTGAATTCCGGCTGACGATCTGCACGGAGGTCTTCGTCGCGGAAGCAGCGCACAATCTGGAAATAACGGTCGTAGCCCGCAACCATGAGGAGCTGCTTGAAGGTCTGGGGGCTCTGCGGCAGGGCGTAGAACTCTCCGGGATTCATGCGGGAAGGAACCACGAAGTCACGTGCCCCTTCCGGAGTGCTCTTTATGAGGTAGGGGGTTTCAATTTCCATGAAGCCCTTGGAGTCCAGATAGTTACGAACTTCGTGAGCAACTTTGTGCCTGAGGGCCAGTGCACGCTGCAGCGGCGCGCGCCTAAGGTCCAGATAACGGTATTTCATGCGGAGGTCTTCGCCGCCGTCGCTCTCTTCCTCGATGGTGAACGGAGGCGTTACGCTCCTGTTGAGAATATTTATACTCTCGACTTTTATTTCTATGTCCCCGGTGGACATCTTGGCATTTTTGGCCTGGCGCTCAACCACTTCGCCGATAACCTGAATGACATATTCGCGGCCAAGGGACGTGGCTGTCTCTACAAGTGCCGAAGGCGCATCGGCTTCCACCACCAGCTGGGTGATGCCGTAGCGGTCCCTAAGGTCTATGAACGTCATTCCTCCAAGCTTGCGGGCCTTCTGTACCCAGCCGGCAAGCGTCACTTTCTGCCCTTTGTTTTCAATGCGGAGCTGCCCGCAGGTGTGAGTTCTGTACATGCTGTTGTTATTTATAACTTACAAAAATAACAATTTTTCCCGACTTATGGAACAAGGCGGCTTTTGGCCCTGCGGCAGGTAGGATTTTTTCCCGCGGCAGGTGTGTGGTTTCCCCCGCGGCAGGTGTGTGGTTTCCCTCGCGACAGGTGTGTGGTTTCCCTGCCCTG
>FLNY01000178.1_pt1 | contig 24802 bp, 16 predicted proteins | sample 1140381 | NCBI WGS metagenome assembly FLNY01 (sample SAMEA3878172, study PRJEB12797) | bioreactor metagenome | biome: Moose rumen | place: Sweden | collected 2011-10
GCAAGTTTTAGGGGGGGGGGGGAATTATTTCTATTTGTTTTTAGCAACTTTCATCATAGCTCTGCGAATCTTTACAAATAGGTTTTACACACAAAACCGTCAAAAGGTTACAATATATCTATCGAATCTTTTTTGTATTATCAGAATCTAATTCATCGAATTGCCTGTCACGTAGAGATACATGGCGACAACAACTTGAATGGCGGTGTCAATCTCTTGCTCAGAAGTTGTCGGAGCTATATGAGCACTGTCGTTACGCCAAACTCGCACCATGCTCAAGTAGTCTTTGAACCTCTTGTCGGCTTCGTCTTCAGAATATTTGAGTCGCTTCAAACATGGCGTTTGGAAAACACAGTCTGCCAAAGTTGCTTTCTGCCCTTCTTGCCCTGGCTTGGTGCAGACAATCTCTTCGTGATTCTTCAGATAGTAGACTTTCTTCAAGAATACTTCAAAACGACTAACAAGCACGTTGAAATACTGCTTCTTGTCTACCAAAGAGACCTTCGTCGGACTGCAATAAAGATGGTTGAAAGCCTTTTGGATTACGTCGTTAGCGCCATCCATATCATCGGTAGTCTTGGCCGCAATAATCTCAACTAACCTATCTGCTATCTGTTCTTTGTTCGTCAACATTACTGGGAACACAGATAGCTCGCGCTCTATTGTGGGCAGAATCTTCTGTTTGAATCGCTCAGGATTGAAGATAAGCTCATCTTCTTCGCGGAATTTCAAATACATCAGATCAGCCATTTGCGTCATGATGCTGCTGTATAGCTCTTTGTTTTGGAATAGGCGATCGAATGCGCCCACGCTATCATCGTAGCATTGCTGTGCAGCCTTCTCGAAAATATCGGGGAAGATACTCTCTGCGAACTGCTTGGGGTCGTTATTCTTAGCCTGCTTTGTCAACTTCTTCTTAACGGAAGCTTGCGTCAACTTGTCGTAGATAGCCTCCACAATAACGCGGTCGGCAGGCGAGAAGTTGCCTTTGAACATTATGTTCACCTTATCGATAATGTTGGAGAGCAAATCTGTATTCTCATCGGGCTTGCCGCCACCTTTCACATTCTCACATTTGATGCCTCCTTGCCCTTTTTCGAGGGCTATTTGCTGTGTCTCGCCAGCTTCAATACGCGAGTTGATGAGCTGAATCTGCTTGTTCAAATCCACCTTTTCGTATGGCGTCTTAGGTAGCAAACGGGAAAGCAGGTCGCAGAAGATATACGTCTTATACAAAGTTCTGTCGTAGGTTCGTTCAACCTGCGCCATGTATGCATAGAATCGGACGAAGTTCTTGATGAGAGAGCGCACCTTGAATTGCGTCTCTTCGTCAATAAGTTCAAAGCGGGCAACGATGGGTCTAAATGCATTGCTCAGCTTCGCAAGTCTGCTCTTGTCGCCCTTAGTCTCCGAAGCCAACTTGTATATAGATTCCTCGTCTGCATTGTTCCAAAGGTGAAACTGCGCAATGTCATTGCGGAAATTATAGATGCCATTCACATCGACTGGTCGTATCAGTTCCGTGGCCGTGTAGAAGGGCTCAAACGATTTCTTGATTGACTCTGGAGAGTTCACAAAGTCCAACACGTATGTGTCTTTTTTGTCCTTGTGCGAACGGTTCAGACGGCTCAATGTCTGTACGGCTTTTACGTCTCTCAACTTCTTGTCTACAAACATGGTGTGGAGCAACGGCTCGTCGAAGCCTGTCTGATACTTGTCGGCCACCACCAACATGTTATACATGTCGCTTGAGAAATACAGCGGCAGGCGCTCTTCGCTAATATGCAAGTCGTCGTTACTGTTCAGCTGAGATTCTGTGTACTCCGTCTCGCCATACTTCACCTTGCCCGAGAAGGCTACCATTGGGTGAACATCGGTATAGCCTTTGTCCTCGCAGTACTTCTTTATCTGCATAAAGTAGCGCAGCGCATGAGCACGACTCGACGTTACCACCATTGCTTTGGCCATGCCCTGCATGGCATTCAATGTTACTTGACGAAATTTTTCCACAATGATTTCTGTCTTCTGATTGATGACATGCTGGTGGTTGTCGTGATAAGCTTTCACGGCTTTCGTTGCAGGAGTCTCTTCGTAGGTAGGATCTTGTTCTATCCGCTTTTGTATCTCGTACGTAACGCTGTATGGCGTGTATTGTAGCAACACATCCTTTATAAAGCCCTCTTCTATGGCTTGAAGCATAGAGTATATATGGAATGCCCTGTACTTATCTTCTTCTGGAGTTTTACCTTTCTCAACCAATACACCGAACGTTTGAAGTGTCTTGGGCTTTGGCGTGGCCGTAAAGGCATAGAACGACAAGTTGCCGTGCTTCCCTTGGGCCAGCAAGTCCTCCATCATGCTGTCGCGTTCTTTCTCCAACTCTTCCTCCGTTTTTTCTTCAAGTTCGGCCATTTCGCGCAATGCTTCGTCAGTGTCGGCCAATGCCGTCTTTACCTTCTCCGCACTCTTTCCGCTCTGACTGCTGTGTGCTTCGTCTACTACGATGGCATAGCGCTTGCCGCTTCTCGATGTCACCTCCTGGTAAATTACGGGGAAACGGTGTAGTGTGCATACTACAATTCTTGCCGCACCATCGTTTATCACGTCGCGCAACTTGGTCGATGGATCTTTGTCGGTTATCGTCTCTATCTGACCTTCTATATGGTCGAAGCCAAGTATGGTAGTCTGCAACTGAGAGTTGAGTACACGACGGTCGGTAATTACAAACACAGCATCGAAGATGCTCTTTTGGTTGGCATCGTGAAGTGCTGCCAAACGGTAAGTTAGCCACGCTATAGAGTTCGATTTGCCCGAGCCTGCCGAGTGTTGTATCAGGTAGTTCTTGCCGCTGCCGTTCGCTTCGGTGTCGGCAAGAAGCTTCTCTACCACGTCGAGCTGATGATAACGTGGGAAGATTATCTTCACCGATGTCTCTTTCTGCTCCTTTATCTTGCCATGCTTGTCGCGCACAAGTTTTATTTTCTCATCTTCTTGGCGCGAAATGTATCGCTGCAAGATGCTTAGCAACATCTCGCGGCGCAGCACTCGCTTCCAAAGGTACGAGGTGGCATAGTCGTCTTTGTCTTCGCATTCAGGATTGCCAGCTCCGCCCACGTTGCCAGCCCCACCACTGCCCTAGTTGTAGGGCATGAAGTATGTCTTCTCCTTCTTTAGCTCGGTGGCCATTATGGCCTCGTAGAGGTCCACCCCAAAGTAGGCCAAAATGCGTGTATTGAAGTGGAATAGCAGCTCGGCTGGGTCGCGGTCGTTCATCCACTGGCGGCGCGAGTTCTCCACGTTCTGACCTGTAAGTTGGTTCTTCAACTCCAATGCCACAACGGGTATGCCGTTCAACGACAACACCATGTCTATAGTGTTGCTATTCTGTGTACTATAGGCAAACTGACGAGTAACTTGAAGTATGTTCTGGCGGTATTTCAGCATCAGGTTCTCGTTGAGTTCCGATGCTGGACGGAAGTAGCACACCTTCAGCTTTATGCCCAAATCGTCGATGCCGTTGCGCAAGACCCAAATAAGACCGTAGCGCACTACATTCTCGTGGAAAACTTGGTAGAGGCGGCTTTCTGCTTTGGCTCCATACTTACGCACGTACCGATCCCACTCTTTATGTTGTGTGGTTGCCAAAAATCTCATAAGCACCGTCATGTCTATGGCGCGCTCCTTGTCGTATGTCTTTTGGCTGCCTTTCTCGTAGCCGCCCGTCTCCAAAAGCCATTGCTCAATGTCGGCTTCAAACTGTTTTTCTTTCAGGTCCTCGTAGTTCATGTCTTCGTTGTTTTTAGTCTATAGTTGTTTTACCCGTTACAGCCTCGTAGATTACGCTATTTTTGTACTCTTTCAGCTGCTCTATCTTCTGCTGCTTCAAGGCCATAAGAGAGTCTATCTCGGCGCACTTTGTGTCGAGATATGATGCTATGGCTTGCTGCTCAGGGAGAGGTGGAAGAAGCAATGTAGTCTGCTTTATTATTGTTTGTGAAACACTAAACACTTTTATTCCTGAGACACGACATCTTATTTGGCTCCTCCAACAATTGGTTAAGAACAAGTATGCAAGATATGTGTTGGATTCTTTCCTCTTGCTAAATGCCACAACAGAATGATAGCCAGCATATAAACCTATTTCCTTGTCTATATACACACAATTCCCACAACCATCCAAATCTTCGGAAGTATCGGCAAATATGAAATCTCCAACATAAACTCTTGACGAATTACCTCCTTCGGCAACTTCATCAGGAATGAACCTAATTAGTTCATCATCAATGCGAGTTCCTTTATTTATTTTGGAATGTACCTGACCATAACTAATAACAGGAATTCCTTCGCTTACTAAATCTGCTTTAGTAAATGACAGTCCTTTTCCTGTTCTAAAAATCTCTTTGAAAGGCGCTACCTTCCACCCCCTCGGCACATCCCCAATCCACTCTATGCCACTATCTTTATATTGTCTTTCCATTATTCTATCTCTATGTTTTCTTAAAAGTGCAACGCTCCGTTGCACTTTTGAATCACAGTCTTTATACCGCTCATAAAATGTTTTCATGTACCATAAGTTACGAGGCGATACTCCCATCGTGGGATACTGCTGCTTTAGGTCTACGGATAAGCGTTTGACAACTTGGCTTCCATGGCTGCTTTCAATTTTCTTCTCATGAAGCAACTTGCCTATTTCCCAATACGCATTGCTCACTGTCGCTGTCAAGTGGCGAGCAATGTCAGAGCGTGCATTTTCAATTACTGCTACTGCCTGTAGCAATATTTCGTTATACTCCTGTTCGCTTAACGCGAGTATGTCTTCTTTTGCCATAATGTCAATCCTCTTTCCCGTTCTCTTGTTGAACTTTTATCTTGCGTTCTTCCATTTATCTACCCATTATTTTCGTCATCAACTCGTTCTCCTGCCGCTCCAAGTCTTTGAGCATCTTGAATATCTCGCTGCTGGGGCGTGGCGGCGTGTAGCGATAGAACTCGCGAGTGAACGGAATCTCGTAGCCAATGCGTGTCTTCTCCTCGTCCACATGGTAGTCGGGGGCGTATGGAGCCACGTTCTTTAAGAGATAGGTCTGCACGTCTTCCTTCCACCATATAATCTCAGTGTCGGCAAGATCCGGATCCCACTCAAAATCGCTGTCGCCGACGCTCAGCGGCTTTTTGTGCGCAGGCTCCTGCTCAGCGTCCACCATGCCAAGATATTTGCGGATAAGCTTTGTATGAGTAGCACTAAACGAAATCTTGTTCTGTTTTAGCAGCGTAAAGAGTGCAAAATCGTCCACTGCATGACCATTCAACTTCTCGCGCCAACAGTCGACAACCTGCCGTAGATAGTCCTCGTCGGCTTTCTTGAGCTTGGCATCTTGTGGCATAGCAAGGTCGCGATATATGAGTCGCAACGGGCGGTCGATAAATATCTTGCGATACTTGAAGTCGTCGTTGTCTTTCACTCGGCTCTCCACCTGCACCTCCACACCGTCTATCGTCGTGGCTTTATACACAAAGTTGTTGAAGCCACGGTAGGCTTGCACAATAAGGTTTCTACAGAAATCGGAAATCTCCACACGCTTATTGCCCAGTGGCTTACGACGCTTCTCGGAGCATTGGCTTGCATCAATCAGTTGCACCTTGCCACGGCGCTCTTTGGCTTTGTTCTTGGTAACGACCCAAACGTAGGTAGCTATGCCAGTGTTGTAGAAGAGGTCGGTAGGCAATTGCACAATGGCTTCGAGCCAGTCGTTGTCGAGCAAGTAGCCGCGAATGTTGCTCTCGCCGCTGCCAGCATCGCCTTTGAAGAGGCTGGAACCGTTCTGGATAATGGCCATGCGCCCTGAGTCTTTTAGCTTGGCAAGACCATTGAGCAAGAAAAGCATCTGACCATCGCCAATGGCGGGTAGCCCAGGTTCAAAACGACCTGCGCCTCCAAGAAGATATTCCTTTTCGACACTCTCCTTAGATGTCTTCCATTCAATACCGAAAGGCGGATTAGAGATTATATAGTCGAACTTATATCCTGCGAACTGGTCGTTGCCCAACGTGTCGCCCTGCCGCATATTGTCAGCAATGCCACCACGAATCAACGTGTCGGCCTTGGCAATAGCAAAAGTCTGGTTGTTCAACTCCTGACCGTAGCTGGTTAATTCTGCATCGGGGTCTATCTGAAGAAATCGGTCTGTCAGGCAAGAAAGCATCTGGCTTGTGCCCATAGCCATGTCATAGATAGTGGCAATAATGCCCTCTTCAGACATGCGCTTTTCGTCGTCGCCCACAAGCAATTCGGCCATTAGGTTTATTATGTCGCGAGCCGTAAAGTGTGCTCCCGCTTGCTCATCGTAACTCTCTGAGAACTTGCGCACAAGCTCCTCGAATATGTAGCCCATGTCCACACTCGACACCTTGTCGGCACCAAGATATGCCTTGGTGGTATTGAACTCTTTGAGCACCAAATAAAGAAGCCCATTGTCGGCCATCTTGTCAATCTCCTTTTGAAAGTCCATGCGGTGAACAATGTCTATAACGTTCTCGGAGAAATGGTTTAAGTACGACTCGAAATTATCCTTTATGTTGTCAGCATCAGCCAATAACGTATCGAATGTGAATCTACTCAGATTGTAGAATTTCTGACCAGCAGCACGTTCCAAGAAACCTCGCTTCATCTCGATTCCCTTTTCGTCGAGTTCTTTGTTGGCTTCTAAGACTTTATCGCGCGTCGGAGCTAACGTGTCTTCAAAACGTTTGATGACACACATTGGTAATATGACATTGCCGTATTCGTGAGGCTTATATACACCCACCAACTTATCGGCAATAGCCCATATTAGATTCGCTTTCTCTTGTACGTTGATGGTAGTTTGCTGCTGTTTATCGTCTATACTCATTGGTCTTCTCAGATTTATATCAATGTTATGTAAAGTTACTCTCCTTCGGCGCGGTCTATCTTCACAGAAGAATATTTTTTTCTCGCTTGCTCTATTTCCTCCGCTATCCGCTGCCTTAGCCACCGAGGCTCAAGCACCTCGACTTGTGACCCAAACGAGAATATTTGAGATTCAAGCTCCTTATTGTGCTTCACCATCAGGCTAATTGTATGCTCATTCTCATAAACGACCACTTGCGACGGATGTATCGGTTTCGACTTGACGTATGGGAAACGGTCTTCATCAAATCTAAGCAAGACCCTTTCTATTTTCACTTCCTCTTTGGGTATCGTCACGCCAACAATGTCGTCAAACATAGTCGAGAAGTCGAATTGTGTATTTGGGACAAAAGCTATGTCTGTGCGTCGCGAAAACCTGACTATTCTATCCAGTGCCATGTTTGTGATGTGGTTGCCATACTTAGCGTCCTCCTCAAGTCCAAACAGAAACCAACGGTTATTATACTGCTTCAGATGATACGGATGCACAACGCTATTCCTCTCCATACCTTTGTATGACTTGTACGACACCTCAAGTGGCGTATGGCTTACTGCCGAATCTATCAGCTCCGACAGGAATTCAATTCCTGTAAGCTTTGCGTTTTGGTCAAAAGCTACAACATTTTCTTTGTTCGACTTGACGCCAAAGCGATATTCCAAATTTGAAATCACCTCTTCCAACCACGCATTCCCAGCCACTCCTCTGTATTTACCGAGCATCTCAATCGTTGAGCGCAGCGTTTCCACCTCTTTTACCGACAGCTCGTTCTTGAAGATGGAAAAGTCCTTATCCTCGTACCTGTAATAACACTTCTTTCCATCACCAGACGGATACGCCCTGATTGGAGCGTCGTACGTAACGCGGTCGCGCATATACTTTATGTCGTCTCGTATCTGCCTAAGTTGCACATCGGTACCATACATGTCATTTAAAACCTCATTGACTTTGTCAACAAGGTCTTCTATGTAGTATCTGTGAGTGAAGTCACTGAAACAACGGTCCAGAATCTGGTATCTTAGTTGAGCATTTTTATTTGTAGGCATATTGGCTATTGTTTGTCAACGGTGGCGTCCATTCTTACAAGGTCATTTATATCGCATTTTAGGCATTTGGCTATCTCAATCAGATTTTCGAGGCTCGGCTGAGTTGTGTTGGTCACCCATTTGGATATAGTAGCAGGGTCTTTGTCCAACATTCTTGCCAACTCCTTATTTGTAATCATACGTTCGGCAAGCATCACCTTGATTCTATTAAGAGGTTTACCTTCCATAATAATTAGTCTTGCATGAGACCTGTATTAGTCCTAATTGCAAATTTATTCATTATACCCGTTGGAGGACATCGATATGGGCGTGCACTATTCGTCAGGGCGCAAGATTGGCACAGACAAGGAGTCCTTCAAACTCTACGAAGAACATCAGCATCAATTAGCTCAAGCGATACTGTCTGGTGGCGACCACACTTTGCTGGTAAACTGCCATACATTCTCGCAAAAGCCTAATGCTCTTCAACCAGACACCACAGGCCTTGAAGACACTGACATCTGCATCGGCTACAACGAGGATTGGAGCAAACCAACCGAAGCCATACCATACTTCGTTGAGGAGTTTCAGAGTCGAGAATACAAAGTTTTGGTAAACTACCCGTTCTCTAACGCCAAGGCATTCGAGCTGCCTAAACGCTATCACTCAATCATGTTAAAGGTAAATAAGCGAGTATACATGAACGAAGATACTGGCGAGAAGAATGATGGCTTTGAGCCATTGCAGAAAGCTATTGGTGAGATTTTGAATGGATTATTATAAAGCGGCATTCGTGTCGCTTTACTTTCCGCCTCTATATCCGTCTCTCCCTTCCTTTCTTTCTTCCACACAAACCACACATATAGCGATACTCTACCTTTGGTAGCCCCAGCCGATAAGCTCCGAAGCTGCGGCAAGTCTGATGTATCGTTCAAATATATTTAGCTAAGTACCCAGCTCCAAATATATGCGACTATGCTACTGAAGACTTATTAAAACTCCAGCGTAAGCTTAACGTTTATTCGCCTCGACGTCAAGTAGTTAGGCACGGCATAGTGGTAGCCATACGTGTCACGCACCCAGAAGTAAGATATTGTGTTGGCAAAGTCGAAAAGGTTAAAGACTTCAATACCAAACTGTGCCTTGCGCGTATGTTTGCGAATGTTTTCACCCTCGGCATTGAGCGCAAAGTCTTTATATAGTCCAAGGTCGACACGCTTGTAGCCCGGCATTCGATTGGTAGCTTGCCACCGCTCACACCCCTGCGGACCAAAAGGCAACCCCGACCCGAAATACATACTTAGCATTGCCGTAATGCTCCTGTTGTTTGGCATATAGTCTTGCACGACCATAGAAAACTGTACTCGTTGGTCGCTAGGTCGTGGGATATAACCATGCCCGTCGTTTTCAACATCTTCGGCAGTCTTCATAAGCGAAAACGTTGCCCAACTATCCACGCCTCGCACCAGTTCACCATTAAGTTTAAAGTCCACTCCCACAGCATATCCTTGTGCACAATTATCGGCCATGTAACGCAAGCGAACATTGTCTATGTTATATGGGTTGAGACTACGCAACCACTTGTAATACACTTCGGTTGTAAACTTCATTGGTCTTTCTTCCGAACCAAAGTAAATATCCATGCCGCCAATGACTTGCCAGCTATCTTGTGGCTTAAGCTGCGTATTAAGTGTCGCATCTTCATCGCGTTTCATCTCGCGCAGTGTAGGCATCTGACCATAACGTCCGCCCGACACTCGAAAACGTTTATTACCAGTCCAGTAGGCCACCGACGCTCGCGGACTAATAAGCACTGCCGAGTTTGTGTCCAAATGCGACAACCTGACACCCAAGTCTATCTGCATTTTTCCTTCGCCCAAGTCAATGCGTGGCAAGCGATTCAGCATATGCACCTCTGTGCGTAGCTGACGCAAGCTATTGTGTGCCATCCGCACCGACTGCATACTCAACTTCCCCATTGAGGGCGACGCCACATATCCTGCCGAATCTGTATACTCCCACTCGTCAGTATAGTCGCTATAATGTTCTGTCGTCAGTTTTGCCTGTGCGTCTATGTTACCAATGTTGGATGTCAAGTCAGCAAAGACAGCCCCCGAATATACCTCACCGAAAAGGTCGTTACGAGCATGTTGCATATATCCGCCCACACCAATATTATCACTCAAATCTGCGCCCGACATCGACTGCGACGCCACAGCCTCTTGTAGCCAATATTCGCCCAAGATGTCATAATTCTCTTCTTCGACAGTCCTAAACATCGAACCTCGCAAGCCAAGCGTCAGCCTGTCGCTTGCCACGTAGCTCACGTCAGCTGCCGTAACACACGTCCGATAACGGTCTTTTTCCTTACCCTCGAAATATATTGTCAGCTTACGAGCTTCCGATATTGTACCAAATGTTGTCTCTCGGTCTTGCGGAATAAACTTGTAGCCGTTTGCCGCATAATATGCCAGCAATCCGACATGCATTTTTTCAGTCGGATTAATCGTCCAATATGTCTGCACGTCGAAAAACGTTGGCGCATAGTCGCCTCGCGTGTCAAGTGTGCCAAAAAGATACTGATTTGTCTTATATCGCACTCCCGTAATGTGCGACACTACACCACTTTTTGTTGCGCCCTCGGCATGTGCCGAAGCTCCCAAAAGGCTCACTCGTGCTCCCCAATGCGTACTCTGCGGACGCTTATAGCGCACGTCAAGAACCGAAGACATCTTGTCGCCATACGAAGCATCAAAACCTCCTGCCGAAAAGTTAATTTCGTCCACCATGTCAGGATTTACAAAACTAAGCCCCTCTTGCTCCCCAGCTCTGATAAGGAACGGACGATAGATTTCTATGCCATTTACGTAGACAATATTTTCGTCAAAATTTCCTCCTCGAACCCTATATTGACTACTCAACTCACTATTACTACTCACTCCCATCTGACTCTTGATAAGTCCTTCTACGCCACCATCGATAGCCACTGCCCCACCTGCAAGCGAGACGTCTACACCTTCAAAACCGCTACCCTTCTTTTGTCCCACGATATCGACTTGTTCGCCCATAACATCTTCGGCTCGCAGCACGATGTCGACCCTTTGCCCGTCTGCGTCAACACTATCTACCGCAAAACCCACACAACGCACAATTAGTCGAGTCGGCAAACCATTTTTCAACCGCAATGTATAGCGCCCGTCTGCATCACTTATCGTACCATTTCGCACACCTTGCTCTTCTATTGTCGCCCCCACCACTACTTGCCCCTGCTCATCGTGTATGCGGCCCACAATAGTCTGTGCACTAACACAAACCTCAATAAGAAAAAAAATTATTACAAGCACACTACGCATATCGCACATTTTTTAGGTTAGGCAAAAAGGCTGCCACCATGCCAAACAAAGGTGTGTAAGCACAAAAAGCATACACCTTTTCAATGCCACACGTGTCAACAAAATGTCCAAGTATGGCAGACGCTATTCCAGCCACTCCAAATGCAAATCCGTAGAACAAACCACTAATCAACCCGAGTTTATTAGGCAAAAGTTCTTGCGCGTAGAGTAATATCGCTGGGAATGCCGAAGAAAGCATAAAGCCTGCACCAAAACTCATACACACCGTTGCTACCAAACCCACATGCGGAAGCAAGAGGCTAAAAGGTGCCGTGCCAAGAATTGAAATCCAAATGACGTATTTACGACCAATCTTATCTCCCACAGGTCCACCAACCATTGTCCCCACAGCCGTCGACAACAAAAAGACAAACAACATAACTTGAGATGCTTGTATGCTTACGCCAAAGTGCTCTATGGCATAAAATGTATAATAGTTGCTAAGCGAAGCCATGTATATGTACTTCGAAAAAATAAGTATCGTTATAACGACAAGAGCAAAACTCGTCTTGCCCACCGACAGTGGTCGCCTACGCACCGGAGTCATACGCCTATGCTCACTGCGCATCTGTCCCAAGAACCCAGCATACCACCTACAAACAGGTCGGCTGACCACAATAGCCAACAATGCAAACAAACAAAACCACGCTATATAACTGCGTCCACGTGTAGCCACAATGAGCGCAACCAGCAACGGACCCGCCGAACTACCGACATTACCTCCCACCTGAAAAAGCGACTGTGCAAAACCTCGATGCCCTGCCGAAGCAAGCGACGTTATGCGCGAAGCCTCTGGGTGTACAACTGCCGACCCCAATCCAACCATAAACACAGAAAACATCAGCGACAACAAACTGTCCGAATAGGCCATCATCAGCAATCCCACAAGCGTCAGTAAAGACGCAATATTGAGAGACCTACTAACTGGGTGCTTATCGAAAACATAACCCACAACAGGCTGAAAAACCGATGCTGCAAGTTGATATATAAGCGATAGCACACCAATCTGCGAAAAACTCAACCCAAGATCTTGTTTAATAATCGGATAAGAAGCCGACACTACCGACTGCATAAGGTCATTGAGCAAATGACATGCGCCCAAAGCAAGTAATATGGGCATTTGTTTGCGTAGCGTAGCAGACACCTCGCCACCAGTATATGATTGTTGCATCCGATATTTTATGCCTATTTCAAACGCAAATTTACCACAAAATAAGTCTTCACACTTGCATATTACGAAAGTTTATCTAATTTTGCACCCAGTAAACCCTCAAGGAGAGGTGCTCGAGTGGTTGAAGAGGCACGCCTGGAAAGCGTGTATACCCCCAAAGGGTATCACGAGTTCGAATCTCGTTCTCTCCGCAATAACGGAAGTCTTAAAATAGCGACTTCCGTTATTTATTTTGTCGCAACATAGCAAAAAACCTCACAAAAAGTTTGCAAACTACAAAAAAGCACCTAACTTTGCAGTCAGAAAACGGGAGTTAATCACCTCAAAGATATATTGCGGGATGGAGCAGTGGTAGCTCGTTGGGCTCATAACCCAAAGGTCAGTCGTTCGAGTCGGCTTCCCGCTACCAAGATAGAGAGTTAAGCATCAACCACTTAACTCTCTATTTCTTTTTGTTAATTTCGTTACTATCTTTGCACACAAAAACACAGCATATTTCAACACCCAAAATGGCAGAAGACGTATTTAAAAAACTTGTAGCTCACTGCAAAGAATATGGTTTTGTCTTTCCCAGCAGCGAAATATACGACGGCTTGGGAGCTGTTTATGACTACGGTCAGAACGGCGTAGAGATGAAGAACAACATAAAAAAATATTGGTGGGACGCAATGGTCAAGCTCAACGACAATGTCGTAGGCTTAGACTCTTCAATATTTATGCACCCCACCATTTGGAAAGCCTCTGGTCACGTCGACGCTTTCAACGACCCACTAATCGACAACCGAGACTCGAAGAAACGCTATCGTGCCGACGTGCTTATCGAAGAACAAATAGCAAAGTACGACGACAAAATAGCAAAAGAAGTAGCCAAAGCTCGCAAGCGTTTCGGCGACTCTTTCGATGAAGCAAAATATCTCGAGACATCCGAAAACGTCAAGACACACAAAGCAAAGCGCGATGCCCTGCACGACCGATTCAAAAAGGCAATGAACGACAACGACCTTGCCGAGCTCCGCCAAATAATTCTTGACGAAGAAATAGTATGTCCAATCTCTGGCACCAAAAATTGGACCGACGTTCGCCAGTTCAACCTCATGTTCACCACCGAGATGGGATCAACTGCCGATGGTGCCATGAAAATATACTTGCGCCCCGAAACAGCACAAGGCATCTTCGTCAACTTCCTCAACATCCAAAAGACAGGTCGCATGAAGATTCCTTTTGGCATAGCACAGATTGGCAAAGCATTCCGCAACGAAATTGTCGCCCGCCAATTCATCTTCCGCATGCGCGAATTCGAGCAAATGGAAATGCAATTCTTTGTTCGCCCGGGCGAAGAAATGAAGTGGTTTAGCTATTGGAAGAACTTCCGTCTCAACTGGCACAAAGCACTCGGCATGGGCGATGAAAACTACCGCTTCCACGACCACGACAAGCTCGCTCACTACGCCAACGCAGCCACCGACATCGAATTCCGCATGCCGTTTGGATTTAAAGAAGTCGAAGGCATACACTCTCGCACCAATTTCGACCTAAGCCAACATCAACAATACAGTGGCAAGAAGCAGCAATACTTCGACCCTGAAAAGAACGAAAGCTACGTCCCCTACGTCATCGAGACCTCAATAGGCGTCGACCGAATGTTCCTCAGCATAATGGCTGGCGCATACACCGAAGAGACTCTCGAAGGTGGCGACTCTCGCGTGGTCTTGAAGCTACCTGCCGTCCTTGCACCAGTCAAGATGGCCGTACTCCCTCTCGTCAAGAAAGACGGAATGCCCGAAAAAGCTCATCAGATTGTCGACTCCCTCAAACTCGAAATGAACGTCACCTACGACGAAAAAGACTCCATAGGCAAACGCTATCGACGCCAAGATGCCATCGGCACTCCCTACTGCGTAACCGTTGACGGGCAGACCCTCGAAGACGACACCGTCACCCTACGCGACCGCGATACGATGGAACAAAAACGAGTCAAGATAAGCGAACTACACGACATTCTTTATCGAAAAGTAAGTGGGCACGAGCTCTTCGAACGTCTCATTCAGGTGCAAAAAGAGACCGCAGTAAAATAAGATCTTAAAGCACATACAATGCCATAGGGTCGCCTAAAGTTTTTAGGCGACCCTATTTTTTATAATTCTTTTGAACATGACACTTTGTTTGCATACTTACTTTTTTTCTTAATTTTACTAAACATACCCTATTTTTACTTCCGACTACTATCTTAGGAATGAAACGTATACTTCTGCTGACCGCTATTCTATTTTATTGTGCCACCACATTCTTTGCACAAGAGTTTAACCTTTCGAGATTCACCAACTCCTCTGGTTTGCCACAAAACTATGTCTATACCGTAGCACAAGACCGCGACGGATTCGTTTGGATAGGCATGGCCGAAGGTCTCTCAAAATACGATGGCATAAAGTTTACCAACTACACCACTCGCGACTCTTTGGCCGACAACTACGTCTCGCACCTCATTATGGACATCGACGGGAAACTATGGTGTGGACACGGCAACGGACAATTCTCTTACTACGATGGCTATAAATTCCACAAAATGCCAATAGTAGAAGAAATGTCGGCACCCATAAAAGACATGTGCATAGACGACAAAGGCAACGTTTGGGCTGTAGAGCAAAACATGGGTCTCGTGAAGATTACACCAGACCACCAAATAGTAACATACTTCGACGAAGAAAAATTTGGTAATCCTGTCTTTACATCGGTGGTTGCAGTCAACTCAATGTCACTTTTCGTTGGCACCGACGAGGGACTACTATCGGTCAAGGTAGACATAGACGGGAAAGTCCTCGCACCACGAAACATAGATGGAATAGACAACGGCGTAAACAAAATCGTTCCACGTCGCGATGGGGCTGGCTATTGGATTGCGACATCTGGCGGAGGGATATATACTTGCACGGTAAGTGGCGAAGTAAAACAAATAAAGCAGTGTTCTGAATCGTGTACCGACGAAGGTAACATGAACTACGACATTCGCTCGCTCTACGAAGATGCCAACGGAGACCTATACCTCGGCACGTGGGGCGATGGTATGAAAGAGTGGAAACGACGCGAGCAAAGCAACGATTACGTAGAGTCGCTATCGCTCAACGAAGAAAACGGACTCGGCAACAATTTCGTAGCCGATATAACTGTCGACCGCGAAGGCATCTTTTGGTTTGCCACCTATGGCGGAGGCGTAGCTGCTTGGGTCAACAATTTCTTTGCACGATATAGCATAGCCAACATAGGTTTTGTGCGCAACAAGATTACGACCGCACAAATAGATGGTCAGCGCCTATGGCTCGGACTAAACGAAGGAGTCATAAGTCTCGACGCCCAATGCATCAACAACTTTGAGTATTTCGACACGAGCATGGGCATGCCAGCACAAACAGAAATATCGTCAATCGTAATAGACAAAGAACGCGGACAACAATACGTTGGCACTCGCGGACGCGGTGTCTACGTCCGACACAATTCTGAAAACCACTACCGCCCACTCGATATGGGGCTCAGCCAACAGAACCTACGCATGATAAACGGCATGGTGCTTTCCGACTCGCTACTGTACATGGCAACGCAAGGCGGACTCGTGGCCTACAACATCACCACAGCCACAGCCGAAGTTTACAACACAAACAATGGGCTACCACACAACAACATCAACTTTGTCTACATCGACGACGAAGGGCAACTATGGCTCGGACCTAAAGACAGTGGCATTGCACTAAAGACCAATTCTGAATTTGAAATACACAGGTTGGCCAACGTGCCCGTCGATGTGGCTAGCATGACTGTCGACCGACGCGGACGCTTCTGGCTTGCCACGGTTAACAATGGTGTCCTCTGTTCAAGCAACGACTCCGTAATATCAATCACCACTATAGACGGACTCGAAAAAAACTACTGCTACGGCATTGCACGCGACAACAATGAACACATTTGGGTGTGCCACCAACCCGGACTAAGTTGCATAGACCTCAACACAGGCAACATCCGTACATATAGCCTCAATCAGGGTATGAACTACGAGTTCGATTGCGTAGTGCCCGACAAGAATGGCGATCTTTGGTTCTCTTCCTCTTCGGGTGTCGTACACTACATCAGCATGTACGACAAACGGAACTCAGTACCCCCAGTAATCAACCTGACCAACATTACCATTTCTGACAAATACCACGACGTCAACAAGCCCATCGACCTACCCTACCCCTACGACGGGAATGTCGACAAACTCGAATTCGACTTCGTGGGCATCTGCATGAAAGACCCAAAGAATGTCAGCTACGAATATTGGCTTCAGATGGGTGAAGACGACAAAGACGAACGCTGGATGTCGCTCGGCACACAAAACCACAAGGAATTCGACTTCTTGCCCGAAGGAGACTACATTCTCAACGTTCGTGCCTTCAACAGTAACGGCATCGTGTGCGAAAAGCCCCTACGAATAAGCATACACATCGACAAGCCATTCTGGAAGACATGGTGGTTCCCAATCTTGGCAGTAGTCGCAGTAATGTTCGGCTTCCGCCAATTCTCAAAATGGCGCGAGCGCAAGCTGCTCAAACGTCAGAAAGAGCTACAAGACGAAGTCAACCGCCAAACCAAAGAAATTAGCGACCAAAAGAACGAAATCGAGCGCAAGAATACCGACATAATGGATAGCATAAACTATGCTAATCTTATACAAACGTCGGTACTGCCTTCGCAAGATGGGCTCAAAGACTATCCCTTTGCCGACGCTTTTATTCTCTACCTCCCACGCGACATCGTCAGTGGCGACTTCTACTGGTTCACCAAGCACGAAGACCACGTCATAATTTGTTGTGGAGACTGCACAGGTCATGGCGTCCACGGAGCTTTCCTGACAATGATTGGCTCTACAATCCTCAACGATGCCGCCCACGACCCATCAATGCTCACTCCTTGCAAGCTACTCGACAAACTCGACCGCGAAATTAAAGCTACGCTAAACAAAAACGTCGCCACCGAAGAGAAACGCGATGGTATGGACTGTGCCATTATCGACATTAACCTTTCCAACTACGAAGTAACCTCGGCAGCCGCACGCCGACCCGTCAACTTCATCATCAAAGGCGAACTCGTAACAGTCAAAGGCACCCGACGTGGCATAGGCGAACCACGAACAGCCAACGAATTTGTCGAGACAATCACCCAACTACACAAAGGTGACTACATCTACATGAGCTCCGACGGCTTCACCGACCAAATGGGTGGAGCCGACAACGACGATGACGTCATAAAGTTCTCAACCAAACGCTACAACGAAATGCTCATGAAACTATATGAGAACCCCATGCATGAGCAAAAAGAAGAAATGGCCAGAATACTCAAAAATTGGGCTGGGCACTACGAACGCGTCGACGACGTCATCGTCATGGGCATAAAACTATAACGTGCATAGACGTGTCGCCAAAATCGTTAAATCACTAAGGCACATCGGTCGCCGATTGCTGACCGATGTTCGCCACCTACTGTTACCCAACGTATGTCAAATATGCGGGTGTCGACTCTTGGAGTCCGACATCCGCATTTGTCAACCTTGCCTCGACACCCTCAACGCTACACATTTTGAACAGCACCCAAGCAAAAGCCCCATTGTACGACACATGCAAGGGCGAATCCCGATACGATCTGCCGCTGCAATTTTCTATTTCAAGAAAACGAGCCCCATTCGCAGCCTCATACACAGTTTCAAGTATCATGACGACCCACAACTTGCCATCAGTCTTGGTCGTGAAATGGGACGTAGAATTGTTGCCGCAAACACCATGACAGACTACGACTTCCTAATCCCCGTCCCCCTGCACAAGACAAAACTTCGCCTCAGAGGCTACAACCAAAGCCTCATGCTCGCCCACGGAATTAGCTTGGCAACCAACATACCCGTATGCGACGACGCGCTAATTCGCCACGTCAACACAAACACACAAACACGCTTGAAAGGCGAAGAACGACTTCAAAACGTCAAAAATGTATTCTCTCTCACCCCACAAGCAAGCGAAGAACTTACGGGTCGCAAAGTACTGATAATCGACGACGTCTACACCACTGGAGCAACCACAGAAGAGTGCGCCAACACACTACTCCAAATACCAAACCTCAGTGTCGGAATACTCACTCTCGCCTATGCAAAAAGCGGAGAGTAATACACATAACGTAATAGAGAAATTTTTCCGTAATTAAACCTTACAAATGTTGTAACTAAACACATTTTTCGTTTCTTTTGTATTCAACAAATAAAAAATAACAAAAACCACAGAAATATGTCGCAAAGATTCATCCTCAACGAGGTTTCGTATTTCGGCGCTGGCTGTCGCAAAGAACTCCCCGAAGTACTCGGTCGTATGGGACTCAAAAAAGCACTCGTTTGCTCCGACAAAGGTCTCATCAAAGTCGGCACAACCAAAATGGTTACCGACGTACTCGATAGCGTCAAATTCCCCTACGAAATATATAGCGAGATAAAGCCAAACCCCACCGTAACCAACGTCAAGCAAGGCGTAGACGCCTTCAAGAAGAGCGGTGCCGATTGCATCATCGCCATAGGTGGTGGCTCGTCTATGGACACAGCTAAGGGCATTGGCATCGTTGCCAACAACCCAGAATTTGCCGACGTCGTTTCGCTCGAAGGATGCGCCCCAACAAAACATAAAAGTGTACCCATCATAGCCTTGCCTACGACCGCTGGCACAGGTGCCGAGGTTACCATCAACTATGTCATCATCGACGAGACCAAACAAAAGAAAATGGTCTGTGTCGACCCCAACGACATCCCCGCAGTTGCCATTGTCGACCCCGAACTGATGTACTCGTTGCCCAAAGGTCTTACAGCTGCCACAGGTATGGACGCTCTCACACACGCCATCGAAGGCTACATAACCAAAGCCGCTTGGGTAATGAGCGACATGTATGAGCTCCAGGCCATCAAGATGATTGCCGAGAATCTGCCTCTCGCAGTCGAGCAACCAACAAACCCCGTTGGTCGCGAAGGCATGGCACTCGCACAATACATTGCAGCACAAGCCTTCTCCAACGTAGGTCTAGGTCTTGTACACGGCATGGCACACCCAATGGGTAGCCTCTTCGATGTACCTCACGGTGTTGCCAACGCACTTCTTTTGCCTACCATTATGGAATTCAACATGCCTAAGTGCATCGAGAAGTTTGGTGTCATAGCTCGCACCATGGGTGTCGACACCACTGGCATGACCGCCGAACAAGCAGCACAAGCTGCTGTTGACGCAGTCCGCAAACTCTCCATACGCGTGGGCATACCTCAACACCTCTCCGAACTCAACATCAAGGAAAGCGACATACCCGCACTTGCAGCACAAGCCATCACTGACGTCTGCACGCCGGGCAACCCTCGCGATGTAACCGAGGAAGAAATCAAAGCACTCTACAAGAAAGTTCTCTAAGACGCGCTTTTGACCATACTACAAACACCCGATTGTCTGGCAGACAGTCGGGTGTTTTATTGCATTACATTTACTCATTTTAGATATAATTAGTAACTTCACAGACATAAAAAGGTCATACATTCAAACCCAAAAGAAAAAAACTAATCACCTCAAAAATGACTAACGTAATAATCACCATTTTCGTTGTGGGCTACCTACTAATAGCCGTCGAAAACATAACGAAAATCAACAAAGCTGGTATAGCCCTCCTGATGGGCGTACTCTGCTGGGTCGGCGTCATGATAGATGTCGATTTCTTTGCAACACTTAACAACTGCCCTAATGGCATCGACGCCATACACTACATAGGCTCACACATCTTCAACGAAAAACTTGCCGAAGTCTGTCAGACCATACTCTTCCTCATGGGAGCAATGACAATAGTAGAAACCGTCGATAGCTATGGCGGATTCGGCTTTGTGCGTCGAATACTCTACACTCCCAGTCCCAAAGCACTTCTTTGGAAAGTCGTAGGGCTCACCTTTATTCTCTCCGCACTGCTCGACAACATGACCACGAGCATTGTCATGACAATGGTCCTCCGCAGCATAATACCCAACGACCGCGAAACTCGCATAAAATACGCAGGCATGGTCATCATTGCAGCCAACGCCGGTGGAGCATTCTCACCCATTGGCGACGTAACGACCATCATGCTTTGGATTAACGGCAACGTATCGACCGTTGGCATCATCACCGGAATCATCATTCCGTCTATCATCTGCGCAGCCGTGCCCACACTGATAATGAGCGCAACGCTCAAGGGAACAATTGAAAAACCCGAACAAAACGAAGCCGAAAAGAATAGCCCATTTCCGACACACGTGCGCAACATAATACTATTCCTTGGCGTAGGCGGACTCATCTTCGTGCCCATATTCAAAATCTTGACCCACCTCCCACCATTCATGGGCGTAATGCTCGCACTCGCATGCTTGTGGATTGCTGTCGAAATAATCATTGCCAGCACACACGCCAATCGTCGCAAGATATACGAAAGTGTCGGCATGGCAAACATCATCTCGCGTATCGATATGAATACGATATTCTTCTTCCTCGGCATTCTTACAGCAGTCAACACTCTCGACATAACAGGCTCTCTAAAGGCTCTCGGCATTTGGCTCAACGAGTCGGTAGGCAACATCTACATTGTCAATTCGCTCATTGGCGTCTTCTCGTCAATCATTGACAACGTTCCACTCGTAGCCTCATGCATGGGCATGTATCCAATTGCCGACGCAGCCACAGTTGCTGCCGACCCGACGCTTACCGCATATATGCAAGATGGTCTTTTCTGGGAACTACTCGCATACTGTGCTGGCACGGGTGGTAGCCTCCTCATCATTGGCTCGGCAGCAGGCGTAGTGGTCATGGGCATCGAGAATCTTTCTTTCGTATGGTACATCAAACGCTTCACGCTACTTGCAGCCTCTGGCTACTTCGCAGGCATACTTTGGTACTGGTTCGAAAAGACAATTCTCGTCGGTTTGCTCTGATTAGCAACACATCACTTCATACAATCCAGTCTACACCAAACTATGTAGACTGGATTTTTTATTTTGCCCATCAAATTTTCGCGAGAGTAAGCACATTTAAGTTTTTTTTTATTTTATTTGCAAAAAAATGTCTAACAAAGACATTTCATTCGCCACGCTAAGAGAATAAACAACAAATAAAATGAAAAAAAATCCAATGAAATTTTGTTTAGCCGCAGTGCTTGTCGCTCTGACCCTTGCTGGTCAAGAAGCCAATGCACAAGGATTCGGCAAAAATCTGCTCAACAAAGCCAAGAGTGCAGTTACATCTGGCAACTCATCGACTTCTTCATCATCTTCAACTTCAACACCTTCATCTTCAAGCTCTAACACTGCAGCAAACACGCAATCGAGTTCAGCAACATCTTCGTCGGCGTCCAACTCTGGCGTAGTCTACTACGTTTCGGCAGCAGGAAACGCACGTGCCAATGGTCTTTCGCCCGAAGCACCAATGAAAGACTTGCAAAAAGCACTCAACAAAATCAAAGAAAACAAAGAAGATGGAGCCATCGTAAAGGTGGCCGAAGGCAACTACCTTGGCTACATGAACGCAGGCTACATCGAGATAAGCAACTTCATAACGCTCGAAGGTGGCTACTCTGCCGACTTCAAGCAACGCGACCCTCTCAAATACATTACCAGAATTGAGCCAACCCACGAGCAAGACGGCACCAACGGACACAAAGGTCTCATAACCCTTGCCGCAATGGACGACGTCATGGCTACTCAGCCCAAAGGCACGCTCATCATCGATGGTCTTATGCTCAACTTGGGCTTGCAGAACGCCTACAAGCCCAACGACCCAAGCGACCCTCGCAATGGCTGCCCAAGCAAAAACTTTGAGACTGGTCGTATGGAGGATGCCACACCGCCTCAAATTCAACACCAAATAATCAAGGGCGATGCTGCCGTTTGTGGCAACGTCATAATCCGCAACTGCCTCATTGCAAACAGCACATACTTTGGCATACAATTCAACTCTCGTCGTGGTGAAATAGAAATATACAACTGCGTCATTATCAGCAATCGCTATGGTGGTGTACGCATCGATGGCTACGACAAAAAAGGCGAAGGTACACACATCAATTTCCACCATAACACAGTAGCCTTCTCGTGGTGTCGCGACAAAGCTATGGAAGACATGGGCTACGGCTATGAGTTTATGAATCGTTGCAATGCCGATCTCCACCACAACATATTCCTCTGCAACAACTACTCTGCCATTGCTCGCACACGCATCGACAGCGAAAAAGCTCTCGAAGCCAAAAAGAAGACCAACGTAACCAACAACATCTTCTTCATGAACGCTGCCGACATCCAACTCCCAAGCAAAGGTGGCGGCAAGTGGACCAACGTCAAGGTTGCAAACTTTGAAGACCTCGACGAGACCACCTTCCCCGAAATAGACGGCAACATAGAGCTCAAGAGTGGCGACTCGTTCATCGACTCAATCGACCCAGACTATCTACAAGGCTTTGCTTCGCTCAAAGTGGTCAGCAGCAGTTCTTTCGACCCCAACTCAGCAGCCAACCTCTACCGCCAAGCACACGGCATGAACATGCAAGGCTCCGAAACAATTCGAGTCTCGATGTATGGCAACCGCTACAATTTCGACAAAGCACTCAAATTCTTTGGTGCAAAAGAAGGTTTTGGTGCTCAGAAATTCAACAAGTAACACACGATTGACATTTTTAACAACACCTGAAAGCATGGCAAATATTCTTTGTCATGCTTTCTTCCTTAGAAAAACACCATGGCATATACGGAAGTAGAAACAACCACCTACGGCAATAGGGTAAAAAAATCGTTCGGCGGAGCCAAACTTGGCGTTGCACTCCTACTCGGTGGCATAGCACTCCTCTGGACCAACGAAGGACGCACAGTAAAAACAGCCGACATGCTCGACAATGCAGAAGACGACCTTGTCGAGATGACCGACATTAGCACCATCAACGCGAACTACGAAAACAAATTTGTCCACGCAACAGGCAACGCAGAAACGCAAGACATCTTGACTGACAACATGTTCGGCGTCAGCCAAAAAGCTCTCGTCCTATGTCGCGAAGTTGAATATTATCAAGTAGAAGAAAAAAGCTCTCGCAAGTCGACCGACAAAGCAGGTGGCGCACAAGTCGACAGCGTAACGTATTCTTATGTCGAAGATTGGACTTCGAGCCCCATCAACTCAAGCGAGTTCAAAGACCCAGCATTCCGACGTAGCAACTTTACGCTAACCTCTGCCGAAGACAACACGCAACATGCAAGCAACGTATCGTTTGGAGCCTACAAGCTAAACGACAAGCAACTATCAACCTTCACCGCCGACCGCGAACTTGCGCTGAACATTTCGGCAGATAAAATCAAATCGCTCAGTGCATCGGCTCTTTTAAAATTCCGAAATGCACGCCCCGACGCTGCAACCTCCGTTGGTGATGCGACTATGGCACATGTCGATGGCAACCAAATATACATAGGTCTGAGCCCAGCTTCGCCACAAGTGGGCGACGTCAAAATAAAGTTCACCTATGCACCAGCACAAGCCACCATAACGCTTTTAGCCACAGTCAACGGCAACACATTCAAAAGCTACGAAGATAAAAACGGCAAGTCGCTTTTCATCACACAACTCGGCACGCATAGTGCCGACGAAATCTTGTCTGCTCAGCAAGAAGGAAACCAATCTACCAAATGGTTCTTACGTCTTAGTGGCTTCTTGCTCATCTTCGGTGGACTAATGAAAATGTTCGGCATAATAGAGTCTATACTAAAAGCCGTTCCACCAATTGCTACCATCTTAGGTTTCGGTGCTAAAGTCATCTGTGGCGTACTTGCAGCAGTAATCAGCATGATAATCGTGTCTATAGCTTGGTTCTACTACCGCCCATGGCTAAGCATATCGCTAATACTCATCAGCCTGTTCGTGGTTTGGCTATTTTCCTATCGTGGCAAAGAAAAGCTGAAAGACATTGCCAAGCGAGTGCAAGAGCAAGCGCAAACAGGTGGCATATCGCTAAGCAACATAACAAAACCCACCAGCACGTCTACCCAATCGTCAGAAATAGCCGAGCAATAGTTCGCTCATAGGCAAACGAAACAACTGCTGTCCGAGAAATGATTATTCGGACAGCAGTTTGCATATATAGAGGTTTATAGGTCAAAATGCAGGCTACGAGGTATCCTCAGCCCTTTGTTTATCTGGCTTTCAAGCGTTTCAAACGTTTCAATGCCATTTTAAGCTAACAGACACCCTATATGGG
>FLNY01005023.1_pt1 | contig 24766 bp, 20 predicted proteins | sample 1140381 | NCBI WGS metagenome assembly FLNY01 (sample SAMEA3878172, study PRJEB12797) | bioreactor metagenome | biome: Moose rumen | place: Sweden | collected 2011-10
GGCAAACTGGCCAAAGCCCCCGGGTACGACATGTAACACCCCTTAACAGTTTTATAACTATGATTAGACTAAATGCATTTTTCCGCCTGAAGGAAGGTGTCAGCACCGAGGATGTGCTGGCCATCACCAACGAACTCGTAGCCAAGAGCCGTCAGGACGAGGGCAACAAGGGCTACGACCTCTACCAAAGCACGACCGACCCGCGCGTGTTCATGTTCTGTGAGAGTTGGGAAAGCCAAGAAGCTCTTGACAAGCATTCCGCAGCCCCTCATTTCACTTCTGCTGTGCCAGCCTTGGGGGCATTGACCGCCGACGGCCTCAGCATCGAACGCTTCGAGAAGTAAGAATCTATGCAGCTCTGCAGTTGCTATCGTGATGAACCTGTTTGAACTTATCCGCCATCGCCGTTCCATCCGCAAGTACGAGGAACGACAGATACCCAGGGCCGACCTGGAGCGTATCATCGAGGCCGGCCTTTACGCCCCCAATGCAGGCGGTGGCCAGCGCAGCATGATTGTCGCCCTGCGCGACCCGAAATTGACGGAGACCATCGGCAAGATGAATGTAGGCAGAATGGACCGTAGCCGTCTGGCAGGCAATTTCGTGTCGAAGGAGCAGCCCAGCATTATCGACGACCCCACCATCAAGAGCGGTTTCTACGGAGCGCCCACGGTGTGCGTCATCTTTGCACAGGGCAACTTCCTCTACAGCATTCCCGATGCCTTCTGCTGCGCCGAGAACATGGTGCTGGCAGCCACCGAACTCGGCATCAGCAGTTGCATCATAGCCCGTGGCGAAGAGACCTTCGACAGCGACTACGGCCACCAGCTGATGCAGCAGTGGGGTGTCCCCTTCGGCTACGTCGCCCGCTGCTTCGTTCTGCTGGGCTATTGCAAGGGCGACTACCCGAAAGAGAAGCCCCGCAAGCCGGGTCGTTATAACATTATAGAAGCCGAGTAATTCGTCAAATCCATGTAATCCCGGATTGAGTTGTTATGCTGAGAAATCAAGTCACCGACCCCCTCTTCCCCGAGTGTCCCATCCGTAACATCATCGCGCGGATAGGCGACAAATGGTTCATCCTTGTGCTGCTCACCCTCGAAGGCACACCGGAACCCATGCGCTTCAAAGCCATCGAGACAGCCATCCCCGACATCTCGCAAAAGATGCTTACCCAAACCCTGCGCGACCTCGAAGCCGATGGAATGGTCATACGCCACGCCTATGCCGAAATTCCGCCCCGCGTGGAATATTGCCTCACCGACCGTGCCCAATCACTCCTCCCCCTCATCCACAACCTCGTGGACTGGGCCCACGACAACCTCAGCGGTATCATCAACGACCGCACCGCCTATTTCAACAGATAAGTAACAGAATATGCACCCCTTACTTTCGGGGCTAATCCCAAATCTCCAATAGCCGTTTGGTGGATAAATCTACCATAAAAACTCCCCGCACCTGAAGACGGATGCGGGGAGTTTTCGGTTTCATTGCCGCTGCTGCCGGCATTATTTGGAGAGCTGTTTCTCTGTCTTGCGGAGAGTTTTGAGTACAGTTTTGTCGTCGATGAGGAGATTGCCGTAGCCGAGGTCGCGAAGTCCCCGGGCAACGCTGCGCGCATTCATTTGGGCTCCGAGTTTGGAGGTGTGGGTGTGGTCTCCTTTGTAATAAGCCTGGGCGGCTGCCTCTCCCACAGCGTCAAGCCAATCGGCAGAGAGATTGTGTACATCGACAAAGGCAACTTGGGTGGCCTCTACGACTTCGCGATACCACTTGCCGTAGGTGTCGTTGCGACGTTCGATGCGACCGTCGGTCCAGATGTTGCGGGGAGTGAGCGACAGAAGGACGGGAATGCCGCCTTTCTCGCGTACGTCGCCGATGAACTTCATGAGATACCAGCCGAAACTATAGACGGCCTCGTAGCTGCCGTCGCTCTCGAGTTTATAAACATGGGTGGTGTCTTTGGCCGATGCTATCACCCCGCGATACTTGGGTTTGTCGATGGGGCCGATGTCATTGTGACCGAATTGAATGAGAACAATATCGCCGGGCTGGACCGAATTGTAAACACGATCCCAGCGGCCTTCGTTGAGGAAGGTGCGGGTGGAACGTCCGGCCTTGGCGGCATTGACAACGGTGCACTGTGTGGTGTCGAAGGCCACAAAGGCCTGGGCTCCCCAGCCCCACATGCCGTCGTCGTCACGGTCCTTGTTCTTGCCGGTGGAGTCGCCCGTGATGAAGACAACGGGTTTGCCTGGCTTACGTACAAACTTCTCGGTGGGGAGGTCGAGCGGAAGAAGATAGTCCTTGAGACCGCAACCGAGACAGTGCTTGATGGCAAGGGCGGCACTGTAGGCATTGTTCTGTGCTCCGAAACGGGAGGTGTGGATTTTGTCGATGTAATAGAACATGTAGTCGGTCTTCCAATGGCCGAACTTCTCGAGCCGCAGGGCGCTCTCGTTCTCGAGGTCAATCCAGGAAACACCCATCTCGCGGGCTACCTCACGACCCCAACGGGTGTAGTTGGCAGTCTTGCGGGTGATGGTGGAGTCGTTAGCCCAAGAGTTGCGGGGAGTGAGCGACGCTATAATCGGGGTGGCTCCCTTGGACCTCGTGTCGCGAATGAACTTGCGGAGATACTCGCCGTAGCTGTAAACAGTGTCCTGACATTGGGTGTGTTCGTTGAAGCCGACAAGCATGGTGTCAGGGTCGATGCCCGGAATTGTGGTACGTGCCCGCTGACGGTCGAACCAGAAGTTGCCGGCATCGTTGTGGCCAAGTTCGATGATGACCCAGTCGCCAGGACGAACACCCTTGAGCACATCGGGCCAAAGATTGTTGTAGAACGTGCGCGAGGATGTGCCGCCCAAGGCGTGATTCTCGACCGTGATTTTGGATTCGTCGAACCACTCGTGGGCAAAGTAGCCCCACCCCCACTGGCCGTTGTTGCCGTTGCCCATCGTGCCGGTACGCATGGTGGAATTGCCCACCAGGAAGAGTACGGGATTGTCGCCGCGACGGGAGGAACCGGCCACGGGACGCACGGAATTGGCCTGCTTGACGTGGTCGAGCGTGAGGTCAACCACATCCTTGTTCTCATCTTCAACTCCCTGCGGAGCCTGGGCTTGGGCAGCGAAACAGAGTACGCCCGAAAGGAGCACTGCTGACAGATAATGCGGATATTTCATAAGCCATTTGAATTGATTAATTGGTGCGAAGATAAAGTTTTTTTTCCAAATAAACAAATAATTTCGATTTTTTTTGGTTTTCTCAACTAAAAGTTATATCTTTGCAGCAAAATTCTTACGATTATGATAGAACAGGAAGTAGTTTTCACCAACGATATAAGCGGGGCACTCGACAAGTTTGCGGCCAAGATTCCCCACGACGAGCTTTACCTGCTGTTTGACACAGAGACCATCAAATACTGTATGCCGGTAATAGCGGATTTCATGAACGAATACGACGCCAAACATCCGGATGCCAAATGCAAAACCGTCATCATCGGAAACACCGATGCAGCCAAGAACATCGACACGCTGACAGAAGTGTGGCAGACGCTCTCCGACACGGGAGCATCGCGCCACTCGCTGATGATTAACGTAGGCGGCGGCATGCTGACCGACCTGGGTGGATTTGCGGCAGCAACCTTCAAACGGGGCATCAAGTTTGTGAACGTGCCCACCACCCTGCTGGGCGCTGTGGATGCAGCTGTGGGCGGCAAGACCGGTGTCAACCTGGGCGACCTGAAGAACGAGCTGGGAGCCTTTGCCCCTGCTGCGGCCGTTTTGATATCGACCACAATGTTTGAGACCCTCGACCAGGAGAACCTCCTCTCGGGATATGCCGAAATGCTGAAACACGGATTCCTCTCCGACCGCGAGACGTTGGCGGAGCTGCTCAACTACGACATCGTCCACTGGGACAAAGACACGCTGCTGCCGATGTTGGAGAAGAGCGTGAACGTGAAGCGCCGCGTGGTGCGACAGGATCCCTACGAACAGGGTCTGCGCAAAGCGCTCAACCTGGGGCATACCTTCGGGCACGCCTTCGAAAGCTGGCGGCTGAGACAGGGCAAACCGGTGCTGCACGGATATGCTGTGGCCTGGGGTCTGGTGTGCGAACTCATTGTCTCGAACCGTTTCTGCGGATTCCCCTCGGACTTGATGCAGCAAGTGGCCGCCTACGTGCGTGAGACGTACGGTCCCATCGCCTTCACCTGCGACGACTACGAAGAACTCTACGAAATCATGACCCACGACAAAAAGAACGAGGCGGGCGAAATCTACTGCTCGCTGCTCCACGACGTGGGTTCTGTAGCCCTGAACCACTCTCTTTCGAAAGAACAGATTGAAACGACCTTCGACATCTTCCGCGACCTGATGGGAATCTGACCGGTATGGAAAATACGGAGTTAACCCTCGCCTACAACTATGCGATGTTCACCCATCGCAACATCTTCCTCACGGGCAAAGCCGGAACGGGCAAGACAACCTTTCTGCGCCATCTGGTGGCCAACAGCCGCAAACGTGTCATCGTGGTGGCTCCCACGGGCGTAGCGGCCATCAATGCCGGCGGAGCCACGATTCACTCGTTCTTCCAACTCAAGCCGGGTCTCTATTTGCCCGAACAGGAGGTGAACCAAAGCAAACGGTACGGATTCTCGAAAGACAAACTCAACATCCTCAGGAGTCTCGACCTGCTGGTGATAGACGAGATTTCGATGGTGAGATGCGACCTGCTGGATGCCATCGACGACGTGCTGCGGCGCTACCAGAACCGCAACAAGCCCTTCGGCGGTGTGCAGTTGCTGATGATAGGCGACCTGCAACAGCTGGCACCCGTAGCTCAGGACAACGAATGGACCCTGCTGAGAGAACACTACAAGACTCCCTATTTCTTCGACTCGCACGCCCTGCAGATGACGGACTATACCGTGATAGAACTCCGGAAAGTCTATCGCCAGCAGGATAAGGATTTCATCACGTTGCTCAACCAAGTGCGCGACAATCGGCTCGACGAGGCCGGACTGGAGTTGCTGAACTCCAGATATGTGCCGGGATTCTGTCCGAAAGACGACGAGCATTACATCATCCTCACCACCCACAATCAGCAAGCCGACAGCATCAACGAAGAGCGGATGGCCCGGCTGAAAGCAGAGCCGATGATATTCCACGCCGACATAGAAGGCGATTTTCCGGAGAACTCCTACCCCACCGACAAAGACTTGGAGCTCAAAGAGGGCGAACAGGTGATGTTCTGCAAGAACGATGCGACAAGAGAAAAAGCGTACTACAACGGACTGATAGGCCAAATCACGTTCATCTCGGCCAAGGGCGACATCCGCGTCTCGGTACCCGAAGAAGACGGCAGCCGGAGGACAATCACCGTTGGCGCAGTGACGTGGGAAAACACCAAATACGAAACCAATGCCCGCACGGGAACCATCGCGGAAAAAGTCGTGGGAACCTTCTCGCAGGTACCCCTCCGGGCGGCGTGGGCCATCACGATACACAAAAGTCAGGGCCTGACGTTCGACCGCGCCATCATCAATGCCGGACGTGCTTTCTCGCCTGGACAGGTCTATGTGGCCCTCTCGCGATGCCGCACACTCGAAGGTCTGATACTCTCCACTCCCCTGAACCGGAGTGTGATATGGAACGACCGTGCCGTGACAGATTTCAACCGACAAGCCGAAATGCGTCATCCGTCGGTGCAGCAACTGCAAGCCGACCGCCGAAAATATGTGGAAGAACTGCTGTGCGACCTCTTCGAATGGCAACCCTTCCTCATGGGGCTGCAAGAGTACGAAAGACGCTGTGCCGAGAAACTGGGACGACACTATCCCCAATACATACATGAACTCGGAGAAATCGACCGACAAGTGGAGAAAGAGCTGGTGAAGGTGGGCCACACCTTCCAGCTTCAAATCAAACAGATGATAACAGCCACGGAGGTCTATGACGACAACAAAGAGCTGCAGGAACGCATCCGCAGGGGTATCGCATACTTCACGGCCAAAGCGGCAGAACTGCTCGAATCCCTCTTTGAAGAAGGGACTCCGGAAACCGAAAACAAACAGACGGCGGAGCACATAGCCAACGTTTATGACCCGCTCCAGGCCGAATACAATCTCAAGATGGCGCTATACATCCGCTGCGGACGCGACTTCACGCTCGAAAACTATTGGGATGCCAAAGCCAAAGCTGCAATGACAGCCGACAAATCATCGGCACTGTCCGGGAAGAAAAGTGCCAAAAAGGCCAAAAGCAAAGCCCCCAAAAGTCCGGCACAAGAGCCGGCTATGACCATCAACATGAACGACTTGAGTCCCGCCGTCTTCATGCAACTGAAAGTCTGGCGCACCCAAGTGGCCTACAAACATCACATCAAGCCCTACATGGTGCTCTCGAATGTCACGTTGACAGCCATTGCCACACGGTGTCCGCGTACCGAGGAGGAGTTGGCTGAGATTCCCGGCATGGGTCCCGCCAAAATGCGTGAATACGGAAACGCGATACTCGAAATCATACGCAACTCCTGAAAAAGGGAATCGCATCGCGCTAAACAAATCATCCCCGCAAAGCTGCAGACGAGGCTTTGCGGGGATGATTATATGAGGATTGCGAGGGCGCGGGAATTATGCTTTCCGGAGAGCAGCAATGCCTTCGCGAAGTGTAGCTATCTTGGCTTCGGCATCGGCCTGCTTCTTGCGTTCGCCTTCGACCACAGCGGCAGGAGCATTGCTGACGAAGCGCTCGTTGGAGAGTTTCTTGAGCACCGATGCCAAGAATCCTTCCTGATACTTGAGGTCGGCCTCAAGTTTCTTGAGCTCCGCTTCGGTATCAATCTCGTCGCCGAGAGGAATGGCATATTCGACGGTTCCGACAAGGAAGGTGGCACAGATGCCGGACTTCTCGCGAACCACTTCAATGGACGAGATGTTGGCGAGACGCTGAATGACCGATTCGAAGGAACGGAGAGTCTCCTCGCCCACCACCTGAAGTTTCAGAGCCTTGTGGGGCGAAAGCTGTTTCTGGGCACGCACGGCACGAATGCCGGTGACAACCTCTTTGACGTGCTCGAACGCCGAGAGGAGTTGCTGTGTGGCGGCAGAAGGCTGTTCGTAGTGAGGAATGGTCTGCCAAACGATGGTTTCGCCTTCCTTGCGTTCGTAGAGATTCTGCCACAGGGCTTCGGTGATGAAGGGCATGAAGGGGTGAATCATCTTGAGCAACGTCTCGAAGAAACGGAGTGTCTTGTCGTAGGTGACGGCATCGACGGGCTGTGCCTTGCCGTCGATATAGGCGGGCTTGACAAGTTCGAGATACCAGGACGAGAATTCATCCCAGAACAGACGGTAGAGCACCATGAGGGCCTCATTGAGACGATACTTGGAGAAGAGATCCTGCAACTCGAAACCGGCGCGCTGAATCTCGGCATCGAACCACTCGCAAGCCTTGGCGGCAGACTCGGGCTGCCGGAGCGAAGCATCGACTGCCCAGCTCTGAACCAGGCGGAAGGCATTCCAAATCTTGTTGTTGAAATTGCGGCCCTGTTCGCAAAGAGCATTGTCGAAGAGAATATCGTTGCCTGCAGGAGCCGACATCATCATACCCATACGCACGCCGTCGGCACCGTACTGGGCAATGAGGTCAAGCGGATCGGGAGAATTGCCAAGCGACTTGGACATCTTGCGACCCAATTTGTCGCGCACAATGCCTGTGAAATAGACATTGCGGAAGGGAACGTCCTTCATATACTCCTCTCCTGCCATAATCATGCGGGCTACCCAGAAGAAAATGATATCGGGGCCCGTCACGAGGTCGCTGGTGGGATAGTAATAACGTATCTCGTCGTTGTCGGGATGACCGATGCCGTCGAAGAGCGAAATGGGCCACAGCCACGAGGAGAACCAAGTGTCGAGGGCGCCTTCATCCTGAACGTAGTTGCCTTCGGGCTTTGTTTCGGAAACGATGATTTTGTCGTCGGGATAATTCTCAAGGCCCGTCTGAGCCAGAAGATCGGCATCGTAGTAGGCCGGTATGCGATGACCCCACCAAAGCTGACGCGAGATGCACCAGTCCTTGATGTTCTCAAGCCAATTGCGATAGGTGTTCTTATACTTGACAGGATAGAACTTGATGTCGTCGTCCATGACGGGCGGCAGGGCGATATCTGCGAAATGCTGCATACGGATGAACCACTGGAGCGAGAGACGGGGTTCGATGGGCACATTGGTGCGCTCGGAATAGCCGACTTTGTTGTCATAGTCCTCGACGTGGTCCATGAGACCGGCTTCCTGAAGGTCCCGGGCAATCTCCTTACGACACTCGAAACGGTCCATTCCGTGATATTTGGCCACATTGCGACGGATTTCGGGTTCTACCGTGTCCAAATTGATATGGGCATCGGGAGAGAAAATATCGTAGGTCTTGAGGTTATACTTCTGTCCGAGAGCGTAGTCGTTGACATCGTGGGCAGGCGTAACCTTGAGGCAACCCGTACCGAATCCTATCTCGACATAGCGGTCCTCGATGATGGGGATTTCGCGACCGACGAGAGGGATGCGAACGTGTTTGCCGCGCAGCCACTGGTTCTTCTCCTCCTTGGGGTTGATGCAGACAGCGATATCGCCGAAGATGGTCTCGGGACGTGTCGTTGCCACGATGGCGTAGCGACCGGGCTCCTCGACCACCTCATATTTCAAATAATAGAACTTGGAGTGTTCGTCGTGATAGATTACTTCCTCGTCGGAGAGCGCTGTCTGACGTTCGGGGTCCCAATTGACCATGCGGAGTCCGCGATAGATAAGGCCCTTCTTGTAGAGATCGACGAAGACGTGAATAACGGCAGCCGAACGGGTCTCGTCCATTGTGAACGCCGTGCGATCCCAGTCGCAGGAACAGCCGAGTTTGCGGAGCTGTTTGAGGATGATGCCGCCGTGTTCTTCGGTCCAAGCCCATGCATGCTTGAGGAATTCCTCGCGGGTGAGGTCGCTCTTGTTGATGCCCTGTTCTTTGAGGCGCTTGATGACCTTGGCCTCGGTGGCGATGGAAGCATGGTCGGTGCCGGGAACCCAGCAGGCGTTCTTGCCTTCCATGCGGGCACGGCGCACAAGAATGTCCTGGATGGTCTCATTGAGCACGTGGCCCATGTGGAGCACACCCGTTACGTTCGGCGGGGGAATAACAACCGTGTAGGGCTCACGTCCGTCAGGTCGGGAAGCAAATACTTTATGTTCAGTCCAATATTGATACCATTTGTCCTCCACTTCGGAAGGATCATACTTTGTTGCTAAAGCCATTAAATTGTAAGTAATGAAAATATGTATGTTTGAATGCAGTTGTGAGGCAATCAGTCTTCGTCATCGAGCGCTTTGATTTTGGCAACCACTTCTGCCAGACGTTCCTTGAGTTCGTCACGCTTGCGTTCCATCTGAGCCAGGAGCGAAGAGCCCTGCTTGGAGGAAAGTGTGAGGAACCCGAGATTGTTTTCATAAGTGGCAAGCTCGGAGGAGAGGCGTTCGTAGTCGCGGCGCAGTTTCTGACGTTCTCCGGATATGGCATCCCCGCCTTCGGCAGCCGCCTTGCGCACTCGCTGACGGAAATTGTTGATGCGGGCTTTGGTGCCCTTCATGTCGAGCTTTTCGTAGAAGAAATCGAGTACCTCCTGATAGCGGGCGAAGAGTTTGTCCTTCTCCTTGAAAGGCACATGTCCGACGGCATTCCACTCGGCCATGATGTCGCGAATGTCTTTGGGTTCCAACTCGGAGACTTTCTCTTTGAGGGTTTCGAGGCGGGCTATAATCTCCTGCTTGCGGGCGAGATTTTCGGCCTCGACAGCACGTTCGCCGCCCACGGCCTTGTCCTTGGCGGCAAAGAAAGCATCACAAGCCGAAGAGAAACGTTTCCAGACGGCGTTAGAATCCTTGTGGGGCACAGCGCCGATGGTCTTCCATTCCTTCTGGAGGTTGACGAGCTTGTCGGTTGTGGTGCGCCACTCGGTGCTGTCCTTGAGGGCTTCGGCCTTCTCGCAGATTTCAATCTTGCGGGCGAGATTGGCTTTCTGTACATCCTTGAGATTTTTGTAAAACTCGGCTTTTGCTCCAAAGAAAGCGTCACAGAGCTCGCGATAGCGTTCGAAGAGTTTGGTGTTGACTTTCTTGGCGGCAAATCCGAAGGAGCGCCATTCCTTTTGAATGTCGAGCACCTGCTTTGTGGCTGCCTCCCAATCCTTGGCGGCAGTGAGTCCCTTGAGGTCGATGGCCTCCATGCGGGCAATGAGAGCGTTCTTGCCGTCCTCATTCTTCTTCTCGGCCTCTTTGAGCTGGTCGAAATGTTCCTGATGGCGTTTGTTGACCACCGTCGAAGCAGCGCGGAAACGTTCCCAAATGCTTTCTCTCACATCGGGAGCCACCGGGCCGAGGGCCTTCCACTCGTCGTGGAGTTCCTGCAGGCGGCGGAAAGCGGCGAGGATGTCGCCCATGTCTGACAGACGCTCCGCTTCCTCGCAGAGTGCGGTTTTCTTCTCAAGATTCTTCTTGAAGTCATAATCGCGCAACTCTTTGTTAATCTTGAGCATGTCATAGAAATGCTCGTTGGCGAGGTTGTATTTCTTCCAGAGATCGTTGACATTCTTGGGATCCACTTCTCCGACTTCCTTGAATTTCTTTTGGAGGGCGATGTACTCGTTGTAATGCTGATTGACATCGCTGGCATCCTGGGCGAGGGCTTCCATACGGTCAAGGATTTCCTCCTTGAGAGCCAAATTGGCAGCCCAAGTATCTTCACGCTCTTTAACCATCTTGGCGCGAGCCTCCTTTTGGATTTGGAGCAGTTCCTTGAGACGGGGTTCGAGTTCGTCAGGCTTGGACTGATACTGGGCGGGATCAACCTCACCGTCGAGTACCTTTTGGAGCTCGGCGTTGGTTTCCTGTTCTCGCATTTTGTAGTAGAGCATTTTCAGATAGTTGATTTCGGCTTTGGCCTTATCGTCTGTGGATGCAACAATTTGATTGAGGCGGTCCAGAATCTCTTCGCGAGTGGCGTAGTTCTTGCGGACGGTCTCTTCAACCTCGGAAGCAGTTTCCTGAGTCAGTACTTCTTCCTCAGTGGGGATGGAATCAAGAATCTCTGTCATATTTTTAACAAATTAATTGAGCGCAAATATAGCGTTTTTTTTTGAGAGCGGGTCTCTAAAAGTTGAAAAAAATGCGATTTGGGGTCTATTTTGAAGGATTTGGGGTGAAAATTGCAACGTAGAAGATACTTTTATCGGACAATTTGATGCCTTCGATTTACAGACTAAGTACCGTCTGACGAAGACGCACAAGTTGCTGCAGCAGGTCTTCCACCTTGTCGAGCGGAAGCATGTTGGCACCGTCGGATTTGGCCACCGCAGGATTCTGATGGGTCTCCATAAAGATGCCGTCCACACCCACAGCTATGCCGGCGCGAGCCACCGTCCCGATGAGCTGCGGCAGTCCGCCTGTGACACCCGAAGTCTGGTTGGGTTGCTGGAGGGAATGAGTGATGTCGAGAATGACCGGGAAGCCGGTCTCCTGCATCTTGGGGATGCCCCGGTAGTCGATAAGCAGGTCCTGATATCCGAAAGTGGTTCCTCGTTCGGTGAGGCACACATTGGGGTTGCCCGAATCGGAAACTTTCCGAGCGGCAAACTTCATGGCCTCGGGAGCCAGAAACTGTCCTTTCTTGATATTGACAATACGACCGGTCTTGGCAGCCGCAACAAGCAGTTCGGTCTGTCGGCAGAGGAAGGCCGGAATCTGAAGAATATCGACATCGCCGATTTCGACGGCTTTCGCGATATCGGCCGTTTCATGCACATCGGTGACCGTAGGGAGTCCGAGCTCCTCTTTGACACGCCGCAGAATACGCAGCGCTTTCTCGTCGCCAATGCCTGTAAAGGAATCGATGCGCGAGCGGTTGGCCTTGCGGAAACTGCCCTTGAAAACATAGGGAATATCCAAACGGGAGGTTATCTCCTGAAGTCTGGAGGCGATGTCGAGAGCCATCTCTTCTCCCTCGATGACACAAGGTCCCGCCAACAGGAAAAAGTTGCGGGATGGGGAAGACTGAAGATAGGATAAATTTATCATTGATGAAGTTCGTTGATGACGTGAACAGTGTGGACAGCGGCCAGCGAGGCAGTTTCGGTGCGGAGACGTTCGTTGCCCAAGGAGACGGGGACATATCCGCAGGACAATGCCAGAGACACCTCTTCGTCGGAAAAATCTCCCTCCGGGCCTATCAGTATTCTTACATCTGTTGCAGGTTTTATCTCACAGGAGAGGAGTTTGCGCTCCAACCCCGCCATGCAATGCGCGATGAATTTCTGACCGCTGTAAGGCTCGGAGACGTAGGTTCGGAACCCGGTCATGGGGTCCAACAGGGGCAAACAGGCCTTCAGACTCTGTTTCATGGCTGAAACGGCAATGCGCTCGAGCCGTTCGGTTTTGAGCTCCTTGCGTTCGGAAAAGCGACACAGCAAGGGAGTGAACCTCTCCAATCCCATCTCGACACATTTCTCCAGCATCCATTCGATGCGTTCCGTATTCTTGGTGGGAGCTACTGCCAAAGATATCCGATAGGGACGTTCGGGCATCACCTCGGAAGAAAGAATCTCCAGACCGCAATGCTTGGGATGGGCATCGGTAATGCGGGCAGTGTAACGCCCTCCTCTCCCATCGACAACGATGATTTCATCGCCGTTCCGTTTGCGAAGCACCCGGACAGCATGACCCGATTCCTCCTCAGGAAGAACCGGGCATGACAGAATATCCGGGGCATAGAAAATAATCATTCTTTGGCCGGCTGGTGTTTATAGCGGAACAAAATCCAGAAAAGCACACCGACAACCAAAGCATAGCCCGCGAAGATGAACCACGAGGTGCGCCAACCGGCTTCCTGTGCCTCCAAAGGCTGGGAGAATACATTGGTGTTGATGATATATTGGGCCGCAAGCGAACCGAGCGTGGCTCCCAATCCGTTGGTCATCATCATGAAAAGACCCTGAGCCGACGAACGCATTGAAGAATCGACGGACTCATCCACAAAGAGTCCTCCGGAAACATTGAAGAAATCGAACGCCACACCATAGACGATGCACGAGAGGATAAAGAGCCAAACGCCGGAACCGGGATTGCCCAATCCGAAGAATCCGAAGCGGAGAACCCACGCAAACATTGCAATGAGCATCACGACTTTGATGCCATACCTTTTTAAAAAGAAGGGTATCAAGAGAATACACAAGGCTTCGGAAATTTGGGAGAGGGAAATCAGCAGGTTGGAATGTTCGACAAAGAAAAGACCCTGATACCCGTCAACAGATTCGAACGAACCGATATAGGTATTGGCATATCCGTTGGTAATCTGGAGAGAAATGCCCAACAGGAATGAGAATATGAAAAACAGAGCCATCCGTTTCTCCTTGAAGAGCGCGAAAGCTTTCAAACCCAAAGACTCGGAGAGGGTCTTCTTGCTGCCCTGACCCGTGGGACAATTGGGCAGGAACAACAAAGAATAGACTGCCAACAAGAGGCTCAACAAGCCGGACACGATGAACTGGTCGCTCGTGGTTTGGAACCCGGTCAAATCAACGTACCACATGGCACAGATGAAACCGATGGTGCCGAAAACACGGATAGGCGGAAAACTGGTCACTGTGTCGAGACCTTCGCTCTTGAGCGCTGTAAAGGCCACCGAATTGGAGATGGCCAATGTCGGCATGTAGAAGGCTACAGACAAACTGTAGAGCACGAAGAGCATGCTTCCGTCGAACCCCTCACCTGCTGTCAATCCGTACCATCCGGCCAGAAGCATGAAACCTCCGGCGAGGACGTGACAGATGGCAAGAACTCTTTGGGCTTGAATCCAGCGGTCGGCCACAATGCCTATCAAAGCAGGCATAAAAATGGACACCACACCCTGGATGGCATAATAGTTGCCTATGTGTTCTCCCTGTCCGATGGTCGCAAGATAACGTCCCATCGAAGTCAGATAAGCTCCCCATACTGCGAACTCGAGAAAGTTCATCAGTATGAGGCGTAATTTCATATTCATTGGAACAATCAGGATTGATGCTGAGGACGGAGCAGGTCGTTGACGGTTTTGACGGGATTGAACGTCTCGACGGGAACTTCGACAAATACGGTGTTCCAATCACTCATGGCGCCGTTCCACAAACCGGGCAGTTCGAGCGCACGCAGTTCGCGACCGCTCTTCGACTTGGAAGAGATGAAGCCCGTCTGGGGATCGACATGATTGAGGAGATTGAACGGCTTTCCGTTTTTGTCGCGTACAGCACATACCAAATCAACGGGATTGAAATGGGTGGCTCCCTTCATGATGGCGACAGAAGCGGGATTCTCGGCATCAATCTGAACGCTTTCGAGAATCTGGGGCTGGAAGGTGCCGTCCTGGCTTTGGGCAATATATGGACCGCCGCCGGGTTCTCCTTCATTCTTCACCATACCGCAGACGCGCAAGGGGCGATGGAGTTTGGTCTTGATGTAGATGGCCAACTCGCTGTCCTCAAGCAACTTGGTGTCGGGATTCTTGATGCAGAGCGTTGTCTGGAGGAAATAGAGCATCTCGATGAGCTGTTCGTGGGTATAGTGACCGGAGTCGAGTTTCTGAAGATAGGAGAAAATCTTCTGCTGCACAGATACGAGCACACCGCCGAGGATTTGTTTGTACTTCACCGTGACGGGTTTGAGTTTGTCGGGCACAACGTTGTCGATATTCTTGACAAAGATGACGTCGGCATCCTGCTCGTTGAGATTCTCGATGAGAGCTCCATGTCCGCCGGGACGGAAGACGAGCTGTCCGTTGTCGTCGCGGAAAGGCGTGTTGTCGAGATTGGCGGCCAAAGTGTCGGTCGATGACTTCTGAACCGAGAACGAGATGTGATAAGTGACACCGTACTTTTTCTCATAGAAAGGTTTCTTCTCGGCAACGAGAGCCTCAAAGAGAGCCTGATGTTCGGGAGAAACGGTGAAATGGAGATTGACCTGACCCTCGCCGTTGGCAGCATAGAGCGCACCTTCGACCAAGTGTTCCTCGACAGCCGCGCGAACATCGTTGGCTGCACGGTGGAAGAGAAGCAGACCCTTGGGAAGGGCTCCGTAGTTGAGTCCTTTGGCCAACAGCAGATTTTCCACAACGGGTTTATAGGTTCCGGCAGCTACGAGAGCGTCGATGTCCTTGCCTTCGTTCTTCTTGCAAGCCTCGTTGAGGGCATTGAAGAAAGCAAAATTGTGAATTTCGGCAAAGAATTTTTTCTCAAAATCCGTAGTGGGAACGTCATAATCGGCCTCCAGGAAGGAGAACATATTCTTGAACATTCGGCTGGCGGCACCGCTGGCAGGCACAAACTTCAGAATCTGCTTGTTGGCTGCCAAATAGCGAGCCCAAAGATCCTGATAGTAGGAAGCCTTGTCTTCGTCGATGGCCATGATGCCAAAGTCGAGTGAAGCTGCGCTCTTCAGATTAAGATACGGGAAACCCTTGGCAAAGGATGCTAATTGAGCCTCTGCTTTCTCAACGCTGATACCTTTTTTGGCAAGCGTTTCTAAGTCTTGTTTTGTAAACATTTTTACTATTTGCTTAATTGGTTTATAATAAATTCTGCGTCAAAAGTAGCGTTTTTTTTTGAAATATCCAACTTTCTGTCAAAAAAAATGCAATTTCAGACCTAAAAATTTGTCTTTTACATGTTTTTACTTATCTTTGCAAGGTAAAAAATTGAATTTTAGCACTCCAAAATATGAAAACTTTCAACTGGAATGAATGGAATGACGAAGAACGTCTTCTCTTGGGCGAGACTCTTCGCAATGTCTATCGCGAAGTGAAGCCGCTGTTCAAGAAGGACGAATGGAGCAAAATGATGGAGCTCGTAAGCAAAGGTCTGGCGACCGGCGCCTACAAGCGTGACAGCCATAACCTCTCCCCCATGCTCGTTGTCCTTTATTCTGTGTGGACCATATATAATAAGGTGGGACTGCGGCAACCGTCCATTCTTACGATACTGCTTTCACCCCTCCTCGAAAGAGGAATCACGACACAGGAAGAAGTCAAAAAACACTTCGGCCAGGAAACAGCCCATCTCGTGGAATGTATGGCCAAGGTCAAAAAACTGTATGCCGAACATGACAGTATCGAGGACGAAAATTTCCGCAATCTCCTGCTGTCGATGGCCGAAGACATCCGTGTCATCATCTGTCTCATAGCCGACCGTTATGCAGTCATGAAACTCCTGAACCACCATCCCGACAAGGATTACCGGCATCATGTGACGGAGGAATGTCAGTTGCTCTACACTCCCATGTCCCATCGGTTGGGTCTCTATACCATCAAGAGCGAACTGGAGGATATGGCGGTGAAGTACGAACATCGCGATGTATATGACCAGATAGCCAAAGACCTCAACGACACAAAAGCTGCCCGGGAGGCCTATATCCGGGGGTTTATAGCCCCCCTCGAGCATCGGCTCGAAGAAATCCTGACTGTCCCCTTCTCCATCAAGGGACGCACCAAGAGCATCTCCTCCATCTGGCACAAACTGAAAGCACAGAACACAACGCTCGACCGCATCTACGACCTCTTTGCCATTCGTATCATCCTCGATGCGCCCGACGACCGAACCAAAGAAAAAGCGCTCTGCTGGCAAGTCTATTCGGTGGTGACCGACATGTATGCCCCCAATCCCAAACGTCTCAAAGACTGGATTGACATCCCAAAGAGCAACGGGTACGAAAGTCTGCACATTACGGTCAAGGGACCCGACAACCGATGGGTCGAGGTGCAGATACGTACCAAACGCATGGACGAAGTGGCCGAGAAAGGTCTGGCTGCCCACTGGAAATACAAAGGAATCAAGTCGCAGGGAGCAGCCGATCAGCTGATGGCCTCCATACGCGAAATTCTGGAACACAACTCCTCGCCCGACGAACTGATGAAAGACCTGTCCATGGGCTTTTATCAGGAAGAAATATTTGTTTTCACTCCCACAGGAGATGTCCACAAATTGCCGAAAGGTGCTACGGTGCTCGACTTTGCTTTCGCCATACATTCTCACCTCGGTTCCTCCTGTGTGGGAGCCCGTGTGGGCAATAAAAACGTAAAACTGAACTACGTGCTCCACTCCGGCGACACGGTGGAAGTCCTTACATCCAACACCCAGACACCTAAGCGAGACTGGCTCAACATCGTTGTCACCTCCAAAGCCCGCGTCCGCATCAAACAAACTCTCAAGGAAATCGAAAACCGCGAGGCCGAAGTGGGACGCGAAATGCTCCACCGGAGGTTCAAGAACCGCAAGATTGAGATGTCGGAAGCCGATGAGGCTCGCCTTATTGTCAAGATGGGCTTTAAGAACCAGACGGCGTTCTTCCACGCATTGTCGAACGAAGAATTCACGGTGGATGATGTTCTCAAGGCATACGACGCTCTTCTGGCCCCTTCTCCGGAGGCGGAACTGCACTCGCACAGTGCAGAAGATTTCAGTCTGGAAATAGCAAAAGGTGATGCCAACCACAGCAAAATTTCCGAGGACGTTCTTATCATCGACAAAGGGTTGCACGGCCTCGACTATAAATTGGCCGGATGCTGTCACCCTATCTACGGCGATGATGTGGCGGGATTTGTTTCCATCAGCGGAGGCATCAAAATCCACCGTTGCGACTGCGTCAACCTCTGCCACCTGCAGGAACGGTATCCCTACCGCATCGTGAAAGCCAAATGGAGCGGCAAGAGCGGGTCGCAATACAGCATCACGCTCCACGTGGTGGGACACGACGACATCGGCATCGTGTCCAACATCACCTCTTTGATTAATAAGGAGAAAGATACCTTGTTGCGGTCCATCAACATCGACACCAGTGACGGACTGTTCCAGGGACACCTTACCGTACTCGTCAGCGACCTGACTTCATTGAAGTCTCTCATTCGCAAAATCAGCAACGTTAAGGGCGTAAAGAACGTCGAACGAATCAACTAACGTTAAAAAATCCCAAATTATTTGGGAATGTCAAAAAATATCATTATTTTTGCAAACTAAATTATTCGCTATGAGCAATATATTTTTGAACAAATGCGACAAAATCTTCTCCGAAGCCATTCGCGACTATCATGTGAAAGACAATGTCGATACCCCCATCAGCAATCCCTATCCGGAGGGAACTATCGAGAACCGTCTCTATCTCAAAAACTGGATTGACACGGTTCAGTGGCATTTCGAGGATATCATTCGCGACCCGCAGATTGATCCGGCAGCAGCGCTGACACTCAAACGCCGTATCGACAAGAGCAATCAGGACAGAACCGACCTGGTAGAGATGATTGATTCTTATTTTCTGGAAACCTATCGGGACGTGAAGGTGCAAGACAATGCGACCATCAATACCGAGTCTCCCGCCTGGGCCATCGACCGGCTCTCGATTCTCTATCTCAAGATTTATCACATGCAGGTAGAAGTGGAACGAACCGACTCCACGCCCGAACAGGTGGCCAAATGCCGCGCCAAACTCGACGTGCTCCTCACCCAACGCGAAGATCTCACTACGGCTATCGAACAGTTGCTGGATGACATTGCAGCCGGGCGCAAGTATATGAAGGTCTATCGTCAGATGAAGATGTACAACGATCCGGCACTCAATCCCGTGCTTTACGCCAACAAATGAAACTCCTTGCCATACGTCTCTCAGCCCTGGGCGATGTCGCAATGACATTGCCCGTTTTGGACAGCCTGCAGCGTGCCAATCCCTCCTGGGACATCACGCTCTTGTCATCGCGTGCTGCTGCCGAAATGGCCGAAACGCTCGGAATGCGTTTCCGGGTGAAAGCCGTGAACGTCAAGCGCGACTACGAGGGCATCTCCGGACTGAACCGACTGTATGGCGAGTTGAGGAATGAGGGATACGACAAGGTGGCAGACCTGCACGATGTGCTTCGCTCTCAGTTTCTGAGGTTGCGTTTTTTTCTCAACGGTGTGCCTGTGGCCCACATCGTCAAAGGACGCAGGCAAAAGCATGCTTTGGTAACCCATTCACCCAAAGCACAGCTCATCTCCGGATTCGAACGTTATCGTGATGTTTTCCTCCGACTCGGGTTCTCCGATTTTCCCCTCGACTACCGATGTCCCTTGCCCCCTGATTTTGACTCGTCTCATATAGACATAGGTATAGCTCCCTATGCCCAACACAGGGGGAAAATCTATCCCGAGAATCAGATGTTGGCGACCGTAAAACTGCTGTTGGACAAAGACCCTAAGATTCGTCTTTTCCTGTTCGGCAGCAAAGACGAGCGGGAGGCGTTGGACAAGTTGGCGGTGGATGACCGGGTTGTCAATCTGGCGGGGACGGGTTCCATAGGCGATGATATGCTTCGCATGAAAGATTTGCGTTGTCTCATCTCGATGGACAGTTTCAATATGCACCTGGCTTCGCTCATGGCTACACCGGTTGTTTCCGTGTGGGGAGCCACGCATCCCTATGCCGGGTTCTTGGGATATGGCCAAAGTCAAAAAAATGTGGTTCAGCTCCGGGAGCTCCCCTGTCGGCCCTGCTCCATCTACGGCAACAAGCCCTGCCGATACGGCGATTATCATTGTATGACGGGCATTCATCCTGCCCTTATCGTGAAGAAAGTGTATGAATGTCTGGATAGCCGATGACGAGCCTTTGGCACTGCAAAAACTCAAACTGTTCCTCTCTATGTCGGGAGAAGATGTCACCGTCGATCGTGAGTTCGGCGACGGAGCCTCTCTCCTTGCGGCATTGCTCGATGCGAACGATGTTCCCGACCTTCTGATTACCGACATTCAGATGCCCGGGATGACCGGAATTGATGTCCTCCAACGGCTCCCCTACAAACTACCCATCATCATCACAACGGCCTGGGAACAATATGCACTGCCCTCTTGGACGCTCAACGTGACAGATTATCTGCTCAAACCCTATTCCCGCGAACGTTTGGAAATGGCCATCAACCGCGTTCGCGAAAACCTCCGGCTCCGCGAGCTGGACAAAGCCCATCCCAAGAATGTCCTGACTCTCAAGAGCGAAGGCCTCACGCTCCCCGTTGATTTGTCCGATGTGTCTTGTCTCGAAGCACGTGGAGACTATGTTCTCTTCGTCCGTCCCAACCAAAAACCGATTTTGGTGGCCGCAACGCTTTCTTCGTTCGAAAACCAACTGCCTACATCCGAATTTGTCAGGGTGCACCGTTCGTTTATTGTCAATGTCAGATTCATCACGGCGCTCACCTCTCGTGAAGTCACCCTTCGTGGCGACAAAACGGTTCCGATTGGACGCACTTACAAAGACAAAATCAGCCTCCTTTCTCAAAATCATGCCCTTTAGGACATGAAAATTCACTTTTTCTGTCAAAAAAAAGGCTCCTTTCTTGGCTATGTCAAAAATTCTGACTATATTCGCACCGTCAAAATAACAAACTCCGAAACATGAACTACGGTTGGATTGATTTCCTTACACTTGTAGGTTCCGTCGGCCTCTTCCTCTACGGAATGAAGCTGATGTCCGAGGGACTTCAGAAGATTGCAGGCGACAGCCTGCGAAAGGTTTTGGCCGCAATGACGAGCAATCGCTTTGCCGGTCTCCTGACAGGCATTCTCGTCACTGTGCTCGTACAGAGTTCTTCCGCTACCACTGTGATGGTCGTGTCGTTCGTCAATGCAGGTTTGATTACGCTCCAACAGAGCATGGCCGTGATTTTCGGTGCCAACGTAGGAACGACACTCACCACTTGGATTATTGCCCTCTTCGGATTCAAGTTCAACATTGCTGCCCTCGTTATCCCGCTCATTGCGCTCTCTATCCCGTTCTTCAATTCCACCAGCAACAAACGGCGCTCCTGGGGTGAGTTCATTGTAGGTTTTGCCCTGCTCTTCCTCGGTCTCGACAGCCTGAACCACAGTGTGCCCGATCTCAAATCCAGTCCGGAAATTTTTGCAGTCCTCCAACAGTACAGCGAGATGGGAATCGTCAGCGTGGTGTTCTTCGCTTGCATTGGCATGATTCTCACAATGGTTGTGCAGGCCTCCAGCGCCACCTTTGCGATTGCGTTGATTATGGTGGCCCGAGAATGGATTCCATTCGAATTGGCCTGTGCCATGGTGGTCGGAGCCCACATCGGCACATGTATCACTCCCCTGTTGGCAGCACTGTCGGCCAATACAATGGCCAAACGTGCAGCTTTGGGACATTTGCTCTTCAACGTCTTCGGTTCCATTTGGGTCATGGCCGTCTTTTATCCGTATTGTGACATCGTCAAGAAAGCCACCGAATGGGTATTCGGCTCCTTCTCTCCCGATATGGGCGTCGCCATGTTCCATACCCTGATGGCTGTCATCAACCTCTCGATTATGATTTGGCTCACCGGCATCTACGTCAAAATCGTATCCAAACTCATGCCCGACAAAAAATCCCAAGACGAGTCCTTCACGCTCAAATTCATCACCAAAAGCGGTATTGCTGCTACCGGTGAGTTGAGTATTTTGCCGGCCAAGAAGGAAATCTCCCACTATGCCGAAGAGACATACAAAATGTTCGGACACATCCGTTCCATGTTGAATGAGCCTTTGGGGTCGGAACGACAGATGGAACTCTTCGAAAAAGTCAAGAGTCTCGAAAACAAGAGCGACGAAGCTGAAATGCAGATTGCCAACTTCCTCAATCAAATCTCCGGAAAAGGACTTTCACAGGAGAGTGAATTGGAAATCCGACGTCTCTTCAAGATGGTCGATGAATTGGAAAGCATCGCCGATTCCATCTACCACATCGCCATCACTCTCAAAGCCAAGAGCGACCAACGAGTCCTTCTCACCGAGTCCCAGAACATCGATCTCACCAAGATGATTTCTCTCACCGATGCTGCACTTGTCCACATGCTCAAGGTGGTTTCCAACGATGACCGCTCTCGTCACTCGCTCGACATTGCCAACAACAATGAAGACGAAATCAACAACTTTCGTTCCCAGATACGCAACAGCATCTTCGAGGAACAAACCATTGACGACCAAAACTATCAGCAGCGCACCTACTACATGGATCTTATCAGCGAATGCGAGAAGGTCGGTGACTATATTATTAATGTAATAAATGCAATCCACGACTCATAATGGATAAAACAGGAAGTATAGAGGTCATTTGCGGCTCCATGTTCTCCGGCAAGACCGAAGAACTCATCAGACGTCTCAAGAGAGCTGCCATTGCCCGCCAGAAAATAGAACTTTTCAAACCCTCCGTCGATGTGCGTTACAGCAACACCGATGTCGTTTCCCACGACCGTACTGCACTCCGTTCAACTCCCGTGGAGAATTCTTCGTCCATCCTGCTTCTGGCTGGTGATGCCGACGTAATTGCTGTCGATGAAGCTCAATTCTTCGACGAGGGATTGACCGATGTCTGCAATCAGCTTGCCAATCAGGGACGTCGAGTCGTCATCGCCGGACTTGACATGGACTATCTGGGGCATCCCTTCGGGCCTATGCCTCAGCTCCTGGCGATTGCCGATGATGTTTATAAAACTCGAGCCATCTGTGTCCGTTGCGGTAACCTCGCCAATTACTCCTATCGTACGGCTACGGGCGACAAGTTGATTCTTTTGGGTGAAATGCACGAGTACGAACCCCTTTGTCGCAAGTGCTACCTCGAAATGATGTCCCGGAAATGAAGCACGTTATCATCTTTCTCAACTACAACGATTCCAGACTCGACAACCCCGTCTATCGTTATTTCGCAACAGAGTCTCTGACGGGACGGCGTGCAGCCCTGCTCTTCGAAAACCATACGGTCGATGAGCGAAGGTTGCTCCACGATGTGCATGAACTCCTGGGTAAGAATCTTGACGAAGACCTTTCCTTCCATATTTCCAAACCTCTTGTCAACGAGGGAGACTGCGACGAAATCATTGCTCTGGCACGGAAGATACGCAAGAATTTTCCTATCGACGAAACCCATGCCTACCCCGTCTTTTGCTATGTGCTCACGAAGAATCTTTCCGAGTGCTCCGCTTCCCGGAGTCGCATTCTGCTCCGGAATCTCGGCACATTCAACAATGTCATGGCAGACTTCCCTGACTGCAATTTCATCCGTACGGTCTTTCTTTTCCACGATGAAACCTATGCCTCCCTCGCACGTTATCTGTACGGCTTGTCTCGAATTGAGGACGGCATAAATGTCAAACGGTCCAAGTCGCAAGACCCGCTGACTCCCTCTCCGTCCAATCCGTTCCTCCCTGTCTTCGGCTCCTTCAATGCCGTCGGAGCAGCTTATCCCGAAGCTGAAACCAGAGCATGGCTCCACCAGTGTTACCTATCCTCGGTTTTGCGCAGATATTTGCCGGAGGTAAATCCCACGCCCATGGAGACGGTCAACGCCGAAGCTCAGCGCATACTCTCCCTCATTCCCTTGGCCCACACTCGTATATGCTTGCAGGAAGATTCTTTCCTCGATCTGGGCAATGACGATAGCTACCATTGGACCCCTACCGAACTGTATTGGAACCAAGAGCTCCGCATGCCCTCCGAAGAATTGAACGAAATCCCGCGCGACGATTGGTTCAACAAAATTCAGAAACGCGCAGAATTGCTTTACCAGGGAAAGTTCCGAGGATTGGGCACCGACTTCTTCTTCTCATTGCAGATGAAAAAGACGGATGCCTATTCCGGTGCATTGATGGAAATCATCCGGGGAGAATTGAATCGAATAGTCTCAGAACATCCCTATACCCCCTACACTCTCAAAAACATCGTCCGGGCCATCACAAATGTCCTCCAGCAGAAGGTGCTCGCCATGCAGACAGAACGGGACCGGGCGGCTGCCAAAATTCCCGTCATCAAACGCCATATCCACGAGTTGGAGAACCGTTGGAGCGAACGCGGCTTCTTCGCCCGTTTCAGCGGTAGGGAAATGCGTACGTTGAATATGTATTACGATGCTCTCCATGATTATCAGATTCAACGTACTTGGCTCCCCGGTTACGATTTTGCAATCAAGTTGCTCAACGAACTCATTCCCCAGGTCTCTTCTTTGGTGGACCCCCTCGAGGCTATGAGGCTGCGATTTGCCGACGCCTTGGCAAGTGTGCAGCAGACTCTCAGTGAAATCCGTCCGATTTCCGATGAGTACAATGTCTTTTCTCTCGAAGACACCGAAACTGCTGCCAAAGCCATCGACGACGATGCTGAGAATATGCTCGAAACCTACCGGCAAATTCTCCGCCCTGCTTGGATCCACATTCTCCAAGGGAACAACAACGACACTCTGCTCTCTCTCGTCCGTAACTTGCTGACTTCCCATGTCGATAATTACCTCAGTCAACGGATGGCCGACGGATATCTCCCCCAAGTGTTGCAAAAATCCATCGTCGAACGTATCGGACAGAAATATCGCCTTAAGGGCGGATTCTCTGCCTGGATTGACGAAAGTCGCAATCGGATTCCCGTCTCCTTGCCTCTCAAACCTCAAACCGCAGCCAACGACTATTGGCTGCTGATTGCTCCACATGTCGGAGATTATGTTCCTTTTCCCGTCCACGAGACCCGGGACGAGTCCCAAATCCATCTGCTGCATGTCGTGGACGGTATCCGGCTCACCGACCTCGAAGGTTTCGCAGGACAGCATCTTTTCGTCGAACCCACTTTCAACTTTCAACTTTGAACCTCCGAACCGCCTTTCCCCGTATTCCCCGTTTCCCCGTTTTCCCCTATCCCTCGTTTTACC
>FLNY01003068.1_pt1 | contig 24765 bp, 17 predicted proteins | sample 1140381 | NCBI WGS metagenome assembly FLNY01 (sample SAMEA3878172, study PRJEB12797) | bioreactor metagenome | biome: Moose rumen | place: Sweden | collected 2011-10
TGAGTGTACCCGTCAAAGCTCTTAACATACTTCTCGCCACCGTTTTTGCGGCTCATTTCAATGATTTTATCACGGTCAAGCGATCTTATTAGCTGACCATACACCGGCTGTCCGAAAAAATGTGTACTTTTGCCCATGGTTATGTTTGTTTTCTTGTCAACTACAAAGATAACTAAAAAGGGCTGACACCAATACAAAGTGCCAGCCCTAATTTTTTGATGGAGCTTTAATGTTTAGCGGACAGTAATAATTATTTTTACGTAAAATGCTTATGAATACGACACAACAAGCACATTCAAAATACAGATTGTATAATAATTTCTATCTGTTATATTCCAACAGTCCTGAACGGGTCTTTCATAGGATTCTGTTTACACTAAAATTAAACATTGTCCTCAAAACATATATAATCGGGACTAACCATCTGGAGACACCATCAACAAAGTGTTACCAGATTTCCTATCCGCCCTCCTAATTTTCACTGTCCGAAACTCCTCTTTTTTCGTTGACACATGGCAGTGAAAAAATGACTTCTGGAATTTTCCCGTGTTTTATTCGGCGTCTGAAAATCTCAGGTTAGGACGTTGAAAAGTTCAGGTTAGGATTTTTAAACTCTCAGACCTGCGTATTGACTATATCCTAACCTGAGAATTTCAAAAAAGAGACATAAGGTTTTTAAAAGTCTTGAAATAGGATTATCAGCAAGTTAACTCAAAAACAGCAAAAAACAGGCATAGGAAATTTGGTTAAACACCAAATTGTCCTTTATCCCACCTGTTCTTTATCTAAAGCTAATGTCTGCCAACAATAATAAAAGACATTATTACCATAGCACACACCTACTGTATATAGAGAGAGAATATGCAGGAATCGCACTAAAGACGTTGAGAGAGACACTCTCCAATCACCATATCGTATGGCGTGGTGATCTTGATGTTCTCGCGGTTACCAGTGACAAGTGCCACGTCATGACCGAGGCTCTCCACCACGGAAGCGTCGTCGGTAAAAAAATCAAGATAAGTCTGTTCATACGCCTTACGTAACAATGCAGCGTCGAACACCTGAGGCGTCTGAACGAGCTTGTACTCATTGCGGGGAACAGTCAGCGAGCTGTCTCCTTCCAAGTGTCTGACAGTCTCCACAACATCGATGACAGGCACCACGGCACCACATCTCGACGCCTCATCAAAACACGCGGATATAGTGTCAAGGCTTACGAAGGGACGCACACCGTCGTGAACAGCGATGAGACGGACATCGTCGTCCACCTTTGCCAGTCCGTTTCGTACAGAATGGAAACGTGTCTCACCTCCGTTGGCCACCCGACAGTCAATCTTAAAATCATGCTCGTCACACAGAGTACACCAGTACTCCTGCTGCGACTCCGGAAGAACGAGGACAATCTGAATTGTCTCATCATAATCACGGAACCTCTTCAAGGTACGCATAAGAACAGGCACACCTCCGATAGGAAGGAACTGCTTCGGTATGTCACCGCCCATACGGAGTCCCTTACCTCCAGCCACAACCACAACAGCCTTTCTCATAGGTCAAGCCTCGTAAATCATGCCTTTCCTCAAAGCGTCGGCTGTCTCGGCTCCGCAGAAATGCTCAACAATCATAAAGCCCAGAGCGAAGGCCGCTCCAGGTCCTTTACCCGTCATGAACTGTCCGTCCTTCTCCACCAGGGCACCAGTCAGCTTAGCACCATCCAGTTTGTTCTCGAATCCAGGATAACAAGTTGCCTTGACACCTTTCAGGAGCTTCAGCTCACCATACACGAAGGGTGCGGCGCAGATAGCTGCCAGCGGTTTACCCGTGTCATAATGCTTGACAATGACGTCACACAACCCCGCATGATTACGCAGATTATCCGCTCCAGGCATCCCACCCGGTAAGAAGAGCAGGTCGGCGTCCGCGTATGTGTTATCGTCAAACAACGAGTCCGCATGTACACTGATGCCATGCGCTCCGACCACTCTGAGGTCATCACACACACTCACCATATTTACCTGAAGAGCCGCTCGTCTGCATATATCAACGACTGTCAAGGCTTCGACCTCCTCAAAGCCTGTTGCTAAAAACACATAAATCATAATTAACTATTTCATTAGATTAGACAAGACAAGACATGGCTTGCCGTTTTGCACGGCAAGCCATGTCATTATAATCATTTAAGCTTAAACTTGTAAGTGATTGTTCCGTTCTCCAACGCAGTGCCGGGTGTGAACGATGACTGGCGCGCCGCAGCCACTGCCGCATTACGTAAAGCAGACGATGTCGTCGTACTGCTTTTCACGGTGGCGCTCTCCACCTTACCTTGGGCGTTCACCACGATGGACACAACTACGGTACCCTCACTTGAGGCATCCGTATATGACGGTTTGGCGAGATACTTAGCCGTTCTTGATCCCACGGCGTAAGACGTTCCAGTGCCTCCCACTCCCGAAGTGGCGCCAAAGTTAGCGTTACCTGTTGGAGATCCTTGCGCTCCGTCTCCACTCGTGTTGCCGCTGCTGCCCTTATTCTTAGAGCTACCGAATGCACCGGCCACCTTATTGCTGACCGCAGCCTTAGCCGCAGCCTCGGCCTCCGCCTTCTTACGGGCCTCTTCCTCAGCGGCCTTACGTTTAGCCTCAGCTTCAGCCTCAGCTTTACGCTTAGCCTCTTCCTCGGCCTTGACCTTAGCGTCATTGACAGAGATACTTGGTTCCTCCGTCTGGGTCATCAGAGGCTCCTCTGCCGCCTGGGGAGCCACCGGCACAGGCTGCGCCTCGGTTTGAGCCTCCGGCACAGGAAAGCCCCCGACATCCATACCTCCGGCATCCTCGAGCTCTCCCAGCATCACTGGCACTCCATCCTCAATCCTGTCGTCATCCTTTTTGGAAGACTTGAGAGTGACGAAATACAGAAGGAGAAACACCAGGCAATGGAAAATGATTGAGACAGAGCCGGATATTATCTTTTGTTTTCTTGTACTCTTATTCATGTTCTGGTGGTCTTGTAGCCAGCACCATCTTGAAATGATGCTCATTAGCCAAACTCAACACTTCCACAATATTCTTATATGGCACCATCTCATCCGCATACAAAGACACGAACAAGTCCGTGGTGTCATTAACAGCCTCTCCCAACACTGCCGGCAGCTGCTCGAGTGTCACCTGACGCTCATCCTCATTGCCATTGGCAGCGTAAATATTCAGATCCTTATCTATAATAACACGTGACACCGACTTCGCCGTTGTCTGTTTCTTACCCTGCGGCAGCAACACTTTTATGGCGTTAGGAGCCACCATGGTACTTGTTATCATGAAAAAGATAAGCAAAAGGAATATGATGTCTGTCATGGAAGACATGCTGAATGTCGGTGTTATCCGCGTTCTTCTCTTTAACATATTACTTCTCGTTCAAAAGATCCATGAATGACATTGACTTAGCCTCCATCTCGTTGACCACACCGTCAACCTTAGCGACGAGGTAGTTATATCCGAACAATGCGATGATACCGACAATCAGCCCGCCGACTGTAGTCACCATCGCCTCGTATATACCACTTGACAATAGGCTTATGTCAATATTTCCTCCAGCGTTTGACATCTGCCAGAAAGCCTCGACCATACCAATGACAGTTCCAAGGAAGCCGATCATCGGAGCGCCACCGGCGATAGTGGCGAGCACAGGCAGACGTCGTTCCATCTCCGCCACCTCAAGGTTGCCAGAGTTCTCGATAGCAGACTGCACCTCAGCCACAGGGCGTCCCATACGTGTTATACCTCTCTCAATGATTCTCGCATATGCCGTGTTCGTGTTACGACAGAAGTTAATAGCAGAAGTGACATCACCGTTTTTCACATAGTCACGGATACGATCCATGAACAACTTATCTCCTTTTCCCGCATTGCGGATGACAATAAAACGTTCAGTAAAAATATAAATGGCGATTACAGACAATACTGCCAACACAACCATTATCCACCCGCCCTTCTCTGCGAGTTCGAGTACACTAAGCTCTTTCATAAAAAATACAGATATAATTGTTTAGATTGTTTTTTCAGTTATCAACGCCGAATACTTTTTTTTTATATATTTGCGCTGTAATTCAATCGCAAAAGTAATAATATTTTATTGAATCAACTCTGTCTAACAGCTATTTTCTACGTCAGAGATATATAATTACTCAGTAAAGCATGACCAAGAAACTGAAATTTGCTCTTTTCGGCAACGTGTACCAAGAAAGGAAGAGTGCCGCCGTCCAGAAGTTCTTCTCTGTGACCGCGGAGCGAGAAGCGTCCATTGCTATACCCGAACCATTCTTCCATTTCCTGAAGGACAAGCTGAAAATCAAGATGCCCGACTGTGAGATTATATGTGGCGATTACTTCACCGCCGACTTCGTCATCTGCATGGGAGGTGACGGCACGTTCCTCGACGTGGCAAGCAAGGTTGGTGACAAGGGGATACCCATCGTCGGCGTCAACACGGGACGTCTGGGTTTCCTTGCATCTTTCTCGCCGGAGCAGATTGAATATGCCATTGAGGACGTCTACCAGGGCAACTTCTCAGTGGAGAAGCGTACCGTACTGCAGCTCTCATGTGATGAGATGGACATCGCCGACTACCCGTTCGCACTCAACGAGGTAGCGATTTCCAAACACGACATCTCGTCGATGATAAGTATCCACACGACCATCAATGACGAGTACCTCACCACATACCAAGCCGACGGACTGATAATAAGCACACCCACAGGCTCCACAGCATACTCTCTCAGCGTGGGAGGACCGATCATCACTCCACAGTCACAGACCTTCTCGCTGACTCCGGTGGCTCCGCACAGCCTCAACATGAGGCCGCTGGTGCTCACGGACGACTCAGAGATTGAGATCAGAGTGGAGAGCAGAAGCAACAGATTCCTCATATCTCTCGACGGCAGAAGCGCAAGCTATCCAGACAATATTCACCTCAGGATAAGGAAAGCGCCATACATGGTCAACGTAGTGGTCAGACCTGAGCAGAGCTTCTTCTCCACACTGCGTAAGAAACTCATGTGGGGCACAGACAGAAGAGAGTAAGACTGCACGTCGTCACTCTCCACAAAACACGTAGAGTAAATATGAAGCTGAGAAAAATCAACAACACCAAATATACTCTTCGGGAAATCCTGCTTTGGCTATGGGACCACCACAGACCATGCAGGTCGAGGGCAATCATCAACATATGCATCGGACTGCTGCAGGTGGCCATAGGACTGATTTTCGTCGATGTGCAACGTCGTCTGATAGACACCGCCACAGGCAACATCCCTGGCTCAATCTCATTCCTGATTGGCATCTTCGTACTCATATATGTCATCGATCTCACCGCGTCACTGGCATACACATGGGTGTCAGCCGTTCTTGGCGTGAAGATACAGAACAACAGTCAGCAGATGTTTTTCTCGAGGATACTGAACAGCAAATGGGACGGCATAAGCCGGTTCCACAGCGGAGACATGATCAACCGTCTGTTCGGCGACGTCAACGACATCGTGAGACTCATGACGGAGGCTCTTCCCTCCATCATCACCATATTAATACAGTTCGCGGCGTCATTCGTCTACCTGTACTCTCTGAACAAGCCACTGGCGCTCATCGTGGCTTGCGTCTGTCCTTTGTTCGTGCTGTTCAGCAAAATCTACCTGCGCAGGATGCGCGTCGTGGTCAGAAAGATTAAAGACAGCAACAGTAACATACAGGCCATCATACAAGAGAGCATACAGCACAAGATGGTGATAAAGGTGTTCAACCAAGCCGACAACATGGTTGACAAACTACGAAGCAGACATCACCTGCTGCACTCACAGACAAAAAGTAGGACAAAGATTTCCATGTCATCACGAGTCATCATACGCGTCGGCTTCACAGGAGCGTACATCTCCGCATTCACCTACGGACTGTATGAGATTCAAGACGGAAGGATCACCGTAGGCATCATGCTGGCTTTCCTTCAGCTGATTAACAGAGTACAGACACCTATGCTGCAGATGGGAAAGATGTTACCGGTTTTCGTCAACAGCCTCACGTCAGCAGAGCGACTAATGGAACTGGAGGAGATGGAGATGGAGGAAGTGGACAACCAAAAAATCTTCTCCGCTCCTACCGGCATACGTTTCGACAATGTCAGCTACAGATACACGGACAACGGACGCACCGTGCTTCAACATTTCTCTCATGACTTCAAGCCTGGCTCGTTCACAGCCATACTGGGAGCCACCGGAGCGGGCAAAACCACGATGCTACGACTGATGCTCTCGCTCATCAGCCCGGCGGAAGGCAAGATAAGCATACAGAGCAAGGACACGTGTGAGAAAGTGACGCCAAGACACCGATGCAACTTCTCTTATGTGCCACAAGGCAACTCACTGTTCTCAGGCACCATCAGAGACAACCTCAGGCTGACTAAGCCCGACGCCACCGACGAGGAGATGCGTAAGGCGCTGCACATCGCATTGGCGGACTTCGTATTCGACCTCCCCGACGGACTGAACACGAGATGCGGCGAGGGCGGCGGAGGTCTGTCAGAAGGTCAGGCGCAGCGAATAGCCATAGCACGAGCCATCATACACCCGTGCAACATACTCTTGCTGGACGAGGCGACGTCGGCGCTCGACATCGACACGGAACGGGAGGTGCTTCAAAATATCAAGGCACACTACGCCGACACCACCATCATCTTCGTCACACACCGTTTAGCCGTGGTTAACTTCACTTCCGACTCAATAAGGATTGACAGGACAGACCACAACAAATAAAGAAAGCCAGACAGTCGTCACACACGTTCTGTCTGGCTTTTTCCGATAACACATCAGATATCCTTTTTGTAACACCTGCGGCGCTTAGGAACGGTGTGTTCCAGGTACTGCCACTGTGCCTGTCCCTTGACGTTAAACTCAAGCTGCGGATTTGTCTCCGCCCACTTGAATCCCATCTTCTGATATATAGGAATAAGGTCGGCGAAGAGCAAGGCGTTGACGCCCTTGTTCTGATACTCCGGCTTGACAGCCACGAGCAGCAACTCCACTCCTTCCTCATGTTTCCATTTAAGAGACTTCAGGACATGGAACCAACCGAAAGGAAACAGCTTACCTCCAGCCTTCTGCAAGGCGCGCACGATGGAAGGCATTGACACACCCACGGCCACCACCTCGTTCGTGTCCACATCCTCGACGAGCGTCACCATGCGCATGTCCACCAGAGGAAGGTAATTCTTCACGTAGCCGTCAATCTGCTTCTGAGTCATCTTAGAATAGCCGAAGAGAGGAGCGTACGACTCATTAATCAGGTCAAAAATCTTCTGTCCGTAGCCGCGGCCGAACAAATCCTTCTTGCCATTAAGCTTCTTAATACGCAGATTATGTCGCTTCAGAGTGAGCTCACTCACCCTTGTGTACTTCTCAGGCACCTTGTCCGGCACGGGAATCCTCATCTCAATCCAGTCAGCGTCCTTCTCCATGCCATACTTGTCCATATGCGCAGGATAATACGGGTAGTTATATATAGTAGCCATGGTGCCAATCTTGTCAAAGCCCTCTATCAGCATACCCTCAGGATCCATGTCCGTCATACCCAGAGGACCCTGCATGGCAGTCATGCCGCGCTTAGCTCCCCAGTCACGCACCGTGTCCAGCAAAGCCTTGCTCACCTCCTCGTCATCAATGAAGTCGATCCATCCGAAACGTACATTCTTCACATTCCAGGTCTCATTTGCCCTCTGATTGATGAATGCGCCAACACGTCCGACAACCTTGCCGTCCCTGTAAGCGAGGAAAAGCTGCATCTCGCAGAAATCGAGACTGGCATTTTTCTTGGGGTCAAAAGTGGCCACCATGTCAAAATACAGATCGGGAACGGCGTACTCGTTGCCCTTATACAATTCGTAGTTAAAACATATAAAGGCATCCAAATCCTTCTTCGAGGAGACCTCTTTTATAATCACTGTTGACATATTCATAATAATTTTTGAGTCGCGAAGTTACGGAAAAATAACAAATTGGCGTCACTTAATTCCTTGTTTATCGCAAATAATCAGTCCCTCACGCTTAATTCCGTCAACCTTTATCGTCAAAGGGCTGTCAAAACGCACATGTCTCACATGCTCAGTCTCCTCCACCACCGTCATCTTATTCAGAGTCTCGCTGTCATATATTCCGTCTCCCATGTAATCGTTGACGGTAAAATAGCCGACGCCGAAGCTTGTGAGGTTCTGGAAGAAATGCGTGCCCTGACTCGGGTCCACCCTGTAGTCTGTCAGTCCTGCCTCGACAATCACCTTGGCTGCGGAGATGTGTGGCCATTTCACCGGCACGCCGAGCCACGGGTCGCTTGAGCCCCATCTACCAGGTCCCACCAGCACGTAATTCTCCCCCCTGTCGAGGAATCCTCTATTGATTTTCTCCACCTCATCGGCGATGACAGTATTGTTAGACGCCGAGTAATTGTCCGTCTTCACGTATACGATATCGCTCACGTCGCTGATGATGCCGTGTCCTATCGCATTATGGCTTCGTATCAGGCAGTCAGAGTCAGGCACCAGAGTGATATCCTCATCCAGCTGCATCTTGTTGTCGACCATCGGACGTATCTGCAACAGATAGAACTCGCCCGTTTTGTCATCATGCAGATTGACCGCGAACTCGATCTCCACCGGCCGTCCCATCTCCTCCTGTCCGTACCGCAGAGTCTTACGCAACAGCTCTGGCAGCGGGAAGACGCCATGCTGAAGCACTCCGGAGAACGATATTATCTTACGGTTCTTACCTTCGTAGAAGCCGTCATATATACACTGGTCATACGGGTCGAACGTCGACACTATCCACCTCAGTGAGCCGTCGTTCTCCGCATCCCTCACGGTGACCCTCAAAAGGTTGAAGTCATCCGCCACACGCATCTCATCCACCATGTTATTCATGTCCAAAGCATAAAACTTAGTCTGAGTCTCCCTCAGCGCCATCTCCTGCTCACTCATCTGCAACACCTTGTCGGGGTGATAAGGGCACACCCTGAGGCTCAGCCCGCCGTCGACTATATATTTTCCGAGTCCTAGGGCCAGTTGCACCGTACCCTCCTCCGCCGTCTCGTCACCTATAGGATAGTAATTGATTGAGCGTCCTACGCCGGAGATGGTCGGATAGAACCTGTCGCCGTACTGCTGTCCGACGACCTCTTGAAGAATGACAGCCATCTTCTCCTGGTCTATCACGTTAGACGTCGCAACCATATAGTCCTTCGATGCTTTATAGAAGACGCTGGCGTACACGCTCTTGATAGCGTTTGAGAGCATTGACAGACGCAGGTACTTATCCTGGACATAAGGAATCATATATGTAGAGTAAATACCGGCGAAAGGCTGATAGTGGCTGTCCTCGAGCAATGACGACGAGCGTATCGCCAATGGTCCGTGCACCACGTCCATGAACGTCATGAGGTCGTCAGCGAGTGAGCCAGGGAGCCTTGCGTGCAGGAAGTACTGCAGAATCTCGTCGTCCGGCAAGTCAGCCAGCGCCACCTCATAGAGAGAGTTGCTCTCCATGAACTCATCGAAGATATCCGTACAGAGCACCACGGTCTTCGGTATAGACACCACGGCGTTGTCGTACTCATTAAGGTCCGTACGTCTTTTTATGATATTATCGAGGAACGCCAAGCCTCTTCCCTTACCGCCCAGCGAGCCGTCGCCCACTCTCGCAAACTGGCTGAAGCTGTCATAGCGATCGCGGTTGTACACAGCGACCACTCCCTGGTTCTTCATCTTTCGGTAACTGACGATGGCGTCATAGATATACTGTCGGTGTGCGTCGACTTCATTCTCCACCTTCCACGTGATCTTCTTCAGGAACTCAGCGATCGGGAAGAGGGCTCGTGACGACAGCCATCGGCTCACATTGTTACGCATGAGGTGATACCTCAGAGAGTCGGCGGGTATCTTAAAGATATTGTCCTGCAGGTCCCTCAGATTTCTCACCCTGATCACCTCGTTCATCGTCTCCGGGTCGCGGAACACGAAATCGCCAAATCCGAAGTGTTTGGTCAGCACATCCTTGATGTCCTGATTGAGTTTCTTGGAATTCTTGTCTATGAACGAGGCACCGCACTTAGCTGCGTACGTACGCTTGTCCGTCTCGCTGGAGTCCAGCACCAACGGCACGTACTCGTCCACGGAGCGGATGGCTGTCAGCAGTTTGTAGCCTGCCAGCTCATCCTTGTCGTCGCCGTTAGGTATCAGGTTCAGCTTTCCTTTATCCTTGCTGTTGACCATAGGGAAACGGCAGTCGCTAATCACACCAAGGACATTATCGCTGTACTTCGAGTACAGGCTCCACGCCTCCTCGTAGTTACGGGCCAGCACAATCTTAGGACGGCCTCGCATACGAAGCATCTCCAGCTGCGAGTTCAACGCCTCGGTAGCAAACGCCAGACTCTGCTGCAGGACGAAGTGATACAGTATCGGCAACATAGATGAGTAGAAACGAATGCCATCCTCCACGAGCAGAATCATCTGCACACCGTCCTCCAAGTCGTGCTCCAGGTTCATCTTGTCCTCAATCAGCTTTATGATGCTAAGCAGCAGCTCCGTGTTGCCGAGCCAGCAGAATACATATTCGAAAGCCTCAAGGTCCTCATGTTCCATCCTCCTCGTTATACCATGAGAGAATGGGGTAAGAATGACTATCGGAATATTCGAGTACTTGTCCTTCAGTTCACGGGCAATGTCGAACACATCGTTGTTCTCCGCACCCGGCATACAGATAATCAGATCGAACGTGTTGTGTGACATCAGATTGTACACCGTCTCCTGATTTGAGGCCTGGAAGAAACGTGGAGGATAACGCAGTCCCAACTTGGCATACTCGTCAAAAATCTTCTCATCCACCCTGCCGTCATCCTCAAGCATGAAAGCATCGTACGGATTAGCGATTATCAGCACATTGAAGATACGGCGTTTCATCAGATCGACAAACGCTGTGTCCCTGAGTTTCAGCTTCGACTTTTTATGCAGCTGTGATATATTATTGTTTGTGTCCATGTGTGTGTTACTTAATCTACCACAAATGTAACATCTTTTTTCATTTCCACGTATACCACAAAAACGAAATATGAAGGATTTGAATATGTCATCAGAATAAATGACAAGTACTGACCCATCAATCTTACGACCTCTTTGCTTCATGGAGAAACGCACGACGAGTATTCGTATGTGTCATTTTATGTCTGAGAAGGATGCCTTCCGACCGTGCTGTCACTCCACAAGACACATGACAATCCGTCTCAAGCAGTCAACCCACCACTTTGCCGACTTGACACTCTAACACTAGACTCACACATCAGAGACATGACCGGATTTCCCATCCTTGCCCCCATTTTTTGCTGTTCAAAACTCCTCATTTTTGGTTGACATGAGGCAATGGAAAAATGACTTCCGCATTTTTTCCGTGTCTTATTCGGCGTCTGAAAATCTTAGGTTAGGACTTTGAAAAGTTCAGGTTAGGATTTTTAAATTCCCAGACTTGCGTATATACTATATCCTAACCTTAGAATTTCAACAAAGATACCTAAGATTTTTAAATGCATTGTTTTAAGATTATCAGCAAGTTAACCAAATTTTAACAAAAAACGGGCATAGGAAATTTCGTCACGATTCAAATTGTCCATTATTCCACCCGATTCTATTTTGTGTTAACTCACGCGAGTCGCCGATTATTAGTCATTAATTCCAGTGTTAGCACATTCGTCCGCCGCCTTTCCATGTGTGGTGATGAAATTGCTGAGATGAAGAGCGAATTGAGATGCCTTCAGCTTTATGACGTCCTTATTGCCATTGTAATTGTTTTTCACGATATTCGCGGCATATCAACATACTCGAACTAAAGCATAAGACGAGACGAGACATGACAATGAAAGGTAACAGCGAAACACGCATCACACACATATTTGTATTACTCATAACACTCATGATGATATCGTGTGTCGGAACAAGAGACAGTTTGTCGCAGCGGGCCGGCGTACTCTGCGCACACATCCCCGACCAACAACAGTTAGAGCTGTCTAGAGAATACCTGACGAAGGATTTCTTCTCCATCCTCGACACGTTGTTCAACGGGTTGCCAGAACATGAGGCGATGGATCACGAATGGTCGCATTACTTCGTGACCAGCAATGGTGGCAAGATGATGTCACCCAAGATTATCGACATCAAGAAAAAAGACAGCACGCATGCCGTGGCCACGTTAGTAGTGCGGCAGGTATGGGAGGACGGGAGCTTCGACGAGGAAACGGATTTGGAGACTCACGAGATGTCGATGGAAAAAATGGAAGGGACATGGCTGATGTCTGACTTCGACAACCATAAGAAAGACTGTGTCAGACATATTAACATCAACAGGAGAGAACATGCTATACGCAACGAAATACGGGAACACATCATCAGCCTGGCAAGCCGTCAATCCGCACCTGAAGAGCGATGCTATCCAGCATTACACATCATTGCCGAGGAAGAACGCGGAGACACCACGTACGTGTGGGGTGACTTCTGGCTGTACTGGTACGAAACATACGGAGACACACTTAGGAGCACCGCATCAAGCGGCATAATAGGTATGATGACCCTGATAAGAGAAGACGACTCACTCTCCGTCATACATCTCACAGAGCCAGACGACAGAAACGAAAACCGAAGAGCGAGTAACATCTTCTGGAGATATTACGACATTTTTGAGAACACACACGACAACAAAGGGTTACATGAGCCGATACGCAGAGAACAGCTACGTGAATACGTCAGAAAGGACAAACTCAACGTTCTCTACTACCAAGATCAAGGACACGACGCCATCGCCTTTTGAGGCAAACGCCGTCCGCCTCATCAAAAGAATCTGTAACCGATGGTGACACTCGTACTATGTATACGCCCCTTTTTCTTATCCGAAACATTCCACTCATCTGTGATATAGTTGGTCAAACCGAAATCATGTCTGACCTCAGCCACTACATTCTTATATTCATAAGACAAACCGACAGGTATTGACAAATTGAAATCATTAAACACACGTTCCTTGTACCAATAGCCATTCTTCGTCACACTGTACGACGAGGACGGAGCGTTTGTGTTTATCTCGTAGTCACGACTTTGTGTCAGGCAAAAGCCAGCCTGAAGACCAGCCCTGACGGCAAGTCCCTTCCAGACATACACACCGGCCATCACTGGCACATTCAAGTAATCCATACGGTACTTCGCATTGTCAAGCGCAAAGGAATACCCGTCAATACTCCACTCCGACTCACTCAGTCCGCTGATACCACATCCCATACGGCAGTACGAGGCACCAAGCGACACGTCAAGGATTGATGTCAATTGATATGAGACTTCCACACCAGCGGTGAAGTCCGTCATGACTTTCAGTTCCAATCCGTTTGAGGTCAAATAACTGTCCTCACCATCATGATACACGACAGACAGCAAGTCAATGCTCGGTGAACCTGTAAGAGAGGAGAAACAGACTCCAACCTTAGGAGTAACACTGAATGTACCGACATTACGCTGCGCCACAGCACAATTGAACGAGGACAGGAGAAGAAAAAGACCCAATATGTTTTTTCTATGCATAATTTTTATGTTTATTAATAAAAGACATCATCTCATCGCCATTCCCGGACAAGACAAGTGATTCACAGCCAGGGAACAAGACGCAGACAAACACGTATCGACTTCCACGCAGGTCAACAAAATAAAAAAGGGATACCGCCGTATCCCCACCTTTGTTAACCTTAAATCTAATACTATGAAAAACACGACGCGAATATATGGCAAAAAAAAATAATTGTCAATATTACACCCATTAAATCTCACTAAATTTATATTTTTTTACAAATGACTGGTTTCTTTCGCTCAAAAACACCCAAACAGGGCACACGAACAACAAAAAAACATAACACCATGTCGGGCATGTCGATTGCAGAAATTATTGACTTGTCATGACATAACAAAAAAAACAAATATAGCGAGCAACACAATCAATTTTATTATCAGACGCCACTCAGAACATGATTTTTCATTAATTTTTTCTCTGATTGAATATTGTTTCGTATCTTTGCACGAAAGTGGACGTGCTCGAGAAGAAGAGCATGTATTAGCCACACAAAACAACAAAAATACAATAAACAAAAGATTATAGCACATTATGTGTGGAATTGTTGGCTACATAGGCAAAAAACAAGCATACCCTATTCTTATAAAAGGACTCAAGAGACTGGAATACAGAGGTTATGACAGCGCCGGCGTCGCATTATTGACCGATGACAATGAGCTCAAGATATACAAGACTAAAGGTAAAGTCGCCGATCTTGAGGCATACTCCGCAGATAAAGACATCAGCGGCACCGTAGGTATTGCTCACACAAGATGGGCAACTCACGGAGAGCCAAATTCCACGAACGCCCATCCACACATATCCGCATCTGGTAACCTCGCCATTATACACAATGGTATAATCGAGAACTACGCTGTCTTGAAAAAACAGCTTTGCGAGTACGGAGTAGAGTTCAAGAGCAACACTGACACAGAGGTCCTGGTACAGCTCATCGACCATATAAGGGTGACACATAACGTGGATCTCCTCACATCTGTGCGCCTCGCGCTACGTTCTGTCATAGGTGCGTACGCCATCGCCATACTCGACAAGACAGACCCGAATCAGATTATTGCCGCAAGAAAAAGCAGTCCGCTGGTTGTGGGAATCGGAGACGACGAGTTCTTCATCGGATCGGACGCTTCACCGATTATCGAGTACACAAACAAGGTGATATACCTCGACGACGGAGACATTGCCGTGATAAGACGAGATCAGGAAGTGAAAATTGTGGACTTTGACAACGAGGAGAACTTCCGTGATATAAAGGAGGTGGAGTTGAACCTTGCTCAGATAGAGAAAGACGGATTTCCACACTTCATGCTCAAAGAGATATTTGAGCAGCCATCGTGTCTTAAGGACTGCATGAGAGGACGTGTCAACGCGGAGACGAACAAAATACTCCTATCTGCCGTCATCGACCACAGAGACGCTCTCATCAACCCTCGCCGCATTATCATCGTGGCGTGTGGCACAAGCTGGCACGCCGGACTGATCGGCAAGCAGCTCATAGAGTCATTCTGCAAGATTCCAGTGGAAGTAGAATACGCCTCTGAATTCAGATACAGCAACCCTGTCATAAACAACCAAGACATCGTGATTGCCATATCTCAGTCAGGAGAGACAGCAGACACATTAGCTGCGGTGGAGCTCGCCAAATCCAAAGGAGCTTTCATTTACGGAATATGCAACGCCATTGGCTCTAGTATTCCTCGCACCACTGACACAGGCTCATATATACACGTGGGGCCGGAGATAGGTGTGGCGAGCACCAAAGCCTTCACTGGACAGGTCACCGTTCTCACGATGCTCGCACTCACACTGGCAGAGGCGAGAGGCACGATAAAGCATCACGAGTACACTAAAATCGTGAAGGAGCTTATGGCTATTCCAGATAAGATGGAGGAACTGCTGAAGGTGAACGACAAGATAAAAGAGATATCAAAGGTGTTCACTTACGCGCACAACTTCTTATATCTCGGAAGAGGATACAACTATCCGGTTGCACTCGAGGGCGCTCTCAAGCTCAAGGAGATAAGTTACATACACGCTGAGGGATATCCGGCGGCAGAGATGAAACACGGACCAATCGCACTCATTGACGAGGAGATGCCTGTAGTCGTCATCGCCACAAAGAACGCTCTCTACGAAAAGGTGGTGAACAACATACAGGAGATCAAGGCAAGAAACGCACGCGTGCTGGCTATCGTAAGTAAGGACGACGAGGTGGTGAGTAAGATGGCAGACGCATATGTCGAACTTCCTGAGACAGTCGAGTGCCTAGAGCCTATGTTAGCCACCATACCGCTTCAGCTCATAGCGTATCACGTGGCGGTATGCAAGGGCAAGGACGTTGACCGACCACGCAACTTGGCAAAGAGCGTAACCGTTGAATAAAGGATTGTTAATAACATAAGGATAAAAAGAATAGGATGGAACCACTTAAGCACGAGTGCGGTATAGTAATGATACGTCTGCGCAAGCCGCTGGAGTACTACCAGAAGAAATACGGCACGTGGATGTATGGCCTCAACAAGCTCTATCTCATGATGGAGAAGCAGCACAACAGAGGTCAGGAAGGGGCAGGCATCAGTTGTGTAAAGCTGACCGCTAACCCTGGTGAGGAATATATGTTCCGCGAAAAGGCGTTAGGCTCTGGAGCCATAACCGAGATTTTCGCTAATGTTCATGAGTATTTCAAAGATTACCCTAATGAACAGGTCACCGATGCTGCATTTGCTAAGAAGGCTCTCCCATTTGCGGGCGAGCTATATATGGGCCACCTCCGTTATTCAACTACCGGAAAGAGTGGCCTATCTTATGTCCATCCGTTTCTTAGACGTAACAACTGGCGAGCTAAGAATCTCTGTCTATGCGGCAATTTCAACATGACGAATGTCGATGAGTTCTTCGCGGAAATAGCAAAGACTGGTCAACACCCTCGTATGTTCAGCGACACATATATCATGCTTGAGCAAGTCGGACACAGACTTGACAGAGAGTCTGAGAGACTTTGGCAAGAGGCTGATTCAAAGGGACTAACAGGATATGACATAACAGACTACATCGAGGACAACATCAAGATGGAGAACGTGCTTATGACATCCGCACCACACTGGGACGGAGGATACTGCGTATGCGGACAGACCGGCTCCGGTGAGATGTTCTCAATGAGAGACCCTTGGGGCATCAGACCTGCTTTCTGGTATATGGATGACGAGATTCTGGTCATTGCGAGTGAACGACCAGCAATACAGACCGCACTGGACCTCGAATACGATCAGATACACGAGCTACTGCCAGGACAAGCGATAATAGCGAGCAAATACGGAGACGTACGATTCTCACAAATCATAGAGCCAAAGAACAACAAGTCATGCTCTTTCGAGAGAATATACTTCAGCAGGGGTAACGACCGTGACATATACAACGAGAGAAAGGCGTTGGGACGTCAGCTCGTCGACCCGATACTCAAGGCAATAGACAATGACGTGGAGCACACGGTGTTCTCTTTCATTCCTAACACCGCTGAGGTGGCTTTCTACGGAATGGTTGAAGGTTTCACGGAGTATGTGAAACATAAGAAGATAGATCAGATACTGTCTTTGGACCACAAACCGACGAAGGAGGAGATTGAGACGATAGAGAATCCACAGGTACGTATAGAGAAGGTGGTTCTTAAAGACATCAAGCTCAGGACATTCATTACGGAGAGCGACAGCAGAAACGACCTTGCGGCTCACGTGTATGACATCACCTACGGCAGCGTCAAGCCATACGTGGACAATCTTGTGGTCATCGATGACTCCATCGTGAGAGGAACAACACTGAAGGAGAGTATCATACGTATATTAGACAGACTACATCCGAAAAAACTCGTACTGGTCAGCTCTTCACCACAGGTACGCTATCCGGACTACTATGGTATAGACATGGCCAAGATGAGTGAGTTCATAGCCTTCCGCGCAGCCATAGAACTGCTGAAAGACAAGAACAAGGAACAGCTGATTTACAGAGTGTACCAGAAGTGTAAGTCACAGGCCAACTTGCCAAAGGAACAAATGGTGAACTATGTCAAGGAGATATATGCGCCGTTCACAGACAAGGACATCTCAGACAAGATGACAGAGCTGCTGCGCCCTGAAGACGTCACCACACCAGTGGAGATTGTCTATCAGACCATAGATGGTCTGCACAAGGCTTGCCCGAACACACCTGGAGACTGGTATTTTTCTGGTGAGTACCCCACTCTAGGAGGTGTTCGCCTGCTCAACCAAGCATATATAAATTATGTGGAGAAAATCTACCTCGCTAAATAAACAGCGGTAATTCTAAAGAAAAGAAAAATTCAGACAATATATAAACAACAAAAGAAATGAGAAAAGTAACACTGGTCTTAGATGATGGAACAAAGTTTCATGGTGAGTCTTTCGGATACGAGAAACCAGTAGCGGGTGAGGTGGTCTTCAACACTGCTATGATGGGATACCCGGAGAGTCTCACAGACCCGAGCTATGCGGGTCAGCTCATGGTTCTCACTTATCCACTCGTGGGCAATTATGGTGTCCCTGCTTTTTCAATAGAGCCAAACGGCATCGCCACATACATGGAGAGCGACAAGATACATGCTGAAGCCATTATCGTAAGCGATTACAGTACTGAGTACTCACATTGGAACGCAAAGGAGAGCCTTGCGGAATGGCTGAAAAGAGAACTGGTGCCGGGAATCACCGGTATTGATACAAGAGAACTCACAAAAGTACTTCGTGAGCACGGTGTTATGATGGGTAAGATAATATTCGACGACGAGCCGGATAATGTCGCCACAGCTCAATACGAAGGTGTCAACTACATAGCAAAAGTGAGTTGTAAAGAGATAATACGATACAATGAGGGAGCCGAAAAGAAAGTCGTACTCGTCGACTGCGGCGTGAAAAACAACATCATACGTTGTCTCATAAAGAGAAACGTAGAGGTTATAAGGGTTCCTTGGAACTATGACTTCAACGAACTTGAGTTCGACGGACTCTTCCTCGCCAATGGACCTGGAGACCCAGACACAGCGGCAGAGGCGGTGGAGAACATAAAGAAATTCCTCAACAACCCAGTCGTTCGCCCTTGCATGGGAATATGCATGGGTAACCAACTACTGTCAAAAGCAGCGGGAGCTAAGATATATAAACTGAAATACGGACACCGCTCACACAACCAGCCGGTAAGACAGGTGGGAACAAACAAGTGCTTCATCACTTCACAGAACCACGGATACGCAGTGGACAACAACACACTGCCTGCTGACTGGGAACCTTTGTTCATTAATATGAACGACGGCTCCAACGAGGGTATCAGACACAAGAAGAACCCATGGTTCTCAGCACAGTTCCACCCGGAAGCGGCATCAGGTCCGGTAGACACAGAGTTTATGTTCGATGATTTCGTTAACTTGCTTTAAGACAAAAGAAAAAATGACAGATTCAAATATAAAGAAAGTCCTGATTCTCGGTTCAGGCGCACTTAAGATCGGAGAAGCGGGAGAGTTCGACTACTCAGGCTCACAGGCTCTCAAGGCACTGAAGGAGGAAGGCATCGAGACTGTACTCATCAATCCGAACATCGCCACAGTGCAGACATCTGAAGGCGTGGCTGACAAGATTTACTTTCTGCCTGTCACACCATTCTTCGTGGAGAAGGTGATACAGAAAGAGAAGCCACAGGGCATTTTACTGGCTTTCGGAGGACAGACAGCTCTCAACTGCGGTGTGGCCCTCTACGAGCAGAAGATTTTAGAGAAGTATAACGTGCAGGTGCTCGGTACACCTGTACAGGCAATCATAGACACTGAGGACCGTGAACTATTCGTCAAGAAGCTTGACGAGATTGACGTGAAGACCATCAAGTCACAGGCTTGTGAGACAATCGAGGCAGCTCGTCAGGCAGCCAGGGACCTTGGATACCCGGTAATAATACGCGCAGCATACGCTCTCGGCGGATTAGGCTCTGGATTCTGCGACAACGAGGAGGAGCTCAATAAGCTGGCTGAGAAGGCATTCTCATTCTCCCCGCAGGTGCTCGTGGAGAAGTCACTCAAGGGATGGAAAGAGATTGAGTACGAGGTGGTACGCGACCGTTACGACAACTGTATCACAGTATGTAACATGGAAAACTTCGACCCACTGGGTATACACACCGGCGAGTCCATCGTCATAGCGCCTTCACAGACTCTCACAAACTCAGAGTATCACAAACTCAGAGCATTAGCCATCAAGATTATTCGTCACATAGGTATCGTAGGAGAGTGTAACGTGCAGTATGCGTTCGACCCAGAGAGCGAGGACTATCGCGTCATCGAGGTCAACGCTCGTCTCTCACGCTCATCAGCCCTCGCCTCAAAGGCCACGGGATACCCTCTCGCCTTCGTGGCAGCCAAGCTCGGACTCGGCTACGGACTCTTCGATCTCAAGAACAGCGTGACAAAGACCACAAGCGCGTTCTTCGAGCCAGCACTCGACTATGTCGTTTGTAAGATACCACGTTGGGACCTCGGAAAATTCCGTGGCGTAGACCGTGAGCTCGGTTCATCAATGAAGTCAGTAGGTGAGGTGATGGCCATCGGACGCACATTCGAGGAGGCCATCCAGAAGGGACTGCGCATGATAGGACAAGGACTGCACGGATTCGTGGGTAACAAGGAACTGCAGATCGGAGACATCGACGGTGCGCTGAAGGCTCCTACAGACAAGCGTATCCTTGTGGTGGAGAAAGCTCTGCACCTCGGCTACGCCATCGACCAGATACACGACCTCACAAAGATTGACAAGTGGTTCCTGCAGAAGCTTCAGAACATACGTAACACCTATATCGACCTGCAGAAGAAAGGCTCACTTGACAACGTGGACGCAGAGCTGATGCGCCGCGCTAAGATACAAGGATACACAGACTTCCAGATTGCGAGAGCTGTGGGACTTGAGTCCCAGATTGACGCAGAGGAGGCACTGATGAAAGTACGTAAGGCCCGTAAGCAAATGGGCATCGTGCCTGTGGTGAAACAGATAGACACACTCGCCGCAGAATACCCCGCACAGACAAACTATCTGTATGTCACCTACTCTGGAGTGGCGTCAGACGTCAAGTTCGAGAACGACGACAAGTCAATCATCGTACTCGGCTCAGGAGCATACCGAATCGGCTCATCAGTGGAGTTCGACTGGTGTGGAGTGCAGGCACTCAACACTATACGCAAAGAGGGCTACAGAAGCATCATGATAAACTATAACCCTGAGACAGTATCAACGGACTATGACATGTGCGACCGACTCTATTTTGACGAGTTGACCTTCGAACGTGTGATGGACATCATCGAGATGGAGAACCCACACGGTGTGATAGTGTCAACAGGTGGACAGATACCTAACAACCTCGCCATGAGACTTGACGCTGAGAATGTTCCTATACTCGGAACGACAGCGAAGAGCATCGACAACGCAGAGGACCGCGACAAGTTCTCAGCAATGCTCGACAGGATAGGCGTCGACCAGCCAGCATGGGCAGCCCTGACAAGCATGGAAGACATCAACTCATTCATTGAGAAGGTAGGCTTCCCTGTCCTCGTCCGTCCTTCATACGTACTCTCCGGAGCAGCGATGAACGTCTGCTCAAACCAGGAGGAGCTTGAGCGATTCCTGAAACTCGCCGCCAACGTGAGCAAGAAGCACCCAGTAGTGGTGTCATCATTCATCGAGCACGCCAAGGAGGTCGAGATGGACGCCGTGGCAAAAGACGGAGAGATAATCGCCTACGCAATATCCGAGCACATAGAGTTCGCCGGAGTACACTCTGGTGACGCCACCATACAGTTCCCTCCACAGAAACTCTATGTGGAGACGATGAGACGCATCAAGAAGATCAGCCGACAGATAGCCAAGGAACTCAATATCTCCGGACCATTCAACATACAATATCTGGCACGTGAGAATGACATCAAGGTTATCGAGTGTAACCTCCGCGCTTCACGCTCATTCCCATTCGTAAGCAAGGTTCTCAAGATCAACCTCATCGAGATCGCAACAAAAATCATGCTCGGCATACCAGTCGAGAAGCCTCACAAGAATCTCTTCGACCTGGAGTATGTAGGTATCAAGGCCAGCCAGTTCTCTTTCAACCGTCTGCAGAAGGCAGACCCTGTACTCGGCGTCGACATGGCCTCAACAGGTGAGGTGGGCTGCCTCGGAGACGACACAGCAAGCGCTCTGCTCTGCTCAATGCTCTCTGTAGGACACAGAATCCCTCAGAAGAACATCTTGCTCTCAACAGGAACAGGTAAGCAGAAAGCAGAGATGCTCGACGCCGCCAAGACACTCAGGGAGCACGGATACAACTTGTACGCCACAGGCGGAACAAGCAAATACCTTACAGAGAACGGCATCGAGAACACACTTGTTTACTGGCCAAGCGAGAAGGACATGCAGCCACAGGCTCTCGACATGTTACACAAGAAGCAGATTGACATGGTGGTCAACGTACCAAAGGACCTCACGGCAGGAGAGCTGTCTAACGGTTACAAGATACGTAGAGCAGCCATTGACCTCAACATTCCTCTGATCACCAACCCTCGTCTCGCAAGCGCGTTCATAAACGCATTCTGCAACAAGTCACTCGATGACATAGAGATCAAGGCCTGGGGAGAATTCTAATTATCTATTATAAGATGGTGTGTCCTTGTGCCTAAAGCGCGAGGGCACTCCGTTTTGTTTTAAATCAGTCTCTAATATGAGAATAGACATTATCACAGTCCTTCCTGAACTGATAGAGCCATTCATCAAGGAGAGTATCTTGGGAAGAGCCCAAAAGAAAGGACTGGCGGAGATTTACATACACAATCTGCGCGACTACACGGCAGACAAGCATAAACGCGTGGACGACTACCCTTTCGGTGGAGCGGCCGGCATGCTCATGCAGTGCCAACCTATCGACGCATGCATATCCGCCCTCAAAGCCGAGCGTGAGTACGACGAGGTAATATTCACGGCACCGGACGGACAGCGCTTCGACCAGCCGATGGCTAACGAGCTGTCACTGAAGAAAAACATCATAATTCTTTGCGGACACTACAAGGGCATTGACTATCGCATACGTGAACATCTCATCACACGAGAGGTGTCAGTCGGTGACTATGTGCTGACGGGAGGCGAGCTGGCGGCAGCCATCATGACCGACGCCATAGTACGTGTCATTCCCGGAGCCATAGGAGATGAGCAGAGCGCGTTGTCCGACTCGTTTCAGGACAACCTGCTGGAGCCACCTGTATACACAAGGCCAGCTCAGTACCACCCCGTGTCAAACCCAAATGAGACATGGACCGTGCCGGACATCCTGCTGAGCGGACATGAGGCAAACATCAAAAACTGGGAATATGAGCAGTCACTGGCTAGAACAAAAGCGTTGAGACCAGACCTGCTCGAGAAATAATCTAAAACATACCATTATATGTATTTACCGGCGGAATGGCACGAACAGGAGTTCGTACAACTGACGTGGCCACACAAGGAGACTGACTGGGCGGACATCTTTGACGAGGTGGTCGACTGCTATTGCGACATGACGAGAGAGATAGCGGCCAGGGAACGTCTGCTCATCGCGGCTCAGCATCCGGATGAGGTCACTAGACATCTCAAGGAACATAACGTGACAAGCGACAACATCGTGATAGCGGAGTGTGAGAACAACGACACGTGGGCAAGAGACCACGCTTTCATCTCATGCATCGAGGACGGACGAAGACTTCTCATGGACTTCACGTTCAACGGATGGGGATTGAAGTTCGCAAGCAACTTAGACAACCAGATAAATAAGAGACTGCATTCCACAGGAGCGATAAAGGGAGACTACGTGAGCTGCCTCGACTTCGTACTCGAAGGAGGCAGCATAGAGAGTGACGGCAACGGCACCCTACTCACCACCAGCACATGTCTTCTCGCTCCAAACAGAAACGACACGATGACGAAAGAGGACATCGAGCACTATCTCATCCAACGCTTCAACGCGCGACGCGTGCTGTGGCTCAACCACTCATGGCTCGCTGGCGATGACACCGACGGACACGTCGACACCGTGGCGCGACTGTGCCCTAACAACGCTATCGCCTACGTTCAATGCACCGACAGAGATGACGAGCACTTCGCTGAGCTTGACGCCATGGAGAAGGAACTGAAGGAGATGAAGACCCTCGACGGACGTCCATACACCCTCATACCACTGCCGCTGCCTGACGCATGCACGTGGGAGGGTGATCGACTACCCGCCACATACGCAAACTTCCTCATAGTGAACAACGCCGTATTGTACCCTACGTACAATCAAAAGGAGAATGATGAGACTGCAGCCATACAGCTCAGCAAAGCTTTTCCCGGCTACGAGATCGTGGGAATAGACTGCCGTCCTCTCATCAAACAACATGGCTCACTCCACTGCTGCACCATGCAATACCCTAAGGTGTGAGAGGTAACCATCCCAAATAAGGCGTTCATGCAAAAACAAAGGCGTCCGACATCTAGTCTGATGTCGGACGCCTTTGTCTATAACCCTCAGTTTTCAAGAGACCGTGCGCCTCTGTACGGCAAGAGTGCCTCACACCCCTCTCTCGTCATGTCACGGTGTATCTTTGGCAGTATCTCGTTGAAGTATCTTAACGGGTCGATGCCGAGAAGATTGCATGAGCCTATGAGCGTCAGGTATAACGCTGTGTCCTGCGCCAACCCGTCACTGTCAACGAAGAGCCAGTTCTTCCGTCCGTCGGGACCATCGAGTACATACGCACGAACACACACAGGGACTCTATTCCCTTGCGGAGGTCAACGGCATTGCCAAAGACCATGAATCTGTTGCTTTCATTCAGACTGAACATTGACGTAAAAATTTTATGGGCGCAAAGCTACGAAGAACTCTGCACCCACAAAACAAGTCTCATTTGGGATGATTTCCATTGAACCCAAATCGGTCATTAGGATTTCTCACTGCCATACAGCACCGAGAAATCCTAATGACCGATTTGGGTTTAAGCTGTTATTGATTCCGACTTGTTTTCCAGCAAGTCAATTAGATTATCGCAA
>FLNY01003069.1_pt1 | contig 24751 bp, 15 predicted proteins | sample 1140381 | NCBI WGS metagenome assembly FLNY01 (sample SAMEA3878172, study PRJEB12797) | bioreactor metagenome | biome: Moose rumen | place: Sweden | collected 2011-10
CGGTGTTATTTCCGTTTTGCGTGTGCAAAGGTAATCCAAATACTTTTAATGTGCAAGAATTAGCGGGTCAATTTTCTTGAGTTGGATAAGTTTTTGTAAATTCGCGACGATTGAGGCTTACGTCGTTCTCACGTTTTGTTCTGAGAACGGTGAGGGCACTCACATATTTCGAAATATACGTCTGATGATTTGGAATCAAGGAATACATGATTTTATCTTAACGCATATTGAAGACGATACGGATTCTCTGCTTTTCTCTGCATCTCGCTATCCGGACATTGATGTCCCGTGGGTTGTGGAGCAGATTGGGGTGCGTAGACGTCTGAGAAGTAAGTTGCCAGAATGGTTTGCCGTGAGTGACGACTTGATAATGAGTGGTCGGGTACCGGCTGAGCAGTGTTCGTCAGAGACCACGGCGCGTTATAAGCGTGGTCTTGTCGTCGGTGATTCGTTATGTGATATGACGGGCGGTATGGGGGTGGACGTGTATTACATGTCGAGGGGTCTGAGTCGGGCTATATATACTGAGCGTCAATCAATGTTATGCGAGGCTGCTCGTCATAACTTTGCTGTGCTTGGGGCTGATAACATTATCGTGCGTGAGGGAGACGGTCGCAGTCTTCCGATTCCAGATGTTGACACTATTTATCTTGATCCTGCGAGGCGAGGAGAGAATGACAAGCGTCTATATGATGTGGCGGACTGTGAGCCGGATGTGTCCTCATGGCAGGATGAGTTGTTGAGTCACTGTCGTCATCTTATCACCAAGGTTTCTCCCATGATAGATATTGAGAGTGTGTTGAAGAGGCTCAGGCGTGTCACTGCGATACATGTGGTAGCGGTTAAGGGAGAGTGTAAGGAAGTGATTATTGAGCAAGAAGGATTGTCGGATGGAGACGACGTGACGTCAGATGTGATGTGTCATTGTGTCGATTTCCAGTCAAGTGAGACCATCAAGTATGACTTCATGATAAGTGGTGAGCGTCAGTCGTCATGTGTGTATTCCGACGGTATTATCTCTGATTATTTATATGAGCCTGATGTTACTCTGATGAAGGCCAAGTCTTTCCATGGCTTATGTGACAGGTATGGTGTGAGAAAATTAGATAAGGACGTGCATGTATTCACATCTCCTGAGTATGTGGCGGACTTTCCCGGCAGACGTTTTCGTGTCGATGAGGTATACCCTTTCTCGTCAAAGTTGCTGAAGTCTCTGAGGCGTAGCGTGCCGAAGGCAAATATCACTGCTCGCGGATTTGTGCTTACCGCTGATGAGCTGCGACGTAAGACTGGAGTGAAGGACGGTGGTGACGTCTATCTTTTTGCGGTCTCCACCGCTGGTGTGAGGTACATTGTAAAATGTTCAAAATTATAACCTCGTAATAAATGATTTATTCTCTTAAGATATGGCAATGATGGGAGAATTGAATGTACGTGTTCTGTGTTTTAATATGGCTTGCATGCGACGTGTCGCCGTGTCATTCCTTGGTGTCCGTTCACTAATTGTCTTGACTCTGTTGTTAATGTGTGTCTTTACCTCATGTGACAAGATGGAAGATGTGGACGGGGATAAGGAATTAGACTCATTATATGTCCCTGCATTCGATTTGTCTGGTGTCGATAGTGTTTTGCTTAAGCCTGGTCTCCGAATATTAGCCATCGGCAACTCCTATACCGTTGATTTCACGCGAATGCTGTCGAAGGTAGTCAATTCGGTGTGTGACGACAAGCCAGACATTGCCTTCTACAGTCTTATACGTGGTAATGGCAGTTTCTATGACTGGTACAATATCAGTCGTGGTTACGACACGTCGAGTTATGATTGTAGAAAAGTGCTTGACAATCTCGGCCTGTCCGTTCAGACAGGGTCATGCTCTGGCAGTGACAACTCGTTGTTGCGGGCGGTATTATCAGAAGAGTGGGATGTGGTTGTTATTCAGCAGCGTAGCTTATGGGCTACCGAATATGGCATGTGGTTTGGGGAAGAGCAGCCAGGTTACTTGCGTGATTGGTTATCAGTTGTTCGTTCGTATCAGCCGAAGGCTGTCATCGCCTTTCCTATTATTCACAGCTATTACTCGAAGTATAAAGACAACGTGGAGTTGTCTTCGTCCGACCGACATGCCAATATTGTGAGGTCAGTGTCTGCTTTGTTTGCGGAGAAACCAGTGTTCCAGATTGTGATTCCGTACGGAACGGCGGTGGAGTTGTTGCGTGAGACGTCATATAACAACGAGTATGACCTGACGCGTGATGGTACGCATCTCGGATATGGCTTGCCGTGTTATGCAGCCGCATGCTGCGTGTACGAGACCTTACTTTCCCGACGTGTCGGAAAGTCCGTGTCCGGCACGAGTTTCAGCTATACGTGTCCTTCATGGGAGAGGACGTCAGCCTACCCGTGTATAGATATTGACGAAGTCAGCGCACGTGTGGCGCAGGACTGTGCTGTGAGTGCCTGTGCGCCATACATGCTCAGGTAGTCATATTGTAAGAACATTATGGTTTGTTTGTGGTGAACCGAGAGTCAATGTCAGATAAGAAATTCTGTGCATGGCGTGTTGTCACGGTCGTTCATGATATTGACAAGAATGTTATCACGTTTGCCGTTGGCGATTATCACGCTTATGCCGTTGGCTGCAGTCTTAGCTGCCACGCTACTTTTGCTTTGCATTCCGCCTCTTCCTGCGCTTGACTTTGTGCTTTGAATGTAGTCAGACAGGTCCTTTCCCGGTTTGACGATGCTTATCAGTCGTGACTCCGGGTCGGAAGGGTTGCCTGTGTAAATACCATCTATATTACTTAAAATGATGAGAGCTTTGCTCTGTGTCATCTCCGCAATCAGTCCTGACAACTCGTCGTTGTCAGTGAACATGAGTTCGGTGATGCTCACTGTGTCATTCTCATTGATGATTGGCAACACCTTGTTGCCGAGCATGACGCGTAGGCAATTCTCCTGGTTTTTTCTGTGCTCAGAGTCATTGAAGTGCTCCTTCATTGTCAGTACTTGTCCCACGGCGATGCCGTACTCTCTGAAGAGGTCGTAGTAGTGATTCATCAGCTTAGCCTGTCCCACGGCGGAGAAAAGCTGTCGCTGGTCGACAGAGTCCAGGTCGTCGTGTATATGTTTAAGCTCGCTGCGTCCGCTTGCCACCGCACCTGACGACACGAGGACAATCTCGTGTCCCTGAGCTCTTAGTTCAGCTATTTGGTCAACGAGAGAAGACATCCTCGTAATGTCCAGGCTTCCGTCCTTTCGTGTCAGCACGTTACTGCCAACTTTAATGGTTATTCTCATAATTCTGTTTAAGTCTATTATGGTTAGGTATTTGTCTGTTAAATTATTGTTCTCTGTGGTATGTTCCCGTACGTCATCCTCCCACTATCGTTCTCAGTCCATGTGATGAGAAAATGTCCACGGCATGTTGTATCGTATCCTCTGTCGGTGTCTGCATAGTCAGTCCCTCCGGGTTGTACTCCGTTCCCAGTCTTTCGTGCTTGCCCACGCCGATGTCATGGTAAGCGAGCAGGTTGACCTGTTCCGGCGTATGAGTGAGGCCGGCTAAGAAGTTAGCGCTTCTCGTCAGATTGTCATCGTCCGCATTCACGCCGTCGATGAGTGGTATGCGAATCCAGAATCTCGCTTTCCGTTCGGATATCAGTTGAATGTTACTCAGTATCCGTTTGTTGTCTACTCTTGTGTAAGCGAGGTGTCTTTCGCTGTCGATATGCTTCAGGTCGACCATGAAGAGGTCAGTGACAGGTAATACTTGTGAAATGACGGACTCTCCGGCGTAGAGAGTGGTGTCTAACGTTGTGTGGAACCCTCGTCGTTTCAGTTCTGTCAGCAGATGTGTGGCGTATTCGGGTTGCATGAGAGGCTCGCCTCCGCATAATGTCACGCCTCCTCCGCTTTGTTCCATCACCTGTCGTTCCTTCTCTATCACTTCGAACAACTTATCGTCCTCCCATTCCTTTCCTGCCATCTGCAGAGCCAGGGTAGGGCATTCCTCCGTACATTTGCCGCAGTGCGTGCAATGTCCGTGGTCTTTTACTCCGTCAGCAGTCAGTCTCAGATTGTCGTTAGGACAGACATCCACGCATGATGCGCATCCTATACATTTCTTCCTTGTGTATAATTTGACGGGTGAGGCGAGCAGCCCCTCCGGATTGTGACACCACACGCAACGTAGGGGACAGCCCTTGAGAAATATGGTTGTCCTGATTCCGGGCCCGTCGTTGACGGCGAATCTTTTTATGTCGAATATAAGTCCCATGCGCAGATGTCTTGTACTGAGTTTCTGATATCATGAATACGATACAAAGATAAGTAATAATTCATAATTACCGAAAAGACGACGTCGTTTAGGCATAAAAAGTGTCAGAGTCTCGCTTGTTGGTGAATTATTCTTATCTTCGCGTCATGTTTATTCGTCGTCGTCGGATGCCTATATCTGTTGTGCTGTCCAGGTTGACGAAGCATAGGTCGACAATGGTATTTATATAGAAAAACAAGTTTTATATGAGTGAGATATATGATTTTGGTAAGCCTGTTGACAGGACGGGCTCGAGTGACTTCAAACACGCAGTGTTAAAAGAGCGTTATGGCCGTGACGACCTTATCCCGTTGTGGGTGGCAGACATGGACTGGGAGACACCCCATTTCATCACTGACGCATTGAAGGAGAGGATGAATCACAGCCTTTTCGGTTACACTAAGGACCCTCGTGACATGTGGCAGGTGATTGCCGGTTGGATCAGGGAGCATCATCAGTGGGATGTGCGTCCGGAATGGATGACGTTTATTCCTGGTGTGGTGAAGGGTATCGGCTTCGTCATCAACAGATTCCTCAAGGATGATGAGAAGGTGATTGTCCAGCCGCCGATTTATCATCCTTTCTTCCTGACGCCTCAGGGCAACAAGCGTGAGGTGGTATGGAATCCGTTGCGTAGGGTGTCACACGACAAGTATGAGATGGACTTTGACAATTTGGAGAAGGTTGTCGATGAGAAGTGTCGTCTGCTGATTCTCGCCAATCCTCACAACCCTATAGGTATATGTTGGGACAGAGACACCTTGCGCCGACTCGCTTCCTTCTGTAAGGAGAGAGGTATAATGGTTATCTCTGACGAGATACATTGTGATATGGCGCTTTACGGTCATAAGCACATACCGTTCGCCTCCGTTAGTGATGAGGCTGCGGAGATAAGCATAACATTCTCAGCTCCTTCCAAGACGTTTAATATAGCGGGTATTGTCAGTAGCTGGGCCGTTGTTCCTAACGATGCCCTCAGGGAGAAGTTCTTCGGCTGGCTGGAGGCTAATGAGTTTAATGAGGCGCACATGTTCGCTCCGTTAGCCACCGTGGCAGCCTTCAAACATGGTGAGGAGTGGAGAAGACAGATGCTGAAGTACGTGGAGGGGAATATAGAATTTGTGATTGACTATTGTGAGAAGTATATACCACAGATACGTCCGGTGCGTCCTGAGGCCTCATATCTCGTTTGGCTTGACTGTACTGCTCTCCACCTGACTCATGAGCAGTTGGTCGACCTGTTTGTGAACAAGGCTCGTCTGGCTCTTAATGACGGAGAGTCATTCGGTGCCGAGGGCAAAGGATGCATGCGTCTCAACGTGGGTACACAGAGAAGCGTCCTTGAGAAAGCTCTTGGTCAGTTGCATGACGCAGTGTCTTCTTTGTGAGCTAAACATTATATATAATACATAATCATGCGTATGAGATTATTGTCTTTGTTGTTCACTCTCGTGACATCTGTGCTCAGCCTGTCAGCTTCCGGCACGCATCACGTCGTCGGTGCGGAGAGATGTCAGACGATGGATGGCTTCGGGGCAAGTGACGCCTGGAGCTTTTGGCAGATAGGAACGTGGGACGAGCCGGTGCGCCAAACAGTCGCAGACTGGCTGTTCTCTCTTGAGGAAGATGAGAGAGGCAAGCCGAAGGGTATCGGCTTGAGCATCTGGCGCTTTAATGCGGGGAGTGGCAGTGCCTCTCAGGGAGACTCGTCGATGATAAACCGTGACACGAGAACTGAAAGTTTCGGAGCTCAGACCGGACAGCGTCAATTCCTGCGTATGGCAAAAGAGCGTGGCGTGCCCACGTTCATCGCTTTCTATAATACTCCTCCGGTGCATCTCACGCAAAATGGTCTCGGAACAAATACCGGACGTGACGGCACGTTCAATTTGCGTGACGACGCATATGGCGATTATGCCGCGTGTATGGCTGACATGGTGGAACAGGCGGAGAGAGAAGACGGAATACGCTTCTCGTATCTCTGTCCCGTGAATGAGCCTGACGGTCATTGGAACTGGATCGGTCCGAAGCAGGAGGGTACGCCAGCCACGAACAGGGAGATTGCGAGAATCACACGCGCGTTGTCTTCTGAGTTCGTCAGACGCGGCATATCTACGAAGATACTTGTCAACGAGTCGAGTGACTACCGTTGTATGTATTCCACGCACCAGACGGACTGGCGCCGCGGTTATGCCATACAGTCATTCTGGAATCCGGACTCTTCAGCCACATATCTTGGTGACTTGACAAATGTGCCGCGTCTCATCGCTGGACATTCGTATTGGACCAACACGCCGGTGCTGACGGAGTCGGACGCCATGTATGAGAAGGAGGGACTGTATGCGTACCGAAAGATACTTGCGGACACCTTGGCGAGATATGGCACAGACTTCTGGATGACAGAGCTGTGTATTATGGGTAATGACGAGGAGATACATGGCGGCGGCGGCTTCGACTTCTCCATGGAGGTCGCTTTGTATGTTGCCCGTGTGATTCACTATGACATTACCGTGGCAAAAGCGAAAAGCTGGCAGTGGTGGCGCGCAGCAGGAGGCGACTATAAAGACGGGCTTATGAGGATGTACAGGCGAGGTGAGCGTATGCGCGACGGAAAGAATATGCGTGTGGCTAAAGAGAATATGGTTGTTGACTCAAAGCTGATGTGGACCTTGGGCAACTATAGCAGATTCGTGCGACCTGGAGCTGTGCGTCTGAGTGTGTCTGACGATACTGACGCCAAAGGGGTGATGGTCTCAGCTTATCATAACACAGACGGCACGGTGGCTGTCGTGGCGATTAACTATAGCTCTGACGACAAGCCGTTCACTCTCGAGCTCGTCAAGTCACTGGGCGTGAAGAAGCGATATGTCAAAGCATACCGTACATCTGACGCGACAGGAGAGAACCTTAAACCTGTGCCAGTAGGTAATGTGTTGCCGAAGAGAAGCGTGACGACATTTGTGTATGGAAAAGCCGATGTCCGTTGAGTGTGATTTCTCACATAATTGTAGGCATAAGTGAAAAAGTCTGAATCCTCGGATTCAGACTTTTTTTGTATTGTGCTAATCGAGGCGTAGGCGGCGTCGTCGATGAGTGGGTTGGCTCACGCATGCTTTGCTTGCAAAGCAACACTCCCTTTTGGATTACGGTCATCTGTGCCGTCTTTTTCATCAATATGACATGCCTGGAGAAGGAAAAAATACAGGTGGAATAACGGACAATTTGGTTTGTCACCAAATTTCCTATGCCCATTTTTATTCAAAAATGGGTTAACTTATTGATAATCTTAAAACAAGATGATTGGAAAGCTTAGGTGTCTTTTTAAAAATTCTCAGGTTAGGTTGTAGTCTATACGCAGGTCTGAGAATCTAAAAATCCTAACCTGAACTTTTCAACGTCCTAACCTGAGAATTTCAGACGTCAAATAAGACACGGGAAAATTTCAGAAGTCATTTTTTCGTTGACACGTGGCAACGAAAAAAGAGGAGTTTCGGACAACAGAAAAGGATGTGAGTATAGGAAATCTGGTGATGTCTGAACGATGGGAATGATACGAAAAGAGGGTAATGTCGTCAGTCACGTACATTACCCTCTTTGTATTGTGCTTATGTGTTATTTACAAGTATCTCTTGCGGTTTGGCAACACGTAGTCAAGCTCCGCCTTCAGCACGTCTCCAACTGTGTTTATCTCGAGGAATGAAGTCTGTGTTCCCTGTTTACCGCTACTCAGGTATGCTACCATGTCGGACTCCTTGAGCACTCCGTCATCCATGAGCTTACGCAGTGCGGCGAAGTAGTAAGCCTGTCCGTTAGCCTTCTCTGGCATGTAGATAGCCTCCACGCCGTAAGAGAGAGCGAGGTGTCTCATTGTCTTCTCCTTGTAGCATATTGCCAATACAGGATACTTGCCTCTGAAAGCAGCGAGGTTTCTTGCTGTTGTGCCTGAGAAACTGTCGGTGATGATTGCCTTGATCGGCATCACGTTAGTGGCCTTGACCGCCTGCTTGGCGAGGAATGCTGTGACGTCGGTGTTCTCAGCGAGAGGAATCTTGATATCGTTGTCGGGCAGTTTGTCTGTCTCCGCCTGCTTTGCCACCTTCGCCATGGTCTGCACGGCCTCCACCGGATACTTTCCGTATGCAGTCTCGCCTGAGAGCATGACGGCGTCGGTGCGGTAGTAGATAGCGTTGGCGATGTCTGTAACCTCAGCGCGTGTAGGGCGTGGGTTCTTAATCATCGTGTGCAGCATCTGTGTAGCTACGATCACCGGCTTTTTGGCGAGTACGCATTTCTTAATCAGTATACGCTGTATGCCTGGAATCTTCTCCTGTGGCACCTCAATGCCGAGGTCACCCCTGGCCACCATTACGCCGTCGGCAACCTCGAGGATCTCGTCGATATTGTCCACACCCTCCTGGTTCTCGATCTTAGCGATAATCTTAATGTCGCTTCCGTACTGGTCGAGGATCTCGCGTATGTCGAGTATGTCTTGTTTCGTGCGTACGAAAGAATGAGCGATGAAGTCTATGTCGCGCTCGATAGCGTACTTGATGTTTGTCTTATCTTTCTCAGTCAGTGATGGCAGGTTGATGCGTACTCCTGGGACGTTCACGCTTTTTCTGTGTCCGAGTGACGCCTCGTTCTGAGCCTCACACACGAGGAAATCGTTACCTTTCTCCATGACACGTAACTCAAGCTCGCCGTCGTCGATGAGTATATCATCGCCCACGTGAAGGTCGTTGACAAAGTTCACGTATGATACGGAGATCTGCTCGTGTGATGTCTCGACGTTAGGGTCGCCGATAACCCTTACCTTGTCACCTATATGAAACTGAATTTGCTCTGAGTCCTCCATGTTCGCCAGTTTAGTGGTGCGAACCTCCGGACCCTTAGTGTCTATGAGTATGGCAATTCTGTTGCTTACCTCTCGGACGTTGTTTATGAGTTTGTCCATTCCCTCACGTGTGCCGTGAGCAGTGTTCATTCGTACGACGTTCATACCAGCCTCAAAAAGAGATCTGATGAAGTCCACCTCGCATCTCAGGTCTGAGATTGATGCGACAATCTTTGTTTGCTTGAGCATCATAGTCTTCTGCTACTTTCTTACTTTAAAGGGCGTAAACGGGGGCATAGCCCCGACTTTTCCCGTGATGATAAGGAACAAATTTGTATGTTCCGAAAATTAAAAACAATTAACGTAATAAACCAGGCGCGAATTTAATAAATAAATATGATACTTGCTCCTAATTTATTAGGAAAAGAGTGTTAAAAAATGCTTGGGCGTTCTTTTTTTGTCGTATTGTCATTATGTGCGTAGGTGTGACTACATCTTGCGGTGTGTGCGTTTACATCGCATGCATGACGTCAGTCCCGTGTCAGTTGTCTTTTCGCTTGTGAGTCAAACGCCGACGTGAGACCATATGGTATGTTATGTTGTGCCGGTTCACGATGTTGTCGTAAGAGCAGCGGCGCGTGTGGCGTTGTTAAGATGAGAGGCGAGGAATGTGTTTTTGTGCCGTTTTATTGTGTGGGCAAACAGCGCAAGTTTTTTATTGTAACAATTTCGGCCCCGTTTTGCGGTATTGTATAAGATAAAAGACTCCAAAAACCGCAAATTATTATTATTTCCTTTGTCGGCAATGAAAAAATATCTAATTTTGCACTCCAATAAAAAATAAGAGTAAAATGGATAGACTTTACATATTTGATACCACGTTGCGTGACGGAGAACAGGTTCCCGGCTGTCAGTTAAACACTGTAGAGAAAATTCAAGTGGCTCGTCAGTTGGAGACGCTTGGTGTGGATGTAATAGAAGCGGGTTTCCCGGTTTCCAGTCCTGGCGACTTCAACTCAGTCGTTGAGATCTCAAAGGCTGTGACTTGGCCTACCATATGTGCTCTTACACGAGCTGTGCAGAAAGATATTGACGTGGCTGCTGAGGCGTTGAAATTCGCTAAGCGTGGACGTATCCACACAGGTATTGGCACGTCAGACTCTCATATCAAGTATAAGTTCAACAGTAACCGTGAGGAGATTATCGAGCGTGCGGTGGCTGCTGTCAAGTACGCCAAGAGATATGTGGAGGATGTGGAGTTTTATGCTGAGGACGCTGGACGGACAGACAATGAGTACCTCGCCCGTGTGATAGACGCTGTCACTAAGGCTGGAGCCACGGTATGTAACATTCCGGACACGACGGGCTTCAGGGTGCCTAATGAGTATCATGAGAAGATTAAGTACCTGTATGAGCATGTCGACGCATTCGCCGCTGGAAAGTCTATCTTGTCAACCCACTGTCATAATGACCTTGGCATGGCGACAGCTAATACCGTGGCTGGTGTCTTGGGCGGAGCACGTCAGGTGGAGGTCACCATCAACGGAATAGGTGAGAGAGCCGGCAACACGTCTCTTGAGGAGGTCGCTATGATATTCAAGACTCATCCGGACCTTGGAATCGAGACCAACATCAACACGACGAAGATTTATCCTACGAGCCGTATGGTGAGCAGTCTCATGAATATGCCTGTGCAGCCTAACAAGGCGATTGTCGGAAGGAACGCTTTCGCTCATTCCTCAGGTATTCATCAGGACGGCGTGTTGAAGAACGCTTCCACATACGAGATTATGGATCCTAAGGAGGTGGGTATCGATGACAACGCTATCGTGCTCACAGCGCGTTCTGGACGCGCGGCTCTCAAGCATCGTCTGCATGTCAACGGAGTGGATATCGAGGGCGAGAAACTTGACGCTATATACCAGGAGTTCCTAAAGCTTGCCGATAAGAAAAAGGAGGTTACTGATGATGATATCTTAGTGCTCGCCGGAGCAGAGCGCGCTGCCACACACTCCGTTAAGCTGGATTATCTGCAGGTAACAGCAGGTAAGGGCACACGTAGCGTGGCAAGTATCGGATTGCAGGTGGCTAACGAGCACTTTGAGGCTGCAGCCAGCGGAAATGGTCCTGTGGACGCTGCAATCAAGGCTTTGAAGACAATCATTAAGCGTGAGATGGTTCTGAAGGAGTTCACTATACAGGCTATCAGTAAAGGTTCTGATGACTTGGCGAAGGTACATCAGACTGTGGATTATGATGGACGCTCATACTATGGCTTTGCGGCTAACACGGATATTGTGACAGCCAGCGTGGAGGCATATATTGACGCGATAAATAAATTCAAGAATTAAGGTTTAACATACATTATATGGGAAAAACTCTTTTCGATAAGATTTGGGACGCTCATGTCGTTCAGAATGTGGAGGACGGTCCTACGCAACTTTATATAGACAGGCTCTACGCTCATGAGGTGACTTCTCCTCAGGCGTTCGACACCTTGCGTGACAAGGGCATCAAGGCTTTTAGAGCAGACCACATCGTGGCAATGCCTGATCATAACACTCCGTCAGACCAACAGGATGTCATCAATGATCCAGTGGGACGTAAGCAGGTCGAGACTCTTAAGGCAAACTGTGCTGAGTTCGGCATCAAGCACTTCGCTATGGGTACTAAAGATAACGGTATCATACACGTTGTGGGTCCTGAGAAGGCTCTCTCTCTCCCTGGTATGACGATTGTGTGTGGTGACTCTCATACATCCACACACGGCGCTGTCGGCGCTATTGCCATGGGTATCGGAACAAGTGAGGTGGCTCAGGTTCTCGCGTCTCAGTGTATCTTACAGTCTAAGCCTAAGACAATGCGTATCAATGTTGAGGGAACGCTGAGACCTAACGTGACGGCTAAGGATGTGGCGTTGTACATAATGGCTCAGATGACGACATCAGGCGCTACAGGTTACGCCGTGGAGTATGCGGGAAGTGTCATCCGTGACATGTCCATGGAGGGACGACTCACTTTGTCTAACCTTTCTATCGAGATGGGTAGTAGAGCTGGTCTTATCGCTCCGGACGAGACGACGTTCGCTTATTTGAAAGGACGTGAGTATGCTCCTAAGGGCGCTGAGTGGGACGCTGCAGTCGAGAAGTGGAGACAACTGAAGAGTGATGACGACGCGGTGTTTGACAAGGAGGTGACATATAACGCTGCTGACATCGCTCCGCGAATCACATACGGTACAAATCCTGGAGCGGGAATAGCTATCGACGAGTGTATACCTTCTCTTGATGAGATTCCTGAGGCTGAGAAGAGTCAGTTCCTCGGTATGTTGGACTATATGCAGTTTAAGCCTGGACAGAAACTGGAGGGCACTCCTGTGGATTATGTGTTCCTTGGTGCGTGCACAAATGGACGTATCGAGGACTTTCGCGCCTTTGCGTCTGTCGTCAAAGGTAAGAAGAAAGCTGATAACGTCGTGGCATGGCTGGTGCCAGGCTCATGGTTAGTGAGAAAGCAGATTGTGGAGGAGGGTATAGATAAAATACTCGAGGACGCTGGATTTGAGCTGCGTCTCCCGTCATGCTCATCTTGCCTTGCCATGAATCCGGACAAGGTTCCTGCAGGTAAGCTCTCTATCTCAACGAGCAACAGAAACTTTGTGGGACGTCAAGGTCCTGGCGCGCGTACGGTGTTAGCTTCTCCGCTTGTTGTTGCGGCATCCGCTGTGACAGGAGTTATTACAGACCCAAGAAAACTTTAAGACAATGGCAAAAGAAAAATTCGACATCATACAGTCAACATGTATTCCGATTGAGATTGACAACTGTAATACAGACTTGATTATACCAGCAAGATATCTTGCCAGCACTACCCGTGACCCTAAGTTCTTCGGTGACGCTTTCATGCACGACCTTCGTTATGACGCTGACGGTAAAACGGTGGAAGACTTCGTCATGAATAAGCCGGAGTTCAAAGAGGCTCCTCGTAAAGGCGTGCATGAGATTATTGTGGGCGGACAGAACTGGGGCTCAGGCTCCAGCCGTGAGCATGCGGCGTGGGCTATAGCAGGTTATGGAGTGAGGGTTGTCATCTCATCAAGCTTTGCGGATATTCACCGCAATAACCTCCTGAACTGTTTCGTGCTGCCGGTTATCGTCACTAAGGAATTCCAGCAGGAGCTGTTCAAGAGCATCGCGGAGAACTCTGAGATGCAGGTCAAGGTCGACGTGCCTAATCAGACTGTCACTAACCTGGCAACAGGACGTAGTGAGCATTTCGATATCAACTCTTACAAGAAGTATTGTCTGATGAACGCGTATGACGACATTGATTTCTTGTTGTCAAATAAGGATAAGATTGTAGACTTCGAGAATAAGAGAAAGTGAGTTGACTGCCTCCATCCGGGGGCCTTCTAATATGTCTTAGCGAGCATGCCATTGTTATGTGAGTGACTTCATGTATGTGGCATCTCGCTTTTTTCTTGTTATATATGTCAAGGTTACTGGTGTTTAATCCGTCGAGCGACTTCGCTCTTGCTTGTGGTAATGGTCATTACATTCCTCCTAAAGGTGTGAGAATGATGGAAGATGGTCTTGCTGTCCTTCCGTTATGGTGGGCAGAGGAAGGCGATTGCATCTTGATGAGTGATGACACGGTTCGTCTTGTGGACTCCGACACGATTGGGATGTTGTGGCGTGTGTTAGGTGCAGGAGGAACCGATGATGACATGAAGCGCATATGGGAGTGTATGCATGTGCTGGATTCAGACGATGACAGGATAGCTTCTTTGTCTCCTTGTCCGTGGGGGTGGAACTTGCCTGTGTTCAATCGCTTCGCCGGTGTCGGGGTGAACGCCCAGCTTATGCCGGATAGAGAGCGTTTGTCGGAGTATCGTCAGTTGTCGTCCAGAAGCTTTGCGTGTTCATATATTGGTGAGCTTTTCTGCGACTCGCGTTTTGACGAAGTGGGGGACCTTCTCGTGGGGCAAGGTATGCGTATGATTTCTCTTGATGATGTTAATCGTATGAATGGCTCATGCCCGGATAGTCCTGTGATATTCAAGACACCATGGTCTTCGAGTGGTAAGGGCGTGTGGAGGGCTGATGTCGGCTATCCTTATGACATGAGACGAGTCAGAAATGCGGTGGAACAGTTTGGCGGGTTGTTGGTGGATGATTTTTATGATGATAAGTTGATTGACTTCGCCTTGGAATTTAGTGTCGGTGATGATGTGTCGTTTCTGGGCTACTCAGTGTTTGAAACGTCCGAGGGAGGTAAGTACGGGTATAACCTCGTGGAATCGCAGGAGTCTCTCCGTTCCAGGGTGCTGTCGACAGGGATTAGCGAGTATTTGCTGGATCTGGTGGAGTTGTATTCTGTAGAGAGCTTGAGGAAACGGCTATGTGGACACTATCGAGGGGTTGTCGGTATAGACATGTTGGTTTGTAGACATGATGGCAAGGTGAAGCTTCATCCGTGTGTGGAGATTAACCTACGTAATAATATGGGAGTGCTGTCTATTTGCGTGTACAAACGCATACGGGAAGCCTTGACGATGTATGGTAATGGTGTTGTGCCGCCTAGCTTACTGCTGGCTGGTGACGTAAAGGGAATCACGATGCGTCTTAATGGCAATAAGATGATGATTGACTCGTCACATTGTTGAGTTTGTCTACTTTACCGTTTCCATTTGCTACCTTCATTTGAGTATTTAGGGCATTGGGATGTCCTTTTTTATAAAAAGGTGTGCATCGCGTCTTTTTAATAATTGGAAAATGCCTATATTTGCACACGTTAGTTTCAAGGTCGCCGTTTTGAGCTTCCTTTTGTGTTAAGTATATAAATGCGTTGTGTTTATTTGTGATATTTTCTCCAAGAGAGGTTCACCTGTTGTTATTTAGTTGTTGTTTTTTTGTGTGAGCGTTTTTCGCTTCTTTATTAGGGAACAGATTTTTTTTCTTGATATTACAAATTGAACGCAAATTAAGGATTATTAGTGATGTCAGATTGTCAGATTAACAAGAAAGGTCTGTTGTGCTTTTTTGTGTGTTTTTTGTTCGGAAGCATCTCCGTGGCGAGTGCTTTCTCCTTGAATGATAGTATAGGTAATAAGGCGTCTGTAAGGTCATCTAATACATGCCGTTTGTTTTTTCATGTCGTCGATGAGAACAATGAGCCGGTAATCTTAGCTCGCTGTGAGTTAAAGCAACTCGGTTTGTACGCCGCTACTGACATCAATGGCGACGCCGTCATGTCTGATGTGCCGTGTGGTGAGTATGACGTTACGGTGAGTTATGTCGGTTATCAGGCTATAAAGAGAAAGGTGAACATCTCTAAGGATCTTAGACAGGATTTCAAGATGGTGGTGTCTTCTCTTGCGCTCAAGGAGGTTGAGGTCGTGGCGAAACAAAACGTGGCAGGTGAGAGTACCAGCTCGCTCATCACTCGACAGGCGATAGATCATCTCCAGGCTTTCTCGCTTGATGACATCATGCAGCTGGTGCCTGGAAATCTGATAAAAAACACAAGTCTCACTGATGAGTCGTACCTTACGCTGAGAACGCTGAAAGGAGGACAAAACGCCACTTTCGGGTCAAGCATCATGATAGACGGAGTGCAGATATCAAATAATGGAACCATGGCTCATGGCGCATTTGAGTCGACTGCCAATGTCGGAACGCAGTTGCGTACAATCAGTGCGGATGATATAGAGTCTGTGGAGGTTATCAGAGGTATAGCGTCTGCTGAGTATGGTGATTTCACTAGCGGAATGACTGTGATAAACAGTAGGGTGGGTGTGACACCATGGATGGCCAAGGTGAAGGTGAATCCTGCTATGCGTAACTACTCGCTCAGTAAGGGACTAAAGTTCGTTATGCCCAACTCGTCGAAGGTGGGAACGGTGAATTTCTCCTTTGACTATGCTAACGCATGGAGTGATCCGAGAATGAAGTCAGAGTCTTTTGACAGGTATACTGGCTCCGTCAATGTGGCATATGACTTCTCAAAGAAATGGCATACGACGACTAAGGTACGTTATAATTTCAGCAGAGAGTGGAATGGTAATGACCCGGATGCTGTTAGCCAGAGCAATGTGGCGGACTATAAGAACAGCAGTCTGTCTCTGAGTCACAATGGTAAACTGTCTGTTAATAAGGCTTTTGCTCGTACAGTCAGTTACACCCTTTCACTCTCCTTGAATGAACAGACAACAAGAAGAGAGAATTGCGGCGTCGCCAATCCTAATGGTCTGCTGCCTATTCTGACGGCGACAGAGTCTGGTTACTATTTCGTGCCTTGGGTGAACACGTCTTATTTTGCCAGCGGCGGCACAGAGAGTAAGCCGGGTAATGTTACGGCAAAACTGACAGATCAGTTCTATGTGAGGGCTGGCGATACGAACCAGAATTTCAAGTTGGGAGTGGAGTATCATTATGACTGGAACAGTGGAAGGGGATACTACAATGACAATGACTCACTACCCCTAAACCCGAAATCGAATGGAAGAGTTCGCTCATTCTCTGATGTTCCCGGATTGCAACAGTTCAATGTGTTCGCGGAGGATAAACTGACTTGGATGTTTGCGGATGATAGGCAGGTGGTTGTACAGGCGGGTGTGCGTTTCACTGCGGTGCAGCCTTTTATGAGTGAGTCTGTTCTTAGTCTCTCTCCAAGAATTAACTCCAGTTTTGATGTGACAAGATGGCTGGATATAAGATTAGGATATGGACTGACATCCAAGACGCCGAGTTTGGCTTATCTCTATCCTGACAAGAATTACACGGATGTGGTGGCTGCCAATTACATGCCTCAGGATAATTCTTCGGGACAGTTGTTGCTGTATAGAACCGAGGTGTATCAGGTGGAACGTACGTTAGGCCTGCAAAATGCCACGAACAGAAAGTTTGAGGTAGGCTTGGACCTGAAACTGCCGAACAAACGTAAGATCAGTATCATTGGCTATCATGAGAAAACCGGAAACGGATTCAGCTCTGCACAGGAATATTACACGTTCACATCTGACTATTTCTCTATCAATAAGGGATTGACTACGCAGAATGGAATGACTATTGTTGACTGGAATAATCCTGAGAGAACGGATACGCTGTTCTCTACCACAGGTAAGTTGGCTAACAATAGTGTCACAGTAAACAAGGGAGTGGAGCTGGATTTTGATTTGGGAGAGATAGAGGTGTTGAAGACACATGTATATCTTAATGGAGCATACACGGAGTCAAAGTCATATACTAAAGGCATTACTGTGTCTAACCCGCATAGCTTGCCTACGGAGTATAAGCAGTACGGAACTACTCCGTTTAAGATTGTCTACAGAGCAGATACGGATTATGACATATATCGTCAGTTTAATACGAGCCTGCGTCTGGTGACACACATCCCGGTCATTAAGATGGTAGCTTCGCTGACCGGACAGGCCATTTGGTATAACTACTCTCGTAGCTATGCTCCTGGAAGGAATCCGATTGGATGGATAGATACAGACCTTACGTATCATGAGATAACGGACGATATGTTGTCGGATGAGAATTATACAATAAAAGGTATAAGCTTGCATGACCAGATAGAGGAGGATACAAAGAGCACGCCGACAAAGAATCCTATCACTTGGATGGTGTCGGGACGTCTGACAAAGGAATTGGGAACGTTTGGCTCACTCTCTATGTATGTGAACAATATGTTTTTCTATGAGCCATATCTGTCTTCGTCATCGTCTTCCACTCTCACTCAGAGAAATACAGGCTCGTTTAGCTTTGGCTTTGAGTTGTCCTTTAAGCTGTAAGACTTGGACGGATAACAAATCGTTATTAGATGATGAAAACATTATATATTTATTTATTATTTAATTTGTAAGTTATGAATTTGAAAGGAAAAAGATTTTCTTTTGTGTGTCTGCTGACTATGCTCTCCGCATTGTCAGTGTTGATGAGTTGTTCTTCTGATAGTGATGGCGTATCAGGATTTGATGTGACAGTGTATATTGTGGCACCTGATAACATGACGGGGCTTGACTTGTCTGGACATACTGTGACGTTTGAGGGAGAGGGACGTACATACACAGCAGTGACAGATAATACCGGTAAGGCCGTTTTGACTGGTGTCATACCTGGTGTTTATTCAACCTCATGCTCATGGAATATCTCATCAGACGAGTATACTGTGTTGACAAGTGAGACTGTACAGAATGGTACGTACATATTGTCTGGTATGTCTTCTGATGTTGCAATAGCCACGACATCTGAACATTATCTCTCTTTGGTGGTAAGTAAGAAACAGTCAATACTTATCAGTAAGGTGTATTATCAGGGATGCAAGGACTCTAATAATAAAAACTATTTAGCAGGACGATTCGTTGAGCTGTATAATAATGGTGATGACACTATTGACGTGTCTGGATTGTATGTCGGATTCATGGAGACAGAATCAAAGCCTGCTTATACTATTACGGAAGAGTCTGACACAGTATATATGAAGCAGGTGTTCAGAATTCCTGCTGATAAAGAGTATCTGGTCGCTCCAGGTAAGAATGTGGTGATTTGTAACAGCGCTATAGATCATACAGAGTCAGGAGCGGATATCTATAATCTCCTTAACTCTGATTTTGAGGCTAAGGATGCAAGCGGAAAGACTACAAACAATCCTGATGTGCCAGCTTTGACTCTTGTCTATACTGCATATCCGACGTTGTCAAATATGAATCTCACTCAGGGTGGTCCTTGTGGTGTCGCAATATTCAACACTACTGTTGACGTGTCTGACACAACAGTTTTTGCCGAGGTTTATAGTTATGGTAAGGTGAGTGGAGCAAAATACAAGAAAATCCCGGCTAAGTATATTATTGACGGAGTTGATATCCTTAAGAATAAGACATCTGGTGTGGAGGTTAATACAAAGCGTTTCTGTGATTATGTGGATGCTGGTTACGTGGTTTCCTCTAGCACGAGTTCTTATACAGGAGAGGTGATGTATCGTAAACAGGAGAGTGTTACCGTAGATGGGCGCTCTATACTCATGGATTCTAACAATAGTTGTGCTGACTGGGCTGTCGCAACACGTGATGAGCAACTGCAGATTGGCCAGTATAAGTGAAAACTGATTGTATATATATAATATGTGTATAAACTCCGCTGCGTGTTATGTCATGTGATAGGTACATGTTGCCGGAGTAAATGTAATTGTATTTATTTCTATCTCCGTTATGAACAAACTGTGTGTCATATTGAACGTATTGGTATGTATTGCGACAGGTGTCAATGCCCAGACTATGGAATCGCCAAACAGTTATGAGACTCGTCTCTCTGATGAGATGAAGAACTTATGGCAACATACAATGAACCCTGCCGGCATGGCTCGTGACAGTGTAAGTGAACGTGGTATGGCTTATGCTGACTTCAATCATAATGAGGGGACGCATTATCTTGTTCAGAACGGTGATAGAAATAATAATCTTTCTTTTTATGCTGATGCGTTTAAAAGACTTAGTAAGTATGTGTTGGGCTATGGTAGCGTCAGCTTTGGTATGGGACGTATGTTTAATCGTGGCTGGTCTGATGTCATTAGAACGTACCACTCTGACCCTTATGTCTCAGGAAGTTCTGTGACTGGTAGCTATGACAGACAAGATGTGGAACTGACAGCTGCTATTTCGTCCGTGGACTTCAACGGGTTGACTTATGGATTTCGATTGGATTATAGTGTTGGTGATTTGAGTCGCTTGCGTGACCCACGTTCACGTGTGAACTTGGCGGAATATCGTATCACTCCTGCTGTGACATATAAGAAAAGTGATGTGGTGATGGGGGTGAGTGCGCATTATAAACGAAGAAAGGAGAAGCTGGATAGCTATAAAGTTGTGAATACTGATGCGGACTATGTTTTTTATACTTTCACAGGGTTGGAAAACGCCACAAGTGTCACAGGTGGTTATACAGGTTATCAGAGAGAGTATGTTGACCATGAGTTGGGAGCAGAACTTACTTTCTCTTTTAGTCATGGTGGTTCTCGGTCACTCTCATCTTTGACCTACAATAAGGCCGTTGAGGATATTTTCGGTATATATAAATATATGCCGGGAAAATACAGTAGAAAAGAGGTGGCTTTTCAGACTTGCAACGTGTTCTCACAAAGTAACGGAGTGTCTCATAAGATAGATTTCAGATTCGCTTTTCGTCCATCATATGGTGATGAGTATCGCCAAAGTATGAAGTATGAAACCGATGCTCAGACTGGTATCACTTCAAGGTGGTGGGAGACGACACTGGAGACGAAAAAAAGATATGAGATGACGGATTACGTTGCTGATCTTCATTATCGTATGGCGTGGACAATGGATGGTAAGGTGAAATCATACGCCGGAGCTCATTTGGGTTATAATTATAACAGGGAGGAGTATCATCTTCCAGAGTCTTCGCTTGAGGTGGCAGGTGTTGATGTCCTCGTTGAGGGTGGTACAAGTCTGTTCAGTAAGAAACAACGTGCCTTGTGGGTGGAAGGAGTGTTTGGATATCATGTGTCTGCTAAGTCTAATCTTCAGCTAAATGATGAGACTACAGATTACGCTGTCAATGTGCTTGTTCCAGATATGACATTTTGGAGCGCAAGTTTTTTACAAGGAAAAGCAAGCGTGAGTTATCAGTTCCCTATGACCATAAAGGATGTGTGTCGTGAGTATTTTGTTAAGGCTTACGGACATGTGATTTCTACAGATAAGGATACAAATGCTTTTGGTGGGGGAGTAAGTTTTGGTGTCTTTTATTGATTGTTAAATAATGTTTGCATTAAGTCTCGTGATGATTGTTGATATGATGAAAGAAATGGTGAAAAGACTGTTTCTGACGTTATTGTCGTTGGTGTCGTCTGTAATGATGTTTGGACATACTGTTAGTATACCTTCTTCGTTTATAGGGCAAGACTATGTTCTCGCTGCACGTGTGGAGAAGGTCAGTGAACCAAGGGAATTAGGCAATATGAAATTGTGTGCCGGACTGAGAGTGTATAATCCGCAGATGGTACGTTTTGTGGATAAAGGCGACTCTCTGTTGTTGGTGTCTGACGATGAAAAAAGAGGTCCGCAGATATTACGTTTTGCCGTTTTGGAAAGAAAGGCCGGACAGATAATGGTAAATGTGGACGATGTTTTCAAGAGTATTATTCGTGGGGTGGATATCTTGTCTGGCAAGTTGCTACCAGGCAAAATGAAGGAAGACGAGACGGATATAGTAAGGGTTTATGGAGACGCATCTCATTTGGAAGTAAGTGTGAGGTATGTTTATGAGTCGGATAAAGGTGACTTTCATATTACTATAAGAAAAAGTCTTATGCTTTTGAACGGACAACCTATGCAGGGGCGTCCAGTTGACAAACGTTTGGGATTTAAGTCTGATAACAAGACGTTTATCAACAGATTTGATTTGAACAAACGCAAGAATATTTTATTTTATATAGATGATGCGTTCCCTATGTTGTGGAGAGACGCCATTAAGCTCGGAATAGAAGACTGGAACCGTGCTTTTGATCGTATAGGATACCATGGCGTTATTAAGACTATGACTTTTGCGGATGCAGGAGATGAATTTGACCCATTTGATTTCCGCAATAACAGCTTTTTTTACGTGGATAGTGATTTCGCTAATGCAATGGGATGTCATTGGACGGATCCGAGGAGTGGAGAGATACTTCAGGCTGACGTCCTCTTTTATAGAAATGTGGTGGAAAAATTAACATCATGGATAGTTTTGCAGACTGGTGCGTATAATAAAACAGTGGCAGATGGTGTTGATGATGTGACGTTGAAGAGAATAATCAGATATGCAGCCTCACACGAGATTGGTCATTGTCTTGGATTGGAACACAACTTTCTTGCTTCGTCCTCTTACCCAACAGACAGTCTGAGAAGTCCATCTTTTTGCGCTGTTAATGGAACGACTCCAAGTATAATGGATTATGCCAGATTTAATTATGTAGCGCAGCCTGGAGATATGGTTGAGGACGTTTATCCTCCTTTATTAGGTGATTATGATTTGTTTGCTATTGAAGCAGGATATGGTGAATTTGACAGCGATGAGTCTTTCAAACGTTTTGTGGACTCAAGTCAGTCTAACGCTCGTTTAAGGTACAAAAAAATCAGTGTGTCAACGTTGCCTCTGGATGGTTTGGTTCAACAGACAGATCTCGGCGACAACCAGCTTGCATCATCGCAATATGGCATAAGTAATCTGAAAAAATTGTCAGTGTCGGTTCTTAAACAACTTAGAGCCGAGGATGTATACAAGTTTTATTTCCAACTGTTGAGTCATGTTGTCCCATTTATGGATGAAGGCGTGAAAGCATTTTTGGAGAATGAATTGTCTACTGGGTATCAATTCTTGTACTCAGGTAATATGGAAACTGTTTTCGGTAACAATAAATTGGTTGTTGACTCTCTTCGAAATGATTTTGTGTGCCGTGTGCAAAAGCGTTACGACCTTGATTTGCGTAGTGATGGTGTTTCTGGTATGTGGCTGCCTAATCAAGTGATTGAAGATGATTTGTTCGGTCGGTTGAGAAGTGCGGGAATGAGGATGACAAAGAAAGAGCTATATGACATGAATAGTAAGTGTTTGTCCGGAACTGTACTGTCAATGAGCGGCGACAATGGCGTGTCATCTCCTTTTGCTTCTGCTTCTTTTGTGTCTTCTAATGGTTTGGTGTTGACTAATTGGCACTGCGTAAGTAGGTATATTCAACAGCTTTCTGCAAAAGATAAGGATTTTGTTAAATATGGTTGTTGGGCAGACTCACGTGAGCAAGAGGTTCATATCCCTAATTTGGAAATACATCAGATGCTTTCTTGTGAGGATGTGACGTCTCTTGTTCTAAGTGGTACAGATACGGTTTCGAATGTGGATGTTAAAGAACGTATTGCGGATCAAAATACGAGAGCGCTAATGAGTGTTAAAGGTGAACCGTATGGTGTGAGCAGAAAGATATATAGTATGATGGGGGGAAACCAGTATATTATGGTGCGTTATAGGACCTTCAAGGATGTGCGTGTCGTTGCTTGTCCTCCTAAGTGGCTTGGAAATTATGGGGGAGACTCAGATAATTGGCGATGGCCACGTTATGCATGTGATTTCGCTCTTCTTCGTGTGTATGTTTCAAAAGGAAATATTCCGTCGTATTATGATGTTAATAATGTTCCTTTCAGACCAAAAAAATGGTTACGTTTTGCGAAAAAGCCAGTTTCTCAAGGAGATTTTGTTATGACTTTAGGATATCCATCACAAACCCGTAAGTTTATTCCGTCATCAGCTGTAGACAGAGTCGTTAATTATGACACGAAACTCAGGGTGCGTTTTCTTAAAGCTAAGATTGATCTGATGAAGAAACTAAGGGATGGGGCAACCGATACAGAAAAGTCTTACTATGATATTGCTATAGGTAAGTTGATGAATGTCTATATTCGTTCTGTTGGAGAGATTGAGGGAGTGAAACGTAATTGTGTCGTGGAGATAAAGAAACGTGAGGATAAAAAACTGCAAGCATGGGTGAATGGTGACGAAAGTCGCATTAGAAAATATGGCGCAGACATAGTCGAGAAGATTGATAGCGTGTATTCAAAACTGACGATATACAATCATATGAGTGAGGCTTTTAGCCAGTATGTAGGTGCGGGAGCTACAGTCATACCTTTCGCTGGTAAGTTTGAGAAACTTATGGCTATTGATAGGGCGGGGAGGAAAAGTCGTGATGAGGATATGCGAAATCAACTTGATGATTTATATAGGAATGTTGAGGAGTATTTCACAAACGTTAATCTTGATGAAGATTTGCAAATGCTTAAGGTGTTGACTCAAATATACCGGGAGTCTGTGCCGGATGAGTATCTTCCAGAGATTTTGAGAAAGAGTTGTGATCTTGACGCACTGTTTCGTAATAGTGTACTCACAAATGAGATGAAGTTAAGGGAGATTCTTGATAATTCTGTTGATAGTGGTCTCCAGAAACTGCGTGACGACTCGTTGTATCGGTTCTGTATTGACCTCTATACAATTAGAGTTCGCAAACAGATGAGAGAGGAAACATCGTTAAGACGGTTGAACACAAGATTATATAAGGTGTATATGCAAGTTTTATGTGACATGAGAAGAGGAGAGACCATTTCTTATGATGCCAACCATACTATGCGTTTCGCTCCTGGGGCTGTGATGGAGATGAGCTGTGTTAGTGATATGTTGGGGATATCGTTATCTAAGACGGGTTGTCAAGACTATTATATGTCACAATCATTTTCTAAGGTAATGTCAGCTGATAAGAATTCGTTGCCAATCGCTTGTTTCCTCGCAAACACTGAGACTTCGTCTGGAAATAGTGGAAGTGCTGTGGTTAACAGTAAGGGTGAACTTGTTGGTCTTAATTTTGATAGAACCAAGGAAAGTGCATATGCTATATAGTCGTCCCTTGAAAACTATTTAATTATTTAACAATCAACAAAATAATAGTTCAGAAATTTGTATATGTCTACAAAATTTTGTATCTTGTGCACATAAAATCTTGCAATTCAGTTATGTATAAATCTTCTGGAAACGTCCGACAGTCATCTCTTTTC
>FLNY01003070.1_pt1 | contig 24640 bp, 20 predicted proteins | sample 1140381 | NCBI WGS metagenome assembly FLNY01 (sample SAMEA3878172, study PRJEB12797) | bioreactor metagenome | biome: Moose rumen | place: Sweden | collected 2011-10
CTGCACACATTCTTGAACCAGCCGGATGCCGACCTTAAAATCATGCTTGAACTGGCAGCTGAAGCGCCTCCAGGCGAGACGGAAAATGAATGAGGGGGCTTGTCATAACAAATAAGTATGCCCAACCACTGGTAATAAAGAGGTTGGGCATGGATAGGTCGTGTTTAGCGGACAGTAATAAATAAAAAAAGAAGCTCAGCATAATCGCTGAGCTTCTTTATCAGTTGTTAGCTGTATTTCCGAACGAGCGGGTTAATACAGTGTCTATCTTGTCATTTAAGTATGCCGTGAATCCCTGTACTCCGTTAGGATCGAGAGTGGCAAGTTCCTTGAGGTTAATGGCTATGGCCGATTTGTCGAAGTTCAGCTCTCGGCTCTTCACGCTTGTCACTTCCGGTGCGTCGATGATCACCTCTCCGTCTTTGAACTGGAACCTCATGTTGTAGTTGCCGTCAACTTTTATCGGTGCCATGTGCTCCGTTATGCTTATGTAAGCCATGTTGGTTGCTGTGGTGCTGACTGTGACGGACTCGCCGTTCACGTCTTTTCTGATTTTGTCAGCGTTTCCGTATACTTGCGCAAGACTGTTACAGATTTTGTCGCACAGCTCAGTCTTTGTCAGTCCCGGTACCTCGACAACTTTGAACGTGCTGTTGTTTGGACGCTTGATGGTTCCGTCAATGACGGCGAAGTCAGCGGAGCCGTAGCTGACGTTGGCTCCCTTATTCTGGTTGGCGTCATTCGAACTCATCATGTTCGTCAGCTTACCGTCGGTGTAGACTGTAACTTGGGCTGTGGAGTCCTCCACGTAATATATGACAGGCGCAGGCTTTGCTTTAGCCTTCGTCTTTGCCTTTGTTTGTGCCATCATTGTCATAGGTAACAACGCGCACAGCATTACCGTGACATACAACTTTCTCATTTTCTCACTTTCTGTATTTGGCCAGATTGGATGATTATTTCATTCTTCTTATCAATAGCGCAAATATATACATTATTTTTCTTATGTCAAAAAATTATGTTAAGAATGTGATGTGAACATAGTTATGTGTGTGGATTTTTTGTCTCTGACGGTTTTTTTTATCACACGGACCTTTCGCGTAGTTGCTGGTGAGCTTAGTCGAGAACTCCTCTCACGCATGCGGCCTGCATGTTTGTGCCGACAGGCACGATGCCCCTGAACTTGGTGTTCTCATTCTTCTCCTCGAAGTACCACATCACCCATGCGCAGTCTCTGCTGACGCTGAACGTGCTTGAGTACAAGGCGCAGTTGGCGAAGTATGTTGACTCGCTGAATATCTTCTCGTTGAAATAGCATCCGGCCGCAGGTATGAAGATGTGCTTGTCAGCGAGAGTGTATGTTCCCTTTGGCTTGTCTGGTCCGTTCGGCAGTGAGGCTTTTCCTCTGTCATTGCTGTCTTTCGCTTTGTATACGACCAGTCCCTTTGCTCCCGTGCCGTGGTAGTTGTTTGTCCATTTGAGATAGCATTGTTGAGTGAGTTTCTGCATGTCGGTCATTGTCGGCATTCTCCACTTTCCGCCCATGTTGACAGTGGCTGCGTCGTTTTCTGCAGCAAGTGTCATGGTCAGACTGTCCTCCGTGCTTTCCAGTTTCACCTCAGCGGCCTCATCGTCAATTGACGTGATGGCATTCACGCCTCCCCATTTGAAATAGGAACCGTTGTCCGTGGCGTTTGCGGCGCCCACGTTGGCTGTTGCCCATTTCTGTTTGGTAGTGAGACCAAGGTCCACGTAAGCGTGTCCTTTTTCGTAACCATCAGGGTCACATATCTCGACGGTAGCATCCTCCTCAGCCTGTGGGGTGTTGTCGTCGTCTTTTGAGCAAGAGAACAAAACTGTTGCAAGTGTGATGCAGATGTAGAATAGTTTTTTCATAAATCATGTGTTAGTTTTCCGCAAAGATAATAAAAATGAATGTCATCTCTGTTTTCAGCGCATAAAAAAACGGCGGGTCAGCTTGTTTTGACTCGCCGCTGTCACTATGTTGTCTTTGTATTGTCTCTGTCCGGTCAGCTAGTTTTGGACTGACGGGCGTCACTCTTTGTTTTCGGAGAAGCGATTGCCGTGACTGGTTATTGTTCCGCTCTCGTCACCAATCAATGCTGTGGAGTCGTTAGCCTCCGCACTTGTCACGCCTCTACCTTTTGCGTAGTAGTTGTATTGCCATTCGCTGCGTGATGAGTAGCTATAGTAGTTGACGTATGGAGTCCAGTCGTAGAAGTCAGTCATTTTGTACATACGGAACATGGTGTTTGAACCGTTGAAATAGCCGGAGAAGATGTTGTTGGCCAGATGATACTGGGTGATCACCGTGTTCAGATTTGGGTCTGAAGGGTATTCGATGTATATCTTACCATATCGGACCTCCCAGAGGAAGTAGTGATACTCATACTCGTAAGGACCGTAATTGTAGTAATCTACTTGCTTGCCGTAACCGTATGAAGCGTATTCGTGGTCCGGGTAGAATACGATGTCTGTGTCGTAGGAGTCAAACTCGTATATGCGACCAGTGTTTGTTGTGTATGTGTAGTACATACCGAAATTGCCCTGCCATTGTCCTGCCAGAACCATGCTCTTCTCTGTGTCGGAGTCACAAGATGTCAAAATGCTAATAACAACTAAAGACATCAGAAGGCTTATCTTGTGTAGAATTGTTCTCATAATGGTAAGTTTTTTTAAGTTGTTTTAATTGTATATGGCAAATATAACATGTCTGTTTTTTACTCGATGTAGGGATAATCCTAAAAGAAGGGGCGTTTTCCCGAATTGTTGTGGGGATTTGTTCCTTATATTATATAAGGAGTATCGGCAGACGTGAAGTATGGCGACGTGTCTCCGTCTATTTTGTGACGGGACGTATGGTGTATCCCTTGCTCCTGTAGTCGGCTGTTATGTTGATGTCGGCGTATCGGAACTGAAGCACCTTGGCCTTGTATGGCTCATCCTCGTCGATATCGCTTGTCCAGTAGCCGTTGTCCACCGCACTCATGACAATGGATGAGTCGGAGGCGTATCCGGCGGAAGGAATGAAGATGTGCGGTTCAAGCAGAGAGTAGCGTGACGTGAGTTTCAAAGAGTCACGTTCCTCTATTGCTCGACCCTTGTCGGACTCATCCTTGCATTTGAAGACTATGATTCCCGGGTAGCCTGTGTTGTTGTAACTTCTCGTCCACTCAATGACACATTCGTCGATAAGCTCCTGAAAGTCTGAGGCGGAAGGCATGTGCCAATTGCCGCCCCACTTGACTGCCGTAACGTCGTCTGTCTCGTCGATAGACAATGTGTTGTCCACCTTTCCGTATGACTCGTTGTTGTTGTACTTCGTCAGTGAGTTGTATGCTCCGTTACAATATTTGTATGCCTTGAAGTTGAAGTAAGTCTTCTCGTGTGTTATGTATTTGTTGAATTTGTAGTTGGTACTGTTGTCCGGGTCAAGTTCTTGGGCTGTGTACAACTCACCCCATGCGAAATAGCTGCCGTAGAACTTTGCCACGGTAGCGTTGATATTCTGTATGGCCCATTTGTTTCCTGATGTCAGTCCCAGGTCGACATAGGCATGTCCGTTCTCGTATCCGTCTGGTGCCACTACTGGCGCGTCGGTCTCCTCCTTGTCCTCGGAGCACGCCACGGCAACTCCTGCCAGTAATACAGGCAAAATGTAACGATAAATATTCATAAGGCAAATAATAAAACTTTTACTTCGCGAAGATATGATTTTTATCCGACATAGAGTTTATGTCTCGCGCTTATTCTCGCTCTGTCATATCATACATCGTCGCTCATGTCATATCGTCGTGTGGTCAGTCAAGAATCTTAGCTTTCTTAATCTTGACATCTTTGAGTGGACGGTCGTTTCTGTCCGTCTCGACTTTCTGTATCATGTCTACTATGTCCATGCCTTTGACCACCCGCCCAAAAACGGTGTAGCTGCCGTCAAGGTGCGGAGCTCCGCCAATGGTCTTGTATGTCTCTCTCATCTTGTCCGTCAGCTTGGTGGTGCCGTCCGTCCATATGTCGAGACGTTTCTGCGTGTGGTCCAGTTGCTCGTCGTCGTATGTCTTGCCGGTTATGATGGTGAATTGAGTGGATGAGCTTTTCTTCTCCGGGTTTGTCTCGTCACCTTCCCTGGCCGCATTCAGCATGCCGCGCTGATGGAAGTAGAGTGGGGTGCGAAACTCTGCGGGAATCCAGTCCTCTGGCTTCTCGTCGCCGTCACCGAGTAACGTGCCGGACTTGGCTTTCTTGCTTAGTCTGTCACCTGTCTGTATGAGGAAGTTGTTGATTACCCTGTGCCACAGGACGCCATTGTATGTGCCTTTGCGGACTTGCTTTATGAAGTTGTCTCTGTGCAGAGGAGTCTCGTTGAACAACTCTATGATTATCTCACCCATGGTGGTCTTCAGCTCCACTCTCGTGCGTTTGTCGTTTTGTGCCTGCATGCAGAGAGAAAAAAACGCAAGCAGTAAGGTTAGTGTTGTTTTTCTCATTTGATTGATTTAAGTTATACAGTTTGTGTTTTATTATGCTATTATCTGAAAAATCAAACGCAAATATATATTTTTTTCTAAAACATTCGTATTATTTGTGTGAAAAATGTTGCTTTATGTCACAGGTGTACTTTGGAAAAGTTCGATTTTGTAATTTCTGTGTGACTTTTTACCCTATTATGTCGCTCTTTTTGTGTTTCAGGACTTGAAATGTCTTACGTGAGTGGTATATGTATTGACATTGCAGTTTGTGATGCTCCAAATTAGTCATTTGGTCTTGATAAATGTTTTTTTTTCTTGAAAAATTAATTATTTTTAATATTTCCTTTGTGAATGATTTATTTTCTTGTAGATTTGCGCCCGATGAACAAGATCTAAAAAATATTGGCATTATAGCAATTACAAATTATTAGCAGGATTTTTATTAGAAAATTTTCAGAATTGTATTAAGAAGATTTTTTCGGTTAAAAAGAAAATTGTTGTATGAAGTACGTAAAGTTTTTATCAATGGTCATGGCGTCAATGACGGCATGTATTGTATCATCATGTTATGAGTCAAGTTTCGAGTCTATTCCTTTGGATGAGAATTTGAACAAGACAAGTTCAGTTGTCTCTGTAGCGATTGACTCCAATTATGTGAAGATTTCTGACCAGTATAGCTACACAATCAAGGCAAGTTCGTCTGCTAACATCTATGTTAATGGTGCTAAGAAGACACTGGGTGTATCTTTCAGCAGTAAAGAGAAGGAGGGCACTCTCTTGACCATCAAGGCTGTAAGTGCGTCAACAGGTGAGACTATTGAGAAATCAGTTCTTCTTGACTCAAATGGTAAGATTATCACTATCGATTTTACTATGACCGCATCTGCCGGTACTGGTACTTTGGTTGAGAAGGCTGCGGCTACTGCGGCAGAGGAAGGTTCAGTAACAATTACAAACGCTAAGGCAAAGAATCAGACAAAGCAGTATAGTGCAGCAACTACAGCGTCTTTGACACTGACTAAGTCTGCCTTGGACAAGGCTGTGGCTGGTTCCTTGAAGTCAACGGACACTTTGTCCATCTACGTTGTCAACCCTACATCAACAGCAACTAAGCAGAATCTTTCAGATATTGTTGAGGACTTTCCAGTAATGACAGTGAAGACAGGATCTACAGCTGCCAACTTCGGTTCTGAGAGCGCCAACGTCAAGATTGAGAGCGCCAACTTTGAGGAGAATATGACTTTCTTCTGTGAGGAGCTGGGTGATAATAGTGAGGTGACTTTAAGCGACGGAGGTGTGTATGAGTTCTCCACAAGCAAGTTGACAGATTTCACCATCAAGACAAAGGTTAAGGTTGAACTTGTTAAGACAGACACGCTTAAGTCTGAGCTTTACTTCGTCGTGCCGCTCGGAAACAATAAGCTGACTTACGCTACAAAAGCAGGATATGAGTGTACTTATCAGTCTAACGAGTTTATCAACTCTTATCTTGACGCTAAGTTCGGAGCGTTCAGAGAGGATGCCACACGCGATGTGACGATAGTAAACCAGGACCAGAAAGCTCGTGTGCCATACACACTCAAGCAGGTTATGTACACATACAACGTTTATTTTGGTGAGGTTAGAGTTGTTGTCAATGTATACGGAGCGGATTACATCACCGTACATTCATCACAGGCAACTAAATACAACTCAACCACAAATTATTAGTACTTCATACTTCATACATTAAATAAATTCACTGTTGAGGGAGAACAAGCGCAGTCGAGCGTTTGTTCCCCTTTTTTTTACATTAATTCCTTCTCATCCTCTTTGTTTAGTGTGAATATGAATTTAATTACGTCATATCCACCTATACGTCTTACTTTTTCATTAACTTTGCGTAGAGAAACTAATTGTTATAGAATATAAAACAGATATTATGAAAGTCGTTAACATTAGTGAGTGTAACACCATCGTCAACCGATACCTGTCCGAGATACGTGACGTGAATAAGCAGAAAGATAGGATGCGTTTCCGTCAGAATATTGTACGTATAGGACATGTTGAGGCGTATGAGGTAAGTAAATATCTCAGTTATCAAACGAGCAGTGTACAGACTCCTTTGGATATGTGTGACGTGGCTCTGCCGTCAGATGACTTGGTCATCGGCACAGTTTTCCGCGCTGGTCTTCCTTTACACCAGGCTTTTCTCGATGTCTTCGATGAAGCCGGCAACGCCTTTGTCTCCGCATACAGGTATTACCTGGATAAGGAGTGTACTAAGATTGGTGTCAAGATAGAGTATCTCGCCACACCTGTCTTGGACGGAAAGACACTGCTACTGGTTGATCCTATGCTTGCCACGGGTGAGAGTATGGAGCTGGCGTACAAGGCATTTCTCACTAATGGCACGCCGTCTCGTCTTATCATGGCATGTGTTATTGCCAGCGAGCAGGGTGTTAAGCATCTTTGTGAACTCTTCCCGAGTGATGATGTCGTGTTGATCTGTGGAGCTATAGACCCGGTACTTAACGAGCATCAGTATATCGTTCCCGGTTTGGGTGACGCGGGTGACTTGATGTATGGAGAGAAAGCGACGAAGTAAGTTGCTCTTACACTAATCCCTATGACTCTCTCGGTGATTCTCGGCATGAGATGCGCTGAGTCGGCATTTAGATAAAAGAGTCTGCTTCGTTTATGTCATGTCTCCTGTGTGGAGAAGTCTTCATCCCTCAAGAGGCAAAACTTGTCAGGCGTGATGTTTACGGTACACGTGTCTGACAACGATAGCCGTCACTCATAATAATAACAGTCAGAAAACCAGCGTGTCACATTATTTGTGATAAAGATACAATCTGTCTATAGGGCTTTGTATTATCATACCCACCTCATATCCCAACGACTCAGCCGCCTCTGTCAGCTCCTCCTTGTATATCTTGGCTATGCTGCCGGCGAAGTGTACGGTGCGTAGGGTAGGGTTGATGTCGTTGTATGCGTAAATGTTACGTATGAAGAACTGCCGGAAGCAGTCGATGAGGAGAGCATGAATGCTTGGCTCCTCACGATGTCGAGCGCAAAACGGAGATAGGCTGGCAAGGAAGCGGTTAGGCATAGGCTCGCGGTACACCTTTTGAATTATAGTAGCCGCTGTCTCGTGAGTCTCCTCAAGAAACAATTCTTTGATGCCCTCAGTCAACTGTTCCTTGAGGCAGTCGCTGACAAGTCGCTTGCCGATATATCCTCCGCTGCCCTCATCGCCGAGTATGAATCCGAGTGGTGACACGTTACGTTCTATGTCCTTTCCGTTATAGAAGCAGGAGTTGGCTCCTGTTCCGAGAATACCCACGATGCCTGGCTCATGTCCGCACACAGCCCGTGCAGCACCGAGCATGTCGCTACCCACAAATATTTTAGCCTCAGGCAACAGGCTTCTGATGGCGTTCTTCACTGTCTCAGTCTTCTCCGCTGTGCATCCAGCGCCATAAAAAAACACGTCACTGAAATTCATGTCATCAGTGATGTGTGGAGATAGCTCGCCGTGAAGGATGTCAGCTATCTGAGTCTCAGTTTGTTGATACGGGTTGATGCCCTGAGTATGAATGATGATGTTGTCATCGTTGTTAGACACACACCAAGCCGTTTTTGTTGATCCACTATCTGCGATTAGTTTCATCTGATTTTTGTTTATCAACACAAAAGTAACAAAATATAATTGCTTACGACTATAATAATTGCTCATTTTTTGATAATATTGTGCAAGTTGTGTAAAAAAGTGTTTATATTTGCAGTAACTTTAAGTGATATAAGAAAATCATCAGGTTGGTTATTATGAGTAAAGCAGATAATAATTTAGTTATAATGGCGGGAGGAGTAGGAAGCCGATTCTGGCCTATGAGTACTCCTGAGTGTCCAAAGCAGTTTATTGATGTCTTTGGTACGGGGCGTACGTTCCTTCAGATGACCTTCGACCGTTTCAAGGGAGTGGTGGCTCCTGAGAATGTGTGGGTGGTGACCAGTGCCAAGTATTTTGACATTGTCAAGACTCAGTTGCCTGAGGTGCCTGTCGAAAATATTCTCCTTGAGCCATGTCGTAGGAACACCGCTCCGTGTATCGCTTATGTGAGCTGGAGAATCAAGTCTAAGAATCCTAACGCTAATCTTGTAATTACTCCAAGTGACCACCTTGTCACTGACGTCATCGAGTTTCAGCGTGTCATAAACTCAGCGTTGAAGTTTACGGCGGAGACTGACGCCATCGTCACCTTAGGTATGCATCCGACACGTCCCGAGACGGGTTACGGATATATTCAGGCAGACCTTCAGGAGCCTTCATTGGTCAATAAGGAGATTTTCCGCGTCGACTCTTTCCGTGAGAAGCCAGACCTCGCCACGGCGACAGAGTATGTGCGTCAGAATAATTTCTTCTGGAACTCAGGAATATTCATTTGGAGCGTGAAGACCATCGTCAACGCTTTGCGTGTGTACCAGCCTGAGCTGTCATCAATCTTTGAGAATCTCTTGCCAGTTTATGGCACGGACAAGGAGCAGGCTGCCATCGACGAGAAATTCCCTACATGTGAGAATATCTCCATCGACTACGCTGTGATGGAGAAAGCGGACGAGATTTTTGTGTTCCCTGCGGATTTCGGTTGGAGTGACGTCGGAACATGGGGGTCTCTCCACACTATTGCGAAGACAGACAAGGATGGCAATAACGTCATAGGTCCTGACATAAGTCTTTACGAGACAAAGAATTGTGTGGTTCATACCACAGAGGAGCGTAAGGTGGTCATTCAGGGACTTGACAATTATATTGTAGCAGAGAAAGGCAACACGCTTCTTATCTGTCGTCTCGATCAGGAGCAGCGCATCAAAGAGTTCTCGTGTAACTGATCCGTCTGAGTCGTAAGACTTTTTATGGAATGATGATATGGCAAGACACAGGAATCATACCTTAAATATGATTCCTGTGTCTTCTTTATATATAACCATTGTGCTGTTATCGTCTAAATCTCATTGGTCTTTCTCTTATAGTCATTCAGTTTTATCTGATAGCTAGCCTTGGCTTGTGACTCATCATCGTGAGCCTGTCTGTTGAGAGCCTCTGCGTCGAGCAAGTCCGTGATGTGTGTCGTCCCCGCCTTGTATTGCTCCGTCATGATACGCAGGTTCTCCTCTGTCTGTGTGACGGCTGAGCGTGATATCTCATGTTGTTTGTACGCGCGCAATATTTCAGACCATGCGCTCTCTATGTCCACGCACAGACTCTCCCTGATTTCCTCATACTCATCCGCCGAGAGTCTGTTTCAGAGATTTATTAAGATGGTATCTGACACGTCTGTCAGCTTCACCAGTGTGAATGGCTACGCTAAGACCCTGAATGTCATTCCTAAATACTTCTTGTCCGTATGTAAGCGCCTCTCCGGAAAGACAGCAAGTGAGATAATCAATGAGGAGATTATTAAGACTTCAAAGATTATGCTGCGTGATAACACGAAGAGCATCAAACAAATCGCGGATAGTCTGAACTTCGCCAACCAGCCACATTTCGGCACATTCTTTAGGCGACACGTGGGAATGTCATCACAGCAGTACCGTAGTAAATCTTCGGAATGTTTCTATTAATATAATAATAGGTGTATGACTGGCTTACAAGGAATGTGAGACGCTGTTACTCGTCTTTTGGATGAACGTCAGCAATATTGGTTATTATAACAAGGATTTATTTACATGCCATACGTGCACAACTTCATATCTTTGCGCCGTAAATAAAAGTTAAATAGATAGTATGTATATAGAAAAGATTCAGTCACCCGCAGATTTAAGGGTTATGGATATCGCGACACTGAAGGCTGTCGCTAAAGAGACACGTGAGGCTGTGCTTAACCGTGTTAGTAAGCATGGAGGCCATGTCGGACCTAACCTCGGTATTGTTGAGGCTACCGTGGCGTTGCATTTTGTGTTTGACACTCCGAAAGACAAGCTGGTGTTCGATGTTAGTCACCAGTCTTATCCTCATAAGGTCCTGACAGGACGTGCCAATGGCTTTCTCGGAGATGTGAATGACATGGACGCTATCAGCGGTTATTCCTCACCAGCAGAGAGTCCTGTGTATGACAACTTTGAGGTAGGTCATACAAGCACGTCAATATCACTGGCTACGGGTTTGCAGAAAGCACGTGACATCAAGGGGTCTGATGAGAACATCGTCGTTGTAATCGGTGACGGTTCGTTGTCTGGCGGTGAGGCTTTTGAAGGACTCGATGAGGCCAGTGAGTTGGGAACAGGCATCATCATTATCGTTAACGACAACGAGATGAGTATTGCGGAGAATCACGGCGGTATATATAAGAACCTGCGTCTGTTACGTGAGACTAACGGACAGGCGGAGTGTAACTGGTTTAAGTCATGGGGATTTGAGTATAAGTATCTGGAGGACGGCAATGACGTGGAGAAGCTCGTGGAGCTTTTCAGAAGTGTGAAGGGAACTGACAAGCCTACAGTTCTTCATATACATACAGAGAAAGGACACGGATATGCTCCAGCCACAGAGAACAAGGAGCCATGGCATTTCAGTATGCCGTTCGATATGGAGACGGGTAAGAGTCTTGTTGACTTCGGCTCTCATGAGTCTTATGAGCAGCTCTTCAGTGACTGGATGCTCAAGGAGATGAAGGATGACCCAACGCTGATTGCAGTGACTGCCGGCACTCCTATGGCTGCGGGTTTCACTCAACATAAGAGAGAGCAGGCTGGTAAGCAGCATGTCGATGTGGGTATCGCTGAAGAGCAGGCATGTGCCATGATTAGCGGAATGGCGAAGGGTGGTTTGCGTCCTGTATGGACTGTTTACTCAACATTTATCCAGCGCACGTACGACCAGATAGCACAAGACCTGTGCGTGAACTCCAATCCGGCGGTCATCAACGTGGCATGGGGTGGTGTGAACTCCATGAATGACATAACACATATCTGTCTGTTCGACATCCCAATGCTGACGAGCATACCAAATCTCTTGTACCTCGCACCGACATCATGTGAGGAATACTTCGCCATGCTCAAGTGGGCTGTAATACAAGAACAGAAACCTGTGGCGTTACGTATTCCAAGCAATGGCGTCATACACACAGATTCTCCTGTTGACACGGAATACTCTTATGAGCCTAAGTTTAAGGTTATGAGTGAGGGTTCGCAGGTGGCTGTCATCGCTGCCGGCAGTTTCTTCCAGAAAGGAGAGAACGTGGTGAGTCTGCTCAAGGAGAAGGGAGTCAACGCTACTCTTATCAATCCGAGGTACCTCAATGCCGTGGATACTGAGCTGCTGGAGTCTCTCAAGGCATCACATAAGGTAGTTGTTACCTTGGAGGATGGTTGTAAGGACGGAGGATTCGGACAGCGTGTCGCTGACTTCTACTCAGTGTCAGACATGAAAGTTCTTGTGTGTGGAATCAAGAAAGACCTGTATGACCGTTACGACACACAAAAGCTCTTGTCTGATAATAGACTACAGGACGACCAGATAGTCGCTGACGTGTTGAGTATCTTATGATATTATGAAATCGGGTTTGCTGGTTGGCGGATTTATTGTATATTAGCGGTATGTTTTGCCTCAGCAAACCTTTTTAATAATATTGTCTATGAAGGATATTTATTTGGACTCTATACAGCAATTCAATGACCTGCACGGCTTTGAGACTTTACACCCGTTGGTGAGTGTAGCCCGTTTTGACAGTCCGGTGACGATAGAGGAGTGTGACCTGCACTATGGCCTGTATGCGTTGTTCTTGAAGGAGAACAAAGGATGTAATATCTCCTACGGCAGGACGAAATATGATTTTGACGAGATGACTGTCACGTCTTTCGCTCCGGGTCAGGTCGTTCATGTCTCTCCTAATCCGGATGTGGTGTCGCCAAAGTGGACGGCTCTGGTTTTCCATCCTGACTTCCTTGCCCGTACACAGTTGGGCAGGCAAATGTCGCGTTACGAGTTCTTCGGTTATAGCAGTAATGAGGCTCTTCATCTGTCGTCGGCTGAGGTGGAGATTTTCCGAGGCGTGTTGTCCATGATTCAGCAGGAGATGCGCCATGCGATAGACAAGCATACACGTGAGTTGATAATCAGTAATATCGAGCTTCTTCTCAATTACTGTCTGCGTTTCTATGACCGTCAGTTTATCACCCGTGAGGAGATTAACCACTCAGTGGTAAAGAAATTCGAGTCACTCCTGAAAGAGTACATCAGCAAGAAGGCAGAGACAGAGGGCATGCCTACCGTGGCGTATTTCGCTGACAAGTGCTGCTATTCAGTTGGTTACTTTGGAGAGTTGATAAAAACAGAAGTGGGGCGCACGGCGCAAGATTTCATTGCGGAGCATATGATGAACGCCGCCAAAGAATTGTTGTCTGACGACACGATGAACATCACACAGGTCAGTCGGCGATTAGGTTTTGAGTACCCTCAGCATTTCATACGTTTTTTCAAGAGACGTACGGGAAAGACACCAAGTGAGTATCGTTTGGCCATGTGATGTCGACACAATCTTTTGTCAATTAATATTATGACCTTATGTCCAGATTATTTTTTGTTCTTATAACATTCATTACTATGTGTGCAGGATTAAATGCTCAGACCCTGACAAAGCGCCAGATAAATCTCGCTGTGATCGCCAGTCTAGAGGCGCAGGGAGACATGACTCGTCTCAAAGACTCGTTAAAAAAGTGTTTGGATGACGGAGTGACGATAAACGAGATTAAGGAGGCAATGTCTCATTTATATGCTTATACAGGCTTTCCTCGTTCCCTCAATGCGTTAGGAGTCTTGTCAAACGTCCTCGAGGAGAGGAAGTCCAATGGTGTTTATGATGATGAGGGTAAGGCGTGGACACGTCCCGCTGTATGGGATGATGCCTCTTTAGCCCTCAGTCAGGGTACTGATATTCAGACTAAGTTGTCCGGTCGTCCGTATAACTTTGAGTTCTGTCCACAGAATGATTATTACCTCAAGTCACATCTCTTTGGTGACATCTTTGCCGGTGACTTGTTGTCTCCTTCCGACAGGGAGATTGTCACCGTTGCCGCTTTGGCGTCTATGAAAGGTGTCACTCCGCAGTTCGAGGCTCATAAGAGGGGAGCGGTTAACATGGGTAACACCAAGGAGCAGATTGACGAGTTATGCGCATATCTCAGCGCTTATGGTCTGTCGCAGTGTGACAACGCCGCTGACGCTGTGGCTGGCGATTGGCCTAAGGGTGTTCCTAACGTCAACTACGCAAAATATTTTATCGGAGACAGTCACGTCGCCTTGTGCAGCCCTAAGAATCTGAGTGCAGGCGATAAGAATGTGTTTCACGCAAGTAATGTCACATTTGAGCCTGGATGCAGAAACAATTGGCATATCCATCATGGAGCACGACAAATCCTGATTTGTGTGAGTGGACGAGGATGGTATCAGGAATGGGGTAAGGAGCCGATAGCTCTCAAGGCTGGTGATGTCATTGAGATACCAGAGGAAGTTAAACATTGGCACGGAGCACAGGCAGACTCCTGGTTCCAACATGTGGCTACCCATGTCTCAATGGGCGGTGAGGAGTCTAATGAGTGGCTTGAGCCAGTGACTGATGAGTATTACTCAAAACTGAAATAAAGACTTCTTCCTAACAAGTCTTTATCTTATTCTCGTTGTTTCGGCAATTCGCATTAGATAAACAGATTAGCCGTCGTAGTATCTCTGTCTTTATAATTGCAGGAGATTCAACGGCGGCTTTTTCTGTGTCACAGCATAGCGTCATGTGATATGACATCGAGCCTGCGGTAGGATATTTCCGTGTCAGTTATTTATTCTGTGCTGATATGCTTTCCTTAAGAGTGTTGTTCTAACGTTAGATAGATATCTTGAGATTCTCGTTCGCGAGGATAGTGTCAGGGAAGACATGTCTGCATTCTTCCAGCAGTAAGTTCTCGTCTTCATATCGCGCCGAGAAATGTCCAATCATCAGTTGACCGGCGTTTGCCAGCTTAGCCATCTCCGCAGCCTCGACGGTAGTGGAATGGTATGTCTTCTTGCTCAGCACCTTATCTTTCTCCATGAATGTGGACTCATGGTAGAGTAGTGTGACGTCTGTCAGTTGCTCCGCGTTCGATGGTTTGAACATGGTGTCGGAGCAGTAGGCGTAGCTTCTCACCGGATCGGCAGGTGTCGTCATACTCTCGTTAGGTATCACCTCACCGTCAGGCAGCGTGTAGTCCATTCCCGCCTTGATGTTATTGATGTAGCATGTCGGAATGTTATATGCGTTGATCACGTCACGTCGAATATGTCTCATTAATTTCTTCTCTCTGAATAAGAAACCGCAGCAAGGCATACGGTGTTTCAGAGGTATGGTCTCCACTGTGACAGTGCGGTCCTCGTAGATGACTTCACGACTTTTCGTGTCAATCTCATGTAGGTTGACCTTATATGTTAGGTTATTACAAAAGAACGATATCTGTGGCTGGAAGACGTCGATGAGAGGAGCAGGCCCCCATATATCTAAAGTGGCGGTACGTCCGAGTAGTGCGAATGTGGATATCAGTCCTATCAGTCCCAGGCAGTGGTCGCCGTGCAGATGAGAGATGAATATGTTATTGATGCGGTTGAAATGCAGTCGGCTACGACGCAGTTGAGTCTGTACGCCTTCCGCACAGTCAATCATGAACAGTTTCTCTCTGATGTTAACCACCTGAGAGGAACAAAAATGATGCGGAGTCGGCAAAGCCGCTCCGCATCCTAGTATTGTTATTTCGAATTTTTCCAAAATAAACTGTGAGATTATTTCTCCTCCATCTTGCTCTTGAGAGCTGCGAGAGCATCGAGGTCACCAAGAGTAGTAGAAGCAGCGACGTTCTTAATCTGTGGAGTAGCCTCCTTAGCAGAACGAGTCTCCTTAGTTGTGCGGCTTGCCTTCTTAGCTGCCTTAGCCTCAGCGCGAGCCACATCCTCGAAGATACGAGAGTGAGACAAGATGATACGCTTAGCGTCCTTGTTGAACTCGATTACCTTGAACTCAAGAGTCTCGCCGAGCTGTGCCTGTGAGCCGTCCTCCTTAACGAGGTGCTTTGGAGTAGCGAATCCCTCAACACCGCCTTCGAGAGCGATAACAGCGCCTTTGTCAAGAACCTCGATGATCTTACCCTCGTGAACGCTGTCCTGAGTGAATGTGTCCTCGAACTTGTCCCATGGGTTCTCCTCGAGCTGCTTGTGACCGAGAGAGAGACGTCTGTTCTCCTTGTCGATGTCAAGAACCTGAACCTCGATTGGAGCGCCGATCTGTGTGAACTCTGATGGATGCTTAACCTTCTTAGTCCAAGAGAGGTCAGAGATGTGGATGAGTCCGTCAACACCTTCCTCAACCTCAACGAATACACCGAAGTTGGTGAAGTTGCGAACCTTAGCTGTGTGGTTAGAGCCAACAGGATACTTAACTTCGATATTCTCCCATGGATCCTCCTTGAGCTGCTTGATACCGAGAGACATCTTACGCTCCTCACGGTCGAGAGTCAGAATAACTGCCTCTACCTCGTCACCGACCTTCATGAAGTCCTGTGCAGAGTGGAGGTGAGCACTCCAGCTCATCTCGGATACGTGGATGAGGCCCTCAACGCCTGGTGCGATCTCGATGAATGCACCGTAGTCAGCCATAACGACAACCTTACCCTTAACTTTGTCGCCAATCTTGAGGTTAGCGTCAAGAGCATCCCATGGATGTGGAGTGAGCTGCTTGAGACCGAGAGCGATACGCTTCTTCTCATCATCGAAATCGAGGATTACGACGTTAAGCTTCTCATCGAGCTTAACAATCTCATGTGGATCGCTTACACGGCCCCAAGAGAGGTCTGTGATGTGGATGAGACCGTCAACACCACCGAGGTCGATGAATACACCGTATGAAGTGATGTTCTTGACAGTACCCTCGAGGATCTGGCCCTTCTCGAGCTTAGAGATAATCTCCTTCTTCTGCTGCTCCAGCTCAGCCTCGATGAGAGCCTTGTGGCTGACAACGACATTTCTGAACTCCTGGTTAATCTTAACGATTTTGAACTCCATTGTCTTACCAACGAATGTGTCGTAGTCGCGGATTGGCTTAACGTCAATCTGTGAGCCTGGAAGGAATGCCTCAGTACCGAATACGTCAACAATCATACCACCCTTAGTACGACACTTAACGAATCCCTTAACAATCTCGTTGTTGTCAAGAGCTGCGTTAACGCGATCCCAAGAACGAGCCTGACGAGCCTTCTTGTGAGAAAGAACGAGTTGTCCCTTCTTGTCCTCCTGACTCTCGATGTACACCTCTACAGTGTCACCTACCTTCAGGTCTGAGTTGTAACGGAACTCATTGCGAGCAATGATACCGTCGCTCTTGTAACCAATGTTAACGACAACCTCACGGTCGTTGATGTTTGTAACAACACCGTCGATAACCTCATTGTCATTAACGTTGTTTAAAGTTGACTCATAAGCCTTTGCCTGTGCTTCTTTGTCGCTTGCTACGACACCGTCATTCTCGAATGAATCCCAATCGAAGTCTGCAAGTGGCTGAATGTTTTTGTTTGCCATAAATAATTAATATTTAAAAATTTAATAAGTTAGACATTATGTTGATAATGTAATTATTACGATTCCTTTCCACACTGTCTGCAAACGTGTGGTCATAAAATCGGGTGCAAAGTTACTCTTTTCTTTGCACCCGACAAAATATTTATCGACTTTTTTGTCTGACCGAGCGTGTGTCGTCCTTTATCAGATGATGTGGTTTGTCTCTTGGTCAGGGAAAACCACTTTTGGCTTGAATGTCTTTGCCTCCTCGAAGTCCATCAAGGCGTATGACATTATAATGACGATATCGCCAACCTGTACCTTTCTTGCGGCAGCGCCATTGAGGCAGATACAACCGCTTCCTCTCTCTCCCTTTATCACGTACGTGTCGAAACGCTCGCCATTGTTGTTGTCAACAATGTAGACACGCTCGCCTGATATGAGGTTGACAGCGTCCATCAAATCCTCGTCTATGGTTATGCTACCCATGTATGCCAGATTAGCCTCCGTCACACGCGCACAGTGTATCTTGGATTTCAATACCTCTATCTGCATCTCGTTAAATATAGTTGATATTGTCAATTAATCTTATTGGTGTGTCACCGCAGAACACCGTTATGCAGCCTTGTATGTGCTCTGCCTCGTCCCATGAGCTGACGGTCTGAAGAGTGTCAGCGTTGACAATCTCGTAGTACTGTACCTTAAGACCTTCTTTCTTGTTTATCTTCTCCACGACCATGTTCTTTGTCTCCTCGACGCTGTGGGTACGTGAATAGTCGACGCTCTCTGAGAGCACACTATATATATAAGGTGCAATACTTCTTTCCTCTTCTGTTAACAGTGTATTTCTGCTTGACAGTGCCAGTCCGTCGTCCTCGCGTACTATAGGGCAAGGTCTGATGTTAAGTCTTTTTGCCCAGTCTGTGTCCTTCTTCCTGTAGTCGTAAACCATCGCTTTGATAACAGCTATCTGCTGGAAGTCTTTCTCGCCGAAATAAGCATTGTCTGGCTCCACGAACATGAACAGCTTGCTCACGATTTGACATACTCCGTTGAAATGTCCAGGACGGAACGCTCCCTCCATTACGCTGTCAGTAGGCGGATAGCTGAATGATCTCGTGTCCGGTTCCGGGTATATCTCATCGACTGACGGGGCGAACACCAGTGTTGCGCCTAAGCTCTCGAGCAGTCTGCAGTCTGCGTCTAATGTACGTGGGTATTTCTCCAAGTCATTCTTGTCGTTAAATTGAGTAGGGTTAACGAAGACGCTGACTATTGTTACGTCGTTTTCATCAGTACTTTTTCGTACTAAGGATGCGTGCCCGTTGTGAAGGGCTCCCATAGTAGGTACTAAGCCTATCTTTTTGTTTTCTTTACGAAAATCAGAGACTCTTTTCTTTAGTTCCTTAACAGAATCGATAACTTCCATTTCTTTCTCCTTTAGCTTTCCTTATTTAGAAGTCTATTGGTTTGTAAAATCGCGCAAAGTAACGTATTATTTATTAAATGAGGAAATGATTTCTGAAAAAAAGCATTTCTGCCCGTTAAAAAATGTACGTCCATTTGGAATTGTTATTCTTGTCTGACAAACGAAGTGACGGGTATTTGTCTGCAAATTATGCTTGACGTGGTGACTGACATCTCTTAAGGGTTTAGGAAATTCGGTCACTGGCCAATTTGTTCGATTGGTTTTGTATTTATCTGTCGAATAGTTGTGTGTGAGTGCGTCGACAATCTTCATTAGCCACCATAAAAAGTTAGTGCCATTCAGAATAATCCCTGAATGACACTAATAATAAATCCAAATAAAGAATTATTTAAAGCGGATAATTCTCGAAATCATAAAGCACGGTGCTCAAGTAGCGCTCACCTGTGTCTGGAAGCAGAACGACAATTTTCTTGCCTTTGTTCTCCGGTCTCTTGGCAATCTCAGTAGCGGCGTATGTGGCTGCTCCTGAGCTGATGCCGACCAGCAGTCCTTCAGCTGCGGCTAACTTTCTGCTTGTTAGGATGGCTCCGTCGTTTGGCACCTTGAAGATTTCGTCAACGACATTTCTGTTGAATGTCTTTGGAACGAATCCTGCTCCGATGCCCTGAATCTTGTGGCTGCCTGCTGGCTCGCCTGACAATACAGCTGATGACTCTGGCTCCACTGCCACAATCTTCACGTTAGGGTTAAGCTCTTTGAGTCTCTTACCGACGCCAGACACTGTACCGCCGGTACCTACACCTGCCACGAAGATGTCCACCTTGCCGTCTGTGTCACGCCAGATCTCATCGCCTGTTGTGTTATAGTGTATTGTCGGGTTGGCAGGATTCTCGAACTGCTGTGGGATGATGGCGCCTGGTATGCTGTCACGCAGCTCCTCGGCCTTGGCGATAGCGCCTTTCATGCCTGCTGAGCCAGGTGTGAGCACTACCTGTGCTCCATAGGCTTTGACGAGGTTTCTTCTCTCTACACTCATCGTCTCTGGCATTGTGAGGATGAGTTTGTAGCCTTTGACAGCGCTGACGAACGCCAAGCCTACTCCTGTGTTGCCGGATGTCGGCTCAATCAGTGTGGCTCCCGGTTTGATGGTTCCGTTCTTCTCGGCCTCGAGAATCATGTTAAGCGCCACACGGTCCTTGACTGAGCCAGCTGGATTGAAATACTCGAGCTTGGCGATTATTGACGCGTTATCTACTTTTTCGCTTTTAGCGTATGAGTTGAGCTCCAAGAGTGGAGTGTTACCAACGAGATCTGTGAGTTTTGTTGCAATTTTAGCCATAATCTTTTTTAGTCGTAAGTTATCTGTTTTATTTATTTTTCTGATGCAAATTTATGAATTTGCCGACACCCGAAAAAAAAATTATTTGAAAAAATACGCTAAATACCATATCTATGGTATGCCTTTTTGCACTCGTCTAACCTCATGATGTTACTGTGGTGTCTTATCCTCGTCAAATCAGCTTAATCTGTATTTGCTTTCCTGAGTAGCTGACATTCTTTGTCGCTCCGCCTATCATACGGACGTTGAACGTGCGTGTGCCCAGCATTCCCTCGTAGCTGCCTTTCCTGTCGGATATGGTCAGTGTCTTGTTTGCCTCGTCCCATGTCATGACAATCTCCGTGAATGCTCCTTTCTCATAAGCGTAACCGTCTCCCTCGTCCTCGTAGAGTGTGAATGTGCCGTCGGCTCCAGGGTATACTCTGATCTCCATGTTGTCCCATTTCTTCTCGCTGGAGTATTGAACCTCCGGTCCCCATGGCAGGATGGTTCCTTCCTTGACGAACACAGGAATCTTGTCGATAGGCGCCTCAACCTTATATCTTCTTCCTCCTTCTTTCACCTCGTTGGTCCAGAAGTTATACCATCTCGTGTCTCTGCTCATGTCGGCTTTGGCTTTGTCTGTCGTTGTCGGCAGATATACGCTGACAGGCATGACGCAGTTCTTTATGTCCTTGCAGATCTCGTGTCCTCGTTTGTTCTCGTCCTGCCATGTGTACAACGGGTCTGTGACTGGTTTGACAAGTAGGTTTCTTCCGAACATATACTCGTCGTCAATGTACAGCGCTGTCTTGTCCTTCGGGAAGTCCATGACGAAAGGTCTCATCATGATCTCAGAGTGCTGTACTGTCGCTCCCGCAGTGCTGTAGATGTATGGAAGGAGTCTGTAGCGAAGCTCAACGGCTTTCTTCATTGACTCGTAGGCCCAGTCTCCCTCATCGCCGAATCGGTAGATTTCATTGACCATCGGCGATGAGCAGTGATTTCTCATGAGCGGCATGAATGTTCCCCATTCAATCCATCTCGTGTTGATTTCTTTACCATACGGGTCCTTAGGTTGATTGTTGTATGACCAGCAGAAGAAACCGCCGAGGTCGGAGCTCCAGAATGGTATGCCGCATATCACGTAGTTTAGCGCACTTGGAATCTGTGCTTTCATCTCGCTCCACGTGCTTTGAATGTCTCCGCTCCATGAGAATGTGGCGTAGTGCTGGATGCCGAAGGCTCCGGAGCGTGTCATCTGGAATGAGCGCTTCGCGTTTCTGTTTTTCTTGTTCTGTGCTCTCTGATGCTCGTATATTCCTTTGTTTGTGGCGAGTGAGAACGCATTTTTCACTGAGCGCCAGCTGCCGCAATATGTCAAGAAGTCGGAGTCTCCGTCTTTCTCGAAGTGGTCAGGCTCTGTAGAGTCTGTCCACCATGCGTCAAGGTCCATGGAATAGAGATTGCGTAAGTACTTCCAGTAAATGTCGCGTGCCTTAGGGTTGAATGCGTCGTACACCTTGACACCTCTGTTCATAGGCCATGTGTTGAAAGGGTAGAGCATGCCCTTAGCGTCCAGCTCCTTGTATTGCGGTGTCCATGGACCGAAGTCTGGCCATATCGTTATCATGAGATGTGCGTTGTTCTCGTGTACGTAGTCTATCATCTCTTTAGGTGTCTTGATGCGAGGCGCTCCCATGTTTTTCTGCTCGGCGATAACGGAATTGGCGTCCTCTCCATAAGGCAGGTATCTCATCTGTTTCTCGTCACCTATCTTATTAAGGTAATGTGGGTTCTCGAATCTCATGGAGTTCCAGTTTGAGTCACATCCCCAGTACTGCCAGTCTTGCACTATTCCGTCGAGCGGTATGTGGCGCTTGCGGTGCTCGTCCAACACATTGCTGAGCTCGTCAGGGGTTCTGTAGCGTTCTCTGCACTGCCAGTATCCCATGGTCCATAACGGAAACATGGTGGCTTGACCGGTAAGTTGTCTTATTCCGTCTATCACACCGTCCTGTGTGCCGTCCTTGTATATGAAATAGTAGTCCACGCCGCTCGCCACGCTGCTCTTGAAGGTCGTGCCGTAGTGCTCCTTGTCCGTGAAGTCGTCGAACCATGTCTCTCCGGCGTTGTCCCAATACAGACCGTAGCCTTTCACTGATGTGAAATAAGGAATGTAGATCTCTCTGTTCACGTTCCAGAGACGTATGTGGTTGTCTCGCTGGTTCATGATTTTCTTTCCCTGTTGACCCAGTCCGTAAATCGTCTCGTCAGTATCCAGTCTCCATGTCTGTGACACGATGCTCTTGCCGGCGTCGACACCATTCTTAATGTCTGTCATGTTGTGTGATATCTCCTTGAGCAGCACGTTGCCCTTCTTGTCCATGAATGTCACGTTACCCTTGTCATCGATATTCCACTTTATCGTTGACTCACTGCTGGCTTGTTGTTTCATGATGACGCTGAAGGAGGCATGGTCTTCTCCTTTGAGCACTCGTACAATGTTAGGTCCGTATTGTATGACCTTGGTGTCGTGATTTCCCGCCTTTACCATTAATGATAGTGATGCGAGACATGCTGTGATGATTTTTCTCATATCTTTTTGCTTAAATTTGTTTCGACGCAAAAATACTGCAAATCACCATGATAGAAACAATAGTTTTGTTGATGTATACAATACTATTGTTGAAAACGATGTTTTTTCACGTATTCGAGAGGCGTGCAGCCGAACTCGCTCTGGAAGCATCTGCTCATATAGCTGGAACTTCCTAACCCGCATGTCTCAGCCACTTCGTTGACGGAGTGGTTGCCTTCCTCTAACAGTTTGATGGCATTGTTTATCTTAATTCTCTTTATGAAAGTGCTTGGCGTGGTATCTGCCAGCTGATTGAGTTTTTTGTACAGTCCGGTTCTCTCCATGCACAGGTCGTTGGCCAATTGTTCCACTCCATAGCCGTTTGACGACATATTCTTTTCGACGAGTCTTGTCGCCTTGTTCAGGAATTCCCTGTCCGCTTCTGTCATGTGTCTCTTGTCTTCTGCGTCGTCTGTCCTTGTCTCGTCGTTGCCGTCAGTCTCGTCATTGAGGTACATGCCGCTGAGGATAAGTGTGGTGACGTGAATGGCGAGTAATAATATGATAATGTGTAATGTCATGTAGGACCACCATGGCTTTTGGACGTCAAAGGTGATGCTGCTTACGTCGATGTCGGATATGTTCGTCTGCTCTTGTGTAGTGTCTCCCTTTATGAATGCCGCCACGCTCACCTCGTACGTACCCTGTTTTCTGAAGTCTATGCTCACTGTCAAACATCCGTTGTTGTCAATGTGTCCGTCGTAGTCCTCGGTTTTTCTCCATTCATGTCTGGCGTCGCCGACTCTGATGCGGTACTCTAGTTTTTTTTGTTGCGGGAAGTTCTGCGGAGTGTACGTGAGTTGTATCTTGTCATTCTCTTTTATCGTCACTCTTCTCGTGTATGCTATATTTGTCTTTCCATCTTCTCGTCTGGTTTGTGGCGCACCGTTCACAAGGATGTCTGTCAGCTCTGGCATGAGAGGGTAGGGCTTGCCTGTGAGTGTCTTTCCGTCGGCGTTGTCATATTCCTCAAGGTTGACAGGATGTGATGTCCTCAAGATTTTATTGGACGGGTGTCCGTAGAGCAGTCCGTTATGGTAGCTTCCCATCCAGATGCCGTTCTGGCGGTCGGCGAAGATGGTGTTCATGTGTGTGGGCAGGATCCATGTGCCGTTGAGGTTTATGCTGTCAACTTTTGAGACGTGGTTGTCGTGTAGTTCTATCTGCCAAAGGACGTCACGTGAGGTCACGAGCGCTTGTTCCTCGTCTGCCGTTATCGTGTGCAGCACGTAGTCTGTCTCGAACAGTGTCTTCCATGTGTTGCTGCTGGTGTTGAAGCATAGACACGCTCCTCCCCGCATGTCGTTGCGCAGCTGGTAGAAGTTGCCGTTTTGTCCTCTCAGCACGAGAGACGTGTTGGTGTATCTGTTGTTGTCAAAGGCTTTTATAGTGTAAATCACCTGCCCGTCCTTTTTCCTTATCTTGCTGATGTCAGTAAGATTTGAGAAAAGGTAAATGTGGTTCTTGTCTTCCATGATATCCTGAATGTCACCCGTCTGTGCCGGGATGGCTACGGACAGTCCGTTCTCTGACACTATGTGACGTTTGTCCGTGACGCACCAGATGTTGCCTAAGTCGCTCACAAATATGTCGATGACCTTTTGGGGTGTTATCGAACGTATGATGTCCTTGATGTCGTTTCTGAATAGTGTCTCGCTTAGTTGCAGACACTTAACCCTGTGTGTGTCTTTTATCCACAGTCTGTCGTGTCTGTCTGTGTATGTGTGATAGGCTCCTGTGTAGTTGTCAAGTCTGACGCTGAAAGCTGTATCTGTCGATATGTTCGTGAACGACAGGCCATTGTAGATGCATATGTTGTTGTGTGTCGTGACAGCGATATTTCCGTTACGAGTTTGAAGTATGTGATATACTCGGTTGTCGCCAAGTCCTAAGGTGCTATCCATTCTTGTGAATAAGATGTCATGTATTCCTTTAGCGGATAGCGATGTTAGTGTCAGTGTACACGATATTATTATTATGGTGAGTCTTTTGACTAAGTTCATGAATCCTTAAATGTTTTATACAAAGATAATATTTTTTGGTGTGCTAATGATTATCATAACGAATAATCTTTGCATTCTCTTCTCTTTGATGTTGACGTGACTGAGACGGGATTGTATGGAACAGAACCTGTTCCGTACAATCCCGTCTCAACCTATCTTAATTACTTAGTCGTCCCTCATAAAGCCCCCTTTCCCGTTCATGCATA
>FLNY01004579.1_pt1 | contig 24608 bp, 16 predicted proteins | sample 1140381 | NCBI WGS metagenome assembly FLNY01 (sample SAMEA3878172, study PRJEB12797) | bioreactor metagenome | biome: Moose rumen | place: Sweden | collected 2011-10
CAAAAGACCAGCCAAATTTTCACGCCGCGCCAAATTGTTATTGATATGGTTGACGCGCTCGAATGGGAAAATCCCAATATCTTTGACAACCCCAATCAAAAATTTTTCGACCCCTACATTAAAAGCGGCTTGTACATTGCCGAAATTGTCAAACGCCTTTACCACAATGAAAAAATTTGCGACGCCTTCCCTAATGACGCCGCACGCCTCAAGCACATTTTAGAAAATCAAGTTTACGGCTGCGCGCCTTCCAATATCATTTTCCGCATTGCTACCAATTTTATTTTCGGCAAACACAAAAATATTTCGCGCAGGAATTTTCACTGTATCGACACGCTCAAAGAAATTCAAGCCGGTACTCTTGCCGATTGTCTCAAAAAAATCTTTTCGGTTGAGGTGGTTATTTTGAACAAAGACCGCGTTAAAAAATTCGGCGAAGTTTTCACGCCGCCCGAAATTGTCAACAAAATGCTTGACGCTGAAGAATTGGCTGACGTTTTCAAAACTCTTGACGCAAAAATTTTAGAGCCTACCGCAGGCGATGGCGCGTTTCTTGTTGGTATTTTGGAGCGCAAATTGAAACTTGCCAAAAATTCCAAAGACGCCTTTACCGCCCTTTCTTCGATTTACGGGATTGAAATTCAGTATGACAATTTAGCCTACGCAAGAAAAAATGTTGCAGATACTTTTACCGCCTACCACGAAAAATTTTTTGGCGACTTCGATAAAAATGCAATGTGGCAGATTCTTTTTAAAAATATCGTGCAAGGCGACGCGCTGGAATTTTTCAAGAATACCCGCCCGTTTTTTGAAGACAATCCTTTTGAAAATTTCCCGCTCAAAAATTTAAAAGATGTTATTGTTATTGGCAACCCGCCCTATCAAGCCGATACCAAAGGCGACAATAAAACCTACGCCGCGCCGGTTTATCATTTGTTCCTTGAAAGTTTTTGGAAAGCCTGCAACCGCGTTATGATGATTCACCCTGCACGCTGCCTTTTCAACGCAGGCGGCACACCCAAAAAATTTATGCAAAATTTACTCAATGACGAACATTTGAAAGTTATTTTGTACGAGCCCGACAGCTCCAAAATTTTTGATAACGTCGATATTAAAGGCGGCGTTGCTGTTACCTACCGCGACGTTAATTTTTCTTTCGGCAAAATTGAAGTTTTTATACCATTTCCAGAATTACATTCTATTTGGCAAAAAGTTTTTAAAGACAATGAAAAAGATTTTAAATCGTTTGGTAAAATTGTTTATCCTCGCGCAGACCGCAAATTGACTGAAAAATTTTTTGAAGATTATCCAGATTCGCCGCTGAAAAATAATGACATAATTGGTACAAATGCTTTTCAAAAATTTGTAGAAATATTTTTTGATGAAAAACCGAATGACGGCAAAGAATATATTCAAATTTTGGGGCGCGTTGGAGTTAACCGTGTTTTTAAATGGATTCGCCGTGATTATGTTAAATCGCTGAATAATTTGGATAATTACAAAGTTTTTGTGCCTAGCTCAAATGGTTGTGGTGCATTGGGTGAAAAGTTGGTAACTCCGCTTGTCGGCTTGCCGCTTGTCGGCAGCACAGAGACCTTTACAGCCGTCGGAGACTTCCATAGTGCGGCGGAAGCGGAGCATTGCTTAAAATTTATCAAAACTAAGTTTGCAAGGGCTTTATTGGGCATTTTAAAGGTTACGCAACATAACCCCGCCGCGACGTGGAAATATGTCCCTTTGCAAGATTTTACAGATGATTCAGATGTACCTTGGTCGCGCAGTGTTGCCGAAATTGACGAATACTTATATCAAAAGTACGAGTTGACGCCTGAAGAAATAGACTTTATCGAAAGTAAGGTAAAAGCTATGGATTAGGCAAGAGGCATAAGGCATTAGGCAAGAGTGAAAAAATCCCTTAAATCCTAAACTGACAACTGACAAATTATAATGTGCTATAATAAGCATAAGGGAGGTTTTAAAAATGACAGATTTAAAAGCAGAGGCAATTCGTTTGATTATGAAGATGCCGGAATTTGAATTAGATTCTATTATGGAACTTTTGCGCCAAAAAGCAACGCCGGTTGACCCCGAAGAAGATAAACGCCGCGCGCAAGCAGCATTTCAACATTTGCACAAATTTATAGGGCGGTTGCCCGCCGATTTCGACTACGAAAAGGAACTTGAAGAAGTCAGAGAGGAGAAACGCCGCCGCTATGAAAATCTTGGTTGATTCAAATGTTATTTTGGACGTATTGTTAATGCGTGAAGGCGTACTTTCAGATTCTTACCGCGTAATAAGACTTTGTTCTGAAAGGGAAATTGAAGGCTACGCGGCAGCGCATACGGTAACGACTCTGTTTTACATTTTGAGAAAAGACTTTACGCCTGATGAACGCCGCGAAATGCTTTTCGATTTATTTACAGTTCTTAAAATTAGCTCTGTTGATTTTGAAAAACTTTTATCCGCTATACTAAATTTTGACTTTAAAGATTTTGAAGACTGCGTGCAGGACGAATGCGCGGCGGCAGTAGGCGCAGATTTTATTGTTACGCGCAATGTTAAAGATTTTGAAAATGCAAAAATCCCCGCCGTAACGCCTGAAGATTTTATAAAAATATTTGACAGCCAATTTGAAAATGCTAAACTGGATTTGGAGAGTGATAAGAAAATGGAAACTCAAGAAGAAATTTTTACACGTGACAATAATAATTATTTGCCGGTGTTCAATCGCTACAAGATAGTTTTGGAGCGCGGCGCGGGCGCGTATTTGTACGATATTAACGACAAGCGGTACATTGATTTTTTAGCGGGAATAGCGGTAAATGTTTTGGGGCATAATTATAAGCCGCTGGTTGACGCAATTTCTCAACAGGCGGCAAAAGTTATTCACGTTTCAAATTTGTATTACACCGAACCGCAAGCCGCCGCCGCCGAAAAATTGGTAAAGTTAAGCGGCTTAGACAGAGCATTTTTCGCAAATTCCGGCGCGGAGGCAAATGAAGGCGCAATAAAAATCGCCCGAAAATACGCTCATCAATTCGACGCCGAAAAATCCCAAATTATCACGGCGTGGGATAGTTTTCACGGGCGCACGCTTGCCACTTTAACCGCAACAGGGCAACCCAAATATCACAAAGGCTTTGAACCGTTGCCCGGCGGTTTTGACTACGTACACTACAACGATATTTCTGAACTTGAGGAAAAAATTTCTGATAAAACCTGCGCGGTTATGCTTGAAACAATTCAAGGTGAAGGCGGCGTTTATCCTCCGAAAGATAATTATTTGCAAAAAGTTCGTGAACTTTGCGATAAACACGGCGCACTTTTAATTTTAGATGAAATTCAAGCGGGAATTGGGCGCAGTGGAAAATTTTTCGCCTATGAAAAGTACGGGATTAAACCGGACATTGTAACGCTTGCAAAAGGATTAGCGGGCGGCGTTCCAATAGGCGCGTTTATCTGCACTGAAAAAGTCGCGCAGGCTTTCCACGCGGGGGATCACGGTACAACTTTTGGCGGAAATCCTTTAGCTTGCGCGGCGGCAAATGTTGTACTTGACACTGTACCGAATGAAAAATTTTTGGCGCACGTTGAGGAAGTCGGAAAATATTTCAAAGAAAAATTGATTGAACTGCAACAAAAATATCCCGACCAAATTTCCGAAGTGCGCGGCGAAGGTTTAATTTTGGGCGCGCAACTTTCCAATTCCAAAAAATCCGGCGTCGAAATTGTCAACGAATGTATGAAACGCGGCGCAATTATTAACTGTACAGTTGGAACTGTTTTAAGATTTATCCCGCCGTTGATTATCACCAATGAACAAGTTGACGAAGTTACAAAAATTTTGGACGAAGTTTTAGAGTAAAAAAAATTTTTTTAATTTTAACAAGTCGGCATTTCTTTTTGGCGCAAAAAGAAACGCCTAGCAAAGAAAAACATTCGCCCGCCTGCGTTTTTCGCGTTTAACATTTCAGAAATTTAAAGTAACCTCCGCGTTTACTCACGTTTTCTTAGTCTTAAAGTCACAAGCAAAAACGGAGTGCGGCGGGCGGTTCAATTTTTTTTCAAAAAATTTGGCACATCCTGTGCTGAAGTGCGGCGCGCGTCCGTGCGCGCCTTTTTTTATTTTTAATTATTTTCAAGTGCGAAAATTTTTGCAATTCGGCGGTTATGGCGTTCATCGCCGGAAAAATCAGTAGTCAACCACGCACGTACAATTTCGCCTGCAGGTCCAAAACCTAAAACACGCCCGCCCATTGCCAAAACATTTGCATTGTTATGTTCACGGCTCATTTTCGCCGAAAAAACGTCGTTGCAAAGTGCACAGCGAATACCTTTAATTTTATTGGCGGCTATTGAAATTCCAATTCCCGTCCCACAAAGTACAATCCCACGTTCAGAATTGCCGCTTACAACTTCCGCACAAACTTTTTCTGCAATGTCAGGATAATCTACAGCCGCGTTGCCAAATGTTCCAACGTCATTAATTTCAACGTCAAATTCTGCCAAAACTTTTTTTACCGCGTCCTTCAATTCAACCGCGCCATGATCACTGCCAATGGTTATTTTCATTTTATCAACTCCCAAAATTTTTTCGATTGTATAATTATTTATTTTCGGCGTCAATATTTTTGTTGCAGATTTTTTCCTGCGGCTTTATAATTTCCATATTGAAAGAGAGTGATTTAAAATGCCAGTAAAAATTGGAACAATGACAACGCCAACTTCGCCCTTTGAAATTATTCACGAAAGTAGCGGGCGCGTCCAAGAAAAAGATACAACTTTTGCAGAGGAACTTTTTGATCAGCAAACTGAAGGCGTAACACACGAAGAAATGGAGGCTCTGCTCAAAAAAATTGACGAGCAGGCGGGCAAACTTAGCCGCACTCCAACTTATGAAGAACTGCGCGAATATCGCACAATGATTAAAAATTTTATCGGCGCGGCTGTCAGCAATATGTACGAACTCAACGCGCAAGCCGGCTGGGACAGAATGGGGCGTCAAAGAGTTTATACCACAGTTAGAAAAATCGACCGCAAATTGGAAGAAATGGCTGAAAAAATTCGACTCGGACAATCTGATAAACTTGACATTATCGCAAGTCATGACGCTATACGCGGTATGCTTGTAGACCTGTATATGTGATGAAAAATTTCAGCTGGAAAAATATTTTCGGTAACGCGCCGCGTATCGAACATTTGAAAAAAATTTTAAACGAAAAAAAATTTCCGCACGCAGTAATTTTCGCCGGAATTTACGGAATTGGCAAACGTAAAATTGCTGAAAATTGCGCGGCGGCTTTATTGTGCGAAAATCCCAAAAAAGGCGAGGCTTGCGGCGTTTGTGCAAGTTGTAAAATTTTGGCGGCAGGCAACCACCCTGATTTTTACGTGATTGAACCGGAAGAATCTAAATCTGCGCCAAATATTAAAATTGGACAAATTCGCTCCCTGCAAAGTCAAGTTTCACTGCAACCTAATCATTCTAATTGCAGAGTTGTCATTATCGACGGCGCAGAATTTATGAATAAAGCGGCGGCGAATTGCCTTTTAAAAACTTTGGAAGAACCGACGGGGCAAACGATTTTCATTTTAGTTACGGCTAATCGCGCAGGACTTTTAATGACGATACGTTCACGTTGCGGCGTTATAAACTTTGAAAAAATTTCTGCCAATGAAATTGCAAACGCTTTAAAATTACGCGGCGTTGATTCTGAAAGGGCGCAAATGGTTTCGCTAATTTCTGAAGGAAGTCTTGGGCGCGCCTTAAAATTGGAAGAATCCGGCGGCTTTGAAATTAGAGAAGACGCCTTGAATTTTTTGGAAAATCTTTTGGCTAAAAAAATTTCAATCGAGGATATTTTTAACAAGGGCAAAACTTTTTCTGACGGATCCAAAGAAAATTTTTCAGATTTTGTAACGCACATTCAAAAAATTCTGCGCGACGTCCTTTTAATTGAACAGGCTGAACTTTACAATCCGGATTTAAAATCCCGTCTTGCAAAAATTAAAATTCCGGAAAAAAATTTGTACAAAATCTTTGAAGAAGGCAAAAATATTCAGCGCAAAATTAATTCTAATGCAAATTTACGCCTGCTTGTTGAATCTTACTTTTTAAAATTAAAACAAGTTGTTGACTGAACAAATTTAAAATTCCTGAAAAAACTTTGTACAAAATCTTTGAAGAAGGCAAAAATATTCAGCGCAAAATTAATTCTAATGCAAATTTACGTTTAATCGTTGAATCTTACTTTTTAAAATTAAAACAAATTATCGAGGTGTGAAACTTGAAAAATTTATTAAAAATTTTTTTAGCGGCTATGTTGATATTTTTTAGTTCAACTGCGTTTGCTGAAAATATGTATCCTGAAACTTTGGACAATGGAAATTTAATTTTGGTTGACGGCGGAATGGGCGTCGGGCGTTACGCAGACAGACAATCTGTAGAAGTGTTAAATTACGCGCCGCCCTTTTATCAAATTTCTATTGAATTATTTTCTGTAATATTTTCAGACGAATATTTTCGCCAAAATGATACTTACATTGGCGGACCTTACAAAATTGGCGATTCTTACACTATGGATTTTCGCTACAACTGGGACACTAAAACAATTTTTTCTAAAAATTACGAGGGAATTTGGAAAAATTGGGATATAAATCACAGTTACAGCCACGCCGAAGGCAACCCGTTAATTCCAAACGCCGCCGAAGTTGCATTTTTCGCTGCGTACAATATGAGATTTTTTGGAAATATGAGAAATGCTGAAGGCTATAGCGTAGTTAGCGACAGCGTTTACAATTCACTTTAAATTTAGTTGTCGGCAAAAATTAAGCCACGTAGACGCGCTGTAATCGACGACAAGCCCCTTTCAGCAACTTTACACGATACTTTATACCAAAATTAAATTTAACCCGCCTTAAAATCGATTTTACGCGCAAATTAATTTTCAAGCGGAAAATGACAGGCGATAAAATGATTTTGCTCCAGCTCGTGGAAAGCGGGCTTTTTTTGTTTGCAAATTTCTTGACAGTGCAAGCAACGATTTTGAAAAGGGCAGCCACTCGGAATATCAAGCGGGCTTGGAATATCGCCCGGCAAAATTTCTATGTATTGATTTTTTTCCTGTTCGGTTGAAAAAACCGCCTTCAAAAGTGCGCGGGTATATGGGTGGCGTGCGCTGTCCAATTTATCGCCGTCCAGTTGTTCCATCATATTTCCCAAATACATTACGCAAATTCTATGGGCGAACAAATTTACCAATGCCATATCGTGACAAATGAAAATGTAAGTTACGCCTTTTTCTTTCTGAAGTTTTACCAAAAGTTTTATAATCGTATCCTGTACAGAAACATCAAGCGCACTGGTTGCCTCGTCGCAAGCAATAATTTCCGGCTCCAGTGCTAACGCCCGCGCTATTGCAACCCTTTGACGTTGCCCGCCGCTCATATTGTGCGGATAACGATTTACAAAGTCCGGCGGTAAATCAACCTGCGCGAGGAGTTCACGGGCTTTATTTTCGACTTCAGATTTTTTTATTAAATCGAAATTTAAAAGCGGCTCGCAAATAATATCCTTGATTTTCATTTTGGGATTAAAGGCGGCTGTCGGGTCTTGAAAAACCATTTGAATATTTCTGTAATTTTGGCGTTTTTCTTCGCCGGTAAGTTGCGTTATATCAACGCCGTGAAAAAAAATTTTGCCGCTTGTAGGTTTTTGCATATTCATAATCGCTTTTAACAGTGTAGTTTTTCCACAGCCACTTTCGCCAACAATAGCTACAGTTTCGCCGCGCCTAACGTTGAAAGAAATATTATCACAGGCAGTTAAAAATTTCCCGCCGGCAACAGGGAATTTTTTTGTAATATTTTCAACGCGCAAAATAATTTCAGACATAACGACGCCCTCCAATTTCAGGAACAGCGGCAAGCAAAGTTTTTGTATATTCTGCTTGAGGATTTTTATCACAGGCAGTTAAAAATTTCCCGCCGGCAACAGGGAATTTTTTTGTAACATTTTCAACACGCAAAATAATTTCAGACATAGCGACGCCCTCCAATTTCAGGAACTGCGGCAAGCAAAGTTTTTGTGTATTTTGCTTGAGGATTTTTATCACAGGCAGTTAAAAATTTCCCGCTGGCAACGGGGAATTTTTTTGTAACATTTTCAACACGCAAAATGATTTCAGACATAACGACGCCCTCCAATTTCAGGAACTGCGGCAAGCAAAGTTTTTGTATATTCTGCTTGCGGATTGTTTAAAACGTCAGCCGTCTTGCCGTATTCGACAACGCGCCCTTGTGACATAACCATTAAATTATCAGAAAGGTAACTTGCAACGCCCAAATTGTGAGTAACCATAATCATTGCCGCGCCCGTGCCGCGCGTAATAAACATTAATTCGCCGACAATCTGCGCCTGTGTTGTAACGTCCAACGCGCTTGTAGGTTCATCTGCCAAAAGTAATTTCGGCTGAAAAGTTATTGCCATTGCAATACCGACACGTTGACGCATTCCGCCCGAAAGTTCAAACGTGTATGAATTTAAAATATTTTCCGGATTGGGCAAATTCATTAAAACCAATTTTTCAACTGCCATATCATACGCGGCTTTTTTGTCTAAATCGCTGTGCACTTGAATATATTCGACAAACTGTTTGCCGATTGTATGTACGGGATTCAACATATTGCCGCTGTCTTGAAAAATCATTGAAATATTTTTGCCGCGCAATTTTCGCCAGCCTTCATTGTCGAGGTCGCGCAGGTTTTTATTTTCAAAAATTATTTCGCCCTTGGTAACTTTTCCGCCGCCGGGCAAAACATTTAAAATTGCACGAATTACTGTAGTTTTGCCGCTGCCACTTTCACCGACGATTGTTAAAATTTCGCCTTCGTCAAGTTGAAAGTTGACGCCCTGCACTGTTGGAACTTTACTTTTGGCGTAGGAAATTTCCAAATCTGAAACGCTTAACAACAAATTTTTCACCTTCTAAAACAGTTCAATTTCGCCGCAGTTAAATAAATTTAAAAATTCACTCAAAATATTTTCGTCCAAATAATTTTCTAAACCAAGTGCTGATTCTGTCAAAATAAGTTCTTCAATATTAATTGTCGCGCAGATTTTAGAAAAATCAATTCGAGAAAGAATTTTTTTAGTAAACGGGCGTTTAGCTTCAGCAAAAATCAAACTTTGCAAAAAAGATTTAGCCTTGTCCGTATTCAGATAAATCATCGCCGTATAAGCCGTGTCATAATTTTCAAAGCCAATAAAATAACAAGTATCATCAAGCATAACAGGTTTTTCATCGCTTGAAAAAATCAGCGAAAATTTCGGCGTTTTGTTCAGCCCGCCAATACAAACTTTGTAAGGTTTATAGGAATATTCGCCAATTCCGAACATTGCAAATTGCGGAGCGTTAGTATAAATTTTACTTTTCCTTTTGCCGAATAAATCTGCGTTTTGATTTAAATAATCCCAAAGTTTCGGCGCGGTAAATTTTAAATGTGCCGTATTTTCGCCCAAGAATTTTTGAGTAACTATTACGTATTTTGAAAAACTTTTTATAATTGGATTTTTGATATTGCTGCTTTTGACGAGCGGAAAAATAAAATCTTCTTCCACGTCAACAATTTTGTTTTCGCCGTTTTTAAAAAATCCGTCCTTAAACGTCAACTCCATAATTTTGGCGCAGTCGTGCTTTATGCCCTGCCGCCATTCAAAAAAGCATTTGCCGTCAAAATCACAAGTCGAAATTGAAATGTCATTGTAAAATTTCCCGTTTCTGTAACCTAAAATTTTTTTCAAAGTGTGAGGTGCATCAAAATCGTAAACTGCACAAGTTGCGGGAAAAATATTTTCGTCAGTCAATTCAAGATATAAAAGGCAAGCGTCGGCACTTATTTCAAAAATTTTATTGGCGTCGAATGTGAAAATTTCGCAACTTTTGAATGGCACATTGACACGAACAATATCTTGAAAAATATTTTTTGCCACAGAAATTTTGCACAACATCGCAATAACCGCGTTAGTGTTTCGATAAAAATTTATCAGACTTTCAATAATGTATTCGCAAATGTCAAAATTGCTCGCGCCGGTTAAAGCGTCAATCCCGCGCAAATTTTTAAAATTCGTTTTGCTCGGCAGATTGTTTGAATTTAATTTTGAAAGTTCACTGTTATTAATCCACGGGGGATTTCCAATAATCAGCACATTTTCCGCCTTTGGAAGTTGATACTCAAAAAAATTTTCGTTGATAATTCTAACTTTGTCATTTGAAAGATTTTCGGCGCAAATTTTGCAGTAGACAGGATTTATTTCAATTCCGTAATATTTTTCGGTGTCAAAAATCAGCGACGCTTTTAAAAAATTTCCTATTCCGCAAGTTGGCTCCAAAATTGTTGCAGGTTTTAATTTTTTTTGTTCCTTCAAAAATTTGCAAACTTTCAGCGCAAATTTAAAGGGCGTTTGATAATCGCCGTAAATTTTTTTAGAAGTCATAATTAAAAACTCCGTCAACAGAATTTTTCAAGGCAATAACGCGGGAATATTGCAAACGCCATTGTAAAGCATTGCTAATTGTCAAATATCCTTGTTGCGGTGGATTATTTAAAATTTCTTCAGCCAAATTTTCTAAAGTTATATCATCGCCCGGAATATTTCTATCGTACAAAAAAGCTGTAACGTCTTCTTTGTTTGCGCCGTCTTGCAACATTTCACGGAGTCTTTTTGTAACGGTAAAATCTGCCGTCCGCGTTTTGTCAATGAAAGTGCAGTTTAAAAATTTCAAAGTGCAATTATCGGCAGTATCAATTTTTTCGTAGACAAAAACTAATAAATTATAACCGAGACCGAAAATTTTTTGTCGCGCAGATTTATAAGGGCAACTTGATTGAGGTTGCGAAATTGAAGTAACTTTTATATCAGTCAAAATATTTTCATCCGGCAAATCAATTCCTTTTGCTTTTCCATCTGTAACTCCAATTAATTCAACGTGATTTTTGGCAGACGTAATTGCACAGAAATTTTGTGATTCTGTAATTAAATTTTCAAGCGTTAAGATATGTTTCAAATTTTTACCCTCCAAAAAAATTGAGATGCTAATCCGCGCAAAATTATACAGGATTAACACCTCAACTGAAAGGAAATTATTTCGCAGGTTTAATCAAATTCGTAATCCAATAATAATCTGAAGGATACATTTTCACGCCGTCAACATATTTGGCATTAATAATATTTGTTTGCGGGTAGCCGAAAAATAAAGACGCGCCGTCATTCAACAAAATTTGTTGCAGTTCAATAATTAATTCACGGCGGGTATTTTTATCAAATTCCATTGAAAGTTGCTCCAGTATTGCATCGTATTGCGGATTGGAATAACCGGAGCCGTTTTGAGGATTGTTGCCGTCAATATTCGTTTTCCAGTACCAACTCAAAAAAATTTCAGGGTCGCCGGTATTCGCCGTCGTAATGTTTGAAATTAATAAATCGTATTCGCCCTTAATTCCCATATTGTCAATCAAATTATAATCGACTGTGTTAATTTTAATGTCAAAGCCCAGTTTCTTTAAATCAGCTTGAACAGCCTCAGCATAAAGCGGCAATTCTGCGCGAGAATTATAAACTACAAAATCAAGTGATAAATTTCTGCCGTCCTTGTCCAAAATTCCGTCGCCGTCTGAATCAGTCCAGCCAGCCTCCGTCAAAAGTTGTTTGGCGCGTTCAGGATTGTAAGCATTTGGATCTGTCAACTGATTAAAACCATAATCAAGCGAAGGCGGCACAGGAGCTTTACCGGGTATAAAAGTTCCCTTCAATAAAATATTGTTGTAAGTTTCTCTGTCGCAGCCGGAAATTAAAGCCGCCCTAACATTTGAATCGCTTAAAATGTGGTCGGGTTTCTGATTTAATCTAGCCAAAACTACGCGCAGTGAGGAAATTTCGTCAACGTTAAATTTGTCATTGTTTTTGAAAATATCAATATCGCCCGCCGCAATATTCACGGCAACATCAACATCGCCGGCTTGCAGAGCCATTGCGCGGGTATTGGGGTCGTCAATCGAGGGAATTTCAACCATAGGATAAGGAACTTCGCCCGCCCAATAATTTTCGTTGCGTTTCATGACGGCGCGTTCTTTGACGAAACTTTCAACAGTGTAAGGACCTGTACAAATTGGACCTTCGCTTGAAAAATTTCTTCCCGCTTGCTCGGCGGCAACGTCAACGATTATGAAAAGCGGGTCTGCCAAATAACCGGGCATACCTGGTAAAGGTTTTGTTGTTTGAATGATTAAATTTTGCCCGTCTGCGTCGATTGAAACATATTCAAAGAAAGTTGCCGCGCGGGTATTTTTTGCAAAGGCGCGTTCGATTGATTGTTTAACCGCGTCAGCAGTCAAGGCGTCTCCGTTTGAAAATTTCACGTTGTCACGAATTTTAAAAGTCCACGTCAAATGATCTTCGCTAACATTCCAACTTTCGGCAAGCCACGGCTGAATATTCATTTTTTCGTCAAACTTAGTTAAACATTCGCCGAGCCCGTAGCGCATAACTACCCAGCCGAAATAATTTTGAGTAGGCTCCAGCGTATCTGCAAAATTTGTTACACCAACTTTTAAAACGTCAGGATCGCCGCCTTTTGAACTGCCGCCGCTGTCATCGCCGCCGCAACCTGTAAATAAAATTCCAGTTGCCGCTACCGCCGCCAAAAGTTTTTTCCATTTAAAAAGCATTAAAATCTTCCTTTCAGTTTAAAAATATATTAATATCCCCAATTAGAGGAGTGATTTTTATGAGTCAAGATTTTATGAAATCGAAATTACCGCAAATTATCGTAAAAAATAACAAAGAAAAAATTTTCGATCCAATTCGTAAAAGATTTTTTAACGTTAAACCTGAAGAAATTGTTCGTCAGCATTTAATTTCTTATCTAATTGAAAATTTGCAAGTACCGACAAATTTAATTTGCGTTGAAGAACATTTGTCACATTACGGAATTGATTCTAACGAAAGAGCCGACATAATCATAAATTACAAAGAAGATAATACCGAATATCCTTTAGTTGTAATTGAGTGCAAAGCTCCTGAAATTTTTCTTAACGATAAAGCACGGGAGCAAATGTTTGGTTATGCTGAAAAATTGGGAAATAAATATTGTTGGCTGACCAACGGAGAAGAAAATTATTTTTATTATCTTGATGAAGATGATTATATTGAAATTGAGGAACTGCCAAATTATTTAGAAATGTTGGACGGAAAATATAACCCCGCGCCGGTTGAAGAATTTGAATCACGTTTAGACCTTGATGAACTTGAAAAAAATTATTTTAAATATGTTAATAATGGAAGTATTGGTGAGGATACTCCTGAAAATTTAGCAATTCCAATGGCAAATTTTTTAGAATGTTTACTTGATATAAATCATAAATTTCCCGCTAAACATTATAAAATTTTCAGTGTCATTGAAGATTACGGAGTTAGAGATTTAACTGTAGGCGATGCAAGCGGTGGCAATTATACCAGCCCCCATCGTTCATTTTTAATCAAATACAATGACGATAAATTTTTTGTCTCAATTTCTTTTATAAATTTTTATGATAGAACGATTATTTGTGTTGCTGTTGAAAAAGATGACAAAAATATTCACCATTCATTGCAGTTGAACGTTGATACTAATTTTGAAACTTATAACGAAAAAATCAGATTTTTACACAATGGAAAAATCACTTGCGGCAATAAAGGCTCTTTGAAAATTGACGGTTTAAGAAAAATTGTTTCAGAAAAATATCCCGAAATTATCAAAGGTAAAAATTTTTATCTTGGAACATTAACACATAATCGCCTTTGGTATTTAGATGATTCTGAAGTTATGCAGGTAATTGAAAATTTAATTTCCTACGCTTTAATTCGTGACGACTACAGAGAAATTTTCAGTAGCCAAAAGTAAAAATCGCCAAAAATCCGCCTTTGAAAATCTTTTTGATATAAATGTACCAAAAGTTGAAAATCGACGCGCTATGAGCCTCTCAGCCGCCGTAAAATCGATATTTGAAAAAGTTGTTCAAAAATTATTCTTGACGCGGGTCAAGTACGTCGCGCAGGGCGTCTCCCCATAAATTAAAAATCGCCACCACTATAAAAATTGCCATACCGGGATAAATCATAAGCCACGGCGCAGTCTGGATATATTGCCGCCCTTCATTCAGCATTAAACCCCATTCAGGCGTTGGCGGTTGTGCGCCGAATCCCAAAAATGACAAGCCCGCAATTTCCATCATCATTGTACCAATATCCATTGCGCCGGTTATTACGACCATTGGCAAAATATTTGGCAGAATGTGACGCCGCAAAATATTTATTGTCTTTGTGCCGTTGACTTGCGCCGCAATTATAAAATCGTTGTTGCGCAATTTTATAACCAAACTGCGAACAAGCCGCGCATATTTTGCCCAACCGACGATTAAAAGCGCAATGATTGTATTTGCAATGGAGCCGCCCAAAATTCCGGCAATGGCAATAGCCAAAACTACGCCCGGAAATGACAGCATCATATCTGCAAGCCGCATTAAAATTATTTCAACTTTGCCGCCGAAATATCCCGACGCAATTCCAATTACAATTCCAACAATCGCCAATAAAATTACAAGGCAAATAGTCATAAAAAGTGAAACTTGCGTACCGGCGATAATTCTTGACAAAGTGTCGCGCCCTAATTTATCTGTACCGAGCAAATGTTCAGCTGAAGGCGTCTGCAAAACATTTCTCATATTGCCGTCATACGGGTCTTGAGGCGCAAGGTACGGCGCAAATATCGCCACGAACAAAATTAAAATTACAAGCAATGTATAAAATGAAAATAATTTGTGCGTCTTTATAAATTCCAATGGAAAATCTCCCTTCGGTCGATTTTTAGGGACTAGGATACAAGGACTAGGGAAAATTTTTAATATCTATATCCCTTTGCGAAGTTTTGGGTCAAGGTACGAATACGATAAATCTACCAAAAAATTTATGAACATATAAGCAATAGCTATCCACAATACAAAGCCTTCAATCAGCGGGTAGTCTCTCATCATTATTGCGCGTACCGCCATATTTCCAATACCCGGCCACGAAAAAACTATTTCTATAACTGCCACGCCGCCCAACAGCCAGCCTATTGACATCCCCAAAAGTGTTATCAGCGGCAAAACTGCATTTGGCAAAATATGTTTCCATAAAATTGCACTTTCACTTAAACCACGCGCCCGCGCTCCAATTACGTAATCTTGATGCAGTTCGTCCAAAATTACAGTGCGCACTTGACGAACATATTTTGTTGATTGATAAATTGCCAATGTTACAGCCGGCAAAATTATTCCTTTCAAAGTTACGGTTGAACTTGCGATAGGGAACCAGCCGAGCTTTAAGCCGAAAATATATAATAAAATTAATCCCAGCCAAAAATTCGGCATTGAAACTCCTATGAATGAAAAAAATCTAACCAAATAATCTTGCCACTTGTTTTGATTGACTGCCGACCAAATTCCCAGCGGTAACGAAATTATCAGTACAAAAATTATTGTTGTAAAAGCTAAAAGTACCGTGCCTAAAAATCCTTCAGAAAGTTTATCAAATACCGGTTTTTTGGCTGAATAACTCATTCCCATATCACCGTGCAAAATTCCAACTACCCAATTTCCGTACTGTACAAGAAACGGTTTATCAAGCCCCAATTCCGCGCGCGTTTTTTCCAAAACTTCCTCTGAAACGATTGTATCAGCAGATTCTAAAAGCATTGCAACAGGGTCGCCCGGCGCAAGGTACGCTAGGCAAAATGTTAAAAAACTTACACCGATTAAAGTTATCAGCATTTGTAAAAGTCTGTTCGTTAATCTTCCCAAAAAAAATTCCCCCTAAATCTGCGCGAGGGGGAAATAGTGGTATAGTGGAATAGTTGGATAGTTTTTACTATAACACTATCACACCATAAAACTAATCACCTTCCCGTCACTCGCAGGTCAAACGGCGATTGTTAATCAGGCAATTCTCCTGGCTCCAGGTCTTAGCTTTTCTGCGCCTTCTCAAACTTTCGTTCAATGACATAATTGCAGAATTGCTCGCTGTTACAGTGGCGGGACCGCTCCGGCTTATACCGAATTCCTTATTGAGTCTTGCGACACCTAATTCAATCTATATTCAATTTTCAATAAATGCAATTTTATCAATCGCTATAGTTATTGTCAACGAAAAAAACGCCCCGAATTTCTTCGAGACGTTAAAAAATTTCTTCGCGCAGATTTTATTTATCTTTGCCGTAAGTCAAAATATTTTCGTTGTTTTCAAGTGCAAGATAATTTTCAGTTTCAATTTTTCCAACAGAATAATTATCTGCAGTAATTTCAGTGATTGAGGAAAGTTGCACGTCCTCTGAAATAAAATTATTATCTTCAAATAAATCAAGCGTATTTGCGCCGGTTGCAGAATAAGTTTGCGTCGTTGATTTATTTTTGGCGTTAAGGGTAGTAATTTTTTTGCCCGCGCCGTTTTCAACTGTAATTGTACCTTCATCAGTTTCAAAAATAACATTCTTGCCGCTGATACTCCACGTGAACTCGCTTGAAATTTTAATTTTATCTTTGCCCGCCGTGTAGTCGGTAATTAAATCATTGCCGCCTTCAAAAATGAAAACGTCGTTTCCATCGCCGCCGGTTAATGTATCGTTGCCTGCGCCGCCGGTAAGCGTATCATTGCCCTTGCCGCCGGAAAGTAAATCATTGCCCGCGCCGCCGTTCAAACTGTCTGCGCCTGTACCGCCGTAAATTGTATTGTTTGAATCATTGCCGACAATTTGCAATTTAGCAGATAAATCTGAACCGTCCGCCGTAATAATTCCGCTGTCTAAAGTTCCTTTAAATGCTGAAGTTAAAGTTACCGAAGTTTGATTTTCGTCATAAATTTTGCCGCTCTCGTAAATATAAGTTGAATCGTCGATTGTAATTTTTTTACCAACGCCGTCTTTAACAGTCAAAGTCCCCTTGCCTACAGTTAAAATAACGTCTGATTTTTTTACAGTAACTTTTGAAATTGTAGCTCCGCCGGTAGAAATTTTATCTTCAGCCGCATAATCAGCAATGACATCTTTACCCGCCGAATAAACAAAAATATCTGCGCCGCTGCCGCCGGTTAATGTATCGTTGCCTGTGACGCCGCCTAAAGTATCATTGCCACTGCCGCCGATTATAGAATTACTTTTTGAATTGCCGGTAATTGAAACAGCTGAAGTAACTGCCGCGCCGTCAATCGTTACAAGATTTTTTAATTTGCTGTCCGGTGTATAACTGCCGCTGTAATTTGAACTAAGCGTTACCGCAGTTTGTTTTTCGTTAAAAGTCAAGCCGCTCTCATAAATTTGAACAGTAGATTTATTTTTAGAATTAATGGTAGTAATTTTTTCGCCCGCGCCGTCTTTTACAGTCAAGGATCCGTCCGCCGTTCTGAAAGTAACATCATCGCCGCTAACTGTAACGCCGGTAATATCAGCAGAAATTTTAATTTTATCTTTGCCCGCCGTGTAGTCCGTGATTGTATCGTTGCCGCCTTCATAAATGAAAACGTCGTTTCCATCGCCGCCGGTTAATGTATCGTTGCCTGCGCCGCCGGTAAGCGTATCATTGCCCTTGCCGCCGGAAAGTAAATCATTGCCCGCGCCGCCGTTCAAACTGTCTGCACCTGTACCGCCGTAAATTGTATTGTTTGAAGTGTTGCCGACAATTTGCAATTTAGCAGATAAATCTGAGCCGTCCGCCGTAATAATTCCGCTGTCTAAAGTTCCTTTGAATGCTGAAGTTAAAGTTACTGAAGTTTGATTGCCGTCATAAATTTTGCCGCTCTCGTAAATGTAAGTTGAATCGTCGATTGTAATTTTTTTGCCGCCGCCGTCTTTAACAGTCAAAGTCCCCTTGCCTACTGTAAAAATAACGTCTGAAGAATTTTTGGAAGTTTTAACCGTTGCGTTAGAAATTGCACTGCCGATAGAAATTTTATCTTCAGCCGAATAATCAGCAATGACATCTTTACCCGCCGAATAAACAAAAATATCTGCGCCGCTGCCGCCGGTTAAAGTATCATTACCACTGCCGCCGCCTAAAGTATCGTTTCCGGTTCCACCGATTATCGAATTATTTTTTGAATTTCCGGTAATTGAAACAGCTGAAGTAACTGCCGCGCCGTCAATCGTTGCAAGATTTTTTAATTTGCTGTCCGGTGTATAACTGCCGCTGTAATTTGAAGTAAGTGTTACCGCAGTTTGTTTTGTATCGTATTTCAAATTTTCACCGTAAATGAAAGTTGACGCCTTAGTGGTGTTTGACTCGACAATATTAATTGCCATTCCTGCGCCGTCAAGAATTGTAACAGAGCCGCTGCCGATTCTGAAAATTAAATTTTTATTATCGATGTTCCAACTTGAAATATTTCCGGAAGTAATTTTCAAAGTGTCATTTGTAGTAAAACCGTAAATAGTATCGTTGCCGTCGCCTGTTGCATATTGATAAGTATTTTTTCCTTTCGTGGCAGAAATTGAATCATTGCCGCCGCCGCCAATTATTGTATTTTTGGAAGTACCGTTTGCCAGTGAAATTAAATCATTGCCATTGCCGGTAGAAATTACCGCGCTATTGCCGCTGTTGGTAATAGTATCAATACCTATACCGCCGACAACTGAAATGCCGCTGTAAGTTCCTTTAGCTAAAGTCAATGCGTAGCCGCCGGAAATTGTAAGTTCGCCTTTGGCAACAGCAGTTTGAGCAACCGTAACAGTTTTATCACTAAGCGAAAGATTTTTAGCCGTTGCAGTCGATTTTAAGCCGCTAACAGTTACTAAAGTTGTAGGATTAGTTGCAGAAACATAAGAAATTTTATTGTCTACCAAAGAATAACCGGCAGTTTGAGAGGCAGTATTATAATTTGCAGTACCGCTTGAAACTTGCCAGCCTTCAGCAGTTTCTGTAGATTTTGTAACATCAGAGCCGAGTTTTAAATTATAGCCGTCTGAAATTGTAACGGTATTATTTCGATTAAGTGCGGCGTTTGAAAGTGTAACAGTTTTTCCACTCAAAGAAATATTATTGGTTGTGGCGGAAGTACTCAAGCCGGAAATTGCAATTAAAGTTTCGCCGCCGCCCGCACTTTGATAGACAATCTGATTATTTGAAATTACATAACCTGCGCTTGTACCTGCAGAAATATATTCAGCCGTGCCATTTGAAACAGTCCAGCTTGCTGAAGTTGGAGTAGGAGTTTTAACATTGCTTGCAAGTTTTAAAGTGTAGCCGTTTGTAATTGTAACGGTGTTATTTTGATTAAGGGCATTTGCAGAAATTGTAGCTGTTGTACCGCTTAAAGAAATATCGTTGACTGTAGCCGCTGTATTCAAGCCGGAAATTGTAGTTAAAGTTGTTTCACTGCCCGCACTTTGATAAACAATCTGATTATTTGAAATTACGTAACCTGCGCTTGTACCTGCAGAAATATATCTGGCAGTACCGTTTGAAACAGTCCAGCTTGTATCGCCGGCTTGTGGTGTTGTAACATCAGAACCAAGTTGCAAAGTGTAGCCGCTTGTAATTGTAACGGTGTTATTTTGATTAAGGGCGTGCGCGGCGATTGTAACAGTTTTATCATTCAAAGAAATATCATCAGCCGTTGCAGAGGTACTCAAGCCGGAAATTGTAGCTAAAGTTGTTTCACTGCCCGCACTTTGATAAACAATCTGATTATTTGAAATTACATAACCTGCGCTTGTACCCGCAGAAATATATCTGGCTGTGCCGTTTGAAACAGTCCAGCTTGTATCGCCGGTTTGTGGTGTTGTAACATCAGAGCCAAGTTGCAAAGTGTAGCCGCTTGTAATTGTAACGGTGTTATTTTGATTAAGGGCGTTTGCAGAAATTGTAACAGTTTTATCATTCAAAGAAATATCATCAGCAGTTGCAGAGGTACTCAAGCCGGAAATTGTAATTAAATTGCCAAAAGTTGCAACGCCGTTTGAAACTTTCCAGCCCGTAGGTGTCAATAAATCGCCCAAAGTTGTCCTTGTAGTGCCATTGACAACTACGACGCCTTCATAATTTGAAATATCGCTAATCCCATTCAAATTAAGATTGACATTGCCGAAAGTTAAAACGCCGTTTGCAAAATCTGCCGCCGAAACTGCGCTACTCAAAGAAATAATATCATTCGCCGAAAAATCGCCGATTGTAGCCGTAACACTGCCGCCAAATGTCAAAGTATCTGTACCGCCACCGGAATAAATTTTAATTCCGCTTGAATTTGTAACAAAAATATTATCGTTGCCATCATCTGTACTTTCAGTTGAATAATCGCCATAAATTGAAACTTTATCATTGCCGGTAATGCTGCTGACAGAAATTTTTTCCGAGCCATTGCCGCCGGAAATTTCTAAATTGCCGCTGTTGACTTTAATATTTGTAGCAGAAATTGTATCGTCGCTATCATCGCCCCTAATATAAACACTTCCGCCGGAAATTGTAACATTTGAAACAGTAAGTGAATCTTCGCCATAATTTCCCGGAATATAAAAATTGCCGCCATTTCCGACAGAAACATTACTTACAGAAATTGTATCTTTATCCGTGCCGCCGTAAGCATCAATTTCGCTGTTAGAAATTGTTACATTATTAACAGAAATTGTATCTGCGCCGGAATCGCCCGCAATTCCCAAATTGCCGCCGGTGATTGTAACTTTTGAAACTGAAAGAGAATCATTATCTGAACTGCCGCTGAAAGTTACGTAACCGCTATTTATTGAAATATTTTCAACAGAAACAGTATCATTGCCGCCCTCTGCGTCAAGATTCAAAACACCGCCGCTTGCAATAGTAACTTTGCTAAATGAAAAACTTTCTGCCGCCTCAGTGCCGGTAAGATACATTTCGCCGGAAATAACTGTATTGCTAAAACTTGTAATAACTTGCCAATAATCATCATTGCTTAAATTTGAAATAAATTCTTCAAAATCGCCGCTGTAAATTTTTTCATCTTCACGAATAATTTTGCCGCCGGTAAGTGTATAAAGTATGCCGTCAATGTAAATACTTTCGTCTTCATCAAAATTATCAATTCCTACAATTTCGTTATCGTCATTCAACAGCAAAGTAATTCCATTTGACGCAGAAAGAATGCTGAAAGTATGTTCATTTTCAAAAGTGCCGCGCAAAATTTTTATCGTGGAATTTTGATAATCTTTTATATAATATCCGGTTTCACTTAAAGGATCTGTTTCTTCAAAAGAAAATGTGGAATTATATTCTGTTGTATATAGTGTAACTTCTTCAGAAATTTTGTTATTGCCGTCATAAGTTGCTACAGAAACTGTTTTGTAAATGTATTCGCCGGTAGCTATATAAGATTCAGTAATATTATCGTAAGTTATGACAATAGCCTCATTTACGTTGAAATTTTCAATGGTTAAATAATCAGAATTATAAGCATTAAGAGTCCCGCTGCCACTGTAAGATAATTTTTTAAATGTACCATCATCTATCCAATCAATGAAATAAAAATTGTCAGTAATAACAAATTCTCCGTAGCTTGCATAAGAATCTATAAATCTTGCAGAATTTGTAAATTTGAAAGAATGATCCCCAATAGTTAAATTATGTGAATTTCTGTCCGGAAGATACAAAGCAATTTCCCAGCCGTCCGGAATATTTTCTGTATTTTCTATAGTTATATTGCCGTTTCGGGCGATTGTAACTTTTGCGTAATTTTCATTTGGTATATTTGTAAAGACAGTCACGCCTGTTGAAATTTCCCAATATTCATAACCGTCAAGCAAAAAGTAATAAGTTCCCGCGCTCCAGTCAAAACTTTCAACGCCCAATAATTTTCCTAAAGTAGTGTTAGTTCTGCCGTTGCGAATATTCATATCAAAGAAATCAGAAATATCATTGTAGTTATCAAGATAAATTGTGGTATTGCCCAAAATTATTGAATCGTCAGAATAAGTTACATTACTTACGGCACTTGAAAGGTAAAGCCAATCTTTTGCAACGTCAAAATCAGTAATTGTGGCACTTTGAACGCCGGAATAAATTAAAACAGAATCATTACCTTCGCCGGTGGTAATTGTGTTGTTGTTGCCAACGATTGAAACATTATCATTGCCTTCGCCGAGATAAATTTTATTATATTCGCCAATAACAGTTGCAGAATCATTGCCGCTGCCAGCGATAATACTGTTGTTGCTTGTAATTCCGGAAAAAGTCCATGAATCCTCAGTTGCATAAACTTGCTGACGAATACCGGGCGAAAATGTGTAAGAATAATTTTCTGAACTGCCGACGCTGTAATTTGAACTTGTGGCGGCAGTTACGGCGCGTTCAACGCTTGATTTTGAAGTTAAATTTGAATAGTAAGTATTATCTGCGCCGGTTAAATTAACTCTAACTGTTACATCGCCGAGCGCGGGAAGTGTTGAAGTTTGTTCAGCGGCTTGTTTGGCAAGATAACGCAGGATCATATAGCCGCCGGCGTAAGCATCGCCACTGCCTGTGCTTGTATTGTCTAAATCCAGTGCGTAAGAAAGTCTTTCAACTGTGGAGCCGTCAGATAAAGTTCCGGTTGCGCCGCTTGCTAAATCCCAAATGCGCGTTGTTCTTTCGTCGTCTATACCATGAACTAATTCTGCAAGCCCTTCAGTTATGAATTGCGGCAAAGAATTAAAATTGCTGACATTTGCCGCCATAATTGCGTGGGTAAGCTCATGCGCAATAGTCCTATCCAGATAATGTGTTACAGAATTTTTACCTTCGGTAATTTTAGCGGAGCCATTTTCATTACTTTCAAGAATACTGGAATAGTGCGCCATGTTAATACCAAGTTCCAAATCTTTACCGCTGTAATGATTTCTGACAAGAGCTAAAGTATTTTTATTATCGCTTGTAGAATCGCTGTAAAAGAAAACTTTAATATTTGCGCCGGTAATGCCGTCTGTTGTAAAATCTAAGCCAAAAGATTCTGCATTAAGTTTAAGCCCTTCTTTAATCCACCATTTGTAAAGCCCGGCAAAAATAGTTTTTTGAGCAGTGGACATAGTGTCAAGCGTTAAAGTGTTGACTTTAGATGCAGTTGAATCTGTAGCCTCGCCCCAAAGTTCGACGGTTAAGCCGTGCGTTGTAAAATTTGAAATGTTTGGAAATTCTGTAGAAACTGTGCCAACTGCGCCGCTTGAGGAACTTGCATTATATGTAGAAGAATTGCCGCTTGAAACTGAAAAACTTCCGCCAATGCTTGTAACTTCGTCAAGATTTACACTAATTGCACTTGCCGTTGAAGTTTCAGTTTCGACAGTATTAGTGCTTGCAGTTTCAGTATAATCTATAAAAGAGCTAAGCCACTTTCCAAATTTTAAATCGGAGCCGTTGATATGAACGGTTGAATTTTGCGCAGAAGTCCAGCCGTTAATAATGAAAATTCTGTTGCCGGTTGTGTCGGTAATTGTAACGGCGTCGTTGCTGTCTAAAGTTGCAGATGCTAAAATAAAATCGCCTTCAATGTATAGCGTGTCGAATTCGTCAAAATCTACAATGCTGACAGTTTTAACATTTTTGCTGACGCTAACAAAATCTGCGTAATTATCGCCCGCGCCGGTTGAAATTGTGGCGTTGTTACCCTCCACGAAAATAACGTCTGCGCCGCCCGCCGCGTCGATTGAATCTGCGCCGCCTGAATAAATTGTATCACCTGCTGAAGTTGCAGAAACAATCCAATCATTTGTGCCGGTAGTGATAATTTGCGGCGTGGAATTTTTGGCGGTGTACTTATTGCCAATTTCTTGAATGATAGTATCAGAATCTTTTACAGTATCGCCGCCTGCGTCCGAGCCGGTAATTGCGCCTGTGTCAATGTTGCCGGTTGTATAATTTTTGTAATAAGTTGAAGTATTTCCGCTGGGCCAAACGTAACGTTCAAGTTCAATCCCGCAATAATCCTTTAAAAAAGTTTCAGCCGTCAAAATTTTTATTCTTTCAACCGTTGTAAAAGTGTTTGAACTGCCGTAATTGTTGGTATTGTCATATTTTGCCTCAACGCTTAATAATGTTGCAAGTTCTTCATCATCTTCAGCCATTTCAACCAAATCTGAAAGTTGCATTCCGTCATATGCACTTTTATAATTACTACCGAGAATAGTTTTAATAGCGTCGCGTTCAACTGTTTTTTGGTCGGCAAGAAAATTATCAATTAAATTTTGAATTCCGGTAAAACGTGAACTGCTCTTGACGGCGTCATCAAGAGCAGAAATTGCGTCGCTGTAATTTTGGGTATTCAACGCCGCCATAAATTTTTTTATACTTTCTTGAGCAGTCATATTAATTTCCCCTTGAATTTTTTTTGTTTACTTTTATATCGTTTTTTTTAGGATTTTAGGTTAGAAAATTTTTTACACTATGATTTTTTAATATATTTTTAAGAAAGGAGCCTTTCAAAATGAAGAAAATTTTTATCCTAGAATTTATTTACAAATTTTTAAGAAATAACAAGTCGGCATTTCTTTCTTTAGAAGAAAGAAACGCCTGGCAAAGAAAGAATCGACGCCCGCCTGTGTTTTTC
>FLNY01004274.1_pt1 | contig 24588 bp, 15 predicted proteins | sample 1140381 | NCBI WGS metagenome assembly FLNY01 (sample SAMEA3878172, study PRJEB12797) | bioreactor metagenome | biome: Moose rumen | place: Sweden | collected 2011-10
CGAGTGAGAGGGCGTCGGGCTGTTTCGACAGAGCCACAAGCGACTGCCAGATGACTGCCGCCTACCTGTTAGAGAAAGTGTCATGGACTGGCATAACTGACTCTAAGGCTAATCTTACAGCACTTCGCACTCGGCAACTCTGTGATGCCATGACGGTTTCCAAGGATTTGATAGCGAATATACACCTCTCTGCTGGCGGCAGGGCTGTCATTAGTACAAGCGGTGGTGGTTCCACCAGCGAACTTACCAACAGGGACGGCACAAAGAAGAGAACAGGTTGGGGCATCTAAATCCAGGATTCAAAAAATAGTCTCATCGTCAAAGTTTTAATGAATTGTTTTCTGATATTGTGAGGAAGAACGAAGGCGTCTGACCACTGCGAACATATTGGGTCGATAGGAAGTGTTTGGACGGAATAGTCATGCGAGCATAAATGGTATTTGGGTCACATCTTGATATATGTATTGTATCTTTATAAGTATGATATATAGAGGTAGTTAGTCTGGGCGGGGTACTCGGCTGCGAGGGTATCGATCTGGTTGACAACTGGCAGGATGCCTAACTCTTGACGCCACTGGCGAACAGCAAGTCCGGCTCGCTCCATGTTCATGCGTGCTTCGAGACCTAGAGCACGAGCTATCTGGAAGTCGGAGAAGCCGTAAGTCTTCGCTTCGAGCAACAGCGTGGAAAACTCAGGGGTCTCGATGGCTTCAAGAAATTCAGAATACTCTGCGTCAGCATGGTATTCCGCCAACCAAGAGAACTCCTTCAGTCTGTCATTGACAAGCATGATGTGCATGAGCTTCTCGAGAAACCAGCGGTCTATCTTTGTCAGACCGTGAATCTGCTCTACGGAATATCCCATCAGCATAGCCTTTGCAACGGCGAAAATGCGTAGATCTGTAGCATATTGGAGAGCTTCTGGGACGTTCGGAATCTTAATCTCGTGGTTATCCACAAAGCCATGCATCCCCTGCCCGATCATTCGCAAGCCCTTCTGGATGGCTTCCTCAAAGGTACGCCCGATAGCCATCACCTCGCCTACACTCTTCATGCTGGAACCTAATTCGTGGTTCACGCCGTGAAACTTCGAAAGGTCCCAACGCGGTATCTTGCAGACGACATAGTCAAGGGCTGGCTCGAAGAACGCACTGGTAGTCTTGGTGACAGAGTTCTTCAGTTCGAAGAGGCCGTAGCCCAGCCCGAGCTTGGCTGCGACGAAGGCCAAGGGATACCCCGTGGCTTTTGACGCCAAAGCAGATGAACGACTGAGACGGGCGTTGACTTCAATGACACGATAGTCCTCCGAGTCAGGGTCGAGGGCATACTGCACGTTGCATTCGCCCACGATGCCGATGTGTCGGATTATCTTGATGGCAAGGGCACGGAGCTTGTGGTATTCGCTGTTCGAAAGCGTCTGCGATGGAGCAACGACAATGCTCTCGCCTGTGTGGATGCCGAGCGGGTCGAAGTTCTCCATGTTGCAGACAGTGATGCAGTTGTCGTAGCGGTCGCGCACCACTTCATATTCAATCTCTTTCCATCCTTTCAACGACTTTTCTACTAACACCTGCGGAGAGAAGGCAAAAGCTTCCTCTGCCTGAGTCAGCAGTTCCTCATCGTTGTCGCAGAAGCCCGAGCCAAGACCACCGAGGGCGTATGCGGCACGAAGGATGACGGGGAAGCCCAGTTCATGGGCAGCTCTCTGTACCTCCTCGATGGTGCTGCAAGCCTCGCTCTTAATGGTCTTCACACCAATCTCGTCAAGACGCTTTACAAAGAGGTCGCGGTCTTCTGTGTCGATGATTGCCTGGACAGGCGTACCAAGGACTTTTACGTCATACTTATCGAATACGCCTTTCCTGTAAAGCTCCACGCCACAGTTCAAGGCTGTCTGTCCGCCGAAGCTTAGCAGGATGCCGTCCGGCCGTTCCTTTTCTATGACCTGTTCTACGAAATCGGGCGTGACGGGCTGAAAGTAAACGGTGTCTGCCACGTCCTTCGAGGTTTGGAAAGTTGCGATATTCGGATTGATGAGCACCGACCTGACACCTTCCTCTTTCAAAGCTTTCAATGCCTGGGCACCGCTATAGTCAAACTCTCCCGCCTGGCCGATCTTGAGAGCGCCAGAGCCGAGGAGGAGGACTTTCTTTACAGTTGACGAGTTGACGAGTTGTTTGTGAGTTGACGAGTTGTTTCCTTCTTCACCCAACTTGTCAACTTGTTTACCTGTCAACTTGTTTACTCTTGATACAAACTCATCAAACATCCACTCCGTATCTGTCGGTCCTGAGCAGGCTTCGGGGTGGAACTGTGCAGAGAACCAGGGCATCGTCTTGTGGCGGATGCCTTCGTTGGAGCCGTCGTTCATGTTGACGAACAGCGGTTCCCAGTCGGCAGGCAACGTCGAGGCATCGACGGCATAGCCATGATTCTGGCTCGTGATGAAGCATCGGGTGGTGCCTGCAAGCTGCACAGGCTGATTATGACTGCGATGACCATACTTCAGCTTGTATGTTTTGGCTCCTGCGGCCCTTGCCAGGAGTTGGTTGCCGAGACAGATGCCCATGAGCGGCCGAGGAGCAGCGGCAGCAAATTCTTCACTCTTAATTCTTAATTCTTCATTATTCAAGAAGGTGCGGATGTGCTCCACGGTCTTGCTGCATCGCTCAGGGTCGCCAGGACCATTCGAAAGGAACAAGCCATCGAAGTCAAGCTGGTTGAAGTCGTAGTCCCACGGAACCCTGATGACCTCAACGCCTCTATTTACCAAGCAACGGATGATGTTTGCCTTGACACCGCAGTCAACGAGAACAACTCTTGGAAATGAAGAATGAAGAGTGAAGAATGAAGAATTTGCTACTGCCGTAGGGTCTGGCTTGTATGTGATGACCTCCTTGCAGCTCACTTGCTCCACCCAATTGATGCTACCATAGTCTTCATGCTCACCCAGTGCGGTAGCAAATTCTTCATTCTTCACTCTTAACTCTTCACTTATTAAAATTCTCCCTCTCATTACGCCACACTCTCTAAGTCGCTTTGTCAGCCTTCGCGTGTCGATGCCGGTGATGGCGGGAATCTTTTCCCGCTTCAGCCATTCGGCAAGCGACTCCTTGGCATTCCAATGGCTATACTTCTCACTATAGTCTGCCACGACAAGTCCTTTGACGTGAATCTTCTCGCTTTCCATGAACTTTGGCAGAGGCTCGCCTCCTGTCTCGGGAGCGCCATAGTTTCCTATCAAGGGATAAGTCGTCACCAGTATCTGTCCTGCATAGCTCGGGTCGGTCAGGCTCTCGGGGTAGCCTGTCATTGCCGTATTGAACACCACTTCGCCCACGGCATTAGCTTCGTAACCGAACGACCATCCGCAGAACTCAGTGCCGTCGTCAAGTATCAATTTCGCTTCCTTCATCATTTTATAACTTTTATTGCTTTATTGCGGCCGGGGACAGCCGCGTTCCCAGTCAACTTTCAATAAGCTTGTTCGTGAACTCCTTTGACAGCCCTTCCGCTGGGGTCGTTCATGTTCTCCCAAGCAGCATCCCATTCGAGGGCGATAGCTGTCGAGCACGCCACGCTTGCCTCCTGGTTGACACTTCGGGCGGCAGAGTCGCTGGGGAAGTGTTCGGCAAAGATGCTGCGATAGTAGTATTCCTCCTTGTTAAGCGGCGGATTGATGGGGAAGCGTTCTGCCGCATGCGCCATCTGTTCATCGCTCACAGCTTCGGAGGTAATCTTCTTCAATGTGTCAATCCATGAATAGCCTACGCCGTCGCTGAACTGCTCCTTCTGCCGCCAAGCAATCTCTGCGGGTAACATATCGGCAAAGGCTTCGCGGACTATTCTCTTTTCAATCGTTGAGCCGGGACACATCTTCGCCTCGGGATTTGTACGCATAGCCACATCCAGGAACTCCTTGTCGAGGAAGGGCACACGTCCCTCCACGCCCCAGGCCGAGAGGCTCTTGTTGGCACGGAGGCAATCGTAGTAGTGGAGTTTGCTGAGCTTGCGGACGGTCTCCTCATGGAAGGCCTTCGCACTCGGGGCTTTGTGGAAGTAGAGATAGCCGCCAAACACCTCGTCTGCTCCTTCGCCACTGAGCACCATCTTGATGCCCATCGATTTGATGACACGGGCAAGGAGATACATCGGAGTGGAGGCACGGACGGTTGTCACGTCGTAAGTCTCAATGAAGTAGATGACGTCACGGATGGCATCAAGTCCTTCTTGTATGGTGTAGTTGATTTCGTGATGTACGGTGCCGATATGGTCAGCCACCAGTTTTGCTTTTACTAGGTCGGGAGCTCCCTTCAAGCCTACTGCAAAGGAATGCAGGCGAGGCCAATAGGCGCGTGTCTGCGAATTGTCTTCGATGCGATGCTCGCTGAACTTCTCGGCAATGGCAGAGATGACAGAAGAGTCGAGTCCGCCGCTGAGCAGTACGCCATAGGGTACGTCGGACATCAATTGACGCTTCACGGAGTCTATCAGAGCTTCGCGGATGGCATCGACGCTTGCCTCGTTATTCTTCACAGCATCATAATCGAACCAGTCACGATGGTAGTAACGCTTTAATGAAGAATGAAGAATGAAGAACGAAGAATTTGCTACCGCTGACGCATCCTTATCCGAATCTGTTGGCAGTCCGGCAGGAAATTCTTCGTTCTTCATTCTTAGTTCTTCACTCCAAAGATAATGCCCGGGCAGGAAGGGCTCGTAACGCTCGCACAGGCCTTCGAGTGCCTTCAGTTCGGAAGCAACATACACGGTGCCGTCGCTGTCATAGCCTATATACAGAGGTATCACACCGATGGGGTCGCGAGCTATCAGGAAGGCATCCTTCTCCTCATCGTAAAGGGCGAAGGCAAAGATGCCGGAGAGTTGTTCGAGAAGTGTTGACAAGTCGACGAGTTGACGAGTTGACGAGTTGTTTGTATCTGCATCCGACTCGTCAACTTGTTTACTTGTCAACTCGTTAACTTTTCTCCATTCCTGATAGAGCGCAAGGATGACTTCGCAGTCGCTGCCTGTCTGGAAGTCGTAACGTCCGGCAAAGCGGCGACGGATGTCCTGATGATTGTAAATCTCGCCGTTGACGGCCAGCACCACCTTCCTGTCGGGCGAGAACAAAGGCTGACCTCCGCTCTCGGGGTCGACGATAGAGAGGCGTTCGTGGGCAAGGATGGCTGAGCCGCCACAATAGATGCCGCTCCAGTCCGGGCCACGGTGCCTGATTTTCTGACTCATGCGCAGAGCTTTCTCGCGAAGCTCGTGCGTCTGCTTCTTGATGTTGAAGATTGATACTATTCCACACATAACCTTATTTACTATTTGACGATTTACTATTTAACCAATTACCATTTAATAGTCCTCGCGTGCGGCAATGGCTGACGTCGCGTGCGGCGATTGCATTTTCCGCGTGCGACGATGCCGATTTCCGCGTGCGACGATTGGCTTCGCCGCACGCGGAAATTCGAGATGCCGAGAACTGCTTTCCTTCATTCCATTCATGCCTCTGTGGCTCAAAGCTTTTTATTCCACCGTTACACTCTTGGCAAGGTTCCTTGGGCGGTCAACGTCTTTGCCCTTGCAGACAGCGATGTGGTAGGCCAGCAGCTGAAGAGGTATGCTGGCGATGAGCGGCTGGAAGCACTCGAGCGTGTCGGGAAGGGTGATGATGTGGTCGGCAAACTTCTGTATCTGCGTGTCGCCTTCGGTGACGAGCGCCGTGACGCGTCCGCCACGAGCCCTCACCTCCTGGATGTTCGAGATGACCTTCTCGTAGAGGCGGTCGCGGGTGGCAATGACGAAGACGGGCATCTCGCTGTCGATGAGAGCGATGGGGCCGTGCTTCATCTCGGCAGCAGGATAGCCTTCGGCATGGATGTAGGAGATTTCCTTCAGTTTCAATGCGCCTTCCAGAGCCAGGGGATAGTTGTAGCCGCGTCCTAAGTAGAGGCAATTCCGCGCGTAGGTGAAGATGGGAGCAAGGTGCGCTATCTGCTCATTTGTCTTGAGGGCTTGCTCCATCTTGGCAGGAATCTGCGTCAGTTCCTTCACCATCTGCCGATACAGCTCCCCGGAGATGGTCTTCCGCTCAGCAGCCAGGCATAGTGCCAGCATTGTGAGCACGGTCAGTTGGCCGGTGAAGGCTTTGGTGGAGGCAACGCCGATTTCCGGCCCGACGTGGATGTACGTCCCCGTGTCTGTGGCTCGGGGGATGCTGGAGCCTATGGCGTTGCAGATGCCGTAGATGAAGGCTCCTTTCTGCTTGGCAAGCTGGATGGCAGCCAGCGTGTCGGCAGTCTCGCCGCTCTGCGAAATGGCTATCACCACATCGTCCTTCGTCACCACGGGATTGCGGTAGCGGAACTCCGAAGCGTACTCCACTTCGCAGGGAATGCGGCACAGGCTCTCGAAGAGCTGTCCCGCGATGAGTCCGGCGTGCCACGACGTGCCGCATGCCACGATGACGAGGCGTTTCGCACCAAGCAGTCGCTCGCGATAATCAATCATGGCCGAAAGCGTCACATGGTCGCCCTCCACGTTGATGCGCCCCCGCATACAGTTCTTCAGGCACTCGGGCTGCTCGAAAATTTCCTTCAGCATGAAGTGCTCATAGCCGCCCTTCTCTATCTGTCCGAGGTTGAGGTCCACGGTGCTCACCTTCAGTTGCTGTTCTTTGCCGAGGATGCTCAGCACCTTGACTCCCCCTTTGGCAGTCGAGCCTTGCTTCTGCTCCTCGCCCAAGCGAATGACGGCGATGTTGCCGTCCTCCAGATAGACCACCTTATCCGTGTAGTCAATGATGGGGCTGGCATCGGAGCCAAGGAAGAACTCGTCCTTGCCGATGCCCACCACGAGTGGGCTCTGCTTGCGTGCTGCTATAATCTGCCGGGGGTCGCGCCGGTCGATGATGGCGATGGCGTAGGCTCCTATCACTTGATGGAGCGCCACCTGCACGGCTTCGAGCAACGCGAGGTTCTTCCTGACCATGATGTACTCCACGAGCTGCACAAGCACCTCCGTGTCGGTGTCGCTCTTGAACTCCACGCCTTTCGTCTGCAGCTGCATCTTGATGTCGGCATAGTTCTCGATGATGCCGTTATGGATGATGGCAAGGTTCTGGCTCCGGGAGTAATGGGGATGAGCGTTGCGTGCCGACGGCTCGCCATGCGTTGCCCAACGCGTATGGGCGATACCCACGCAGCCCGTCACGTCCTTGTCGCTGCAATACTCCGTCAGGTTGTCAACCTTTCCTTTGGTCTTATACACGTTGAGGTTGCCGCTGTCGCTGATCATTGCCACACCGGCACTGTCGTAGCCACGATACTCCAGACGCTTCAGGCCTTTAATCAGTATCGGATAGGCTTTCTTCGTTCCGATGTAACCTACAATTCCACACATAATGTCATTTACTATTTAATGATTTACTATTTACGATTTGTTCCCCTAAAGGGGGATTAGAGGAGGGCTATATTTCACGAAGGCTTGGTTGACGAGGCGGTTGCCGCCTGGAGTGGGATAATGTCCGGTGAAGTACCAGTCGCCTTGATGATTGGGGCAGGCTGCGTGCAAGCCTTCGATTGTCTGAAAGACGAACTCCACCGGTGCTTGCATCCCTGCGGGACGAAGCATCTCTGCCATCTTCCTGTTTATCTCTTCTATGCTGAACGGTTCGTAGATGGTTCTGACGCAGTTCCGCTGCTCTGCTGCCGGCTTACGGAGTTCTGCTTGACAAGCCTCATATGTGTCTGTGATTAGTTGCCACATTCCACGCTCTTCGATGAGGGCGATGGCGGCACGAAAGGCACAGAACTCCTCCAGACTTGCCATGTCGATGCCATAGTAGTCGGGGTAGCGCACTTGTGGCGAACTGCTCACCATCACTATCTTCCGGGGATGCAAGCGGTCGAGTATCTTGAAGATGCTTTCCTTCAAAGTGGTTCCCCTAACAATGCTGTCGTCAATGATGACGAGGTTGTCTTCGTATGGCCGCAGGGAGCCGTAGGTGATGTCATAGACATGCGAGGCAAGGTCATTGCGCGAGCCTGCTTCCGTGATGAAGGTGCGGAGCTTGATGTCCTTCCATGCCACCTTTTCACTACGCACGTTTAGCCCTTGACTACGCAAGCCCTCCATCATGCCATAAAAGGCAACCTCGGCCGTGTTGGGAATGAATGAAAAGACTGTATGCTCAATGTCGCCGTCGATGGCCTTAAGGATGGGTGCCGTGAGCTGCTGCCCAAGTTGTTTACGCTCACAGTAGATGTCGCGGTCGGAGCCTCGACTGAAGTAGATGCGTTCGAACGAACATCGCGTCTGCTTCTTTGCCTCGAGGATTATTTCCAGAGCGGAAGTGCCGTCTTTATGCACGATGAGCTCCTGGCCTGCCGGCAACTCCTGCACCTCATCGCAACTGAGGTCAAAGGTCGTCTGCAATACGGCACGCTCACTGGCAACGGCCACAACCTCATCGTCCCGATAGAAGAAGGCAGGCCGTATGCCCCAAGGGTCGCGCATGGCAAACATCTCGCCGCTGCCCGTCATGCCGCACATGACGTAGCCTCCGTCGTAGTCAGCCATCGTGGTGCGCAATACATTTGCCATCTGAATGTTGTCCTCAATGTAATAGGTGATGTCTGTGCCTTCCAATCCTTTTGTCTTAGCCTCGACAAAGAGACGTTCCACTTCTCTGTCTAGGCGATGTCCCATCAGCTCGAGCGTGATGTATGAGTCGCTGTAGATGCGCGGCGACTGTCCCTGCCCGACCATCTTCGTGAATATCTCGTCGATGTTGGTCATGTTGAAGTTGCCGCAGAGACAAAGGTTCTTTGCCCGCCAGTTGTTACGACGCAGAAAAGGATGAACGTATTGCAAGCCGCTTTTGCCTGTCGTGCTATAGCGCAGGTGTCCCATATATAACTGGGCAGCCGCCCATTCCTGTGTCACATGGTCGAACACTTCCGTGATGGCATCCTTGCCCATCGCTTTCTCACGAAACATATACTCCGAGCCAACAGGTGCGCCCATGTTCACGCAGGCAATGCCTGCACCTTCCTGTCCGCGGTTATGCTGCTTCTCCATCATCAGATAGAGCTTGCCGAGGCCGTAGGAAGCTGTGCCATACTTCTCCATATAATACTTCTGCGGCTTCAGCAGCCTTATCAAAGCCACACCGCATTCATGCTTCAATTGTTCCATATCAGATGCAAGCTTTAATAAACGACATGAACAAGGGATGCGGATGTAGCACCGTTGAGGAGTATTCAGGATGGAACTGCGTGCCGATGTACCAACGGAGCGACGGCACTTCCACAATCTCGACGAGGTTTGTGCCGGGGTTGATGCCCACGCACTTCATGCCCGCTGCCTCATATTCCTCCTTATATATATTATTAAATTCATAGCGATGCCGATGCCTTTCGCTAATGTTTGTCGTGCCTCCATAGGCTTCGCAGGCACGACTGCCTGGGGTGAGTGCGCAGTCGTAAGCGCCCAGTCGCATGGTGCCGCCCATCTGCGTGATGCTTTTCTGCTCTTCCATGAGGTCGATGACACCAGTAGAAGTGTCGGGATTCATCTCTGTGCTGTTGGCATCTTTGTAGCCGAGGACGTTTCGCGCGAACTCTATCACCATCATCTGCATACCGAGACAGATGCCGAAGGTGGGTATGTCGTGAGTGCGGGTATAGGTAGCGGCGACTATCTTTCCCTCGATGCCACGCTGTCCGAAGCCCGGGCAGATGACCACGCCTGCCATGCCGTCCAGTTTCTCCGCCACGTTCTCCTCGGTTATATCTTCGCTGCTGATGAAGTGGAGCTTTGCCTTTACGCCCAAATAGATGCCCGCCAGGTTCAGACTCTCGCGGATGCTCTTGTAGGCATCTTGCAAATCATATTTGCCCACCAAGGCCACATGCACTTCGTGTGTGGCATTGCGCTGTTTGTCGAGAAAGTCGTGCCAAGGCTTCATGGCAGGTGTCTCGCCGACGGGTATGCCTATCTTGCGCAGGATGGCTGCATCGAGTCCTTGCCGTTGCATACTCACAGGCACTTCGTAGATGCTTGCCATGTCTTCGCTCTGCACCACGCATTCCAGGCTGACATTGCAGAACGAAGCCACCTTCAGACGCAATGTGTCGTCGAGGTGGCGTTCGGTGCGCAGCACAAGTATGTCGGGCTGGATGCCCATGCCTTGCAATTCCTTGACACTGTGTTGGGTGGGCTTCGTCTTTAGTTCGTCGGCCGCTTTCAGATAGGGAACGTATGTGAGGTGTACGCAGACAGCGTCGCGCCCCAGGCTCCACCGAAGCTGACGGATGGCTTCCATGAATGGCGCGCTCTCTATGTCGCCGATGGTGCCGCCTACCTCTGTGATGACGAAGTCGTATTTAGTTGACGAGTTAACGAGTTGACAAGTTGACAAGTTGTTTCCTTTACCACTCAACTCGTCAACTTGTTTACTTGTCAACTCGTCAACATCTTCGCGAAGCATTCGCCGCTTTATTTCGTCCGTGATGTGCGGCACCACCTGAATGGTCTTGCCCAGGTAGTCGCCGCGGCGTTCGCGGTCGATGACTGCCTTGTAGATGCGTCCCGTCGTGATGCTGTTATGGCGAGTAGTGCGTATGCCGGTGAACCGCTCGTAGTGCCCGAGGTCAAGATCTGTCTCCATGCCGTCCTCCGTCACATAACATTCGCCGTGCTCGTAGGGGTTGAGCGTACCAGGGTCGATGTTGATGTACGGGTCGAACTTCTGGATAGTGATTTTGTAGCCGCGTGCTTGCAGCAGTTTGCCGATGCTGGCGGAGATGATTCCTTTGCCGAGAGAGGAGACCACGCCGCCCGTCACGAAGATGTACTTAGTGTCCATAGTTTTGTTAATGACTGAATTGCCATGGCGCTAGGCACCATGACAATTCAGTGAAGGTTATTAAATAGAGAATGATGTTCCGAAGATGAAGTAGAGCTTCTCGGCACGTGGATTGCCCGTCAGACCCGCAAATACCGGCAGATGCCACTTCTGCTTGATGACGAAGTTCTTGGTGGCTTTCAGCGATATGTTCGTGACGGCGAAGCCATTCGTATCGTAGAACGACGTTTGGTACGGCACGGCTCCGAAGGTAGCTTCCCAGTCAAGTCCGCCGAGACGGAACGGAGCGGTCAGTTCGAAGTAACTGCTGTAGGCCCGCTTGCCGCTGCGGTTCAGGCCGTCGTTACCGCCGAAGTTCGTAAACCATTGCACACTGAGGAAGCCGAAGTCATAGCCGACGTTGGCTTCCCAGATGTGTGTCGTCTGGTGAGCCTTATAGTTGAAATAGTTTCCTTCAGAGAACCAATAGTCGGTCAGGCCTGCGTTGAAGCCTTTGAAGCTATAGGCCAACGTGAAGTCCAGCTCTTTTGCATCGTCCGAATCGAAGCCGACGCTGCCCCAGCTGCTCAGGCTTATGCCTTTATAGTCGATGCCAAGTGTGGGCTGTAGGCTGACGTTACCGAGCTTCTGACCACGCCAAATGTACTGGCTGACGAAGTCACAACCTATCGTCGCTCCTACCTTATCCTTTGCTCCCGCCGCAGTCAGACAGGCTGCGGACAGGAGTGTCATAATCAATCTTTTCATGTGCTTTTTATGTTTGGTGTGTTTGTTGTGAATAAACTACTCACGAGAAGTTTGTTATTTTCTCACGAGAAGATTGCCATTTTCTCACGAGAAGTTTGCCTTTTTCTCACGAGAAGTTTTTCTCTTTTAATTGTAACATGTCTCTCCGTGCTCATATACATCCAGTCCTTCGTCCTCGATGCGGGCATCAACGCGAAGGCCATGGAGTTTCCTTATTCCGTAGAACAGGGCGAAGCCGCAAACTGCTGCCCAGAGGTCGATGACAAGGATGCCGAAACACTGTGCGCCGAAGAAGCCCCAGCCACCGCCGTACAGGGCGCCGCCCGATGTAGAGAGCAGACCCGTCAGCAAAGTGCCGAGAATGCCGCAGACGCCGTGAACGGAACTTGCGCCAACGGGGTCGTCGATGTGCAACCGATGGTCGATGAACTCGATGGAATAGACAAGCACGATGCCGCAGATAAGGCCGATGATGACGGCTCCCACAGGAGAGACGAGGTCGCAGCCTGCCGTGATGCCCACCAGTCCTGCCAGCACACCGTTGAGCATCAGAGAAAACGAGGGCTTGCCGTACTTCAGCCATGTGACGAACATCGTCGCCACGCCTCCAGCAGCAGCGGCAAGGTTGGTGGTCAGCAAGACGTGGCAGATGGCCTTGCGATTCACTTCTCCCGAGGCTGCCAGCTGTGAGCCGGGGTTGAAACCAAACCATCCAAGCCAAAGGATGAATACACCGAGGGCGGCCAGCGTCAGTGAATGGCCGGGAATGGCTCTGCTGCTGCCGTCCTTGGCGTACTTGCCACGACGGGCGCCGAGTGCCATCGCTCCTATCAATGCCAACACACCGCCCACGCTGTGAACGATAGCAGAACCGGCGAAGTCGTGGAAGACGGCTCCGAAGGTCTGCATCATGAACCCGTCGGCTGTATCGTTGCAGAGCCAGCCGCCGCCCCAAGTCCAGTGTCCCTCAACGGGGTAGATGAACAAAGATATGACAGCGCTGTAGATGACGTACATCGAGAACTTGGTTCTTTCGGCCATAGCCCCGCTGACGATTGTTGCGGAGGTGGCACAGAAGACCGTTTCAAACATCAGGAAACCCTCTACGGGCAGGTCGCCATGATAAAAGGAGAGGTCGCCCCAGTTGGCCGGACCGATGAAGCCTGCGCCGTCGGAACCGAACATGAAGCCAAAGCCTATGAACCAGAACAGCAGCGAGCCGAACATGAAGTCCACGAAGTTCTTGAACAGAATGTTTGCGGTGTTCTTGCCGCGCGTGAAGCCTGCTTCGCACAGGGCAAAGCCCGGCTGCATCCAGAAAACAAGCATGGCTGCCAGAAGCATCCATACGGTATCGAGTGAAAGTGCAATGTCGTTCATAATTAAATAATGTGTTGTATGTTGTTATCCTTTACTATTTCTTGTCTCTCAGCACCGTGTCGCCGTGCTCGCCGGTACGGATGCTCCATGTGTCAATCATGTCGCTCACGAAGATGCGGCCGTCGCCCACCTCGCCTGTATGCGCTGTTTCGATGATCACATTCACGGTGGGTTGGACAAACTGGTCGCGACAAACGATGGTCAGTGCCACACGTTCTATGACGTCGGTCGAGTACTGGACGCCACGATAGATACGCTCTTGTCGGCTCTGGCCAATTCCATGCACGTCGTGATACTCAAACCAATCGATGTCCGACGAAAGCAACGCTTCCTTGACATCCTCAAACTTCGTCTTCCTGATGATAGCTTCAATTCTTTTCATACTTTAATAAATGTTACTAATGAGCGTCCTATTCTTACACATTGCAATGTTTTCGATGCAAAGGTATGACAATATGTTCGATTAAACAAGAATAGACGGTCAAAATGATATGTTTTTACTTGTTTTACTTGATATATGTCAATTAAAACATCATTAAAGTGTGCTTTTGTTTGCGAAATTAGGTTGTTTTGTTTCAAAATGCTTACCTTTGCATCGGAATTAAATAAAAGTGTTAGTCGAACAAAGAAAATCAATACAAAATGAAACATAAGGTTCGTTTCACAAAAATGCACGGTGCCGGCAACGACTACATATATGTCGATACATTATTATATAATATAGAGGAGCCCGAGGAGTTGGCTCGCCGGTGGAGCGACAGGCATAAAGGCATCGGAGCCGACGGACTTGTGTTGATTGGCAAAAGCCCCATCCCCGAAGCTGACTTTACGATGCGCATCTTCAATGCCGACGGGTCGGAAGCCATGATGTGCGGCAATGCCAGCCGATGCGTGGGGAAGTATGTATATGAAAAGGGACTGACAGTCAGCAAGGAAGTCAGATTGCTCACACCCTCCGGCATAAAGACAATCCATCTGAGTGTCGGTGATGGTCTCGTCGATGCCAGCACGGTCGATATGGGCGAGCCTGTCTTCGAGAACCCCTCGCAGTTCCTGCCTCAGGGAACAAGCCTCAGGGAAGGGACTTTCGTGTCGATGGGCAATCCCCACTATGTCGTTTTCACCGAAGACATAGATGCCATAGAACAGGAAGGCTGCGAACTGGAACACCACTGCGCGTTTCCCCAGCGCGCTAACATCGAATTTGCCGAAATGCGTCCTTACGGCATTCGAGTGCGCGTCTGGGAGCGCGGCAGTGGTATAACACAGGCTTGTGGCACGGGAGCCTGTGCCGTGGCTGTGGCAGCTGCATTGACTGGACGTGCAGAAAGAAGGAGTCGCATCCTCATGGATGGCGGAATGCTTGATGTCGAATGGCGCGAGCAGACTGGCCACGTCTATCTTACCGGACCGGCCGAGTTCGTGTTTGAAGGAGAAATAGAGCTGTCGTGATAACGTAATGACGTGATAACGAAATAATGAAATAAAGAAATGATCAGCGAAAACTACTTAAAACTGTCTGAGTCGTATCTTTTTGCCGAGATTGCCCGAAAGGTAAACGACTACAAGAAGAGGCATCCGGAGGCGGACATCATCTCATTGGGAATAGGCGACGTGACGCAGCCTCTTGCCCCGGCTGTTATTGAAGCTATGCACAAGGCCGTGGATGAGATGGCTGTGGCAGCATCGTTCCGCGGTTATGGCCCTGAACGTGGCTACGACTTCCTACGAGAGGCAATCGTTGAGAATGACTTCCGCGCACGCGGCATCGACGTGGAGGCAGACGAGATATTCGTCAGTGATGGTGCGAAGAGCGACACGGCGGGCTTCCAGGAACTGCTTTCCGAGAAGTGTGTGGTGGCTGTCACGGACCCCGTTTATCCTGTCTATGTCGATTCCAATCTCATGGCAGGCAGGACTATCGTCAAGCTCCCTTGCACGGCAGAGAACGGCTTCGTGCCCGAACTTCCAAAGGGACATGTGGACGTCATATACCTCTGCTATCCCAACAATCCGACGGGCACGACGCTCACGAAAGCACAGCTGAAGTCGTGGGTCGATTATGCCATACAGGAAGAGGCTCTCATCTTCTACGATGCAGCCTATGAGGCTTATATCCAGAGCGAAGATGTTCCGCACAGCATCTACGAGATACCCGGAGCAAGCAAGTGTGCCGTAGAGTTTCATTCCTATTCAAAGACAGCAGGCTTCACTGGCATCCGATGCGGATATACCATTGTGCCGAAGACATTAAGAGAGCCGCTGAATCGGTTGTGGAACAGGCGGCAATCGACCAAGTTCAACGGCGCGAGCTACCTCTCCCAAAGGGCGGCGGAAGCCATCTACACATCTGAAGGCAAGGCTCAGATAAAGGAAACCATTGCCTATTATATGGAGAATGCGCGGCTGATGCGGGCATCATTGACAGAGATGGGCTTCAAGGTCTATGGCGGCATAGATGCACCCTACCTATGGGTCAAGACACCTGATGGCATGACGTCGTGGAAGTTCTTCGACTGGATGCTCTGTTCCGCCCACGTCGTCTGCACTCCCGGCGTAGGCTTTGGCGACCAAGGAGAAGGCTTCGTACGACTTACGGCTTTCGGCACACACGAGAACACGGGAAAGGCGCTTCGCCGAATTGCAAATCGATTGTGAAAGAAACGTACAGTCAACACTCCTTGAGCATGATGAGCATGGAGACCGAAAAAACGCCCCGTGGAGCATCGGCCGATGCGGCGTGCTGCGTTGGCGATCGCGGCGTGCTGCGTTTTTCGTCACCCTGTACGGCAGGGTGTCCTCACCCATTGATATTGGTACAACAGTCAACAATTAAAATCCCAAAGAACAAATGACACAAGGTTTATATCAAGAAGCATACGAACACGATGCCTGCGGTGTGGGCATGGTGGTCAACATTCACGGAGGCAAGAGCCACGAGCTGGTGGACAATGCCTTGAAAGTGCTGGAGAACATGGAGCACAGAGGTGCCGAGACGCGCGATGGGACGGGCGACGGAGCAGGCATCATGTTGCAGATTCCGCATGAGTTCATCTTGCTGCAAGGCATCCCTGTTCCAGAAAAGGGCAGGTACGGCACAGGACTTGTATTCCTGCCCAAAGAGGAAACGGCTCAGCAAGAGATTTTCTCTGTTATGATAGAGGAGATAGAACGCGAAGGGCTGGAGCTGATGCACGTCAGGACGGTGCCGACATGTCCAAATGTCTTGGGCGTGGCCGCAAAGGAAGTGGAGCCGGACATCAAGCAGATATTCGTGAAGAAGCAGACCCACCCCCAACCCCTCCCTTATAGGGAGGGGAGTAGTTACCTACAAGACGAGAACACGCTGTTTGAGCGCACATTATATATAATAAGGAAGCGAATAGAGAACAGAGTAGATGCAATGGCAAAAGTATCTACTCCCCGCCCTACAAGGGAGGGGAAAGGGGGAGGGTCTGTAGGGTCTGTGTGGTCTGACTTCTACATCTGCTCGTTGTCGAGCAAGAACATCATCTACAAAGGTATGTTGACATCGGGACAACTGCGCCGATACTTCCCTGACCTGTCGAGCCCATACCTGACGAGCGGACTGGCCTTGGTACATTCCCGTTTCTCTACCAACACCTTCCCGAAGTGGAAACTGGCTCAGCCTTTCCGCCTGCTGGCACATAATGGCGAGATTAACACCATTCGAGGCAACCGAGGATGGATGAAGGCAAGGGAGAGCGTGCTGGGTAGCGAGGCTTTGGGCGACATCAAGGACTTGCGCCCCATCGTGCAGGAAGGCATGAGCGACTCGGCAAGCCTCGACAATGTCTTCGAGTTCCTCATGATGAGCGGACTCTCCTTGCCGCAAGCCATGGCAATACTCGTGCCCGAAAGCTTCAACGACAAGAACCCGATAAGCGAGGACCTCAAGGCCTTCTACGAATATCATTCCATATTGATGGAGCCTTGGGACGGTCCTGCCGCTCTTCTCTTCTCGGACGGACGCTATGCAGGCGGTATGCTCGACCGCAACGGCTTGCGCCCAAGCCGTTACACCATTACGAAGCAAGGCCTGATGGTTGTGGCTTCGGAAGTTGGTGTGATGGACTTCGAGCCAGGCGACGTTGTCAGCAAGGGGCGTCTGCAACCGGGCAAGATACTGCTTATCGACACGCAGGAAGGCAGAATCTACTATGATGGCGAGATAAAAGAACAACTGGCAAAGGCGCACCCCTATCGTGAATGGCTCCAGGCGAACCGTATCCAGTTGGAGAAGCTCAAGAGCGGTCGGCATGTAGAGAACTCAGTCCCGAACTATGAACGCAAGCTCATCACCTTCGGCTTCGGACAGGAGGACATCGACAGAACGATCGTCCCGATGGCAACAGCAGGACAGGAACCTGTGGCAGCGATGGGCAACGACACTCCGCTGGCAGTCATCAGCGACCGTCCGCAGATTCTCTTCAACTACTTCCGTCAGCAGTTTGCACAAGTCACGAACCCCGCCATCGACCCTATCCGAGAGGAACTGGTGATGTCGTTGACGGAGTACATCGGAGCCGTTGGCACGAACATCCTGACGCCCGATGCCTCGAACTGCAAGATGGTGCGCTTGCCACAACCTGTACTCACGAACACGCAGCTCGACATATTATGTAATATAAGGTACAAAGGCTTCAAGACGAAGAAACTAGCATTACTGTTCGAGATACAGAAGGGAGCAAGCGGACTTCGTGCAGCCATTGAAGGCCTATGCAGAGACGCCGAGCAGAGTGTAGATGAAGGCGTGAACTACATCGTTCTTTCTGATAGAGACATCGATGAGACACACGCCGCTATCCCATCATTGTTGGCAGTAAGTGCTGTTCATCACTATTTGATTTCCGTCGGCAAGCGTGTGCAGACGGCTCTCATCGTGGAGAGTGGGGAGATTCGCGAAGTGATGCATGCCGCCTTGTTGTTAGGTTATGGCGCGAGTGCCATTTGTCCTTACATGACTTTCGCCGTTCTGGATGACCTCGTGAAGAAGCATAAGATTCAGGAGGAATATGCTACAGCCGAGGCAAACTATATCAAGGCGGTCGATAAGGGCTTGAAGAAGATTATGTCTAAGATGGGCATTTCAACAATACGCTCATATCGAGGCGCAAAGATATTCGAGAGTATCGGACTCGGCGAGGATTTGCTCAGAAGGTACTTTGGCACGGAGGTAAGCACCATTGGCGGCATTGGGCTGAAGGAGATTGCCCGTGACGCAATCCGTCTGCACGATGAGGCTTTTGAAGTTGACGAGTTGACAAGTAAACAAGTTGACGAGTTGAGTGATAAAGGTAACAACTCGTCAACTCGTCAACTCGTGAACTCGTCAACTCTTAAAAACAACGGTCAGTTCTCTTGGCGAAAGGATGGCATCCTACATGCTTGGAACCCCGATACAATTGCTAACTTGCAGATTGCAACAAGACTTGGCTCTTACAAGAAGTTCAAGGAATGGTCTGCGATGGTGGACGAGAAGGAGAAGCCTATCTTCATCCGCGACTTCTTCGGATTCAAGAAAGCTGCAACGCCAATTCCCATCGAAGAGGTAGAGCCGGTGGAAAGCATTGTGCGGCACTTCGTGACGGGAGCCATGTCTTTCGGCGCTTTGAGCATCGAGGCACACGAAGCTTTGGCTTTGGCAATGAACAAACTTGGCACACGCAGCAACACTGGCGAAGGTGGCGAGGATAATGCCCGCTATCATTCGGAAGTGGATGGTGTGTCGCTTTCCAGCAAGACAAAGCAGATTGCATCAGGTCGCTTTGGCGTGACGGCAGAGTACCTTGTCAATGCCGAGGAGATCCAGATCAAGGTGGCACAAGGTGCAAAACCTGGCGAAGGCGGACAGTTGCCTGGTTTTAAGGTGAACGAGATTATTGCCAAGACACGTAATGCCATTCCTGGCATCAGTCTTATTTCGCCACCTCCTCATCACGACATTTACAGCATCGAGGATCTTGCGCAGCTCATCTTCGACCTGAAGAACATCAATCCTTCGGCTGCCGTCAGCGTGAAGCTGGTTGCCGAAAGCGGTGTTGGAACTATTGCTGCTGGTGTGGCGAAGGCAAAGGCCGACCTCATCGTTATTAGTGGTGCCGAAGGTGGCACGGGCGCAAGCCCTGCAAGCTCGATGCGCTTTGCAGGCATATCGCCTGAGATTGGCCTTGCTGAGACACAGCAGACGCTTGTGAAGAATGGCCTTCGCAGGCAGGTTCGTTTGCAGACGGACGGGCAGCTGAAGACGGCCAAGGACGTCATCATCATGGCGATGCTTGGTGCCGACGAGTTCTCTTTCGGCACGTTGCCGCTCATCGTTCTGGGCTGTGTGATGATGCGCAAGTGCAATACCAACACCTGCCCTGTAGGCGTGGCTACGCAAGACGAGCGTCTTCGTGCCCGTTTCATGGGCAAGTCGGAGTATGTGGTCAACTTCTTTACCTTCCTCGCCCAGCAGGTACGAGAATATCTTAGCGAGATAGGTGTTCACAAATTGAAGGACATCATCGGCCACACGGAGCTGATAGTTCAAAATGAAGAATTAAGAATTAAAAATGAAGAATTTGCTGCCGCCGACAAATGGCGCACCATCGACTTCTCCCGCCTGCTCTACAAGCCAGAGACAGACAAGCCTCTCTATTGGGACAGAAGCGAGTTCACGAAAGTCTGCGGAGTAAAAGATGAGGAGATAATTAAGGAGGTGCAGAAGAGTATCGACGAGCAGGAAGAGACAACGCTCGACTTCGCCATCAAGAATACCGACCGAGCTGTGGGCACGATGCTTTCAGGCGTTATTGCCAAGAAATATGGTGAGGCAGGACTGCCGGACGGGACTATCAACATCAAGTTCAAGGGCTCGGCTGGGCAGTCGTTTGGGGCGTTTGCCGTAAAAGGACTGGACTTGAGACTCGAAGGCGAGGCCAACGACTACTTCGGCAAAGGACTGAGCGGAGGTCGCATCAGCATCTTGCCTCCTCACGCCACTGTGCTCGGCGGTTTTGTCGCCGAGGATAACATCATCGCCGGCAACACGGGTCTTTATGGCGCTACGAGTGGCGAGCTTTATGTCAACGGACAGGTCGGCGAGCGTTTTGCAGTGAGAAACAGTGGGGCCATTGCTGTCATCGAAGGCGCAGGCGACCATTGCTGCGAGTACATGACCGGCGGGCGTGTCGTTGTTCTCGGTAAGACTGGGCGCAACTTCGCAGCCGGAATGAGTGGCGGCGTGGCTTATGTCTATGACCCAGACCACGCTTTCGACTACTTCTGCAACATGGATATGGTGGAGATAAACCTTGTGGAGGATACGGTCTCGCGCAAGGAACTGCTCGAACTCATCCGTCAGCATTACCTCCACACAGGTTCTGCCCTCGCAGGACGGATGCTCGATGACTGGCAACACTACGTCGAGGATTTCATCCAGGTTGTACCTATCGAGTACAAGCGCGTCTTGCAAGAAGAGCAGATGGCCAGGCTTTCGCAGAAGATTGCAGAAGTTCAGAGAGACTATTAGGACCCACCCCTCACCCTCCCTTGTAGGGAGGGGGTGATTACCAACAAGAAATAGAAAACAATAATAATAATGAAAGACATACAACCTGTAAAAGTATCTGCTCCCTCCCTGCAAGGGAGGGCAGGGGGAGGGTCTTCCCCAGCATTTCTGACTGTGCCTCGCAAGGAGGCTGGATACAGACCGATTCACGACCGCATACATGACTTTGGCGAAGTGGAACAGACGCTCAACACGCGCGACCGGCAGGAACAGGCCAGTCGTTGCATGGATTGCGGTGTGCCTTTTTGCCACTGGGCTTGTCCTCTTGGCAACAAAGACCCTGAATGGAACGACGCGCTCTATCGCGGCGAGTGGGAAACAGCATATAAGTTACTGAAGAAGACCAATCCCTTCCCCGAGTTCACAGGGCGCATCTGTCCGGCTCTCTGCGAGAAGGCTTGCGTGCTCTATCATACCACGGGCGAGGCTGTCACCAATCGCGAGAACGAATGTGCCATTGCCGAGCGAGCTTTCTTGGAAGGATATGTGACCATTGAGTACCCCAAGCGCAACGGACTTCGCGTGGCTGTCATTGGTAGTGGTCCTGCCGGACTTGCTGCTGCCCAAGCCCTCAACTATATGGGCTACGAGGTGACTGTCTTCGAGAAGAACGAAGCCGCAGGCGGCCTCCTGCGCTATGGCATCCCCAACTTCAAGCTGAACAAGAAGATCATCGACCGCCGCATCAGCGTGATGGAACAGGAAGGCATTACCTTTAGGTATAATGAAGAATTAAGAATGAAAAATGAGGAATTTGCTACCGCATTGTCCACAACAGATGATTCTTCACTCTTCACTCTTCACTCTTCATTTAGCGATTACGATGCAGTCGTAATCGCTACTGGCACTCCTGTCGCAAGAGATTTGAAGGTCCCTGGCCGAGAGCTGAAAGGCGTGCATCTTGCCCTTGAGCTGCTATCCCAGCAGAACCGTGTCCTTGCCGGCATGGAGTTCACAGAAGATGAGCGCATCACGGCAAAGGGCAAGGATGTCCTCGTCATCGGTGGTGGCGACACGGGAAGCGATTGCATCGGCACCGCTCATCGCCAGGGCTGCAAGAGTGTCACACAAATAGAGATTATGCCAAAGCCGCCAGTCGGTCACAATCCCTCCACGCCTTGGCCCAACTGGCCGGTCATCCTCAAGACGACCAGCAGCCACGAAGAAGGTTGCACCCGTCGTTGGAACATCAACACCCTGGAGTTCCTCGGGGAGAACGGAAAGGTGACAGGCGTCAAGGTGCAGGAGATAGATTGGAAGCCCAATCCAGATGGTGGACGACCCGTCATGGTCGAAAAAGGAGAGCCGGAAATCATCAAGGCCGACCTCGTCCTGCTGGCCATGGGCTTCCTTAAGCCCGAGCATCCCGAGTACCCCGAGAATGTCTTCGTCTGTGGCGATGCCGCCAATGGTGCTTCGCTTGTAGTGAAAGCCATTGCCTCGGGCTTGCGGACGGCAGAGGAAGTCCACGCCTATTTGCAAAGCAAGTAGAGACTTAAACTAACAACTAATGTGAGCGGGCAGCCTGCCGACATTCTGGGCTGTTCGCTTTTGCTGTAAGGGGGCTTTAAGGAGCATATTCGCCCTATATATAATAAAAATGTAGGGCAAGGTGATGAGGTTCAAAGAAAATTGTTTATCTTTGCAAGCAGAAACAAGATAAAGATAGAGATATGGCAACAATTGTATTGCAAGTTCCCGACGAGAGCCTTGTTGCGAAAGTGAAGCAAGCATGCAAGATGATCATTGGCGTGACGTCCGTGAAGACACAGAAGCCTGCCAAGCCAAAAGAGTATGACATCACCAAGACCGCAGGCTATCGCGAGGCGATGGACGATGTGAAGAACGGCCGGGTGTATCATGCCGACAGCGTGGACGACATGTTCAAGCATATACTTGGTGAGGAAGCATTCAGCAAAATACGCAGCAGTCATGTATAGCATTGACTACACTAATCGTTTCAAGAAAGACCTGAAGCGCTGTCAGAAGCGAGGCCTTGACTTGCAACTGATTCTCGATGCCATTGCTTTGCTCAAAACCACTGGCACATTGCCCATGAGTTATCGACCACATAAGCTTTCTGGCAACAGAGACGGACAATGGGAATGTCACATCGAGCCAGACTGGCTGATGATATGGGAGCAGAACGACATGGAGCTGACGTTGCTGTTCCTGCAAACCGGCACGCATTCCGACTTGTTCTAATCTTTCTTTCCTATTATTCGTTTTATAAGCGTCGTATTCGGTGCAAAGGCCGCTTTGCTATGAAAAAAGCCGTCCACGGGTGGACGGCCTAAATTAATAATGTTGAGAATCCATGAGAGTGGAAAACTGAGGCCGAGGATGTAGGCACGGCTTCTCACTCTGCATTATCCCTTAAATACTCTGTTATTGAATTTTCCCTTTTGCTTTTAATTGTTTATATAATTCTGAATTTTCCTTCCAATAATCAATATTTTCTTTATCCAGTTCCATAACTTTATTCCACATCTTAATGGCTTCGTCGAGTTTTCCCATCTTCAGGTAAAATTCGCCTTTACTATCATAACAACATGCGGTTTCTCTTGGACTAGAATTTGCATTTATTGCTTTATCAATACTTACAATTGCTTGATTATAATTATTCTTATTGAAATAATCATATGCCAAGGTATTATAGCATTCTACATAGATAGAGGCATAACTATCTTTGTTTTTCGTGTATAACTTATCTGCATAGTTACATGCGAGTTGAGGATTTTTGGGGCATCCTAATCCATTTAAATAGCTTACGGCTAATGCATAGAAACAATCCTCATTGTTATATTTAGCACCTTCCAAGAAATATTGCAACGCCTTTTGGGCGTTTTTCTCTAATCCATAGCCACCATAGCCATAAGCATAGCCCAAAAATTTATAATTTGTGCCATCAGTATCTTTCATTGGTAAGGTTTTCTCATACCATTTTACTGCTTCGACAAAGTTAGTGTCTAAGCCACATAATCCAGTATAATAGATATATCCCAATGTACCACAACAGTTATATTCACCTTTTTCTCCCCCCTTACGTAACCATTTAAGCAATGGGTAGTTCATAGTAGCTTTTTTGTTACTATCGGTTTCATCATTATATTTGTTGACAAGCCCCATTACAATTCCGTTTATTGTATTTTTATCAAGGTCCAAATCTAATGGGTTACCATCTTTATCTATGAAACCAGACTTCCCCTTCATCTCTACGCACGCGAACCCATCATGAAAGTTTGAACGTTCATCAAAAACGAAGGGAGTTATTTCTTTGCCTACATTATTTACATATCCGTATTTGCCATTCTTTTTGACCCATGCAACACCGTCTTTAAAATTTCCACCCCAGTCATAAACAAATGGTACAATTACCTTTCCCTGTTTGTTAATATATCCATATTTATCTCCCTTTTTTACCAAAGCCATTCCTTCGGAAAAATTCTCTGCCACATCATATTCATATGGTATAATTAATGTTCCAGATTTGTCCTTGTAGCCATATTTAAAATCATCATTAGATATACTATATAAGCCTTCACTAAAATCGCCAATGATACCCCAATCAATCATATTACCGTATTTGTCTATGAGTATAGAATTCTTGTTGTCACTATATATATATATTTGATATCTCGAGCGTTAGTTTTACCTTGGCTATACCATTATTGAAACTTCCTGCATATGAGAATTCGAAAGGGAGAATAACTTTTCCTTCTTTATCTATATAGCCATATTCATAATCATATCCAAAAGCTCTTCCCACAGATGCCAAGCCTTCCGAGAAATCTCCGGCACGTGAATACTTACATGGAATAACAAGAGTTCCTTGTTTATTGATAAAACCATATTTATCATTCATTTGAACAACAGCCATTCCTTCTGAAAAAGAGAAAGGATAATCGTATTTTATTGGAATAACAAGAGTTCCCTGTTTGTTTATAGCACCATATTTCCCATTGAACTGGACACAAGCCAAGCCATCTTCGAATTTTTCAGCTGA